>Ga0207747_1000256_pt1 | contig 66724 bp, 64 predicted proteins | sample HigsolmetaGSP11D_FD_184839 | JGI IMG/M metagenome (GOLD analysis project Ga0207747, IMG submission 184839) | High solid enriched microbial communities from the Joint BioEnergy Institute, USA - SP1-1-D (SPAdes) | ecosystem: Engineered > Bioreactor > SSF (Solid state fermentation) > Aerobic >...
ATAAATACGGATTTTATACATTTAAATCTTTCTTTTATATAAAAAAATAACTGAATAATTTAGTTGCATTCTTATTATTCTTATTATTTGATTTAAGATTTATAGTGAATGTATCTCTTTAAAAAACCTGCTGTGATTTATTACGCCAAAATCACGGCAGGTATATTTTATTATCCGTTTTTACTGATGAATTTTTTGGTATCAGCCACCATTTAAAGGGTTGATTTTTCATATGATATCGTATATATTGATTTATATATTAGCCGACATACATATTTTATAAATTTTCGTCGGCCGATATTAATAATAAGCACCATAAATAATGCAATATTACAGATATATTTCGATATCATTAATTTGCTATGTTATGCATATCGAATATAATGCAAGGGATAAATATTAAAGTACATTATTTGTAATGTATAGCTATTAAATAACCTGCATTATTTTGGTGCGGATAGGAGTGAATATGAGCAAATCGATAACGGTTGCGGTTGACGCAATGGGAGGCGATTACGCTCCTAAAGAAATAGTTAAGGGAGCCGTCCTTGCCATACAAGACAAAGAGGACATTAACGTTATCCTGGTCGGAAAAGAAGAGGTAATTCAAAGCGAACTTGGCGGATATGATTATGATAAAGAAAGAATTAGGATTGTAAATGCCGAAGAAGTTATCTCGAACAATGAGGCTCCTGTTATGGCAATCCGCCGCAAGAAGAATTCCTCAATAGTAGTGGCTTTAAACCTGGTAAAGAACGGGGAAGCAGATGCCTTTGTTTCCGCCGGAAGTACAGGTGCTGTTTTAGCCGGCGGCCAACTCATTGTGGGAAGGATAGAAGGAGTTGAACGTCCGCCTCTTGCCCCTCTTATTCCTACCATTTCAGGCGTTTCTTTACTGATTGACTGCGGCGCCAATGTTGATGCCAGACCAAGCCATCTGGTTCAATTTGCCAAGATGGGCTCTATTTACATGGAGAATGTGATAGGGATAAAAAACCCTAGGGTAGCAATTGTAAACATTGGTGCAGAAGAAGAAAAAGGCAATCAATTGGTAAAAGAAACATTTCCTTTGCTTAAAGAAATTCCTGATATCAACTTTATAGGTAGCATAGAGGCAAGAGATATCCCGTACGGCCATGCTGACGTTATTGTCTGCGAAGCCTTTGTGGGCAATGTTATACTTAAACTTTATGAAGGGCTTGGCAGTGCTCTTATAGAAAAAATAAAAGAAGGGCTTATGAGCACTACCAGGAGTAAAATAGGCGCTTTATTGAGTAAGCCGGCCCTAAAGAAAACTTTAAAGGCTTTTGATCAGTCCAGATATGGCGGTGCTCCCATGCTGGGTCTTAAAGGTCTGGTAGTCAAGACCCACGGAAACTCAAAAAGCAATGAAATCAGAAATTCTATTTTACAGTGTGTAACTTTTACTGAGCAAAAAATTAAGGAAAAAATTGAAGTCAATTTAAAAAAACAAGAATAAATATCTAAAAAAGAAGGGTGAATGCATATGGAATTTGAAAAACTGCAAAAAATAATTAGTGAAGTAATGAATGTCGATCCCGACGAGATAACAGAGGACACAACTTTCGTAGACGATTTAGGTGCAGATTCCCTTGATATATTCCAAATAATAATGGGTATCGAAGAAGAATTTGATATCGAAATTTCAAATGAAGATGCTGAAAATATTGTAACGGTCGGTGATGCCGTAGAGCAAATAAAAAAAGCATTAAGCTAAAACAGAATTAGAGCTTTATAAAAGCCCTGAAATAAGGTTCGCCTTATTTAGTGGGCTTTTATCTGTAAGTTGAAGGAGGAACGAAAATATGAGCAGACGAAACAGACAAGAAGCCTCCGTTTCTTTGCTGGAAGACAGAATCGGATATAAATTTAAAAACCCGTCTTTACTGCTTCAGGCCATAACTCACAGTTCTTACGCCAATGAGATGAAAATGCGCAAAGAAAGCAACAATGAACGGCTTGAATTTCTCGGAGATGCCGTCCTTGAACTGGTGACCAGCGAATACGTATTTGAAAGATATAATGATCTTTCAGAAGGAGATCTAACCAAACTAAGGGCCGGTATGGTCTGTGAACAGGCCCTGTCTTCATGTGCCAAAGAATTAAATATTGGAGAATATCTGCTTCTAGGTAAAGGTGAAGATATCTCCGGGGGGCGTATGCGGGATTCCATCCTTTCCGATGCCTTGGAAGCAATCATAGGCGCAATATACCTGGACGGTGGTTTTACTAGTGCAAAAGAGTTTGTACAAAAAAATATCCTTAACCAGATTGAAGACAAGGAACTCTTTTTCGATAGTAAGACTATCTTACAGGAAATGGTTCAAAACGAAAACCATAAACAGAAAATCCGATATAAACTCATATCCGAGGAAGGCCCCGACCACAATAAATCCTTTACCATAGCTTTATATGTAGGCAACAAGCAATATGGCTGCGGGGTAGGAAGAACAAAGAAAGCGGCCGAACAGGAGGCTGCTTTGCAGGCCATAAAAAAATTACAGGAAAATAAGTGACAAAATATACGGATGGGAGTTACTTGAATGTATTTAAAAAGAATAGAAGTACACGGTTTTAAATCCTTTGCCAATAAATTGCAATTGGAATTTGACAGCGGTATTACGGCAATTGTAGGTCCAAACGGCAGCGGAAAAAGCAATATCGCAGATGCAGTCCGCTGGGTACTTGGCGAGCAAAGTGCTAAGCAGCTTAGAGGTTCCAAGATGGAAGATGTTATTTTTTCCGGAACCGAAATGAGAAAACCCTTGGGTTATGCCTATGTTGCCCTAACCATAGACAATTCTGACCATAAACTTCCTATAGATTATGAAGAAGTTACTGTTGCAAGAAGAGTTTACCGTTCCGGTGAAAGCGAATATCTCATTAACGGCACATCCTGCCGTCTTAAAGATGTCCAGGAATTATTCATGGATACCGGTATCGGTAAAGAAGGCTATTCCATGATCGGACAAGGCCAGATAGATAAAATATTAAGCGGCAAGCCCGAAGACAGAAGAGAATTGTTTGACGAGGCTGCCGGTATAGTAAAATTCAAACGCAGAAAATACGAGGCCGAAAAAAACCTGGAAGAGGAAAGAGCCAATCTTGCAAGAGTATCCGATATTATTTCCGAAATAGAAAGACAGCTTATCCCCTTGGAAAAACAGTCCGAAACCGCAAAAGTTTATCTGAAATATAAAGAGGAACTAAAAAACCTTGAGGTTTCCCTGTTTTTAAAAGAATACGATAAATTGCGCTCATCAAAAGAAGATCTGGAAAATAAGCTGACAATCATTTCGGATGATTTGGATCAAACCAGAAGCGAATATGAAAAAATAAAGGATGAATATATACGTTTAGAATCTCAGCTTGAAGAACTGGATGCCGGGATAGATGCCGATAAGTCTTCTTATAACGAAAATCTCATAAAGAAGGAAAAAGCAGAGGGAGAAATTAAAGTATTAAACGAGCAGATTAATTCCCTTTTGCAAAACGACGAATATTATCAGGAAAGAATCCATTCAACAGAACAGGAAATTTCCGCAAAAAAGACCGAAGAACAGGAATATCTTGAAGAAAAAGAAAAACTGGATATTAACATCGGTCAGATAGACGATTTACTAAGTTCTACATTGGTAGAACTTGAGCAAGTAAGAGATAATATTAAAAATTATACCAAGGAAATTGAAGATTGCAGCAATGCCGCCTTTGAATATCTTAATCAAAATTCCGTTATCAAAAGCAACATACAGCGTTATGAAACTATGCTTGAGCAGAATGCCATCCGCAGGGCTCAGCTTAATCAAAAGATTATTAAAAGCAAAAGCGAAGAAGGTTTATATGATGAAGAAATAGGCAGATTAAAAGCAGATTTAAACAACATAACGGAAGAAATCGAAAAACTTACTGCCGAAAGTCAAAGTTTAGAAAATGAAATTAAGAATTCCCAAAATATAATTGATAATATAACGCTTAAGCAAAACGAGCTTCAGAGGCAATATCACATAGAAAAATCCAAGCTGGAATCTTTAATTAATCTAACCGAAAGATATGAAGGCTATGGCAACAGCATAAGAAAAATCATGGAACAGAAGAAAAGCATACCAGGTATTATAGGTGTTGTTGCCGATATCATTAAAACAAACAAAGAATTTGAGACCGCTATAGAAACTGCTTTGGGCCAAAGCATTCAAAATATTATTACCGAGGATGAAGGCACGGCAAAAGAATTAATCGCTTTCCTTAAAGCTAACAAGTACGGAAGAGCGACATTTTTGCCTCTTACCAATATTAAATCCTCAAAAAGCCTACATAATCACAGCGTACTAAACGAAAAAGGCGTTATCGGCATTGCTTCAAGCCTTGTTGAAGCGGATAAAAAATTCCATGAATTAATTGAATATCTCCTTGGAAGAATCATAGTTATTGATAATATTGACAATGCCGCTTTGATAGCCAGAAAATACGATTACACCCTTAGGATTGTAACATTAGAAGGGGAACTGCTATCTCCAGGCGGTTCAATTTCAGGCGGTGCCTACAAAAATACCAGCAATCTGCTCGGAAGACGGCGGGAAATTGAAGATCTGGAAGAATTAATTAAGAAACTGGATAAGCAGGTTGAAAACCTTGCTACTGAAAAAGAAAACGAAACCGCAAGAAAGACTGAATTTACGGTTCGTCTTGAAGAAACCAAAAAGCAACTTCAGGACAAATTTTTAATGCAAAATACCATAAAATTAAATCTTGAACAGGTTATTTCCAAAAAGTCCGAGGCAGAAGCCGTATACCTGGATTTTATAAAAGAATTAAATGAAATAGATCAGCAGGATACAGACCTAAAAAGCAATCTTGACGTATTAAATAATTCTCTTTCGGAAAACCTAAAGAATAATGCCGATAAGGAACAAAGGATTGAAGAATTAAATAGTCTTCTTTCAAAGGAAAGAGAGACTGAAAGTGAAGTTAACGAAAAGGCTTCAAAATACAGGATGGAACTATCTGCCCTGGAGCAGAAAAACCATTTTATCTTGGAGAATATAAAGCGCGTTAAAAGGGAAATTGAAAAATTATATGAGGAAGAAGAAGCAATAAAGCTTGACATGCAAAAATCTTTCCATATAATTCAAGAGAAAAGGGAAATTATAAAAAAGACCGAAGAATTAATAAAGGAAACAGATACCGTTCTTCTGAGTCTGGATGAAAAAATCAAATCAAGGATTGCAGAGAAAGAAAATATTTCAAAAATTCATAAATCGTTCTTTGAAAAGAGAGATGAACTTTCTTTAAGAATTCATAACCTTGAGAAGGAACTTATCAGGCTTGGTAACCAGAAGGAAAAGCTTGCCGAGCAGCTTGACCAGCAGATTAATTATATTTGGAATGAATACGGTCTTACCTATTCTACAGCATTAGAATATAATGCGGGAAGGGAAATAAGCCTTGCAAGCGCAAAAAAATCCATCCAGGAAATCAAGGATAAAATAAAAGCCCTTGGGGATGTAAACGTTAATGCTATCGAGGATTTCAAGAATCTTTCAGAAAGGCATAAGTTCCTTATAACCCAGAGGGAAGACCTGATTAAAGCCGAACAAGCCCTGCTGCAAATAATCAGTGATTTGGAAACGGAAATGAAAGTGCAGTTTGAAAAGCAATTTGCCGCCATAAACCGGCAGTTTGATGCGGTATTCAAGGAACTGTTCGGCGGAGGCAAGGCCGATCTGGAACTTACAGATGATGATGTTTTGGAAGCAGGAATAAGGATTAATGCCCAGCCTCCAGGAAAGAAACTTCAAAATATTATGCAATTGTCCGGTGGAGAAAAGGCTTTAACGGCTATAAGTTTGCTCTTTGCTATCCAAAACCTTAAGCCGTCGCCGTTTTGCCTGCTTGACGAGATTGAAGCGGCTTTGGATGATTCAAACGTAAAACGCTTTGCAAAATACCTTTGCAAACTGTCAAAGGATACTCAGTTTATTGTTATCACTCACAGAAGAAATACCATGGCTGTGGCAGATATCTTATATGGAATCACCATGCAGGAAAAGGGTGTTTCCACTCTGGTATCCGTAAGCCTTATAGAAAATGAACTTGAAAAATAAGATTACATCTACGGAGGTTTATATTTTTATGGAACATCAAAAATCCGGTTTTTTCAGTAAACTGGTTAAAGGACTGGCAAAAACCAGAAACAGTATAGCTAACGGTATAGATGCCATTTTCAGCGGTTTTTCCAATATAGATGAGGATTTTTATGAAGAACTGGAAGAAACTTTGATTATGGCAGACCTGGGAATTAAAACTACAGATGCTATTCTTGAAAATCTGAGAGCCAAAGTAAAAGAACAAAAAATAAAAGAACCTGCTCAGTGCAGGGAACTGCTTATTAACAGCATGATAGAACAGATGGCTGTAGGCGAAACCGCTTATGAATTTGAGAACAGAAAATCCATTGTTCTTATTATGGGAGTTAACGGTGTAGGAAAAACCACCACCGTCGGAAAACTGGCAGGGCAATTAAAAGCCCAGGGTAAAAAAGTAATAGTGGCTGCTGCGGATACTTTCAGAGCCGCAGCCATAGAACAGCTTACCGAATGGGCCAACAGGGCAAACGTTGAAATTATTGCCCATAAAGAAGGGTCTGACCCTGCGGCTGTTATTTTTGACGCCGTAACGGCTTTCAAGGCACGAAATGCCGATGTACTCATTTGCGATACGGCCGGAAGGCTTCACAATAAAAAGAATCTTATGGAAGAATTAAGAAAGATAAACAGAATAATCGATCGTGAATGTCCTGATGTATACCGTGAAACTCTTGTTGTTCTTGACGGAACTACAGGCCAGAACGCACTGGCCCAAGCCAAGGAATTTAATGAAGTAGCAAACTTAACCGGTATTGTTATCACTAAACTGGACGGTACGGCCAAAGGAGGTATCGCCATTGCCATTCAGTCCGAACTTAACATACCGGTAAAATATATAGGTATTGGCGAACATATAGAGGATCTGCAGAAATTTAACGCATCGGATTTTGTCAATGCTTTATTCCAGAAAAACGAATAGGAGACGATTGAAATGAACTTAGAGAAGTTCGAAGAAGCCACAGAAGCGGTGAAAAAAGTAATACTTCGTACTAAACTCATCTATAGCGATTATTTCAGCGAAATCTCAGGCAACAAAGTTTATTTAAAACCGGAAAATATGCAATTTACCGGGGCTTATAAGGTAAGGGGAGCTTATTACAAAATCAGTACTCTTTCAAAAAAAGAAAGAGACAAAGGTTTGATAACTGCTTCTGCGGGCAACCATGCCCAAGGGGTAGCCTATGCGGCAAAACTCTATAATGCCAAAGCTATAATCGTTATGCCCAATACAACGCCTCTTATTAAGGTAAACAGGACCAAAAGCTACGGTGCTGAAGTTGTACTTTACGGAGATGTTTATGACGAAGCTTATAACTATGCCCGCAAGCTTTCGGAAGAAAAAGGGTATTGCTTTATTCATCCGTTTAACGACCTGGATGTTGCCACAGGACAGGGAACTATCGCAATGGAGATATTCAAAGACCTTCCTACGGTTGACATCATCCTTGCTCCCGTCGGAGGCGGAGGGCTTCTTGCAGGTGTAGCCACTTTAGCCAAACAGTTAAATCCCAACATTAAAGTTATCGGTGTTGAGCCGGCCAATGCAGCCTGCATGAAAGAATCCCTAAAAGCAGGCCATGTGGTTACGCTGGATAAAGTCGATACCATAGCAGACGGTACCGCAGTAAAGACTCCGGGAGATGTAATATTCCCTTACATACAGAAATATGTAGACGACATTATAACCGTTGACGACTGTGAACTGATTGTAAATTTCCTGGATATGATTGAAAACCACAAAATGGTTGTTGAAAATTCCGGTCTGCTTAGTGTGGCAGCTTTAAAGCATTTAAAATGCAAAAATAAAAAGATTGTTTCCATTCTTAGCGGCGGAAATATGGACATCATTACCGTATCATCTGTTGTTCAGCACGGTCTTATTCAAAGAGGGCGGGTATTTACAGTTTCGGTACTCCTTCCCGACCGGCCCGGAGAACTGGTTAATGTAGCCAAAATTATAGCCAAAGAACAGGGCAACGTCATAAGACTTGATCATAACCAGTTTGTCAGCATTAACCGCAACAGTGCCGTTGAACTTACAATCACCATGGAAACCTTTGGCCATGAACATAAGCAAAGGATAGTGGATGCATTGGTTCAGGCAGGATACAACCCGAAAATTTGCCTGCCAAATAAAATATACGGCTAACCGCTATAAATCCGTTAGTAAAAGCTATAAATCCGTTAATAAGAAAGAATTATTAGACGGCATTAATGTATAGAATTAATTCATAGCATAAATACATAGCATCAATATATAGCATTAACATAAGCAGTAAAGTAATATATATAGCAGCAATACATTCTAATACATAGCAGTAATACTTGCCATATATACAGGATTTTTATTTATGGCATTATTATCATGGTGTATTAAACGAGTTATTATTTAACACTATAAAATTGCCTTATTAACAATTTAAAATTATTTTTTATATGGCATTATTATATAATCGTCGGTGTTATTTTTGGATAATGTTTATGGGTGGAAGACATTTACATTCATGCTTGAAACTGATATAATATTTATATCTTTATATTCTGTGTTCTTTCAAGCGTCTGTAAATCACGGCTTTCGTCCATAGTAATCCGATTTCTCTTGATATCCCAAAAAGAGTTGACATCGGCCGGCTAATGCGTTATTATATTTTCAGAACATCTGTTCGCGTATATTTGTCAGTATTATAGATGCTTATAAGCATCAGGGAGGTTAGTATGGGAAAAGATGACAGAATCAGGGCATTGGAATCTGCATTGGCCCAGATTGAAAAGCAATACGGCAAAGGTTCCGTTATGAAACTTGGCGAAACCAGTTCCAATATGAATATTGAAACAGTTCCTACCGGATCAATAAGTCTTGATATTGCCCTCGGCCTTGGCGGGGTACCGAAGGGAAGAATTATTGAAATATACGGCCCCGAATCTTCCGGTAAAACCACTGTTGCTTTGCATATGATAGCCGAGGTTCAGAAAATCGGAGGCATTGCGGGATTTATTGATGCGGAACATGCTTTGGACCCGGTCTATGCTAAGAATATCGGGGTAGATATTGATAATTTATATATTTCACAGCCTGACAACGGAGAACAGGCCTTGGAAATTGCAGAAACCATGGTACGTTCCGGAGCTGTCGATATAATTATTATAGACTCTGTTGCCGCTTTGGTTCCGAAAGCGGAAATCGACGGAGAAATGGGAGATGCCCATGTAGGCCTTCAGGCAAGGCTTATGTCCCAGGCCTTAAGAAAGCTGACCGCAGTTACCAGCAAAACCAACTGCATAGTTGTCTTTATTAACCAGCTTCGTGAAAAAGTCGGTGTAATGTTCGGCAATCCCGAAACCACTACCGGTGGCCGGGCTTTAAAATTCTATGCATCTGTCCGTCTGGATGTACGCCGGGTAGAATCCCTAAAGCAGGGAGGAGACGTTATAGGAAGCCGTACAAGGGTTAAAGTTGTAAAGAACAAGATAGCTCCTCCTTTTAAAGAAGCGGAATTTGATATAATGTTCGGAAAAGGAATTTCCAAAGAAGGAGATATCCTTGATATAGCTTCCGAGATTGGACTTATTAATAAAAGCGGGGCCTGGTATTCATATAATGACACCAAGATAGGCCAGGGCAGGGAAAATGCCAAGCAATTTTTAGCGGAAAACCCCGAAATATGTGATGAATTATATGAGAAAATCAGAGAGCATTTTGGCTTAAAACCTGCCAAGAAATATTATGAAAGTTTAGAGGAATAAAATAAGTTTTACTAGCGGCCACAGGTATAGTCCGGTTGGATTATCCCTGTGGTTTCGGTATATTTAGGATAACCATACTGATTATGATTATTTTTACTGTTTATAAAAAAGTGGTTTAAAACTTTATATCTGTAAATATATTAATAGCTTATTATATTTATTATACAATATATTATTTTTGAAGGAGATTTATATGGAAATTACGGATATTCTTGAAGTTAAGGCCGGGCAAAATACAAAGAAAAAGGCTTTTAAAATATATATTGATTATACATATGCTTTTTTATTATACGAAAATGAAATAAAGCATCTCCAACTGTCAAAGGGAACAGACATTTCGCAAGATACATATGAAGCAATACTTGAAGATATTATTTTAAAAAGAGCAAAGCATAAGGCCCTAAATATGCTTAAATATTCGGACAAAACCGAAAAAGAGATTTATATAAGGCTTAAAAATGAGTATTATAATGATGATATTATAGAAAGGACTATTGAGTACTTAAAAGACTATAATTATCTTAATGATGAAAGGTATGCCTTAAACTACATCCGGTCAAGAAAAGAAACGGAAAGTATACTTGCAATTAAAAACAAACTTCTAAGTAAGGGTATAAATAAAAAAGTTTTAGATAAGATAATTGCAAGGGAATACGAAATATCGGACGACGAAGATAATGACCCTGAAATTTTGGCTATAAAAAAGATTATAGGCAAATATTGTGATGATATTACAAATTTATCCTTTGAAAAGAAAATACGTTTAATCAATATGCTAGAAAGAAAAGGGTTTAATTCAGAAAAAATACACAAATGTATGTAAATTATTAATTTTTTTATAAATATTTTTTTGTTACTTGCCTTTTGAAATAATTTATAATACAATTAGACTTGGCAGAAAATTGGTTTTCTACTAGATTCTGAAAAATGGAGGGCTGAAAATGTCTAATAATGCACAATTATCGGCAAGAGAAAGAATTGCCTCTCTGCTCGATGAAAACAGTTTTGTTGAAGTCGGTGCATTAGTAACAAAAAGAAGCACAGACTTTAACTTGGAGCAGAAGGAGATTCCAAATGACGGCGTCATTACCGGCTATGGCCTTATAGACGGTAATCCTGTCTATGTGTTCAGTCAGGATTCATCGGCTCTTGGTGGTTCTGTCGGTGAAATGCATGCCAAAAAAATTACCAGATTATATGATCTTGCACTTAAGGCGAAGGCTCCTGTTATCGGCCTGATTGATTCATCCGGCTTAAGATTACAGGAATCTTCTGATGCCTTAAACGGCCTGGGAGAAATTTATGCGAAGCAGGTAATGGCTTCCGGTGTGATCCCTCAAATTACCGCCGTATTCGGTAACTGCGGTGGTGGTCTGGCTGTTATGGCATCCTTAAGTGATTTTTCATTTATGGAAGAAAAATCTTCCAGACTCTTTTTACAAACACCCAACTCATTACTTGGAAACCACAAGCAGAAGTTAGACACTTCCGGTGCAGATTTCAATGCGAAATCAGGTAATGTAGACTATGTCGGAGCTAACGAGCTTGAGGTTTTAAATAAAATCCGTGAGTTGATTTCCATTCTTCCGTCCAACAACGAAGAAGGCGGACGTGTATCAGAAAGCAGCGACAACTTAAATCGTCTCGTTCCGAATTTCTCTTCGGAACTTGAAGATACGAAAAGTGCGCTCATCGATATTTCTGATAATTATTACTTCTATGAAATTAAGGCAGATTATGCCAAAGAGATGGTTACCGGATTTATCCGTTTAAACGGTGTAACCGTCGGTGCTGTTGCCAACCGCACCAAAATTCTTGATGAAAACGGAAAAGCAACAGAACAGTTTGATAATGTCCTTACTACAGACGGCTGTAAGAAAGCAGCAAGTTTTGTACGTTTCTGTGATGCATTTAATATTCCTGTACTTACACTTACCAATGTCAGCGGTTATAAAGCCGATGTCAATGAAGAAAAGACAATTGCCAAAGCTTCGGCGGAACTTGCCTACGCCTTTGCCGATGCCACCGTACCTAAAGTTAATGTTGTTATAGGCAAGGCTTATGGCAGTGCATATGTTACCATGAATTCCAAACATATCGGAGCAGATTACGTATTTGCACTTCCTTCTGCCGAAATAGGCATGATGGATGCAAAACTAGCTGCCCAGATTATGTATGACGGATCTTCTGCGGAAGTTATTAATGAAAAAGCAGAAGAGTATGCTGCACTTCAAAATGCTGCCCTTTCAGCGGCAAAACGGGGATATGTAGACAATATAATTGAACCGGATACGGTAAGAAAGCATATTATCTATGCTTTTGAAATGCTGTATTCAAAATATGAAGAAAGACCCTTTAAGAAACACGGTTCATTTTAATCCTTACTTATTCCCAAAGTCATACAAAGAAAGGTAGATAATTATTATGACCATATTTAGTTACGGTATTGCAAATTCCACAATCCTTCTGTCTCAGGCACCGTTATCGGAACGTATGAAAACGGCAGCCCTTAATACTGTTCTTGGTATGGGAATTGTGTTTGCAGTCCTGATTCTTATGATATTTATAATAAGCCTTTTGAAATACTTACCCGGGCTTTTATCGGGATCAAACAAAGAAAAGGCAAGTCAGGTTAACGAAACCGGTTCTGTTATAGATACATCGGCTGAAAATGTTAATTATGAAGAAGCCGATTTAACTGACGATCATGAGTTGGTAGCTGTAATTACAGCCGCTATCAGTGCTTATAGTTCCGAAGTTAATCCTGATGAACTTTCGGGCGGTTTTGTTGTCCGTTCCATACGTAAAATAAATAACAGAAGGATCTAATAAACTTAAACAGACGGTAATATTTAAGATCATTCAGAGCACAAGGAGGATTTTTGTCATGAAATATTATACAATCACTGTTAACGGTAATACTTACGAAGTTTCAGTAGAAGAAAAAACCGGAGTATCAACTGCAGCCCCTGTGGCAGCTCCTGCTCCTGTGGCAACTCCTGCCCCTAAGGCTCCGGTTCAGAGTGCCGCACCTGCTCCGGCTCCTGCTCCTAAAGCAGTATCCGGTTCAGAAGGAAGCGTTAAAGTAAGTGCGCCCATGCCCGGTAAAATCTTGTCCATTAAGGCAAACGTAGGGCAGACAGTTAAAAAGGGAGATGTTATTCTTATCCTTGAAGCCATGAAGATGGAAAATGAAATAGTATCTCCTCAGGACGGTACTGTTGCCAGCATCAATGTAAGTGCAGGCCAATCCGTTGAAGCAGGAGATGTACTTGCTACATTAAAATAATTAACTAATGTTAAAATAAAAAAAGTCGGATTTTATACAATCCTTTTGAAAAGGAAGGACTGAAATATGGACTATTTGTTAAATACTTTGTACGATTTATATCAAGCTTCGGGCTTTGCATCAATAACATATAAAAATATTATTATGATTGTTGTTGCCTGTATTTTATTATATCTGGCAATTAAAAAAGATTATGAACCGCTTTTATTAATTCCAATTGCTTTTGGTATGTTGCTGGTAAACCTGTTTCCGGGAATTATGGCAAAACCCTATTACAATGAAAGCGGAAATCTGGTTCCCGGCGGACTGTTGCATTATTTCTATATAGGTGACGAATACGGCATCTTTCCTGCTTTGATATTCTTAGGAGTAGGTGCCTTAACCGACTTCGGTCCCTTGATTGCCAATCCGTCCAGTTTTCTTCTGGGTGCTGCGGCTCAGTTCGGAATATATGCCGCTTTCTTCATGGCCACTTTACTTGGCTTTTCTGAAGGAGCAGCGGCTGCCATCTCCATAATCGGAGGAGCCGACGGTCCTACATCCATATTCCTGGCTACCAAACTGGCTCCGGAAATGCTTGGACCGATTGCGGTTGCCGCATATTCCTATATGGCTCTGGTTCCTATTATACAGCCTCCGGTTATGAAGCTTCTTACAACCGAAGAGGAACGCAAAATCAGGATGGAGCAATTAAGACCGGTTTCCAAAATGGAGAAAATCATATTCCCTATAGTAGTTACTATAGTAGTTGTATTGTTGTTACCTGATGTGGCACCTCTTGTAGGCATGCTGATGTTGGGTAATCTCTTCCGCGAAAGCGGAGTTGTACGCCAGCTGACAGAAGTATCATCCAACGCCTTGATGTATATTATAGTAATAATGCTTGGTACCTCGGTAGGAGCTACTACCAGTGCCGAAACTTTCCTTAACATAAACACCATAAAAATTGTAATCCTCGGACTTATTGCCTTTGTATTCGGCACAGCCGGCGGTATCATTTTCGGTAAAATTATGTGCAAGGTAACCAAAGGAAAAATTAATCCTTTGATCGGCTCCGCAGGTGTATCTGCAGTTCCTATGGCTGCCAGAGTTTCACAAAAAGTCGGGGCAGAAGCAGATCCTACCAACTACCTGCTTATGCATGCTATGGGACCTAACGTAGCGGGTGTTATCGGTACTGCCGTTGCGGCTGGAGTATTTCTGTCTGTATTCGGTTAAAGAGTATAATGAGTCTAATATATGACTCATATTGAACAGGAGGTAAATTATGGCTGAACAAGCAAAGAGACCCGTAAAAATAACAGAAACCATCCTTCGGGACGCCCATCAGTCTTTAATAGCTACAAGAATGTCCACCGAAGAGATGCTTCCTATAATAGAAAAAATGGATAAAGTAGGCTACCATGCAGTAGAATGCTGGGGTGGCGCTACTTTTGACGCTTCCCTTCGCTTCCTTAAGGAAGATCCTTGGGAAAGATTAAGAAAATTAAGGGCTGGATTTAAAAATACAAAGCTGCAGATGCTTTTCCGCGGCCAGAATATATTGGGATACCGTCATTATGCAGATGACGTTGTAGAATATTTTGTTCAGAAATCCATTGCCAACGGTATCGATATCATCCGTATATTTGATGCTTTAAACGATCTTCGCAATCTTGAATGTGCCGTAAAAGCAACCAAAAAGGAAAACGGCCATGCCCAGGTTGCTATCTGCTATACTTTGGGAGACGCTTACACCATAGATTATTATGTTAATCTGGCAAAAGATATTGAATCCATGGGTGCTGATTCCATCTGTATCAAGGATATGGCAGGCTTACTTGTTCCTTATCAGGCAACCGAACTGGTAACTGCCCTTAAGAAAGCTGTCAATATTCCTATTGACCTTCATACTCACTACACCAGCGGTGTTGCTTCCATGACTTACATGAAAGCGGTTGAGGCAGGCTGCGATATCATTGATACCGCTATGTCCCCGTTTGCTCTGGGAACCAGCCAGCCGGCTACCGAAGTCATGGTTGAAACCTTTAAAGGTACACCTTATGACACAGGCCTTGATCAGAATCTTCTTGCCGAAATTGCAGACTATTTCCGCCCCTTAAGAGACAAGGCCTTAGAAAAAGGACTTCTTAATCCCAAGGTTATGGGCGTTGATATTAAAACTTTACTTTATCAGGTACCGGGAGGTATGCTCTCCAATCTGGTTTCCCAGCTTAAAGAGCAGAAGGCTGAAGATAAATACTATGAAGTTCTTGCAGAAGTACCTAGAGTCCGTAAAGACTTCGGTGAGCCGCCACTTGTTACTCCTTCCAGCCAGATTGTAGGTACTCAGGCTGTATTAAACGTACTTGCCGGAGAACGCTATAAGATGGTAACTAAGGAAACCAAGGCCCTTCTTTCCGGTGAATACGGAAGAACAGTTAAACCTTTCAATCCTGAAGTGCAAAAGAAGGTTATCGGGGATAAAAAGCCCATTACCTGCAGGCCGGCAGATCTGCTTGAACCCGAACTTAAAAAGATTGAAGCAGAGATTGCGGAATGGAAAGAGCAGGATGAGGACGTATTGTCCTACGCTTTATTCCCTCAGGTAGCTATGGAATTCTTCAAATACCGCAAGGCTCAAAAGACAGGTATTGACATAACCGAAGGGGATAAGGAAAACAAGGCTTATCCTGTATAATAAAGTAATTGAAAAATTAGTTTTTGTATAGTTTATAATTGAATAATATAAAAAGTTATAAAAAGGTATCATATACAGCAAAAGTATTTGATACCTTTTTGTATTTAGGAAAACTCTGGTTTTATTGAAGAAAAGCCAAATAGATCACAAAAAAGCTATATGGAAACTAGTAAAAAAATTTGAAAAGCTTATATGTTGTACAATAATAGCCATTGCCATTATTATATCCGGCGCTTTAATTGCCGATACCATTAAGGTCGGATTTGACAATTTACGGGGCGCAATAGTTTATCTGGCCGAATTACAACCTCGTTAGGCACTGTAAAATTTTTTACTTGACAACGTCTTAGTAATTATGTATACTACCAACTGTAAAGAAAAAACCTTTACAGGTGGTGTTTTTAATGCAGGACACAATATCAGGGGACTCCAAACTGGATGAACTGATATATTTATCGATGTTATATGATTTTTATGGAGAACTTTTGCCTGACAATAAAAAACAGGTTTTTGAAGATTACGTTCTGAATGATTTATCCTTGAGCGAAATTGCGGAGCATATGAACATAAGCCGCCAGGGAGTCCATGATATTGTAAAGCGTTGTACCCAGGAATTAAAGGATTACGAAGAAAAGTTATCTTTACTTAAGAAATTTGCCAAAATTAAAGATATGCTTGAAAGTATCAAAGATTTATGCTATAAGATATCGGAAACCGGAGAAACAGACAAGTTGCAGGAAATTGCAGCCTTGGCAGATGATATATTAAAGGAGCTGTAATATGGCATTTGATAATTTATCTGAAAAGCTTCAGAATATTTTTAAAAATTTAAGAGGAAAAGGACGCCTTACGGAAGCTGACGTAAAAACGGCTCTTAAAGAAGTAAAAATGGCTCTACTTGAAGCAGACGTCAATTTTAAAGTTGTAAAAAACTTTATTGCTTCCGTTCAGGAAAGGGCAATAGGACAGGATGTCCTAAACAGCCTGACTCCGGGCCAAATGGTTATTAAAATCGTAAACGAGGAAATGATAAATATGCTGGGAGGCAGTGCTGCCCAGCTGCAGCTTCAGCCTGCCGGTGAAATAACCGTAATTATGATGTGCGGTCTGCAGGGTGCCGGTAAGACCACAACCGTGGCAAAACTGGCTGGAAAGCTAAAATCCATGGGAAGAAAGCCTTTGCTTGCAGCCTGCGATATATACAGGCCCGCCGCTATAGATCAGTTAATAATCAACGGAGAAAAACAGGGTGTCAGCGTATTTTCCATGGGTGATAAGCATAAACCCTTAAATATCGCAAAAGCGGCAGTGGAGCATGCATCAAAAAACGGTTTTAATGTGGTTATACTGGATACCGCAGGAAGGCTTCATATTGATGAAGGCATGATGGAAGAGCTGCAGGAGATTAAGTCCAATATGCCCGTTCATCAAACTATACTCGTTGTAGACGCCATGACAGGTCAGGATGCGGTTAACGTAGCCCAGACCTTTAACGATAAGCTCGGTATTGACGGGGTAATTCTTACCAAACTGGACGGCGATACCAGAGGCGGCGCCGCTTTATCCATACGGGCCGTAACCGGAAAACCTATCCTTTATGCCGGTATGGGCGAAAAACTGTCAGATCTTGAACCATTCTACCCTGACAGAATGGCATCCAGAATCCTCGGCATGGGTGATATACTTACCCTTATAGATAAGGCCCAGGCACAATTTGATGAAGAGAAAGCCCGCGAGATGGAAAGGAAAATCAAGAAAGCCGAGTTTGATTTCAACGATTTTCTTGAACAAATGCAGCAAATTAAGAAAATGGGCGGTATAGCTGACATCCTTAGTATGCTTCCCGGTATGGGAAAACAATTAAAAGATGTAGAAATAGACGAAAAGGCTCTGGCAAGAACCGAAGCCATCATATATTCCATGACCAAGGAAGAAAGAGCCAACCCTGATATATTAAACCTTTCCCGCAAAAAAAGAATAGCAGCCGGAGCAGGAGTGGACATATCGGAAGTCAACGCCCTGGTAAAGCAATTTGACCAGATGAAAAAGATGATGAAACAGATGTCCGGCATGCTCGGCAAAGGCGGCAAGCGGGCCAGATTTAAATTGCCTTTCGGTTTATAAAACAGCTTGTTGTGTTATTTGATGTAATACATCAGATATTATATATTTGATGTATTAAACACCTGATAACATTTCATATAAATCCTAATCAAGGAGGTGAAGAACATGGCAGTAAAAATCAGATTAAAAAGAATGGGCCAAAAGAAAGCTCCTTTCTATAGAATAGTTGTTGCTGATTCCAGATCTCCCAGAGACGGAAGATTTATCGAGGAAATCGGCACTTATGATCCTACAAAAAATCCCAGCGCCTTCAATGTAAATGAGGAGGCTGCTAAGAAGTGGCTTGCTAACGGTGCAAAACCGACTGATACGGTAGCTAAGATATTTAAGCATGCCGGTCTTCTTTAATAATGGGATCCTATAAATTTCAACCGTAATAAAGTTCAAAATGAACAAAGTTCATAAAGAGCAAAGTTCAACATGAACAAAGTTCATTTTTGAACTATTGGAAGTTCATAAATGAACATATAAAGTTCATTTATGAACTTTTTGGTAAGGATTTAGCTGCCATATGGCAGCATGGAGGTTGAATATGAAAAAATTGGTTGAAGTAATTGCTAAATCACTCGTAGATCATCCCGATGAGGTTGTTGTTACGGAAAAGGAAACCGACAAATCAATTATAATTGAATTGAAAGTCGCTTCCGAAGATATGGGGAAAGTGATTGGCAAGCAAGGCCGTATTGCAAAATCCATACGTACCGTAGTAAAAGCAGCCGCAGCTAAGAGTGATAAAAAAGTAGTGGTTGAAATTATACAATAATTCAAAATGATTAATATTCAAAGGGATTAGCTTCCGGATATTAATCATTTCGGATGCAGGCTGTTGTTCTCTTAGCAACAGCCTTTATTTTCATATAAAATGCAATTATATTCAATTGCAATTATCTTTATAAAAGTTTGAAGATTATAGATAATAAATAGTAATTTAGTTGCCTTTACAAAATTATCGTTTTATTTTATGTTCGGGTATTGGGCTGTTTAATACCTGTCTTTAATATTTAATCGAAAATCAAATCACATATTTGTCTTTTATTTAGTCGATGTAATATTATAAAGGAAATTTCAAAGTGATATTTTAATAAAGAAAAAATTCTGTAAAGATTATACTTCAATAAAAATTAATAAAAATAGAGGAAGAAAGCAATGGAAAACTATTTGAGAGTAGGCGTTATTACAACAACCCACGGTATTAAAGGTGAGGTTAAAGTCTATCCCACCACAGACGATATTAACCGTTTTGAATACCTGAAAAATGTATATCTGGATACCGGAAAAGGTTATTTGCCTCTGGAAGTAGAAGGGGTAAAATACTTTAAACAGTCTGTTATACTAAAATTTAAAGGTTTCGATAATATCAACGATATAGAAAAATACAGGGGTAAGGATCTTTTAGTCCCCAGGGAAGAAGCAATAAAACTGGAAAAAGACGAATATTTTATCTGTGATATTATAGGTTCGGAAGTATTTACGGATGAAGGGGACAGGCTTGGTATTCTGACTGAAGTAATTACCACAGCGGCTAATGATGTTTATGTGGTAAAAAACGAAAACAATAAAGAAATTTTGCTTCCTTCCATTAAAGAGTGTATTCTCGATATAGATATTGAAAATAAAAAGATAAAAGTTCATTTAATGAACGGTTTAATATAAACGAATACCAAGATAACCCTACGAAAGGTACGGTGGGAAATGTGAATTTTCATGTTATGACCTTATTCCCTGAAATGATAGAAACTGCCATAAATACCAGTATTACTGGAAGGGCTATTGAAAAAGGAATCATATCCGTAAATACGGTAAATATAAGGGATTTTGCCAACAATAAGCATAACAGGGTTGACGATTACCCTTATGGCGGCGGAGCAGGTATGGTTATCCAGGCCGAACCTGTGTATAAAGCATACGGATATTTGGTAAATCACATAAAATTATCAAAACAAGATCAGACCAATTTTAAAAAACCCAGGGTTATCTATCTGACTCCTCAGGGCCGAATATTCAATCAAAATATGGCCAGGGACCTTTCACGGGAGGAAGACCTTATCCTGCTATGCGGTCATTATGAGGGTATAGACGAAAGGGTCCTGGAAATGATAGTAACGGACAACATTTCCATAGGGGATTATGTACTAACCGGCGGCGAACTGCCGGCTCTTGTTCTCATTGATGCAATTTCCCGGTTGGTTCCCGGTGTACTTAACAATGAAACAAGTGCTGAATTTGAAACCTTTAAGGATAATCTGCTCGAATACCCTCAATATACCCGGCCTGAAGTATTTATGGGTCGTAGAGTTCCTGAAGTTTTACTTTCCGGTCATCATGCCAAAATTGAAGAATACAGAAGAAAGCAATCAATTATCCGTACTTATGAAAGACGTCCCGATTTACTGGAAAATGCAAATTTAACTGAAGAAGAACGGGAGTTTTTAACCCGATTGATATTTGAAAAAAATTATGATATATATGAGTAAAAAATACTTGCTTTATGTAAAATTATATGATAAAGTTAAGAATTGTGAGAATGGATGGTCCTCTGTTACCTCTGTGTAGTAAGAACATCTAAATGATAGGAGGTCACAAAATGAACGATATTATCAAAGCAATCGAAGCAGAACAGTTGAGAAACGATATTGCTGATTTTAATGTAGGCGATACGGTTCGTGTTTATGCAAAAGTTAAGGAAGGTAACCGCGAGAGAATTCAGGTTTTTGAAGGTACCGTACTTAAAAGACAGCACGGTGGTGCAAGAGAAACTTTTACCGTAAGAAAAACTTCAAGCGGCGTAGGTGTAGAAAGAACCTGGCCCCTTCACAGTCCTAACATTGACAAGATTGAAGTTGTAAGACGCGGTAAAGTAAGAAGAGCAAAACTGTTCTATCTGCGTGACAGAGTCGGTAAGAAAGCTAAAGTTAAAGAGATATTAAAGTAATTAAAGTAATCGAAAAAAAGGGACATACCTTGTGTATTGTCTCTTTTTTATTGAACAAATATGCCTTAACCTATATGATTTTATACGAAACATATTACCGGCTTTATATAACCGCAATATTAGGTTGTAACCTGCCTTATTTCAATATATAATAAGATAAACAGTTTCTTTGAAACAAAAATTAGTCTCAATAAATTTTTATTTATTTGATTTGTAAATAATTAAGTTACATTAATATTTATCTTATAATTTAATGATTTAATTTTATAATTGGAAACTTTAATCTTAAATTTAATATAAAACACATTATATAGCACATTTAATAAATTAAATTTATATTTTATAAAAACTTTTAATTTTTCCTGATTTAATTTTAGATTGACATTGATAAAAAAACTTACGGCGGAAGGGGAGAATTACATTGGACTTTGATTTTGAACGGGAAAGCAAAAAACCTGCTGTTATGAAAATACTGATTGAAATATTTATTTGGGCGGCACAAATTGCGGCGGTTATTTTCCTTGCATATTTTATAATTTATTATTGTGTTGAGAAAACTACTGTAATAGGAAGTTCGATGGAAAAAACCCTTTCTGCCAATGACCAGATCATAATTAATAAATTTATTTATCATGTATCTGATCCGAAGCGCTTTGATGTTATTGTATTTAAACAAAGCGGAAAAGAACACAGTTTTTACAATATTAAGCGTATTATAGGCCTTCCCGGCGAGACCGTCCAGATAAAAGACGGTTCTATATATATAAACGGTGAAGTGCTGGAAGAAATAATCGAAGTCGATGAAATGGTCAATTACGGACTGGCGGCAGAAGAAATAGTGCTGGAGGAAAATGAATATTTTGTACTTGGCGATAACAGAAACAACAGTGAAGACAGCAGATTTGCCAGTATCGGGAATATAACAAGAGATGAAATCATCGGAAAAGCTTCTTTAAGATTATCTCCTTTTAACTTCATAAGCAAACTTAACTTAAAAGAATCATAAAAATAGAAAATGAGGTATTATAATGAATGTACAATGGTATCCCGGTCATATGGCCAAAGCCAAACGTATGATGCAGGAAAATATCAAATTAATAGATGTCATAATAGAACTTGTAGATGCCAGAATTCCATTGTCAAGTAAAAATCCGGATATAGATGCTTTAGCCGGCAATAAATCCAGAGTTCTGCTTCTCAATAAATATGATATGGCAGATCCAAAATATAATGAAATGTGGAAAAAATATTTTGAAGATAAAGGCTTTCATACGGCTTTAATCAATTCAAAAAACGGTCAGGGGATTAATCAGATAAAAGATATCGTATATAAAGCCTGTGAAGCAAAAATAGAAAGGGACAGAAGACGGGGTATTTTAAACAGGCCTGTCCGGGCTATGGTTGTGGGAATTCCCAACGTGGGCAAATCCACTTTTATAAACAGTTTCGTGGGCAAAGCAACCGCAAAGACAGGAAACAAGCCCGGCGTAACAAAAGGCAAACAGTGGATCAGATTAAGCTCAAAAATAGAGCTTCTTGACACTCCCGGAATTTTATGGCCCAAGTTTGAAGATCCTGCTGCCGGTATGCGTCTTGCATTTATCGGCTCTATAAATGACGATATAATTCAGATGACGGAACTGTCATTGGAGCTTATACTTTTTCTAAGCAAATATTATCCCAACGCCTTAAAAGACCGTTATGACATACTTATACCCGATAATTTGGAATCAATTAAAGACGGTGTAGGTGTCCTTGAGCAAATAGCCACTAAACGGTCATGTATTATGAAAGGCGGGGAGCCCGATATTGACAGGGCGGCACTGATACTGATTGACGAATTCAGAAACGGGCGCCTGGGAAAGGTTACTCTGGAATTTCCGGAATAAACGCCTGCATCGGACGATAAATAGACTTAGGTTATATAAATTGGCATTGAATATCTTAGTACACAAAAAAATTAAATAACAAAGGATGTGCAGACATTTGGAAAATATAAATAATGACTTTTCCAATCTTACCATAGCCCAGATAAAACTTCAATTCATGCAGGCAAAGATGGACAGTATCCCGGCTTTATTGGAAAAGTACAAATCGGATGAAAGAAGCGGTGTTATAAATATTTGCCGCCAGTACAGCTCAAAATATGAAGAATATCAAAAAGAACTTAGACGTATCGATTCAATGAAAATCTACGAACGCAAATATTCGGATTATACCTATATTTGCGGAATAGACGAAGCAGGCCGGGGGCCTTTTGCAGGGCCGGTTATTGCCGCAGCTGTTATATTGCCTAAAGATTTTGATATCTTGTATATAAACGATTCAAAACAAATTTCTGAAAAAAAACGGGAAGAGCTGTTTGACGAAATAATAAAAAATGCCGTTTCATACGGTATAGGCAGCGTTCCTCCCGAAAAAATAGATAAAATTAATATCCTTAATGCAACTTACGCGGCCATGCGCCAGGCAATAAGCAATATGAAAATAAAACCTGATATAATACTTGTAGATTCCCTTACCATACCGGAAGTACATATACCCCAGGTGCCTATAGTTAAGGGTGACTGCAAAAGCATATCAATAGCTGCTGCCAGTATTCTTGCCAAGGTTACAAGAGACAGGCTTATGGTTGCCTATGACAAAGTATTTCCCGGTTATGGTTTTGCCCATAACAAAGGTTACGGTACAAAGGATCATATCGAAGCGCTTAAACGCCTAGGTCCTTCCCCGATACACCGGCACAGTTTTATACATGACTATATTTAAAATACCATAGAAAACTATATGAAATAAAGTCACCGTATATCTCTTAAATAAACAATTATTATTGCATATATAAGTATTACGACCGTAAAATATATAGATACATATAGCTAAAATAAGAGGGATATATTTTAATTAACGGTTTAAAATGCCACAACCCAAATCAGGAGGAATTTATATGGATCATTTCAACAAAAATACCAATATAATCCATGATAAAAACGATAAACCCGACATGAATAAAACCGCCGTGGCTTTATCTTACAATCCGGAAGAAATAGCACCTAAAATCGTTGCCACAGGCAAAGGTTATCTGGCAGAAAAGATTATAAACAGGGCTAAAGAATCCGATGTACCGATCCATAAGGACGAAACCCTGGCCGATACCCTTTCCCGCCTGGAACTCGGCTCTTACATCCCTCCGGAACTTTATGAAGTTGTGGCTCAGGTTCTTTTATTTGTTGACCGCATGGATCAGCTAAAAAGCAAGATGATTTAGTCATGTGGGGGAATATGTTATGAACAAAAGAGCAGTCGGATCAGAATACGAACGAAAGGCTGCCGAATATTTGGAAAAACAGGGTTATCAAATCCTTGCGAAAAATTATCGGTGCAGCTTCGGAGAAATAGATATAATAGGAAAGTCGGACGGTTATCTTTGTTTTATTGAGGTAAAATACCGTTCGGACAGCGAGCATGGTTTTCCGTCAGAAGCTGTTGACAACCGAAAACAAAAACGAATTGTCCGAACTGCCTTAACTTATATGCATTTTAACAATTATCCCGAGGACACCCCCTGCCGTTTTGATATTGTTGAGATTTTAGACAATGAGTATTCGCTTATTAAGAACGCTTTCGAAGGCATCTGGTAGACGGAGGTAAATTAATGACTTTTACAGATACCAATAAAGCCAGGCTTAACAGGTCAGGCAAAGCCCCTTTTATAGAATTTCCCGTATTTTCTGAAATTCCTTTTATAACTCACGGATTTTCCACCAGACTAGGCGGTGTTAGTACCGGAATGTTTTCTTCAATGAATCTGGGCTCCGGCCCCTTGCCGTATCAGGACGACCCGGAAAATATCCGTCAAAATTTTCTTATAATTACCGAAAGTATCGGTGTAAAACCCGAATCTTTGGTTTTATCCGACCAGGTTCATAAAACCAATATCCGGATCGTGGACGAAAACGACCGGGGAAAAGGTTTTATACGCCCCAGGGATTATGAAGAAATAGACGGGCTAATTACAAATAAGCCCAATATTACCCTGGTAACAAAATATGCCGATTGTGTTCCCTTGTTTTTTGTGGATCCGATAAAAAAAGCGATCGGTCTTTCTCATTCCGGCTGGAAGGGTACGATTGGCCGCATCGGCTATAAAACCGTTGAAAAGATGAAAGATGCTTTCGGCAGCAATCCCGAAGATATCATTGCAGTTATAGGCCCTTCTATCTGTGCCGATTGTTACGAAGTAGGAGAAGAGGTGGCGGAAGAATTTCGCAAAGTGTTCTCTTTAAAAAATGAAAATACGGAAATACTATGCAAAAATAAAAATAACCGCTATCAGTTAAATCTTTGGGAGGCAAACCGCCGCGTATTACTGGATGCGGGTCTGCAGCAAAAAAATATTCATGTTTCGGAAGTTTGTACAGCCTGCAACAGCGATCTGTTCTTTTCCCACAGAAAAACAGGCGGAAAAAGGGGTAGCCTTGCGGCATTTCTGGCAATAACCGATAAGGAAATCAAATAATATTACTCAAGAAAACAAAATTATAGGAAAATTGGTGTATCATATGAAAAATAAAGCGCACATTATTAAAGAAGTGGAAAAAGGCAGCATAGCCGAGGAAATGGGCCTTGCTCCCGGCGATGAGCTTTTATCCATAAACGATACCGAAATCATAGATATATTTGATTATCAGTATCTGATAAAAGACGAATTTTTAAATATAATCATAAGAAAACCCGACGGGGAAGAATGGGAACTGGAGATAGAAAAAGATTATGATGACGACTTAGGCATTGTCTTTGAAGAAGGCCTTATGGATTCTTACAGATCCTGCCGGAACAAATGCATTTTTTGCTTCATTGACCAGATGCCTCCCGGGATGAGGGAAACCTTATATTTTAAGGATGACGATGCCAGGTTGTCCTTCCTTCAGGGCAATTACATCACTTTAACCAACTTAAGTGACGAAGAAGTCGACAGGATTATATTCTACAAACTTTCACCCATTAATATTTCCGTTCATACCACCAACGAAGAATTAAGATGCAAAATGCTGAACAACCGTTTTGCCGGCAGTTCCCTGTCCAAAATGAAACGGTTAAAGGATGCCGGCATAACCATGAACGGACAGATAGTACTTTGCAAAGGATGGAACGATAAAGAAGAACTCGAAAAAACCATTCATGATCTTTCGGCTTATATACCACAGATGCAAAGTGTTTCAGTAGTTCCGGTGGGAATAACAAAATTCAGGGAAAACTTAACCCCCCTTGAAAAATTTACAAAAGAAGATGCTATAGAAGTTATTGAAACCATTCACCGATGGCAGCAAATTTTTCTCAAACATTATAATACAAGGTTTGTTTATGCCGCGGACGAGTGGTATATCAGTGCCGGGCTTCCTATTCCGAAAGAAGAAGATTATGAGGGTTATCCCCAGATAGAAAACGGAGTAGGCATGCTAAGGTCCTTTACTGATGAATTTTATAATTACCTTAAGGAACTGAAAGGCGACGATCGGTCAAAGGACCTTTCCGTTGCCACAGGAGTTTTGGCATCTCCTTATCTAAGCCGTATGGCAATAGACCTTACGGAAAAATTCCCGAACATTAAAATTCATATTCATACAATAGAGAATGATTTTTTTGGCAAAGATATAACAGTAGCGGGCCTTTTAACCGGCGGTGACATTATCAGGCAACTTAAAGGAAAAAATCTCGGCCGGGTTCTACTGTTGCCGGATGTGATTCTGCGGCACGGTGAGAACATACTGCTTGACGATATAACCACCGACGATATTGAAAGAGCTTTACAAACAAAAATCTCTATTGTACAATCAGATGGAAAGTCTTTCATAGATGCCATATTAAATGCCTGAAAAAACCTTATTTTTAACATTTTAATATCATATATACTTTAAATTGATATATCGAATAACGTTATTATATACAAATGTAATCTGCTTCGATAATATCAAATAAAACTTACTTAAATTATAAAGCATAACAGGAGTACGATTATGAGGAAACCAATAGTAGCAATAATCGGAAGACCTAACGTTGGAAAATCAACTTTATTCAACGCCCTGGCAGGAGAACGGATATCCATTGTCAAGGATTATCCCGGCGTTACCAGGGACAGGATTTATGCCGATGTTAGATGGTTAAATACACAATTTACGCTGATAGATACCGGAGGAATTGAGCCGGACACAAAAAACGAAATGTTTGCCCATATGCGTGAACAGGCAGAAATCGCCATAGAAACAGCGGATGTTATCATCTTTTTGGTAGATGTCCGCCAGGGCCTCGTTGACGCCGATTCAAAAGTCGCCGATATGTTAAGGCGAAGCCAAAAGCCTATTGTACTTGTAGTCAACAAAGTCGATAATTTTCACAAGCAGATGCCGGATGTTTATGAATTTTATAATCTTGGAATAGGTGACCCTATACCCATATCAGCTGCTTCCAAATTGGGATTCGGAGAAATGCTGGATGAGGTTGTTAAGCATTTTAAAACCACGGTTGATGCCGACGAAGAAGACGACCGTCCCAGAATTGCCATAATAGGACGCCCCAACGTAGGTAAATCGTCTATTATAAATAAACTGCTTGGTGAAAACAGGGTTATAGTATCCGATATAGCCGGAACCACCAGAGATGCCATAGATACAACCGTCCGTAGAAACGGTAAGGAATATATCTTTACCGATACGGCGGGCTTAAGACGAAAAAGTAAGATTAAGGAAGATATCGAGCGCTACAGCATTGTCCGTACGGTTGCGGCCGTCGAAAGATCCGATGTGGCGGTCCTTGTTATTGACGCGAGTGTCGGCGTTACCGAACAGGATGCAAAGATAGCCGGAATTGCTCACGAACGGGGAAAAGGCATTATAATTGCAGTCAACAAATGGGATATGATAGAAAAGGATAACAATACGGTAAAAAGATACACCGCGGATATTCAGGAAGTTTTGTCCTTTATCCCATATGCGGAAACCGTTTTTATTTCCGCAAAAACCGGTCAAAGATTAAATAAATTGTTTGATATTATAGAAAAGGTTATCCAAAATCAGAATCTTCGTATTGCAACCGGCGTATTAAATCAGATCCTGGCGGAAGCTACAGCCCTTCAGCAGCCGCCTTCGGACAAAGGAAAGCAGTTAAGGCTATATTATATTACCCAGGTTGCGGTAAAACCTCCTACCTTTGTCATTTTTGTTAATGATAAAAATTTGATGCATTTTTCGTATCAAAGATACATTGAAAATAAAATCCGGGAAGCTTTCGGATTTGCCGGGACTTCCTTAAAGTTTCTTATAAGGGAGCGAAAGGAGAATTCATAAATGATTGCTTATATAATCATATGCTTGCTCTTTGGCTATATTTTCGGCTGTTTTAACACCGGATTTGTAATCGGAAAACTATACAATGTAGATATCAGGCAATACGGAAGCAAAAGTTCCGGAACTACCAATGCTTTAAGGACCCTGGGTGCCAAAGCCGGACTTTTAACTTTGCTTGGTGATATGCTAAAAGCCATAATTCCCATATTACTTGTGCGGCATATTATCTTCCCGGATTCGGAATACGTAAAATTGCTGATACTTTATACGGGTCTTGGTGTGGTACTGGGCCATAATTACCCCGCATGGATGAAATTCAAAGGCGGAAAAGGGATTGCGGCCACGGCAGGGGCTATGGCATCTTTTGACCCATGGCTTATCCCCATCGGGCTACCTATATTTGTAATTTCAGTGGCAATAACCAGATATGTGTCCGTCGGCTCCCTGCTTATATCGTTATTATTCCCCATATGGATTGCAGTCCGTTATCCCGGCGAAATACATATGCTGTTGGTAGCATTGATATATACCATACTTGCTTTTATAAAGCACCGTTCAAATATAAAACGTTTATTGAACGGTACTGAAAATAAACTGGGACAAAGAGTTAAAATTGACAATAATAAATAATTAAGGAGGTATTTCATGAATAAAATAGGGGTACTTGGTGCAGGAACCTGGGGAACCGCACTTTCAATACTTCTTTCTGACAACGGACATGATGTCACCCTGTGGACCAAACTCGAAAAAGAAGCCAAAGCATTGGAAGAGTCAAGAGACAATCTAAAAAATCTTCCCGGTGCAAAACTTCCTGAAGATGTAAAGATTACACTGGACCTTAAAGAGGTCTGTACCGATAAAGATCTTATAGTTATGGCGGTAGCATCCCCCTATGTGCGGGCAACCGCCAAAGAAGCAAGCCCTTATATAAAAGAGGGTCAGATTATAGTTAACGTATCCAAAGGAATAGAAGAAAAAACCTTGCTTACTTTAGCCGATGTTATAAGAGAGGAAATTCCTCAGGCAGATATTGCCGTAATGTCAGGCCCCAGCCATGCGGAAGAAGTAAGCCGTAGGATACCTACTACAATTGTAGTTGGTTCATCTTCCAAAAAGACTGCCCAATTTATTCAGGATATATTTATGAATGAAGTATTCCGTGTATATACCAGTCCCGATATGATCGGAATCGAACTTGGTGCGGCACTTAAAAACGTCATAGCTCTGGCTGCAGGAATTATTGACGGTCTAGGCATGGGAGACAATACAAAAGCAGCTTTAATGACCCGCGGAATTGCCGAAATCAGCCGTCTGGGCATCAAGATGGGCGGTTGTATGGAAACATTCGCAGGCCTATCTGGGATAGGTGATTTGTTCGTTACCTGCACAAGCCGCCACAGCCGCAACAGACAAGCCGGATACCTGATCGGAAAAGGCTTAACATTGGATGAAGTAATAAAGGAAGTCAATCAGGTAGTTGAGGGAGTAAATACCGCCAAGGCGGCGCTTGCTCTGGCAAAGAAATATGATGTGGAAATGCCTATAGTAGAACAAATTAATCTGGTTTTATTCGAAGGAAAATCTCCGTTGGATGCCGCAACCGACCTTTTGGTCAGGGACAAGCGTCCGGAATATAAAACCTTACAGTGGGATTAAACTTTTATTTAGCTCAAAATACATGATCCTCGGATATACAGAATCGGTATTTTACAGCGTCTTTTTTATCCGGTATCTGGCCGGTGCAATAAAAAGATCGGAAAGCTTTATAAGAATACTTTCATTCACACTCTTATCCGGTACCTTTTTTATGGCTGCCTCGTTTTATTAATCTTATCTTGAAGGCAGCTTTTTTCCTATAAATGATGTAAAATATATCATAAACTTTATACCGATCTCTATAAAAAGCCGGAAATGCAGAACTTGGCTGTTACGAAGACAGTATTTTTTACACCAAGTATACCCTGACAATAGATAACGCACACTTAAAAAAATTAATCTGACCATTCATCCGAAAGATAAGGCCGCCCTTGTAGGTATAACGGGGCAGGGAAATCCACATTAATAAAGCTGATAATGAGAAAGCCAGAAACTTGCCATATCCCGGGCTTGTTTCAAGGATGCGGGAATGGTTATACTTGATGCATTATATTAACCGACGAAAGGACAATTTTTATGAATAACAAATGGGTAAAAATAACAAAAGAAGCCTTAAGCTGGTTTGCAGTTATTATCCTTGCTTTTGTTATATCGGCATTTATTAACAGCCAGTTATTTTCAATAGCAACCGTCAAAGAAGTTTCCATGCAGGATACATTGTATGAAAATCATAAACTGTTTATAAGCCGCCGTTCCTATAAAAAGAGTTTTCCCAAAACAGGTGATATCATTGTATTTTACCGAAACAGAAAAATTGGAAACTTTGCCGAAGAATTTTTATTTTCACTAAAACAGATGCTGCCTTTAAACAGTACAAAAAACAGCAAAGACAGGCTTGTAAAAAGAGTTATAGGCGTTCCGGGCGATGTGGTTGATATAAAAGACGGGTTAGTTTACATAAACGGAAATCCTCTTGATGAGCCTTATGCAAAAGGTGTTACTTATGAAGGAAGTATAGACCTTCCTCTGACAGTAGGAGAAAATCAGCTTTTTGTCCTGGGGGATAACAGAGAATACAGCCTGGACAGCAGAGATTTCGGACTTATTGATATAAGCCATGTGGAAGGAAAAGTTGTTTTCAGATTTTTCCCTTTTAATAAAATAGGAAAATTAAATTAAGATTTTTTTATAATAAAATATTACAAGTAAATATTCAAATATCATAGATTTGTACTGCCCTGCATATCTTTAAGTATAACCAATAGGAGGTTGACATATGTTAGGGCAGTATGATGTTTATAATGATATTCAGGCTAGGACAGGCGGTGAAATATACATAGGTGTGGTTGGGCCGGTAAGAACAGGAAAATCGACCTTTATTAAGAGATTTATGGACCTGTTGGTTATACCGGGCATCGAGGATGTCCATGCAAGGGAGAGGGCTATTGACGAATTGCCCCAGGCTGCTGCCGGTAAAACCATAATGACTACCGAGCCGAAATTCATACCTAAGGAAGCGGCCGTTATAGCTCTGAATGACGAAACAAAATTTAAAATCCGTCTTATTGACTGCGTTGGCTACATGGTGGAAGGGGCATCGGGCCATATCGAAAATGATCATGAGCGGATGGTAAAGACCCCCTGGTTTGACCATGAAATACCTTTTACCCAAGCTGCCGAACTTGGAACCAAAAAAGTAATCAACGACCATTCCACCATAGGCATCGTAGTCACAACAGACGGCAGTTTCGGTGAAATTCCGAGAACGAACTACATGGTACCTGAAGAAAAAACCATAGAAGAACTTAAAAAGCTGGGAAAACCCTTTATAGTTATTTTAAATACCAGCAAGCCCTATTCCAACGATACTTTAAGAATTGCCGAAGAAATAGAAAAAAGATATGACGTTACGGTATTACCGTTAAACTGCGAACAAATGAAAAAAGAAGATATACATAAAATCATGGAAAATATTCTTTCGGTATTCCCTGTAACCGAGATTAATTTCTACATGCCCAAATGGGCTGAAATGCTTCCTATTGACCACTGGTTAAAGGCTGATCTTATTGCCTCGGTAAAAAATCTGTTCCGTAACATTACCCGCATAAAGGATGCCAATCCGTCCAATTTTGTCACTGACAGTGATTATATTAAACGGGTTAAGCTTGACAAAGTAAATATGCAGGACGGAACTGTAGCGGTAAACTTAGAACTGGACGATACATATTACTATAAGATTTTGAGCGACTTAATAGGTGTGCCTATTACCGGCGAATATCAGCTTATTTCTACCTTAAAAGAACTGGCTGCAAAGAAAGCCGAATTTGAAAAAGTTTCTCAGGCTGTAAACCAGGTAAAGGCCAAAGGTTACGGCGTTGTATCTCCTTCAAAAGAAGAAATCCGTATTGAAGAACCTGAAATTATGAAACACGGCAGCAAGTACGGAGTAAAGATAAAAGCCAACGCTCCTTCGATTCATATGATTCGTGCGGAAATTATGACTGAGATTGCCCCTATAGTAGGAACGGAAGAGCAGGCCAAAGATTTGATCAACTATATAAATGAGAACAGCAAAGATAATCCTGAAGGCATATGGGAAACAAACATTTTCGGAAAATCCATACGTCAGCTTGTTGAAGAAGGAATTAACAGTAAAGTAAATAAACTTACCGATGAAAGCCAGATTAAGCTGCAGGAAACCATGCAAAAAATCATTAATGACAGTAACGGTGGTTTAATCTGCATAATAATATAAAATTATCTATCCTTACCAGCTTACCTTTAGAATTTTTTAATGAAATATAAGAGCTGCCCGATACCTATACAGGTATTAGGGCGGCTCTGTTATTTTCTTTTATTTTATTCTGAAATTTTATCCCTGAAGCCATCAAATGGGCATATAGTCCTATCTGATTGGCTTATTTTGTTAATATTGCCGAAAGTTAAAAAACTTTTGACATAATGTTGACAAAATTATGCCACTTTGATATTATACTTACGTAACATATTTAACATTTATGTAATAATTTTATTATTCCCTTAATATTTTATATTGAAGACTACTGTAATCTGCATCATTAGATAACATTAATTTGGAGGATCTTCTCAATGGATAATAAGCTATTGAAATTATCCCTGGCATGTGTTACGGGAGTAATACTGTCAACAGCATACAATACTCCGGCATTGGCAGTTGAATATGCAGTGGCAGGTTACCCGTATGACAAAGCAGGTTATGCTATACAGCTGGATAAAGACATAAATGAAATAACATCCTCATCTATAGGGGAAACTGAGACACCTGTTCCGGGATTTATCAATATAGGAATAGCCAATGTACAAACAAACCTGTTAGTCAGGGAAAAGCCAAGTGAGAACGGAAAGATAATCGGCAAGATGCCGAAAGATGCAGGCTGTGAAATTATAGAACCGGATAGCAACGGTTGGACAAAAATAAAATCCGGTAAGGTTACCGGTTATGTAAAAAGTGAATATCTTATTACCGGTTCCGAAGCTTCAAAGAAAGCTTTAGAAATTGCCAAATATGTTGCTACCGCCAATGTTGACGGTCTTCGTGTAAGAAAAGAACCTTCTGCGGACGAATCCGTGCCTATACTTGACTATGTGGCCAAGGGAGAGCAATTACTGGTCTTGGATCCACTGGTAGTAGTATACGGCAAAGAGCACAATAAATGGGTTAAGGTAAGTTTGGAAGGTGACGACGACCAGGTAGGTATTGTAGGATATGTTGCCAAGGAATATGTGGATTTATCCTATGAACTTCCTCATGCTTATACCCTGGAGGAATTGGAACTTGGTCCCGGTGTATCATCTTTAAGAGCAAATCTGGTTAATTATGCAAAGAAATATCTCGGTTACCGTTATGTATGGGGCGGTACCAGCTTCTCCAGAGACGGCGGTGTGGATTGCTCCGGATTCGTATTATATGTCTACAGGCAATTCGGATATACCAATCTGCCTCGTACGTCAAGAGAACAGGCAAGAAGCGGAAAAACTATATCCGCCTCCAACTTAAAACCCGGAGATTTGGTATTCTACGGTAATAATTCAACAGGATATATTAACCATGTTGCAATATACATCGGCAACAATAAGGTAATCCATGCAAGCAACAGAAGAGACGGTATCAAGATTTCGAACCTAAATTACAGAAAACCTATTAAATGTGTAAGATATATAAATGATTAACCTTACTTCATAAAAAAGATTAAATTATAAGACTTCAGACAAGGGCGGAACTTTAGTTTCCGCCCTTTTTGATGTGAAATATATTTATATTACTTATCAGTTTATTGTGTTACTTTGGAAGACTTACCAGCCGCATAAAATTCTTAAAAGTAAAGAGTGAAATATAAAAAAATTAATTTATTATCTGCTAAAGGTTATGCTATACTGTAAACAAAAGTTAAGAATTAAAAAACTTAATAATTGCTTAACATAAGATAATAATTACTAAGGATGTGAATTTATGCGTATAGTCTTATTTTATAGCGGTATAGAATCTTTTAATTATTTTACCGATGAGCTTAACAATGAACTTAAAGTAAGAGGCTGTGAAACATACATATGGGATTTAAACGAAAAATCCCAGGATGGCCCCCATTCCTTTGACGGAATGCTTAAATTTTGCGAAAAAGGTGTAGATGCGGCAATCTGTTTTGACAGGTTAGGCGTAAATGAGCAGGTATATAAGGAATTTTGGAATATGCTTGGCTGCTGTGTGGTCAATATACTTATGGACCCTCCGTTTCGCTTTCATCCGCTTATGGAGGACCCTCCCAAAAAATACATTCAATTTTGCCCTGATATGCAGCATGTAGAATACACTAAGAAATATTTTCCGAAAGTAGAAAGGGTCATGTTTTTGCCTCATGCAGGTACATTACCTGATAAAGCCCCTATACCTTATACAGAAAGAAAATACGATATTCTGTTTTCGGGAACATATTACAATCCGAAAGGATATGTTGACCAGATACATAAGCTGGTAGGAAACTCAAAACTGTTTGAAATTTTTATGGACGCAGCTTCGGACTTATTTGCAAACAGTCAAAAAACCGTTGAAGAAGCGCTTAAGGATGCCCTTGCCGGGCACAACATGGGACTTGAAACAAATTATTTCAAGTCCCTGATGAGGGCCGCCGAACCCCTTGACTGGATGGTTAGGATGCATTACCGTGAGCTTGTAATAAAAGAATTACTGGATGCAGGTTTTGAGTTGTATGTTATAGGCAGGGGATGGAACAACTTTCCCGTAAAAGACAAGCATCGGTTAAATATACTTAGCGACCGGATTCCGTTTAAAGAAACTTTCTCCTATATGGAAAATGCAAAAATTAACTTAAATGTTATGCCGGGCTTTAAAGCCGGTACCCATGATAGGGTCTTTAACTCATTGTTATTAAAATCCGTATGCCTTACCGATACCAGCAGCTGGCTGCTTGAAAACTTTACAGACGAAGAAGATATAGCTTTTTATTTCCTTAGTGAGCTTGATAAGTTGCCTAAGAAAGTAAAAAATTTGCTTGAAGATGAAGAAAAGGCAAAGAAAATAGCCGAAAACGGCTATAAGAAAGTAGCCGGCAACTTTATCTGGAAGAATAATGTTGATATAATACTTAGAGAAATATCATTGATTACTGGAAGATAATTTATTGAATACCTCTTAAGTATCATAGTAAACGAATGTTATAACTAAACTGTAAACCGGAGTGTATTGCCATGGATTTTATTTTATATATCGCTATTATTTTTATAGCACTGGTAATTTGGTCAATAGTCAACGAATATAAGCATAAAAAATTGATTATAAAGCAATTAGAAGAAGAATGGGGTTTTTATCCTGAAAATGAATATTCCCCGATAAAAATGGAAGCAATAAAAGCTCTGTATTTGTCCGAAAAAGACAACCACCTGGATGTGGACGACATTACCTGGAATGATCTTGACATGGACGAAATATATAAGCTTATTAACAATACCCAATGTTCCTTGGGAGAAGAGTGCCTTTATGCCCTTTTAAGAAAGCCTTCTTTTTCAAAGGAGGAGTTGGAAGAAAGGAACCGTCTGATTGAGTATTTCCGGTCTCATAAAAACGAGCGGATAGCAATACAGGCTAAACTAAAAAATGTAGGAAAATTAAGAAATTTATCCGCTTTTGATTATACCGGCAAGTTAAGCGGTCAAAAGCCCCAAAGCAACCTTCCCCATTACATTCTAAATATTGCCTTGCTTGTATCGATTGGGCTTATTCTTATAAAACCGTTTTTAGGTGTTAGTCTTACCATTACAACAATTTCACTTAATATCTTTTCATATTTTAAATATAAGGCAAAAATAGATAATTATATCTCTATAATAGCGTTTCAGCTTCGCCTGCTGGACAGCACGGAAGCTATATTAAAAATATCCGTACCGGAGCTGGATGCTTATTTTAAGCAATTGGCCTCCGATTTAAAGACCTTTAAACAGTATAAAAGAGGTTCTTTCATAGTGGTTGCCAGAAATGTCACCGGAAGTATCCTTGAAGCTGTGGTTGATTATTACAGGATGATTACCCACCACGATATTATAAAATATAATTCAATGGTCAGCTATTTTAAGAAACATATGGATACCATGATCCGTATATTTAAGACGGTAGGTTTCCTGGATGCTATGATAGCCGCAGCTTCTTTCAGAGATATGGTAGAGTACTTTTGCATACCTGAACTTTCAGACGATTACGGAAATCCCAAGCTTTCCGTAGTTGATGTCTACCATCCGCTTATTAGTGATCCTGTACCTAATTCCATAACTGAGGATCGGTGTGCATTAATAACAGGCTCAAACGCTTCCGGCAAATCCACCTTTATTAAATCCTTAGGAATTAACGCCATTTTATCGCAGACCATATATACTTCCCTAAGCAGAGAGTACAAGGCAAACTTTTTCCTTATTTACTCATCCATGGCCTTAAAAGACAATATTTTAGGCAACGAAAGCTATTTTATCGTAGAAATCAAGTCCCTTAAAAGAATCTTGGACAATGCCGGCAAAGACTATCCCATTCTTTGCTTTATTGACGAAGTGCTTAGGGGTACCAATACTTTGGAAAGGATAGCGGCTTCCTCACGGATACTGGCATCAATTACGGAAAAAAACACCCTTTGTTTTGCAGCAACCCATGATATTGAGCTGACTTATATACTGGAAAATCTGTACTCCAATTATCATTTCAGAGAAAGGGTGGAAGGAAACCGGGTATTATTTGATTACAAATTATACAAAGGCAGAGCCGTATCCAGAAATGCCATAAAGCTTTTAAAGCTTTTAGGTTATTCCGAGGATATAATTACCGCGGCTGAAAATGCCGCAGATGAATATTTGAAAACCGGAGAATGGAGCACAATCTGAGAGGTGAAATATGTTGCATAAAGTAGATATATATACCGACGGGGCGGCAAGGGGCAATCCCGAAGGCCCCGGCGGTTATGGCACAATTATTGTATATGTAGATTCCAAAGGCCAGGAGCATATAAGGGAATACAGTGCAGGCTACAAAAAAACCACCAACAACAGGATGGAACTGATGGCCGCTATCGTAGGCCTTGAAGCTCTCACTAAACCCTGTCAGGTAACTTTATATTCGGATTCTCAATACCTGGTTAAGGCCTTTAACGAAAACTGGATTGAAGGCTGGATTAAAAAGGGATGGAAAAGGGGAAAAAATGAACCGGTAAAGAACGTAGACTTATGGAAACGGCTTCTTAAGGCTATGGAACCTCATAAGGTGCAATTCGTTTGGATTAAAGGCCATGACGGCCATCCCCAAAACGAAAGATGTGATTTTCTTGCCACATCTGCTGCCGACGGGACTGATTTGTTGGAAGATGTTATTATGGAGTAAATTATAAATCATTTTAAGACATATTTATAATTGATTCGTATAATAGTCATAGCCTATATAACGGCAGACTATACGGAAAAATTTATAGTTCAGTACTTACACTTGCGAATCAAATAAAATAAACAGGATATTACAGATAATTTCAACTGATAAAAAGGTGCTAAATTTATAGCGCCTTTTCTTAATTTAATTTAGCTAAAAATCCTTTTGAAAATATAATCTCATATGATATACTTTTATAAGCAAGTTCATTAATATTTTACATAAGAAAGGACAGTACCTTAATGGAAAATCTCACTCCGTTAATGCAGCAATACATGCAGATAAAGGAGCAATATAAAGACTGTATTTTATTTTACCGTCTGGGCGATTTTTATGAAATGTTTTTTGAGGATGCCAAAATTTGCTCCCGGGAATTAGAGATAGCACTGACAGGAAAACCTATCGGAAAAGACGAAAGGGCTCCCATGTGCGGGGTTCCTTATCATGCCGCCGAAAATTACTTAAGTAAGTTAATAGCCCGTGGATACCGTGTGGCTATCTGTGAACAGATAGAAGACCCAAGGACAGCCAAGGGTATTGTAAAAAGAGAAGTAGTAAGAATTGTAACACCCGGAACCAACATAAATACCCAGGCCCTTGATGAGACAAAGAACAATTATCTTATGTCCGTTGTACATACCACCAATTTGTACGGTATCTCCGTTGTCGATGTCACAACCGGAGATTATTTTGTTACCGAGATAGACAACAACAGAAAACTATTGGACGAGATATACAAGTGGGCACCGTCGGAAATTATATGTAACGATTCATTTATGGTTTCCGGTATTGACATACAGGCTGTCAGATCCATAAACAACCTTTCCCTTTCTCCCCTTGACCCCTGGTATTTTGACGACGATTTATGCGTAAGGGCTTTGATGGAGCATTTCGGTGTGGCAACTCTTGACGGAATCGGCCTTAAGGACTATACCATCGGAGTTATTGCCGCAGGCAGCATAATGCAGTATTTAAAAGAAACTCAAAAAAACACCCTTACTCATATCACGAAGCTCACCCCATACACTTACGACAAATATATGCTCCTTGACAGCTCAACCGTACGGAATCTGGAGCTTACCGAAACCATCAGGGATAAGCAGAAAAAAGGGTCCCTGCTTTGGGTTTTAGATAAGACCAAAACAGCCATGGGTGCAAGGCTTCTAAGAAGCTATTTGGAACAGCCTTTAATCGATTATGATTTAATTAAAGAAAGGCTTTCTGCCGTAAAGGAATTAAAGGATAATGTAATTACAAGGGAAGAGATAAGGGAATATTTAAACACCATTTATGACCTTGAACGGCTGATGGGAAGAATCAGCTACAAAAGCGCCAATCCCAGAGATTTAATTGCTTTTAAAACATCCCTTGAAACCCTTCCCCATATCAAATTCTTAATAAAGAATTTTGACAGCAAACTTATTAAAGAAATTTATGATGAACTGGATGATCTTTCGGACATTTATAAGCTGATTGATGATTCCATTAAAGATGATCCTCCCATTAACATAAAAGAAGGGGGCATCATAAAAGACGGATATAATGCGGAGGTTGACCGTTTAAGAAAAGCCAAAACTGAAGGAAAAGACTGGCTTATGGAACTGGAGGCAAAAGAACGGGAAGCTACAGGAATTAAAAATCTGAGAATTAAATATAATAGGGTTTTTGGTTACTACCTGGAAGTGACCAATTCTTATCAGGACCTGGTTCCGAAAGACTGGGTAAGAAAACAGACCCTGGCCAATGCGGAACGGTACACCACCGACAAATTAAAAGAACTGGAAGACATAATTCTCGGGGCGGAAGATAAGCTATTTTCACTGGAATATGACTTATTCTGTGAAATCAGGGATAAGATTGCCCTGGAAGTAAAGAGAATCCAAAAGACAGCCAAAGCCATAGCCAAGCTTGACGTCTTTGCCTCTTTAGCATTGGTTGCTGAGCAGAATAATTACGTATGTCCGGAAATAAACACAGACGGATATATACATATAAAAAACGGCCGGCATCCCGTGGTGGAAAAAACCATATCCCACGGTATGTTTGTGGCAAACGACACTTTGCTTGATAACAATAAAAACCGCATCTCCATTATAACAGGCCCCAATATGGCGGGAAAATCCACTTATATGAGGCAGACCGCCCTTATTGTCCTTATGGCCCAAATAGGAAGCTTTGTACCCGCCGACAGTGCAAAAATAGGCATTGTGGACAGAATATTTACCAGAGTAGGAGCATCCGACGACCTGGCAGGAGGTCAAAGTACCTTTATGGTGGAGATGACTGAAGTAGCAAACATCTTAAGAAATGCCACAAAAAACAGCCTGCTTATACTTGATGAAATCGGAAGGGGTACCAGCACCTATGACGGACTGTCCATTGCCTGGGCTGTTGTCGAATATATAAGCAATACCGGTGTACTTGGAGCCAAGACTCTGTTTGCAACCCATTACCATGAACTGACCGAACTGGAAGGAAAAATTGACGGGGTCAACAATTACTGCATAGCCGTCAAAGAGCAGGGTGACGATATTATTTTCCTTAGAAAGATAGTAAAAGGGGGAGCAGACAAAAGCTACGGCATCCAGGTGGCAAAACTGGCAGGAGTTCCCGCTGCGGTTCTTAAAAGAGCCAATGAAATTGTAGAACAGCTTTTGGGAAACGATCTGGCCTTAAAGGCAAAATCCATATCAGCCGGTTCACAAAAGCCTAAAGACGAGTTTACCCAGGAAACATTGCCGTTAGAGCAATTGTCTTTGTTTTCGGTTTCTGGAAACGAAGATATTATAACGGAGATACGGGATCTTGATATAAATAAGCTAACCCCGATTGACGCTTTAAATAAGTTATACCAATACCAGGAAAAAATACGAAAAAGAATATAGTAGCAAAAATTTTTACAGAAAGGATGGCCGCCATGTCATTAATCCGTATTCTGGATGAAAACACAATAAATCAAATTGCCGCGGGTGAAGTAGTTGAGCGCCCCAGGGCAGTGGTAAAAGAACTTATCGAAAACTCCATCGATGCCAAAGCTACTGCCATAACTGTTGAAATAAAAGAAGGCGGCTTAAGTTTTATTAGAATAACCGATAACGGTACAGGCATAGCAAAAGACGATATTCCCCTGGCATTTATGCGCCATGCCACAAGCAAAATAAGAACAGCCGAAGACCTTTTTGATATAAAAAGCCTGGGCTTTAGGGGAGAGGCCCTTTCAAGCATAGCTGCCGTATCCCAGGTCGAACTTATTACCAAAGAGCCATCCTCATTAAACGGCTATCGTTACATAATCGAAGGGGGCGAAGAAAAATCCCTGGAAGAAATCGGTTGTCCCGACGGTACAACTATTATAGTACGCAATCTGTTTTTCAATACGCCGGCAAGAAGAAAGTTTTTAAAATCAGCCAAAACGGAAGCCGGTTATATAAATGACCTGATGGAAAAACTTATAATGTCCCATCCCGGTATATCCTTCAGATTTATTGTAAATAATAAGTTAATTCTTCAATCATCTGGCAATAATAATATTAAGGACGTGCTTTATCAAATCTACGGGCGGGATATTTCAAAAGAACTTTTATACGTAAAGCATTTTGCCGGTGACGTAAAAGTAAGCGGCTTTATAGGCAAGCCCACCATAAGCAGGGGCAACAGGAACTTTATGAATTATTTCATCAACGGAAGATATATTAAAAATTATATTATTACCAAAGCCATAGAGGACGCTTATAAACCCTATATGATGCAGCATAAATATCCTTTTACATCCCTGTATTATGAGATAGACCCGTCGCTTTTGGATGTAAACGTCCATCCTCAGAAACTGGAATTAAAACTTAAAAATTCCGATGATGTTTATGAAATAACATACAAAATAATTAAAGAAACACTTGCCGGAAAAGAACTTATACCGCATATCAGCTTAACCGAAGAAAAAGCACCGGAAGTACCGGCAGCAAAAAAGCTTCCCGAGCCGTTTGAAAAGAACAGGCTAAGCCAGCTTAAGGCCTTGGAAACCCTGGCAAATCATGATAACACAATTAACCACAACTTATCGGATATGAGTAAGCCGGTTTATGGATATATACAACCGGATATGACAAATAACGATATATCAGGTGAATCCGGGAAAAATCATAAATTGTCAGGCTTATATCCAAATAATCATGACTTTCTTCCGGCTAACAGTGCCGATAATCTTGTTAAGGATGGCGATAATTACACCGGATCCGATAAGACTAAGGAAAATAATAATTATCAAACATATGCGCAAAGAGATATATACAATTTATCAGATAAGCAGAATATGATATCTGATGCCAAGCAGCTTGATTTATTTGCAGAAAATGACGACATTACAGAAGCTCCCTTTTTATCTGTCAAAGCTGCTGCCAACCATAAAATTATCGGCCAGGTATTTTCCACTTACTGGCTTGTGGAATATAAAAACGATCTTTACATCATCGACCAGCATGCCGCCCATGAAAAGGTTTTATATGAAAGAATAATTGCCGCAGCAAGGGAAAACAGACATACCTCTCAAATGCTTATGCCTCCAATTGTGCTTACTCTTTCCCTTGCCGAGCAGGAGGCAATCTCGGCTCATGAGGAAGTTTTAAAAAAGCTTGGATATGAAATAGAACATTTCGGAGGCAACGAATTTTCTTTAAGGGCGGTACCGGCAGACTTATATAATTTGTCAGACAAGGATTTATTTCTTGAATTTGTTGACGAGCTGACTCAGGAGATTTCAAGCTTAAGACAGCCCAGGCCGGAATCCGTTCTTGAAAAAACCGCATCCCTGGCCTGCAAGGCGGCCGTTAAGGCCAACCATGAATTTTCTTTTGAAGAAGCATCCTCGTTGATAAATGAGCTTTTAACCCTTGAGAACCCTTACAACTGCCCTCACGGCAGGCCGGTTATAATATCTATGAGCAAATACGAACTGGAAAAGAAATTTAAGAGAATAGTATAGACGGTGAAGTTACATGAGCAAAAAACCCCTGATAATATTAACAGGTCCCACGGCGGTGGGTAAAACTTCCCTGTCAATTAGCCTTGCCAAGGCTGTGGATGGGGAAATTATTTCTGCAGATTCAATGCAGGTTTATAAGTATATGGATATAGGAACGGCTAAGATTACTCCCGAAGAAACCGAGGGTATTCCTCACTATCTTATCAGTGAATTTGAGCCGGATGAGGAATTTAATGTTGTAAAATTTCAGGAATATGCCAAAAAATATATAAAAGCTATTCATGATAAAAATAAAATCCCCATACTTGTAGGAGGAACCGGCTTTTATATTCAGGCGGTTTTATATGACATTGAATTTGAAGAAACAAGTCCCGACAATTCATATCGTGATGAACTAGCAGAACTTGCCGAAAAATATGGCCCACAGTATCTGCATGATATGCTGGCAAAGGCTGATCCTGCCAGTGCCAAAGCAATTCATCCCAATAATGTAAAAAGGGTAATCAGGGCCCTGGAATATATAAAGCATACGGGAGAGCCCATATCAGCCCATAATGAAGCCCAAAGAAAAAAAGAATCCCCGTATTTGTACAGATATTTTGTTCTAAACAAAGACAGGGAAAAACTCTATGAAAGCATTAATAAGAGAGTGGACATTATGATTGATAAAGGCCTTGTGGATGAGGTAAAGCGTCTTAGGGATATGGGCTATACAAAAGATATGGTATCAATGCAGGGATTAGGATATAAGGAAATTATAGATTATCTTGAAGGGAACTGTACCTTGGAAGAAGCCATATACACAATAAAAAGAGATACCAGGCATTATGCCAAAAGGCAGCTTACATGGTTTAAGAGGGAAAAAGACGTTATATGGATAAACAAGGACGATTTTGAAAGTGAAAAAGACATATTGGAATTTATCCTGGAAAACCTTCGCCGATGCGGTATAATAAGTAAATGATTCATTAAATTAAAAGATAATTTCATAATTTATAATTTACAATTTTTTATCATATAGCTACTTATAACCTTTATTATTTTTTTGCTTATATATACTTAGCAATTAAAATCTATAGCATATTGATAACATAATAATATTATGTAAACTTATTTTATATGATAAGATATATTCTAATTTACTTTACATCTTTAAAATACTTTTATCGGAGGAATAGCAGTGTTTACTAATGAATTAAATGAAATTTATAAATTTATGGGTATTGATTCTAAACTTCTTGATTTATCCCATAAGATAGAAGAGAAATTAAAAGATCGGTTTAAAATTATAGATAAGGTAGCGGAATACAATCAGCTAAAAGTGTTAAAAGCCATGCAGGACAATAATGTAAGTGATGTGCATTTTTCCGCCACTACAGGATACGGTTATAACGATATCGGCAGGGATACTTTGGAAAAGGTATATGCCGATGTTTTTCATGCCGAAGATGCCCTGGTCCGCCCTCAGCTTATCAGCGGCACCCACGCCCTTACGGTCGCATTGTTCGGTAACTTAAGACCCGGAGATGAGCTTTTGTCCCCGGTAGGTAAACCTTATGATACCCTGGAGGGAGTAATAGGCATAAAGGAAACCAAAGGTTCCCTGGCCGAATACGGCGTTACTTATAAACAAGTTGATTTAAAACCCGACGGCAGCATTGACTATGAAAATATAAAAAAAGCTATAGGTCCTAAAACAAAGCTTGTTACCATTCAAAGATCCAAAGGTTACGCAAGCAGGCCTACATTAAGTGTGGAACAGATCGGGCAATTAATTTCCTTTATAAAAAATATCAAGCCCGATGTAATTTGCATGGTGGATAACTGTTACGGAGAATTTGTGCAAACAGTAGAACCTACGGATGTAGGTGCAGACTTATGTGTAGGTTCTTTGATTAAAAATCCCGGCGGTGGTCTTGCTCCCATAGGTGGCTATATAGTGGGAAAAGCCGAATATGTAGAAAATGCTTCTTACAGACTTACCGCCCCCGGGTTAGGTAAAGAAGTAGGGGCAACCCTGGGATTAAATTCAAGCCTGTACCAGGGCCTGTTTCTTGCCCCGCAGGTAGTATCGGGAGCTTTAAAAGGCGCTATTTTTGCCGCAAATCTGTATGAATATTTTGGATTTAAGGTTCACCCTAATGCCGAAGAAGACCGTTTTGATATTATCCAGGCTGTTACACTAAACAGTCCCGAAGCGGTAATAGCATTTTGTGAGGGGATACAGGCTGCGGCTCCGGTAGACAGTTTTGCCGCCCCGGTACCCGGCCCCATGCCCGGCTATGACTGCGATGTAATTATGGCAGCAGGAGCTTTTGTTCAAGGTTCATCCATCGAACTTTCGGCTGATGCTCCCATTAGGCCGCCGTATACGGTTTTCTTCCAGGGCGGTCTTACCTGGTATCATGCAAAATTCGGTATCTTGAAGTCATTGCAAAGACTATACGAAAAAAATCTTATTAGTTTAAATTAAAGTTATTAATTGATATGGCCTATACACCCATTCTTCCTGTATACAAAAACCTGTTCTTGTGATAAAATCATTTTAGTATGAACGTAAAGGGAGTAATTTAAATGGCAAGAACATTGGGTAAAAACAGGTGGGCTTTATTTTTATTGCTTCTTGCCGGTATCGTTGCAGGAAGCTTTGTTGGCCACCTGGTAAGAAAAGTAGATTTTCTGTCATGGCTTAATTACGGCATCGATTTCTCAATCGGTAATGCAGAAGGCAATAATATTGTTACCTTAAATTTAGGTGCCCTGATAGTCCATTTTGGCCTCAGGTTAAGAATTACCGTAGGAAGCATATTAGGTGCCGTTGCATCAATTTTTATATATAAAAAGATTTAAATACTGCCAAAAAGCTTATTAATCAGGAAATTTAAAGGAACATTAAATTTTCCTTTTTATTATTGAAGAGTCTGGGTTTTTACATTCTTGTCAGATTACATTGAATATTATATACATAACATAGAAATTTTGATTAAATTATTTTTTTTGATTGACATTAAGTACGGCTAATTATTACACTTATTTTGCTTTAAATTCTTGCTTGTAATATTCATAATGATATCCGAATGGTTTCCTGGAGAGAGAAAGTAAGGAGGATATCATGAACTACAATCATTTAACAGTAAAAGAATTGCCTGTATCGGAACGCCCCTATGAGAAGTGTGAAACATATGGGCCCCAATTTTTATCTGATGCAGAACTTTTGGCTGTTATCTTAAAAACCGGGAGCAAAGGGCTAAGAGCTATAGATTTAGCCGTAAATGTGCTTAATTACTCCAAAACATATCCCGGACTTAAAGGTTTAAATTATTTAACTATGAAAGAACTTACAAAAATCCGTGGTATCGGTAGAGTTAAAGCCATTCAGCTTCTTTGCCTGACAGAGCTGACCAAAAGAATGTCAAAGGAGGTACATAAAGAATCCTTAAAATTTACAACTCCACAAAGCGTAGCCGAGTATTATATGCAGGATATGCGCCATCTAAAGAAAGAACAGGTTCTGCTTCTTATGCTTGATTCAAAAAGCAAATTGATAAAGGATATGGTTATGTCTTCAGGTACGGTAAATTTATCCATAGTCCCGATAAGAGAAATCCTTATCCAGGCATTGAAAGAAGAAGCTGTGAAAATTATTTTGGTTCATAATCATCCAAGCGGTGACCCCGCCCCCAGTCCTGAAGATATCAGGGTAACAAAAAGAATGAAAGAAGCAGGCGATTTAATCGGCATATCGCTTATGGATCATATTATTATTGGCGATAATAAATATATCAGCTTAAAAGAGCAGGGATTTTTGTAATACTTAAAGCCGCCTAAGGCATAAATGGAGGTACTTATACAATGGCACAAAGAACATTTGGCATAGATTTCGGGACTAGTACTATAAAAATCAGCAGAAAAGGGCAGGGGGTTGTACTGGACGAACGTAATATTATAGCTGTCGCCGACAAAAAAAATATCATAGCTGCCGGCGATGAAGCATTTGATATATACGAAAAGGCTCCTGCCAATATTTTGGTAACATATCCCGTAAGAAACGGAGTTATTGCCGACGTTGAAAATATGACAACATTATTAAACTTTTTTATGCACAAAGTTTGCGGTTCTAAAAGGCCAGGTGCAGCCGATTATATAGTAGCAACACCTACAGATATTACGGAAGTTGAGCGCAGATCTTTTTATGAACTGATTGCTCACTCAGGTTTAAAATACAAAAGGATTAAAATAGTTGAAAAACCGGTTGCCTGTGCTTTGGGAGCCGGTCTTGAAATTACAACCGCAAAAGGAGTTATGGTCGTCGATATAGGAGCGGACACTACGGAAGTATCCATACTTTCATTGGGTGGTATAGTTTTAAGCAAATTAATCCCTGTCGGCGGTAACAAGCTCGATGAAGCCATTAAAGGTGTAGTTAAGAAAAGGCATAATCTCTATATCGGCGACAAAACCGCCGAATATATTAAAAAAACACTGGCAAGCGCCATCCCTAACGTAAAGGCAAGCGTAAAAGTATACGGCCGTGCGGTAGTAAGCGGTCTGCCTGTTGAAATGGAAATAGATTCGGAAACGGTTTATGAGGCTATAATTGAATACCTGTATAATATCATAGACGCTATCCGTATCATTTTGGAAAGGACACCGCCTGAAATATCTTCGGATATTATAGACAGCGGTATTTATATAAGCGGAGGATCGGCAAAAATATACGGCATTGCCGATTTGGTTGCCAAAGAAACCGGTCTTAAGGTTAATATCTGTGAAGACCCCGCAAACACGGTAGCAAAGGGCCTTTGCAGAATCATGGATGAACCGAAGCTTTCGTCTTTGGCCAATTTCCTGCGTCCTAGAACCCTTGAAGATTAAACACAACAGGAAGTAAACTTAATTTTTTTACACTTACGTTAGTTATTAAATTAATCGACATGAATGATTTTATTAAGCAGATTTTAGTTTTTAGCGCCTGAAATATGGCATTAAATTTAATAAGAATATAAAAATTAGGAGTCACTATGAGGCGAAGGAAAGGTTTTCGTTTTAATCCTAAACATGGACTAATTGCAGGGGTAATACTGTGTCTTATCCTTATTATATTATCGTTCCGCTTCGGCGAACTGTTTTATCCGGTAAGAAATGCGGTAGGCACGGTAATCACGCCCATGCAGAAGGGTATAAATACCGTCGGAATATTTATTGCCGACAAACTCGAAACTTTAAAAAGCATTCGTGAACTTACCGAAGAAAATAAAAGGCTGAAAGAGCAAGTCAGCGTTCTTTCCTATGAGAATAAACTGCTTTTGCAAAACAAATACGAACTTGACGAGCTTAGGAAATTGTATGAACTTGATCAAAAATACCTGGATTATCCCAAAGTCGCTGCCCGTATCATTGATAGGGATACCAACAACTGGTATAATGTTTTTACCATAGACAAGGGTACCAAAGACGGCCTGGCAGTTGACATGAATGTTATGGCAGGCAACGGCCTTGTTGGTATTATTACCGAATGCTATTATAATCATGCCAAAGTTAGGGCAATAATCGACGATAAAAGTGCGATTTGGGGAATGTTTTTAAAGACTTCCGATACCTGCCTTGTTCAGGGCGACTTAAAATTAATGGAAGACGGTAAAATCCGTGTAAGTTTTATCAGTAAAGATGCCGAAATAGAAGACGGATATGAAGTGGTTACAGCCCATACAAGTCCGAAATACCTTCAGGGCATCTTAATCGGTTATGTCAGTGATATAAAACTTGATTCCAACAACATGACAAAAACAGCTTATCTTACACCGGCTGTTGATTTTCAAAGGCTAAGTGAGGTTCTTATTATAACGGAGCTAAAAGAGCCTCTGCTAAAAGAACCTCCCGAGAATGCAATAAACGAATAGTAAAGAGGTATGCATTTTGAAACGGGCTATAATATATTTCTTAGAAATCATCATATGTTTTGTTTTGCAAAGTTCATTATATCAGTTTATAAACTTGGCAAATGTCATGCCAAATCTGCTTATTATACTTGTTGTGGCTACCGCTTATATGAGGGGCAAAACTACAGGAATGACAGTCGGCTTTTTTTCCGGCCTTTTGGTTGATATCCAATTCGGAAACCTTATCGGGCTTTATGCACTCCTTATGATGCTAATTGGATATGTGGCCGGCTTTGCCAATAAAATATATTCCAGGGACGACTATACGCTTCCCCTCTTTTTTATAGCTATAGCCGATTTTGTATATCAGTTTTTATATTATATTTTAGAGTTTTTAATTCGGGGCAGATTGGATTTCCTGTATTATCTGCGGGCAAAAATTCTTCCCGAAATTATTTATACCGTGGCAGTTTCCGTAATCCTATACAAGCTGCTGCATATGATTAACCATTGTCTGGACCGGAATGAAAATGAGGAGGAATAAACTTGTTTGACGTTTTTCTTGATGCCATAAAACGCTTAATTAAATCAAGGCTGCTATTTATCGCACTTATATATATGGTGCTTTTTGGCGTCATTGTCCACCGGTTATTTGTCCTGCAGATAGTGGAAGGCCCTACCCATGCCGAGGAATATGAATATAAGAATACGGTCAGCAGGGAAATTAAAAGTACCAGGGGAAATATCTACGATCGTAACGGAATGCTTTTAGCTTCCAATACCTTATCTTATTCCGTTGTTATGGAAGATACTTCTGAAATCACATCCAATGCGCAGAGAAATGCAGTTATTTATAAACTGATTCAAATTATAGAAAAAAACGGGGATACCTTGGACAACCCTTTTTATATTATTCATACGGGAAATGGGGAATTTGAATTTACCGTAACAGGATCAGCCCTTACCCGTTTTAAAAAGAATGTTTATGCCTATGCTCTGGAAAATAATCAGCTAACCGAAGAGCAGCAGAATGCCACCGCAAAAGATGTTTATTATTTTTTAAAGGACGGATCCAAGAAATATCCTATGTTCGGGATATCCGACGAATATTCGATAGAGGATACCTTAAAAATTATGAGTGTCCGCTATGCCTTGTTTAACAATTACCCCAAATACAATCAGATTACGGTGGCATCCAATGTTTCCGAAGGCACTGTAGCCATGATTATGGAAAATATCGCAGATCTTCCCGGTGTTCAGATAAAGCAGGAAACAAAAAGGGTATATCATGACAGTTTATATTTTGCTCACATGCTTGGTTACACAGGCCTTATTAATGCGGAAGAACTGGATAAATTAAACTCCGAAGCAGGCGAAGAGTATTACAATTCAACAGATATTGTCGGTAAAACCGGCATTGAAAAAGAATTTGAAGAATATTTAAGAGGATCAAAAGGCAGCGAAATAGTCACCGTTAACGAAAACGGGAAAGTAATCGGGGTTGTGGACAGAAAAGATCCGCTTGCGGGCAACGACTTGTACCTGACTATCGACGGCAACCTGCAGAAAGCCGCATATCATATCCTTGAAAAACGCATTGCAGGTATTTTACTTGAACACCTTACACCCGATCTCGATTACGGTACAAAAGGGGAGAGTGCCAGCAATATAAAAACTCCCATTTATGAAGTATATTTCGCCCTTATAGACAATAACATAATCGATATTGAAAGATTGTCGGCTCCTAACGCCACATCACTGGAAAAGCAGATTTACAATAAATTTATAGATGCCAGAAATGAAATTTTTTCAAGGCTTAATACTTTACTTGCACCGGACAATGAAACCACAAACAACAATGCCGGGGATATGGAGGAATACCTTGATTATATCTATGATATCCTTGTCGACAATAATGTTATTCTTATAGATAAAATTGATAAGGATGATGTTACCCTTCGTTCTTATCAAAACGACAGGATTTCATTAAGCAAATTTTTACAGTACGCTATTGCGAATAATTATGTGGACCTAAATAAACTGGATGTTGATACTTACTACAGCTCGGAAGAATTATATCAGAAATTATTGAATTATACTCTGGAACTTTTGGAAGCTGATAGCACTTTTAATAAAAAAATATACCGCTATTTGGTGTTTTCGTATAAATTGTCGGGAACTGAAATTTGTCTTTTATTATTTGACCAAGGTGTGTTAGAATATAATGAAGAAGATATTCAAAAATTAAAGTCCGGCGCTGTTTCCGCGTATAAATTCATGGAAGCAAAAATCCGGTCTCTGGAAATAACACCGGCAATGCTGGCTTTGGAACCGTGCAGCGGCTCCATTGTTGTTACCGATGTAAATACCGGCAATGTTCTTGCCATGGTAACATATCCAAGCTACGACAATAATAAACTGGCAAACAAGGTAGATCCCGATTATTACGAATGGCTGTATACAGATAAATCCCTGCCGTGGATGAACAGGCCGACCATGCAGCTTACCGCTCCGGGATCGACTTTTAAGATGGTAACATCAATTGCCGGTCTTGAAGAAGGGGTTATAACCCCCCACGAAAAAATAAATGACTTGGGCATTTTCGAGAAGATTTCCCTTCCCGCCAAATGCCATATCTATCCCCGTTCGCACGGTGCCGTTGACATTTCCAATGCTTTAAAAGTATCCTGCAACTATTATTTTTATGAAACAGGTTTTAGGCTCAGCATAGACAGTAACGGGGAATTCAATGAGCAATTAGGTTTAAGCAGAATAAAAAACTATGCCTCCCTCTTAGGGCTTGACACCAAATCCGGTGTTGAAGTAGGAGAGGCTATGCCGAATGTTTCCGATAAGGATCCTGTCCGCAGTGCCATCGGTCAAGGAACTAATCTGTACACTCCGGTACAGTTATCAAGATATGTTACCACCTTGGCCAACCGCGGTACCAACTATAAACTGACATTAATAAACCGCATCATAAGTAAAGACGGAAAGATTGTTTTCAAAAATGAGCCTCAGGTTTACAAAGATTTGAGTTCTGTTAAGAACACGACCTGGGACAGCATCTTAAAAGGAATGTATATGGTTACCAATGAGCAAAGGGGATCCGTTTATGGGCTTTACGGTAATTTTGGCGTTACCGTAGCCGGTAAAACCGGAACCTCTCAGATAAGTTTAAGCAAACCGAACAACGCATTGTTTATATCTTTTGCCCCTTATGAAAAGCCTGAAATATCTGTGACCGTAGTCATTCCCAACGGTCATACGTCGGGTAATGCTGCGGAAACAGCCAGAGATATATATCAGCTGTACTTTAACCTGGAAAATGAGGAAAAATTAACTTCCAGGGAAGCATCATTGCCGGAAAATGACAGTGCGGCTTTTTCGGATTAATTATTAATTCAAAATTAAGGAGATAACAATGAAAGCTGTTGACAATTCTGTTATTATAAAAGGCAATAATTACGGTATCATTGTTGTTCTGGATCCGGAACTAAGCTTCGATGAGTTAAAAGAGAAAGTAGCAAATAAATTCAAAGAATCAAGCAAGTTTTTTAAAGACGCAAAATTGGCGATAAGTTTTGAAGGACGAAAATTATCTAATGAAGAACAAAGGGATATTTTGGATATAATTGGGCAAAATACTGATATGCACATTGTTTGTGTTATAGAAAACGATCCTGAAAAAGAAAAAGTATTTAAAAAAACCCTTGAACAAAAACTTATGGAACTTGAAAACAACACCGGTCAATTCTATAAGGGCATTTTGCGTTCGGGAACTTCCCTGGAGTTTGAAACCAGTGTTGTTATTATCGGTGATGTAAATAACGGAGCAAGGGTAGTTTCCAAAGGAAATATAGTAGTTCTCGGTTCCCTAAAAGGAACTGCATTTGCCGGAGCTTGCGGCAATACCGATGCTTTTGTTATAGCTCTTGATATGAGGCCTACACAAATCCGGATTGCAGATACCATTGCCAGATCTCCGGATAAACCGATGAAAGACGCAGAAAAAGAACCTAAAATAGCCTTTTTGGAAGACGGCAATATTTATATTGAACCGCTTTCAAAAAATATCCTAAATGATATACGTCTATAACAATCTAATTATTTAATTCAGTTGTTTTATAATAATTTTTCAATATTGTATCTGCATAAATTTAAAATTATTTATATAATAATTACGCTAATTAACAAGCAGCCTGCTGCTTGTCAATTAAGAATATATATATATAAATTTTGAAATACAGGAGGCAATGCCTCAATTTCGGACTGGAGGATAATATATGGGAGAAGTTATAGTTATTACATCTGGAAAAGGCGGTGTAGGAAAAACTACAACCACCGCCAATGTCGGTACAGGCCTGGCAATGCTTGAAAAAAAGGTTGTACTGATTGACACAGACATTGGTCTTAGAAACCTGGATGTTGTCATGGGACTGGAAAACCGGATTGTATACAATCTGGTGGATGTAATCGAAGGAACCTGCCGGATACGTAATGCCCTGATTAAGGACAAGCGTTATCCTAACCTGTATTTATTGCCTTCCGCACAAACCAGAGATAAAAATGCGGTTACACCGGAACAAATGAAAAAGTTAACAGACGAATTAAGAGAGGAGTTTGATTACATATTATTGGACTGTCCGGCCGGTATTGAACAGGGCTTTCGCAATGCGATAGCCGGAGCCGACAGAGCAATAGTTGTTACCACCCCTGAAGTTTCGGCTGTAAGAGATGCAGACCGTATTATTGGTTTGTTGGAAGCCAATGATATGAAAGACATACGTTTAATAGTAAACAGAATTCGCATGGATATGGTAAAACGCGGAGATATGATGTCCAGCGATGATGTATGCGAAATACTTGCTATTGATTTAATCGGAGTCGTCCCGGATGATGAGAACATTGTCATATCCACAAACCAGGGTGAGCCGCTTGTAGGTTCAGATTCTTTGGCGGGACGAGCTTATATGAACATAGCAAGAAGAATAATGGGAGAAGATATTCCTTATCTTGATTTAAACGAGAAGAGTTCCTTCTTCAGCAAACTTTTTGGTAAACACAAGAGATAATAGGGGAGGTATAACATGGGTCTGGCTGATTTTTTCAGAAAAAAAGGAAGCAGCAGCGTTGCGAAAGATAGGTTAAAACTGGTTCTGGTTTCTGACCGGGCAGGTTGTTCACCTGAAATAATGGAACAAATAAAAAATGATATTATACATGTCATTTCAAAATATATAGAAATAGACTTAGAAGGGCTTGATATTAAGATTACGCAGACAGAATCGGAAACCAATAACGGAGCGGTTCCGGCTCTGTTTGCAAGTATTCCCATAAAGGATATGAAGTCTGCTAAGAAATAAGGATGTTTAAAATGCTGGCATTTAAAAATTATGACTTTAAGAAGTATAATATATCCTTGCTTGTGGTAGTCACCATGCTGATTTCAATCGGCATATTTTTGATTAAACAGGTTAGGCCGGATGATTATAAGAAGCAGATTATTGGTTTAATTGGCGGGCTTTTATTAGCCATTATTGTTTCTTTGATAGATTACCACTTTATAGCTAAGTTTTACATTGTATTATATTTGATTAACCTGGTTTTGCTTTTGCTGGTAAAATTTATAGGTGTAGAACACAATAATGCGCAAAGATGGCTGGATTTGAAATTCTTTGAATTGCAGCCCTCGGAGCTTACAAAGATTATCCTTATAATATTTTTTGCAAAAGTCTTAACCATGTTTGAACATAAGATAAATAACGGCATTTTTCTTTTGATTATAATTATATTAATGGCCGTTCCGACTTATTTGATACTTACTCAGACCGACTTATCAACCAGCATAGTTCTTATGACGGTTTTTGCCATGATTGTTTTTTCTGCGGGACTTAGCTGGAAGATAATACTGCCGCTTCTTATAATCGGAATTCCGGGATTTTTCGGACTTTTCTGGTACGTACAGCAGGATTATCAAAAGCTGCTTACTCATTACCAGCAGCAAAGAATACTTTCCATCTTAAATCCCGAAGCATATCCGGCCACCATGTACCAGCAGGAGAATTCCGTTCAGGCTATCGGTTCGGGGCAATTGACAGGAAAACTTTTTTCAGACAATTCTACAGCACTACGTGGTTACAGACATGTTCCTGTCGCAGAAAGTGATTTCATATTCTCCGTAGCAGGTGAAGAGCTTGGTTTTATAGGATGCTGTTTTATACTTTTACTGTTTGCATTCATAATATATACTTGCCTTTCCACAGCCAGAAAAGCTCAGGATAAAATGGGTATGCTTATAGCTGTGGGCATAGCATCCATGTTTGCCTTCCAAATCTTTGTAAATATAGGTGTTGTTACGGCATTACTTCCCAATACGGGAATACCTCTTCCTTTCTTAAGTTCCGGACTAAGCTCACTAGCAAGCAGCATGATAGCCATCGGTTTAATTATAAATGTTCGTCTGCAGCAGAAAAAAATAATGAGATAGGAGGTTTTTAACTTGAATATAGGTATGATTGCCCATGATGCAAAAAAGAAGCTTATGCAGAATTTATGCATTGCATATCGCGGCATATTAAGTAAACACACCCTGTATGCTACCGGTACTACCGGACGGTTAATAGAAGAAGTCACAAACCTGACAGTTCACAAATATCTTGCAGGGCATTTGGGCGGAACTCAGCAACTGGGAACACAGATTGAACATAATCAGATAGATTTGGTTATATTTTTGCGTGATCCTTTATCTCCGAAATCCCATGAACCGGATTTCAACAATATTTCTCAACTTTGTGACAAATATAATATCCCGCTGGCAACAAATCTGGCTACAGCAGAACTTTTAATTAAAGCTCTGGAGCGGGGAGATCTTGATTGGAGAGAATTATATAAATCATAAACTAATCATTAATGCAATAAATATACAAAGGATGGTTTAAATTGAAAAAACGGTGTCTGCTTATACCAATTTTAATTACAACTATCATACTGGGAGGCTGCCGTAAATCTTCCGATCAATTCTTTTCGTATAAAGACAATATTATATCTGTTCAAACTGAATGGGGTATAGAATTATCGGAAAACGAATTTTTTGCCGAAAATCTGGTAAAACTGTCTGATGAAGATTACGGTATAAACGATGATTATGTAAGCGGAGAGGCCGCTTTGCTTTTTGATATAACAAACAAAGAGGTCCTTTATGCCAAAAATCCTTATGAAAAATTATATCCTGCAAGCCTTACCAAGCTAATGACTGCTTTAGTTGTACTAAAGAGGGGAGAATTGACAGATACCGTTACTGTAAGTTATAACGCATCCCATATACCTGTTCCGGGTGCAAAGGTTTGCGGATTTGAAGAAGGAGATGTCCTTACTTTAGAAGCTTTGCTTTACTGCCTTTTGGTTTACTCCGGAAACGATGCCGGTATAGCCATAGCAGAGCATATGAGCGGAAGTGAAGAAGCATTTGTAAAACTTATGAACCAGGAAGCACAAAAAATCGGAGCAGTTCATACTAACTTTGTAAATTCCCACGGTTTGCATGATGACAATCATTATACAACAGCATATGATATGTATTTGATATTTAACGAACTGATAAAATACGATACTTTTTTAAATATCATAAATCAAAATTCTTATAAAGCAGAATATCAGGACAGAAACGGGAACAAAAAAACTGTAACCTTTAGGACTACCAATCTGTATCTAACCGATGAAAAAACTCCTCCTGAAAATCTTCAAATTATAGGCGGCAAAACAGGATCCACATCAAAAGCCGGAAATTGCCTTATATTACTGTCTAAGGACGGCGAAAACAACCAATATATATCATTGGTCCTTAAAGCTTCAGGCAGTGACAAATTATATTCTGATATGTCTAATTTATTTTTATTGATTAAATAGATAGTTTTTATGTAATCTGCTCTTTAGATACTGATAATTTTCTCAAAAATATTATTTATTTTTAATAATATTTTGGATTATATAATCGTTATTATTGTAAATTCTACACTGATAGAATCCATTTTGATATTGTTTTTCCGTTAAATTTATAATATAATGATTATGTAAGATAATATTTTTTAACAAATATAACAAAACTTTATTATAAGGAGGAGATTACTATGATACAGATTATCTCAGGCGAGAAGGGCAAAGGAAAGACCAAAATCCTTCTTGATAAGGTTAACAAGGAAGTCCAGACCGCCAAAGGCAGTGTTGTGTATCTGGATAAAAACAATAAGCATATGTATGAACTCTCCAATAAGATAAGATTGATAAATGTTTCGGATTATCAGATAGAAAATCATAATCAGTTCTTAGGTTTCCTCTGCGGTATCATTTCTTGTGATCATGATATTGAATATATATATTTAGATAGTTTCTTAACCATTGCTCATGTCGATAAGGATAATATAGATGACGTATTTAAAAAACTAGAACGCATTTCAAAGCAATTCAAAGTAAACTTTTGTGTAAGCATTTCTCTAAACCATGATCAAATCCCTGAATTTATGAAAGAAAATGTAATAGTGGCATTGTAAAAAACGATTTCTCTTTATGAGCTAAAATCTTTTTTACTATCTTTAGATAATTAGGTATATATTTTATAAAAATTATAAAAGCATTTTCTTTCATAAATAAGGTTTATATATAGTTAAAATTATTTATCTGTTATATAATGTACCTGCTTTTTAGATATCTGTTTAAAAAACTTATTTCCCCATTAAAATACAAAAGATTTAAATTTACTGAACTATTTGTCAAGCCGCTAAATTTTATATTTCTTTTAATTAAAATGCATAAATTCAAGGCACTGCTTGATTAGAGACCTGATAATTATACGTATATAATTATCAGGTCTCTAATCAAGCAGTGTTACTTGAAAAGTTATTATATTAAACTATATTAATTATTAATCTTCATTTCTTATTCTTCCGAAGAAGCTTAAGGAATATAAGCCTGCGATTCCTACCAGGGCATAAATAATTCTGGATACCCAGGTCATATCCCCAAAAATAGCTCTTACCAAATCAAATTCGAAAAATCCTATTAAGCCCCAGTTTAATGCACCTATAACTACAAGAACTAACGCAATATAATCCAATGTTTTCATAAGAAACCTCCTTTTAGACATTAAAATGGTATTTTATCTTAATCTGCTTTGAGAAAAATCTCTGTTATTATAATTTCCATATCTTTCGCCTTTATGCATTGAGATTAAAATATATAGCTTGTATCTGTTCTTTTATTTAAGTATAATATAGAAGAATAGTAAAATGGGGGCGAAAGTTTGAGCAAAAATAGTAGGGTAGTTAAATTCAGAAAGAAAAGGACACTTAATATAGGTATCGTAATATTTTTGATTCTTTTCATCTACATTGCTATTAATACATATATTTATTTTACAAAAGAACATATATCCATATATGAAGTGCAGGAAGGCTTCAATGTGGTAGACAATCGTATAACAGGCCTGGTTTTAAGGGAAGAACACTTAGTTTCTACCGATAAAGCAGGCTATGTTTATTATTTTCAAAAAGAAGGTGCCAGGGTAGCAAAAAATGCGTCGGTTTATTCTATAGATGAAAGCACTCAGATAATGGATATAATAACAAGCAGTGATGATATAATAACCTTATCTGATTCAAGCAATGTACAATTACAGTATTTAATTAAAAAATTTCATAATATATATTCTGATCAAAAGTTTTCATATATATACGATTTTAAGTCAGATATAGAAAGTGCCATGTATGATATGCTAAACCAAACTATGATTGAAAAAGGCCGCCAGATACAGGAAGATACCGGATTTGCCTATACATATGAAGTTTTCAAAAGCGAAACAAGCGGTGTCATATCGTATTATATGGATAATTACGAAACAGTAACTAAAGATACGATTACCAAAGATTTATTTGATACACAAAATTATAAACGGGTTTCACTTCGTACATCAAACCTGATTTCAACAAATACACCGGTATATAAAATTGTAACTTCAGAAAACTGGTCCATTATTCTTCCTCTTAACGCCGAACAATATGAAAAGTTGTCAGGTAAGGATAAAATAGAATTTACCATACTGAAAGACAATTTTACAACTAGGGCTCCCGTTAAAATTTTTCAAAGTCCTTTAGACGGTTCTTATTATGCAGAGCTTGTTATGGACAAGCATATGTCAAATTACCTGGAAGACCGTTTTCTTGAAATAGATCTTCATTTGGAAGCCGTAAAAGGTTTAAAGATACCTCTATCGGCAGTTACCACAAAAGATTTTTATTTAGTTCCTTTAAATTACTTTACATCAGGCGGTGACAGTGCTCAAAAGGGCTTAATTAAAGAAGAGTATGATAAAGATACCGGTGAAGTAAATTTGGTTTTTGTTCCTGCCGATATATATTATCAGGATGATATTTACGGTTATGTCGATACCAATCTGTTTAGCCCTAATACATGGATAAGGTCAACTGACGGAAACAGATACCAGCTTTCCGTAACAAATAAACTGACCGGGGTATATAACGTAAATATGGGCTATGCCGTATTTAAACGGATAGAAATCCTTTATCAAAACGAATCCTATTGTATTGTTGATAAAAATACCTCTTACGGACTGGCCCTTTATGATCATATAGCCTTAGATTCGTCTACTGTTGTAGAACAAAAGATTATATATTAAATATTATAATAAACCGTTAAATAAAGGTATCATACTTATATATAAAAGTATCATGCTTATATATGGTATAAATTATATGTAATAATTAAAGTTGGAATTTATTCCGATAGATATATTAAACAGGCAGAAATCTCCATGATCCATTAAACCTTGTAACCGAAAGGAGAGATCAATAGTGGAAAAACGTTTTGAAGATACAACTATGGAAGAACGTTTGGCGGATATAAAGAAGCGAATAGAAGCTGCCTGCAAAAGGGCCGGAAGGGATGTCTCGGAAGTCACCCTAATAGCAGTCAGCAAAACAAAACCCGTTTCTATGATAGAAGAGGCCTATGAACTGGGTATCAGGCATTTCGGTGAAAATAAAGTCCAGGAGCTGGTTGATAAATACAATGAACTGAATAAAAAATATGGTGACTCTATTAAATGGCATCAAATCGGTCACCTGCAAAGAAACAAGGTAAAACAGGTTATAGATAAGGCTGTTTTGATACATTCGGTTGATTCATTGCGCCTTGGCCAAAAAATTGAAGAAGAAGCGGCAAAAAAGAATATAGTCTGCGATATTTTGATAGAAGTCAATATTGCCGATGAAGAAACGAAATACGGTATAAATCCTGATGAACTTATTCCTTTGTTTACGGAACTGATCCGCATGCCCCATATAAGGGTAAGAGGTTTGATGGCTGTGCCGCCTATTGTTGATGATCCTGAAAAAAATAGGAAGTATTTTAGTAAATTGCGACAATTATTTATTGACATAAAATCAAAAAACATTGATAATGGTGATAACAAGATATATTTTGATCCTGATAACTTCAATATTCTCTCAATGGGTATGACCAATGATTATGAAGTAGCCATTGAAGAAGGGGCCACTATGGTTCGAATTGGGACAGGCATTTTCGGTGAAAGAGAATATAAATAGTTATTATAAAGTCCATAAAGATAGGAGTGTCTATAGGGATGTCGAATATTTTCAAGAGCTTTTTAAATTCTATGAAACTTACAGATGAAGATGATTTTGATAGCTATTTGGACGATGAGGAGCTTGAGCCTAAAAAGCCCGGACTTTTTGAGAGGAAAACAGCAGACGAAGAATCTGAAGAACTTCCTAAGCGTCCGCCAGTTCAATCGAAAGTACATAATACTTCAGAGAAAAAAGAAAGGTTTAAAAGCGTGGAAAGAACCTCTAACGGTAAAGTTGTTCCGATTAGGACTACATCTAAGGGATTTGAAGTTTGTATTATTAAACCTACTTCTTTTGAGGATTCACAGGTTATCTGTGACATGCTTTTAACCGGCAGAGCCACCATTATTAACCTGGAAGGCTTTGATGACAAACTGGCACAACGGACAATGGATTTTGTATCAGGTTCGGTATATGCTATAAACGGCAGGCTCCATCGCATTTCAAGCTGCATATTCATAGTTTCTCCGGATACTGTTGATATTTCGGGAGACTACCTGGATATGATCAGGGAAGACGGCTTTGAACCGCCTACATTTAACACAAAATTCTAAACGAGGAACATAATTATATATGCAAAAAGAAGATCAAATACTACAAAGGCGCTTCCGGGACCTTGCTTACATGGCAGACAGTCGGGGAATTGTTTTGTTTACCGATTTTTTAAATTTACATGAGCAGAATTTATTCTACGAAATAAAAAATGAATTGCCTAATTTAAAATATTTTTCCTCTGGCGGATACCGTGATGCCGAAAGGAAAATGTTTTGCTTTTGCGGCGATTATTCTTTAGATAATGAAGATGAAATTGATTATCCGATATCATGCCTTCATATAAAACCTAAGAATCCTAAATTCTCTGACAGCCTTACTCACAGGGACATCTTGGGGGCGGTCTTAAATTTGGGGATTGAGCGAAATAAGATAGGGGATATTATTATGGAAAATAATGAAGCTTATCTTTTTTGCTGCTCATCCATATATGACTATATAATAAATCAGCTTACTAAAGTAAAACATACAATGGTTAGCACTTCCCTTATAGATATCCGGGATTTTACTTACAAACCCAACTTAAAACCTGTTACGGGTACCGTTTCTTCCGTTCGTTTAGACAGTATCTTGGCTGTAGCCTTTAACGGATCGCGAAGCAGCCTTTCCGGCCTTATAGAAGGTGGAAAAGTATTTGTTAACGGAAAAAACATATTATATAACAGTTATAATCTGAAAGAAAACGATATTGTATCGGTACGAGGCTACGGCAGATTTATTTATGCAGGGACACTAAACCAGACCAAAAAGGGAAGATATATGGTAAAAGTATTATTGTATCAATAGCTTATATTATGTTAAGTTTCGATATTGATTATAATATTGTTCCGATTGCAAAACTGTTACAAGATACGGCTAAGCAGGCAAAAGATCGGCAAATTACCATAGACGAAGATTTTAAAATTATTTATAAAAGGGGGAGAGCATAACCTCGTCTTTGGGTTATAGGATGCGGTTATGCAATTTTTATGCAACAAGAAAAAATCATTGTAAATTATGAAGGTAAACCGGCATATGAAATCATCTTTGACAAAGATTTTTCAGGCCTTAAAGATGCCATAATTTCTCTTGGCCTGCAAAATCGGCGTTTTATGATTATAACTGATTCAAATGTGGGAAAATTCTATTTAAATGAATGCATAAAAAATTTGGAACCGGTTGCCGCAAGTATCAGCAGTTTTACTTTTGATGCCGGTGAAGAAAGTAAAAACCTTAATACCGTAAACTTAGTCTATCAGCGTCTTATAGAAGAAAAATTTGACCGTTATGATATAATTATAGCTCTTGGAGGGGGAGTTGTGGGCGATTTGGCCGGATTTGCGGCCGCCACTTATTTAAGGGGTATCGATTTTATTCAAGTACCGACCACCTTGCTTTCCATGGTTGATTCCAGTATAGGCGGAAAAACCGGAGTAGATTTTATGGCGTATAAAAACATGATTGGTGCTTTCCATCAGCCTAAACTGGTATATATGAACCTTTCTGCCTTAAATTCTCTTCCGAAAAGGGAATTTAATTCAGGTATGAGCGAGGTAATTAAACACGGCTTGATTAAGAATGCCGCTTATTATAAATGGTTATGCGATAACAGGGATAAAATCAGCTTGCTGGACTATGAAACCCTTAAGCAGATGATAATAAGAAGCTGTATTATTAAGAAAAATGTAGTAGAAGCAGACCCCAAAGAAAAAGGAGAAAGGGCTCTTCTTAATTTCGGCCATACAATCGGACATGCCATAGAAAAATTGCTGGATTTTAAATTTTTACATGGCGAATGTATTGCGGTCGGTATGATTGCGGCTGGATATATTTCATATAAACGTGGATTTATTAATAAATCCGAGCTGGATGATATAATCGGCTTAATTAAATCCTTTGATCTTCCGACAAGCATAAGTGGCTTATCACCTGAAGAAGTCTATAACGTTACTAAACTGGATAAAAAAATGAAATCCGACAAGATTAAATTTATATGCTTGGAAAGAATCGGAACTGCATTTATAGATATGACCGTATCAAAAGATGAGATTATAGAAGCAGTTCAATTTGTCCTTGAATAAAATCAAAATTATCTGCTTTTGCATTTTTATAAAATTTGGAGAGGTATTTATGAAACAACGGATAAAACATTTAATATATTTTATAATATTGCTGGCAATAGACCAGGCCTCAAAATACTGGGCCAGAATAAATTTACGGAAAAACGGGCCCATAAGTATACTTCCCGGAGTTCTTAAGCTTCAGTACCATGAAAATACCGGAGCCGTATGGGGTATTTTGACCGGAAAGACCGCTATGCTTTCGGTCATCACCGTAATTCTTTCGATTTTGCTTGTATTTTTGTATTTTCAGATACCTAAAGATAAAAAATACCGTCCTATTCAAATTATATGGGTATTTATCCTGGCAGGGGCTGTCGGTAATTTTATAGACCGGATAACTTTAAAATATGTTGTTGATTTTATTTATTTTGAACTTATTGATTTTCCCATTTTCAATATAGCAGACAGCTATCTTACCGTATCCTGTTTATTACTGTTAATCCTGGGTATTTTTTATTATAAAGAAAGTGATCTGGAATTTTTGGATAACATATTCAAAAAAAGACCTAAAGTAAATGATGCAATGGATAAGGAGAATATTAAGGATGATTTATCCGATGGACGATGACCTTTTGGAAGATATAGAAGAACAGGAGCAAATAATCCGGATTGAAGTAGAGGACGAATATAACAATGTCCGGATTGACAAATACCTGTCAACGGTTATGGATGATTTATCCAGATCCTATCTTCAGAAACTTATTACGGAAGAAAAAGTTTTAGTAGAAGGAAAAGCCGTAAAAGCCAATTTTAAGGTCAAAGGCGGCCAGACTATAGAAATATACCTACCTGAACCTAAAGAGACAGAAATTGTGCCCGAAAACATTCCCATAAATATAATTTATGAAGATGCCGATATCATAGTTATAAACAAACCTAAAGGCCTGGTAGTACATCCCGCACCGGGGCACGAAACAGGCACTTTGGTCAACGCTTTACTGTATCATTGCAGGGGGCAATTATCCGGGATAAACGGGGTTTTAAGGCCCGGAATAGTCCATCGCATAGACAAAGATACAACAGGAGTAATCGTAGCCTGTAAAAACGATAATGCCCACAGGTTTATAGCAGAGCAATTAAAAGTACATTCTATCACAAGAGTTTACCATGCAATAGTTTATAACAGTTTCAAAGAAGAAAGCGGGAGAGTGGAAGCAAGTATCGGAAGGCATCCGAAAGACCGCAAGAAAATGGCTGTTAACGTAAGAAACGGAAAATATGCGGCTACAAATTACCGCGTTATTGAAAACTTAGGCAATTACGCCTATATTGAATGCCGGCTGGAAACCGGCCGTACCCATCAAATCAGGGTACATATGGCAAGCATCAATCATCCGGTAGTCGGCGATACAGTATACGGCCCGGCAAAAGACCCTTTTAAGCTGGAAGGCCAAGCATTGCATGCCGGCGTACTAGGATTTATTCATCCCACCACCCGCAAATACGTGGAATTTCAGGCTCCTTTGCCGGATTATTTTAATGATTTACTAATGAAATTAAGATTGACCGTAAGGGGATAATATCGGTGAAAAGAACAGCTATCGAACATTTATTGAAATGGAGTCAAAATGAAGATGTCAGGCCTGTTATACTTACCGGCGCCAAAGGTGTCGGTAAAACCTACCTGGCATGCGATTTTGCAAAATCATTTTATGAGCAGTTTCTTTATGTAAACTTCGAACATGATGCAATGGCATCCGAGCTGTTTAAGTCTAAAGATCCTTTTAAAGTTTCAGCCCTTTTACTGGAGTATTATAGTGTGAATAAGACCGGCTTATCGCTAGGTAATTTAAGCGGGGACAGGCTTTTGATACTTGACGAAGTAAGCCACTGTCCGGATGCCCTAAATATGCTTACAGAACTCCAGTTTACGGGAGAATTTCACCGTATTATAGCCATATCCAGCAGTCCTATAAAAAAAGAAGTACTTGATCTGTATTATCATATTCCGGTTTATCCTTTGCTCTTTAATGAATTTTTAGTGGCAATAGCAAAGGACTGGTACATAGAAACGATTATAACCCATTTTGAAACCGATAAAAAAATACCAGAAATAGTCCATAAAGAACTCCTTAGCCTTTTTAATCTCTATCTTATAATCGGCGGAATGCCTGGTATAATCAATGAATACCTTAACTTTGACAATTTTTTAAACATAACCGAAAACCACATGCTTTTGATGGGTACATACAGAAGTTACCTAAGCAATATCAGTTCGGACAGTGAAGCATTGAAAATGAATCAGGTTCTTGGCAGTATCCCTTTACAGTTGCTGAAAGAAAATAAAAAGTTTCAATACAAACTGATTCGAAAAGGGACTACCCATGCCATGTATAAGGAATCAATACAAAACCTGGCAGACAGAAATTACATTATTCCAAGCTATAAAATTACAAGCGATGAACTTTCAAAAATTAATGCCATACTGGAAGAAAATAGGCTGAATGTAAACGAATTAACCAGTTTCAAACTTTATCTTTCAGATGTGGGTATTCTTAATTCACTTATAACAAAACAGGTTAAACCTCCATTTAACAACCTTGCATCAAAGGCCATCCTGGAAAACTATGTAGCCGAAAACTTGCAGGCCAACGGTTATCCTATAATGTTCTGGGAATCTGATTCTACGGCTAAAATTGATTTTTTAATTCCTAAAGACGGATATATAATACCGGTGGAGTTGTTCACCGACGAAAATACCCGATCAAAGAATCTCAGCGTTTTAAAACAGAAGACTGACTTCCCTTATGCCATTAAAATATCTTCAAGAAATTTCGGTTACTCAAAAAATGTAAAGTATGTTCCATATTATGCGGTATTTTGCATATAATTTATTTCCATTATTCGAATAAAACATCTCATTTTGCCGATAAAAAAACCTTTAGTCCTATGATGTAAAATAAAACGGATGCGATTTATTAAATGAAATGTAACAAAATATAAAAAATTGCATTCCTTTTTAGCTTGACTTTCTTTTTCTATTACTATAGAATATTGATACAACGTTGCTACTACATTTGTCGTTTATTATTGTTATATTTTTCTACAACAGTAGTATTATAATTCAAAATAATGATATGGCTAGTTGAATAAAATACATTTCTTTTGCAGCTAAAAATTTTATCAGTCTTAGAAGGTATTTTAACAGCTTATGTTTTTTCTACATATGTAGTATGTGTATATTTATTTTAAAGGGGTGTATCATACTGTGGCGAAATCGGAAATCCGATTGCATGAAGGCGAACTAAATATCATGGAACTTTTGTGGTCCAATAAAGTATTAGCCGCCAAAGATATTTCAAAAATAATTAAAGAATATATAGGTTGGGAAAAGAATACGACTTATACAGTAATTAAAAGACTGATAGATAAAGGTGCCATTAAAAGAGAAGATCCCGGCTTCTTATGCCGTGCGGCCATATCCAAAAAAGCGGTGCAGAATATTGAAACAAAGGCCTTGTTAGACAAATTATATAACGGTTCCTTATGTACATTTTTTAACGAGTACTTAAAAAATCAGGAATTATCAAGAGCTGAAATAATGGAACTTGAACGAATATTAAACGAGCAGAGATTTTAATGAAAATTAAAATCTCTTTTTTATATATAAATTTTTTATATTAAATAGGGATTGATTTCTATAAAAAAGTTTTAATTTGAAAACAGGGCTTTAGAGAGGTTTTTTAATATTTCCTGCCGATTTTGATAATATAGTAAAGCATTTTTGAAATAT
>Ga0207747_1000257_pt1 | contig 66692 bp, 56 predicted proteins | sample HigsolmetaGSP11D_FD_184839 | JGI IMG/M metagenome (GOLD analysis project Ga0207747, IMG submission 184839) | High solid enriched microbial communities from the Joint BioEnergy Institute, USA - SP1-1-D (SPAdes) | ecosystem: Engineered > Bioreactor > SSF (Solid state fermentation) > Aerobic >...
AGTCTCGAATCCATGGCCAAAATCGTCAATGGGGAGCAAGTTCCTCTTGCATCCACCACACTCTTGCAGAAATAAATCTGGGTCACGCGGTAGAAATCGATTTTACACCACTTGACGGGACGCTACCCTACGAAATCTTTTGTACACACCAATAATTCCCTAACATTGTCAGTTAACCATTCTTGAAATAATAATTCATCCTCCTTCATGACTTTATCCTCATTAATAGCAACCAAAGAATGAAAACAATGAACACAGTGAGAAACCATTGAACGATGATGAATAATTGGTATCTCTCTAATACAATTAGGGCAACTTGTTTGAAGTAATGTCTTATGTACTGGGCATATTTTTATCATTTCTATCGACCATATTAAAGGGTCATAAATAGGCTTCCCCTCTTTTTCCCACTCATAATAACATTGTGGGCACCAGTGTTTATGCTTTTTAACAATAGACTTGTTTTTAGGGACAAACAGCCACTTATTAAGATTCATTTCTGTAATATCTGACCTTTGAGTTAATTTTGCTATGGCATTTTCCATGTCTGAGCATATGGTGCCAAAACAATTTATTGAAAAAGCGTCTTTATAAAACGTACTCGTTACTCTGCTTGAATGATGAGAGTATATTCGGGGGGTTTCAAAAACTGGTGAGCATTCATAAGAAATCAAAGACCCGACGTCGGTGCAATGTGCCTCCGACAGCCGGGTTATATAACTTATTAAGCTTTCTTTCATTGTTGTCCCCAAACCTCTTGGTTGTAATGGATAAAGGCGACTCCTAGTATCCATAATATACTTTATTTTATCCTCTTCTACGCCAAGAACATCAAATACCATATTATCCTCCAGTACTAAAAACATCAATAAAATTACACAACATCTGCATCTGATTGAAGTTCCGTTTCTTCGGAGCTCCAACCGGTAGTATCTCTCTTCGGCTTGCGTTCTCCTGGTTTTCCCTTTTTCGACTTACTTATTCTATTATCTTTGTTTTTCTTTTCGTTGGACTTATGATCAGTATTTTCATCGTTCTCGCTGGACAGTGTATTCGCCATCAATAAACTTCTTAATTGATTTCTCTTCTCATCACTATCTTCTAGTTTCATTTCTCCCTCACGGGCTTCACGAATCATCTTTATACATTGGTCTTGGGAGAGAGCATATTCTACAAAATCATCAATGTCTAATGATTTTTTCCCTTTCAATAGCTTCATTTCCAATGTTTTGGTTAACCAATCCTTTAAGGTTCCAATACACCCAATAGATCGTTCATAAAAAAAATCAGTGTACCCCACAAGATCTGGTTCTTTCTCTAATGGAATGTTTTTTTGAAACATATATAGGGAACTTTCGAACCACTCCATATGCTCTTTATTCTCTGCACGATACCTTTGAAAATGAACATCATCACTCCGCCGCGATAACTGTCCACTTAAATTTGTGAATTGTAGTAGTTCATATGTCCCTATTAAAACAATCGGGGTTTTTGAAAGTGAGGCCAGTGATTTTATGGAATCCATCTGATTCCTTAATCTTCTTCCATTGGGCAACTTCATCATGTGTTGGGCCTCATCAATAATTAATGCAATTGGGCGACGGTTTCTTAAGGTCGATTCTACTGCTTTTCTTAATTTGCGGTTGGGATCCTGAACCCTAAGATTTGAAAACCCATCCCTTTCATATATCGCATCGTAGTCAACTTTATGCTCGATAGCTATTTCCCTTAGTTCTTCAAGTAAACGGATATAAAAGTCCTTCCAATCGAAATTTCCGTTATCTGGCGCAACAGCCTCTAAAGCAGCAAAAGGAATTATTCCTCTATCAGCCTCAAGTATAGTCATCATTCTTTCGACGATCGTTTTTTTTACCTTTTTAAAAATTGTTGTTTTCCCCACCCCGCTTGGGCCATACAAAAATTGGATGGTCCTGTTAGATGGATTAAAGATATTGTCAATTATTTCATTGAAAGCGTCTATTAACAACGGATGTGCAATTGTATATTCTTCAAAATACTTTACTTTCTCTTTATAGGGACGTTCAAGCAGTCGCTCTGGAAATCCTAGAGATTCTTCCTGCCCCCCTGCATATTTAATCTCTTCGCTCATTTTAGAACTCCCCGAAATTTTGATATTTGGGCCTTTGACTCTTATGTGTTGTTTGTACAGAACTTGAGGATTTACTTTTAGAGTTAGGCTTATCGATTGAATACACTTTAAACGAGATGGATGTTGAGCTAGAATTTGAGGTGGTTTTCTGGGTATTTTTTGCTTTAAACATATTGCCGTCTCCGCTTGATTTGCCACCTTCAATTACTGTAAACGTGCTTCTTACTTCACTATCTCGAAGACGTTGAAGAAGCAAAGCTTCCTCGGCTTCAACTGATTTCAAGAAATTAGCCAGTTTCGAAGCAGAAATAATTACTTCCTCACCTCGAAGCCTCATTCTACGTTTAAGCTCTTCTAATGCTTGCTGGAGTTCCTTCTCTGTACGATCAACAAATACGCTATAGTACTCGGAATTCATATAAATCCATGTATTTCGAATATATGAGTAAGCTACCCCCATGTTAAATGGATCATATCTAACAGGAACCTGTTTTCCTGCAAATTCCGGGTCGAGTAAGCTCTCAGACCAATAATATATGTGGTTAATTTTAATACCTTTACTAGGATCTAGTTTTGCTGTCCCTTTTTTAGTCGTCGGAAGAGTGAGCATGGTAAATATCTCATCATATGCTACATAGTTAGTTGTACGTTCACCGGAGTTAGCTATCCCTGTTAAAAATTCATCTCTAGGTGTTCTTCCTAAAGCTGGATGTTCAATGGTGTCATAAATCTCATAAGCAAACTCCTTTAGCCTCTCAAGAAACCTTCCAAATGTCCACACTGCGTTTTTCTTTGGATTAACAGCAGTTGTTACTTGGCGAACGTTTTTCATGAGTTGTGTATTACCAAGCAAATTATCGATAAACATGGTATTTGTAGTTCCAAACAATCGCTCAATCACAGAACCATGCTTTGGTTTACCTTTTCGCTCTGTTTTACCTATATTATGAAGGGCAAGAAGCGTTTCAAAATAAGTGCTGCCGAATTCTTTACCACCATCAACAACCATATGTTTGGGTAATCTTGAATGTCTTCTTACGCATTCCCTCAATACCATCATGATAGAACGATATCCTGGCTCATCAAAAGTTAAATATAAGGCAAGAATCCTTCGAGTAAAGGCATCAATTAAGAAAGTAACCCATGGCTTTCCTAACTTCTTCCCTGTTTTAGAGCAAACTAATTCTATATCTAGTTGTGTATGATCCAAGTGGCATATTTCAAAAGGATAATCACCGTGACGAGGTGTTGTTAAAGAAAGTTCCAAATAAGGTGGCTTAAGTGAGTAGGCCGCCTTTCCCCCTTCTCTTTTTAACTTCACTTCATATTTTGATAGTTTCTCTATTTGATTTAGAAAACTTTGAAAGCTTGGTAAGTGGTAACCTTTTTCACTGCATTCTGTAATCAATTGTTTCCAAACGGTGTATGCTTTCCGATTAACAATAGTTTCGTACTTTTCTTCAATATATTTATTCATTAAATCAAGTAGCTCTTTTGAAAATCTTCTTTCATAATTTCCCGGTTTGCCATCTCTAAGTAGACCGATATAACCATAGCCATATAACTGTTCCGCTTTTTTAAATTTGGAAACCCAATGCCGAAGAGTACGTTCTGGAACATCTACAGATGAGGCCGGGTATCCATCCAAAATAGGTTTTATCTTTTTATATCTTTTATTGGCCATCTCTAAATCTTCTCTTGAAGCCTTCTTCAATTTTTCAATTACTTCTTGTTTTTTTTGCGAAGAGATTGTAAGCCCTGTTATTTTCCCCATCTGGACTAATAACATAAAACTTTCACGCGGCAGATCTATTTGCTTTTGACTGTCTTGTGCCAGTAAGGAGATGTTTGTTTCCCCATCATTTAAAATGACATAAGCTCTTCCGTCCCACTGGATTGTATTGCCTGGATAAACTTCCACTTTTGTAACTTGAATTGATCTATCTCCTGAACCCTCATCTAAAAATGAATAAGCTTGTGCTATTTCTTTATTCGCGAATATTCTGACTTTATCCGTATGTGTTATTCGTACTTTATATAAATCAAAATACAGTTCATCAGATGCAATAAGTTTATAAATATCATCAGAGACATAACCGGTTTGATCATCTAGAAGTTCCTTCAATGGTGTACCGGGATGTTCCATCACTTTCGTCATTAGAATATTTTTTGAATTATCATCCACAGTTAAGGATTCTGAAAGTAAGTAATCCTCAAGAAATCTAATGTTATTTAAATAAACCCAATTAATATCCTTAGACGAACGAACTCTGAATGATAAACCAACTTTCCTAGCATATTCTTCAGCTGGAGGCATATACCAAGTTCCATCATCTGCTCGTACATAAAGATAGGGCTTCTCCTGCGAAAGCCTAATAAGTTCCTCTTCAGTTTTCCATTCTTCCCAGCCGATAAAGTCTTCACTGATTTCAAAAAAATCCGGGTGATATAAATGCCCTCTATTTTTCCCATTTACTTGGTACTTAATTGTAAATGGCGGTGGTTGATCATAGTATTCATAAACACTCGAGTCATGCTCTTTCTCATATATCGCAGCAAACTCAACCTTATGGCTTTCAAACTGGATGGTTACCCCCATCTTTTTACTTGCATATTTACCAGGTGTATTGCCGCGGCCACTATTTACCCGACGGGACGGGTCCGAGGAACGAATAGTTTCAATCATCCTACGAGTCTCTGGACTTATCTCTTTCCTAATAAATAGGTTCATCAAGTTAGCAGGAAGCATGATTCCTCCTCCTCAAAATACAGCCTGTCAATCGCCGATAGTATAACAAATTTCTGTATTGGAAAAAATGTTCAGTTTTCTGAATATTTATTGGTTTCCTGTACTTATTTAGCTTTCCCTTGGAGTTTCCATTTTGGTATCTTAATATACTCGATTATTTCTTCGAACATATCGTTCTTAAAAGAATCAATGGGGTGCAACGATTTTTTCGATACTTCTCCAACAACTGTAGGGTAATCATTCATAAAGGGGGATTCGTGATGTTTCTTAATTCGTTCAATCAGGAGTTTTTGTGTAATGATTATCTTTATCTTCCGAAATTATTTCGTTCATGTTCCGCTCCTCCATAGATAATTTTTTTAAAGTGGTCTTTAACTTCGAGTTCTCTAAAAATAGCTGGTTTTTTCATGTATCTCTCCAGTTTCGAAATAGTTGGAAGTTCTCCTTGATTGGAGGATCATTCAAATACAGTCGTTATTTCCCGTTTTATATTTCCTAGCCGGATGCATTTTTGTTTCTTTAAATATTGCTTCCATTTCATTGTTTGAGTTTTACAAAGAGCCGGAAAATGATTGTATAGAGTCTTCTTATTACAATCGATTTCATCTGCCATAGCCTGTACATGCATATAACTTTTGATTGAATCCATCACCAAGTTTTTAGCTAACTTCTTCACTTCGATAAGAGGGCGGGTTGTTAACTTGATATTTAATTTCTTTTTTCTTTTTGCAAATATAACTGGGGAATGGTCATCGTTAAGATAACCTGAATAGAAATCAACAATATTGACTCCATACTTATTGCAAATTCGAAGCACTTCTGCTAAGGGAGGAAGATTTCTTCCTTTGTACCATGTCCAAAAGGTCGTCTTCGGGACAGACAACTTCCTGGCCACACCCGCAATATTTGAGTTCTCTTGAATCACAATCCGTCTTAATGAAGTAATTACTCCATCCTTATTAGGAATGTGCTGACTCTCTAACAAACGTTCTATCATTTTGGCTTTACATAGAGATTCGTAATCGCATTCATCTGTTTTTACTGATTTCGCCTCCCCAAGCCAAACATTACAGTGAGAACAAACTCCTGGAGAACTACGTCGATCAATCATTAAATTTGTTCTTTTACAGCTTGGGCAGAGTTCATTTAATATCAGACGATGCTTTCTACATATAGATACTGCTCTTATTGACCAAATTAGAGGGTCATAAACAATAGATAACTTTGACTGTTTCATTTCTTCATAACATTCGGGACACCATGCTTTTACCGTTTTCAGTAGTCCTCTTTGGGGTATGGCTTTTGCAAATCTCAGCAAAGTGAGTTCTTGCAAATTGGTATTCCCCGTTAATTCATTCAACATGGTCGAAAACTGTTCGGCAGCGATCGAGTTTCCGTTGATCATGTGTGCTGAATCATAAAATCCGTTTCCGCCCCTTTTCGATATTTCATTTAAATAATATTTATTGAGATACGGAATGAACACATCAGTAAACAATCTGCCAGTATTTATACAATGCTCGACCGCTAATCTTGTTATATAACTAGATAGGCTTTCAACAGCGGCAGTCTCCTGCCCTTGAGGTTCTAATCTGAATAATCTGGTTGTGTTTTGTTCAAAAGGGATAGTGTTATCGTCCCATACCTGAAAGTTGTGAAATGTCCTCATCACTACGACTCCCTCGGAAAACATTTTGACGCAACTTTTCTGAACTTCTTTCTTGCTATTTTCAAGCAATCAAGTGCCTCGTAATACTCCGACAGTTTTTCTCCCTCGTATAGTACAATATTAACCAATCTACAGACGTCTCCATCTTCGGTATGTCCAAGAATTATGGTTGAAATGTCCTCTGGATGATATAAAATCGGTATAGTCTTTCCGATTAGTATCGAGCACCCGAACCATTGTTCCTTTATTGCACGTCTGCATGTATAGCGATACTTGTTAAATTCAATCCCATTTGGGGTAATTGATGCGATTTCTGCTGCATACATTTTGTCCACCTACCGCAATAATTATTTATAATCCGATAATTGAATAATAATTTATTGTTATTTCGATATTAAATAGTGGACTTATGGATGATTATCCATTAACTTCTGAGAATAAATAAACGCCATATATTGAATCAAAACGATTGGCAGTCATCCTGCCCTCGAATATCTCGAATATTACATCAGGTTGATGTTACCGATCAAAGCTAAATAAAAAACGGCCGCTTATTAACGGCCGCGCGAAATACAACATCCAGTTCTTCCCTTTCCACTAAGCATCAATTTCCCGTTTGTAATTCTTGATAGGGAGTAGAACTTGATTTAAATTGTTTTTAATTTGACGTTCAACCTCTTCATATGTACAGTTCCAAATTGAGCACAAATGTTTCTGAACAAGCGAAATATCATGGGATGTGATAATCTTACCTTCAATTTTGATAAATGGACCATCTGTTTCCGTTAATAATCGGTCTCGCGGGATCTTTTCGATGATCTTACATCCGTTTGAGGAAAGAAGCATTGCAGGGTTAACTGAGAAATAATGACCTGCCTCAACAATTTCTTTCAATACAGAAAGAGAACCGCTATACCAATGAAATACGGCACCCTTTATTGAAAATTCGTCTAACATTTTCAACACAGTATGTTCAGCTCTTCTTGAATGGAGCGAAATAAATCTTGGTCGATCGCAAATATGAGTCAACACATATCGAAAGCTATTGATTTGTTTTTCTTTCGTAAAAATAGCATCTCGTGAGAAATCGAGTCCAACCTCTCCAATATATGATGTTTTTTGAGCAAGGCTAATGAATTTCTTTAATTCAGACGACGTATGTTTTTTGGCATATAGTGGGTGCACACCTAAAGCCACACGAATATGTTTATAGTTCTTTAAATGAGCATATCCCAATTCAAAGTGACTTGGTAAATTTGTAACCGCGATAGTTGGAATTTTTTTCCCCTCAATCTGATTTGCAACCATAATGGGATTTTGGTACAAATCTATATGACAATGTGCGTCAATCATTTACCTCACATCCTCAAGTAAGACCGATCAATCGTTTGATACCAACAGTCCCTTTATCTTTAATTAATTCCCTTACTTCTGCCATCGCCCGAATAACAAGTTCCGAATATTCATCAATTTCATCCATGTACAGACCACTTGCAAGTAATAACTTTTTGACCTCATCTAAGCTATAATTATGCCCAAGAAATGCCAATATAGCCCTTAGATCATTGGCAGAAGTCTTATTGTTGTCCACAGACAAGTCAAATTCATCACTACAGATATCTATCCCATATTTCTCGGTATCGGCATTAATCACATGTAATGATGCTCTTCTAAAGATACAAGGAACACATCTTCCGCATCCCTTCGCATCCCTTCTAATCCAACTTGATTTGTGGCCACTTTTTCCACAAGAAACTGAATCAGGGATGGCTTGACGTAAGATTTGCTGATTTTTGCATTGACTTATAGCTTCTCCTTTTGTTTTCAGACGCAACGGATTGAGTATAGGATTAGTTATCCCCACTTTTTGAAGAATCTGACTCAGCATTCTTAAATATTTCGGGTGAGCAGTTCGCGTACTGCAAGATCCTCTTCGAGACGGCGTAAGTGGTATATTCAATGCGATTGTCCCATTTTCAGGCATCAACATTGGAATATCTTCCCCAATGCTCGCGGCTGCATAAATACCTAACGCAATAAACAATATGGATCGACTTCTAAAAGTGGTCTCTTTACCTGCGGGGCGCTGACCAACCCTAATTTGTAACGAGTCAATTCTCCCAGCATATTGTGGAATTTTTATGTGATTGAGAAGATTCATTTGATCGGACTTCGGACCTTTCACTTGTCCATCATAGTGACCAACTAACAAAATTTTTTTCTCCGGGTTACTTTCTAACCAATCAATAGCTCCTACTAATGAATCTAATCCTCCCGAAAACAGGCAAACCGTATCTGCTTCAACTCGAGGCAAAACGACCCTTTGAGGTCGTTTACGTGTTATCGGCCTATGTAAGGAGTGAGTGTTTGCATAAAATTCTATTTTCCATAGATCACCGGTCAAAAACGACATACATTTCCCTAACTCATCCTCTGCAGCCTTCCACTTTGTAAGTTCATAAACAGGAATTTTAAGCTTAATTTCACGAGTCCATCTATCTTTGAACATTTTCCTTTCAATGAATTTATCTGTAGCATAAAAAACAGAAGCCATAAACAAAAAGTCCAGCACAGTACGATTTGGAATTCCACACCTTTGATACAATCTTTTGAAGTCTAGATCGAGCTCACAAATACTCCCGTTATCCGTATTATTTATTTTAACTTTTGCAAACTCTAATCTGGTTTGCACCGATTCGCTTACCGTTACGTTTATCATAGTTACCCTCCAAATACAATTAGAGTTTTTTCTAACACTTCAGTACAGATCTCTTCTCCTTCTTGTCCATTCCAATCAATCTGAGTAATATCTCTATCAATTGAAATAATTATTATTTCGGATTTAATATAGTCCAGTATATCGTCTAGGAAAGCATCTGCTTGGGAATTGCCCACCTTTGAAGCCAATCTTTCATAGAACGATCTGCAGAATTGTTGGTACACATAATATCCGAAAAATCGTTCAAGTATCTTAGCTAAATTATCAGAATTCGCGTATTCCTCTAAAATTTGACCAACATCATCAATGCCTTCGGCATCATCGAACAATTCACTCATAAGTTGAGAAAGAGCATTTCGAGCATCTACTTGATCAATTGTACTTGCATCTTCTCCAAAATAATCGATTAACGAAAGTATAATATCAGATGTTGTCTTTCCTACTAGATGACTTAATCCCGCCCGTTTTAATGCCTCTAAAAATCCAAAACTACCGACTAAAGAAATAAATGAGCCTAAATTTTTTGCAACGGACTTTGCACTCCTGGCTCCCATTCCTCCGTTTCTAGCTACCCCTTGTGAGCCTCCATTTGCACGTATAAACTGTCCAACTAGCTGTTTGGAACTATCCTTGCCCGGACGTCCTTCTTTAGCTAACCTTGAAACCTGTCCTTTCAAATCCCCCCACTGAGGAGTTGTAGGAGCATCATAACCTTTAGACGTACCCATTTCGTGGCTACCCCTTTCTTTTTTCACTAGGCTTTAAAGCTCTGCCAACTCTTGAATCGGTCGATATCAAATGTTTAATGACTGGTTCAAAATGTTCAACTAGCCCTGATTTACTTTTGAGCAAGGCAATCAAATCACTTCCCACTGCCGGTGGAATTGCTTGGGCGGGAACGTAATGTAAAGTACGTACAAGACTTTCAACACTACCTGTAACATTCTTTTCAATAAGTCCTCTTAATGCATCATAACCGACTTTTTGATTAGGATTACGCTGTATATGTTTTTCAATTAAATCAATTAAAAGATTACATTCGTCTGCGTTTAACTTTGAAACTGATTCGAATGCTTGTCCCATCCGACCTAAGTTTGAAGAAAGTATGTCGTCTAATATCTTCCTCACAAATGGCGGTATCATTGATACCCCAGTTAAAGTGGAGCTTAGCTTATCTCGAGCTATCCAAAAATAATCCCTTAAGTCAATATCTCCAAGTAGTGGCTCCATGGCAATCCAGCGACGAATAAAGGAGGATGTCCACTTTGAATCGATTTGTTTTGCCCCTTCTTCATTATCGACACTACCTTCAGGCCCGGCTAAAACTTTCTCAAGTTCTTTTATTTGTTTTGGTCTACCTTCTTGCTTGGCCTGCCATTCAAATAATTCCATGAAATGTTCCAAGTGTCCGTATTCAAGAACCATCAATTTTACTAAAACATCATCTCGGATACTTTGTAAGCCTGCAACTTTTGCTAATTCCTTTCTCAGGAAAAAAGCATTTAAAAATCTCTTAACTTGTCTTGGATTCCCTTTTAAACCTTCAGTAATGAGCGGCGCAATATTTGAACTAAAAATTAAACTTTCGCTAAGAGCAGACGGGAGTTTATCCTCGCCGAGTGCATTCTTCACTGCAGCATATCCAAATACGGAATATCGGTTCGCACACCTTTGATCCTCACATGCCTTATGAACTTTTTTGAGCAACTCTTCATCTGCAATATCCCTAGAACAAAACAATAATGTCATATAGGTTTCCACCTCGGCAGGTGAAAGTTTAGGAAGCCTATATGGTATTTGAATTAATTTTTCTAAGTAATCGGTTACAAGCCTATCTGAGGCTTCTGCAGGGTCCCTTTCATCCTTGAACTTCATTTGTGCATATCTAACCTCAATTGCATGACGTACAATCCGTGGATCAGCACCAATGATAAACGCAGTTCTTTCAACATTTAAAAATAGTTTAATTGCTTCTAGGTTTTCTATAATTCGTTCATTCGAGCATCGGTCTAAATCATCGATTAATACCACTAAGGATTCAATATCTGTTTCTTTAAGAAGTTTTTCAAAGTCTTGGCGGAACGTGCGAACATCCATAGCGCTTGCTTCACCTTTGTCTTCCTTTATCATCCCTTCCCAATTAAATTCAGATTCAGATTTATCCTCTGCTCCTGTTTCTTCACCATCTTTTTGAGGAAGTATAGACTTAAGAAGATTTTTACCGTAGCCCATTAAGCTAGGCACAACACTTGCTCCCCCTGTAACATATGCCGCTAGCGCAGGAAGACCAATTTCTTTTATGCCGAATTTTGCTACACGCATCCAGTTAACAGATTTTAACAGTCGTACAACTTTTTCCTTAACCTTCGGACCAAATCTCTTGTGCTCACCAAGTTGTAATAAGATTGAGCTGAGTAACGCAGACTTAGCGTCATCATATCCTTCAAATAGCCAGCCATTGAAATACAATACGGCTATTTTTTCGTATTTTTCTTTTTCAGGTGATCCCGTCGGATAGTTTTCTGGATCTAGGTCATGTTCCAACATTTTCATGATACTTGTTTTACCACTACCCCAATCCCCAAAGACTCCTAATGTTACCGGTAGCAGTTTGGGATTTGTTACCACAGATCTAATTAGGTCAGCATGCACTTTAAATCCCAATAAATCTTGTGAAGTTTCATTATCCGCCCACATCGATGTGCACCTCACCAATATTTATATTTCCAATTTTCAGTCATTAAATATAATGATTCGACAGATTCCTCCTTCTTCCCTCCTATTTCATACAATTTACATTAGTTCTTTGGACCTTGTTTTACTCGTGACGATCATCTCGACAATACTTCAAACAAGCATGATTTCTGTGATAATATTGGAATTGGCTGTAAAGAAATTGTTGAAAAAGAGTGATCTTATGCAGAGCTTTCCTAAAGATATTACAGATGCTATGCGTACTTGTATTTTGGCTATTTTTTGGCCAAAAGAGCAGATCATCGATTTTTTTAGAAATAATGGCTGTACAAATCGCGATTTAAAGAATGTGCTAAGCCAAGGATTAGAAAATTACAATCGTGCAGCTCTTGTTGATGAAGTTTTTCGCCAATTAAATGCACGTGACGACAAAGGGCTCGGTCAATTTAGAGCAATGCTTAAATCAATTATTAACTGGGATCATTTCGATCCATATTATTTTAAGCAACTTAAACGTTTAGATGAGGATGAAGCAAGACGCAGCATAAATCACCTGAAACAAATTCAAGAAATACGTGATGCAAAAATAAAAGAATTAAGAAAGCAAGCAAATGAAAGGAGAGCCGCAGCTACTCCGAAAATTTCGCTAGTCGAATTGGAAGCAGAATTTATTAATCTATATCGAGGAAACTTATCTAATCAAAATAGGGGTTATCAGTTAGAAGTCCTTCTTAAGAAATTATCGGAGTTCTCAAATGTTCCATTTTCAGAACCATTTAAGCTTAACGGGGAACAGTTAGACGGTTCATTAAAATTTGATGGAGAAAATTATTTAGTAGAAGCAAAATGGCATGATGCTTTGACGGCAAGCGATGCCCTTTACCATTTTGCATATAAAGTTGAAGGAAAAATGTACGGACGAGGTTTATTCATTTCAATAAACGGCTATTCTAGAGACGCGGTTAAAGCTTTAATTGCGGGAAAATCTATTAAGACCATCCTAATTGACGGTGGAGATCTTTCAGTAGTATTTTCGGGAAACATAACTTTTTCTGAAATGCTGGATGCAAAAATAAGAGCAGCTCAAACAAAAGGATTAATATATGTTGATCCAATCAGTTTAAAGAGCAAAATTGAATAAAGAGTCAATGGCGACAAGTTTATTTGTAACGGACTAAAAGTAAAAAAGCCTCCCGATTAAGGAGACTTTTCAATCCGCACAATTACCTTTATAGGTAATGGCGATACGCCATCAAACGTTCTGAAAATCACCACAACCAACGACGTTGGCGGGGAATATAGAAAAAGATATCAATAAATATTCATTCCGTCAAATATTTTGGATAGTGCTGATAATTTTTATAGGTGTTTCACAGTTGATCTAACTTGATACCCATTCGATATATCCCATAGAGCAATACACCTATCAATACACTTTCTAATCCCTGATAATATTCATTTATCAGAAGAAAAACCGTTCCGAAAGAGTCTGTAAAATAAAATGTGTAAACTTCCAGACCTGCTACAATAGGAATATATAGAAAGGTTGGGAGCACACATGGGATTGTGGTCGAAGGAGCAACTTCGAGCGTTTATCAAGGAAAATAACCTGGTCACCGCTCAGGACGCACAGAATGCTTTGAAAGACTTGTTTGCCGAAACGTTGCAGGAGATGCGTATTATTCAAGGTAACCAGGTCTTTGGGGATTCGCAGGCCTTGAAGTTTCATTTGCGGTTCCGTGCCCGCCATGACCTTCTCCCCGACTCTGAAACGATCTCAAGCATCGAGTCGATTTCTCCTTGTCCCGCATGGGAAATCACATCTTCGCTTCCTGTCAACCAAGCATGGTTATATGGCCTTTCAGTCAGCGAATCTTTATATTTGGGTGGGACTGACATGACGTAGGACATTACAGAATCCGGCATGCGGTCTTTTCCTGTCCGGAGCAGCGGAGCATGTTTGCCCAAGTAAAAAAAGGGACCGACCACTTGTGATCTTGTTCGTTTTGAACCCGAGCCCCTTTAACTGCTCTTCCACTAGATGCCCGTATGGTATAATAAAACATATCAATGTCAGTCAGAAAGGATGTCATTACAATGAAAGACCTGGGGCGAAAAGAACTTGAAGAGGCGGGGAAGCGTGCAGCAGCTGCAGCAGAGAAGAGGCTTTCGCCTGCGGGTACGTTTATTAGTTATGGGCGGAATGGTAAATTGTTTCGTGAGTATCCAGACGGCAGAATAACAGAGGTCATTTATGATGAATCAGGAAATCGAAAAGAGATTGATTTCTCCGGAAGATAGGCCTACGATGGCGGTGTTTGCCGGCGTCAATGGAGCAGGGAAATCGACTTTTACGGAAATATTGGCCCACCACATCAAAGATTTTTTGATTATAGACGCTGACGCGATCGCGCGGCGGTTGAATCCTTCCGATCCAGCTAAAGCGCATGTGGCTGCCGGTCGCGAGACGATTCGGTTGGTTTATGACTGCATTACAAAGGGCAAAAATTTTACAATCGAGACGACGCTTGGCGGCGGGAATGCACTCAGACAGATGAAAACGGCCAGAGAACAAGGATTTCACATCAATTTGTATTTTTTAGGTTTGGATTCAGTTGATCTTCACATTGAACGGGTAGCACAGCGGGTGGCCAAAGGTGGTCATGATATTCCGGAAGACTTGATTCGTCAGCGCTACCAGACTTCGCTTGAAAATCTTCCTAAAGCGATGCAGCTATCCGATAACGTTTATTTGATCGACAACACCGAGGTTTATACGATCAAGCTGGAAAAGAAGCACGGCCAGATTCGGTTCCAAGCTCCAGAGCTTCCGGAATGGATACGCCGGGCAGGGGATGATTTGTTTCGCTAGCTGAAACAAGATAATTATTTTATACCTTTGAAACTCGCATTGATGTTGTTTTTTCAATTTAACATTTCTTAAGTATCGCTGTGTTTAAAAAGTTAACCGTTAATCAATACCTTATTTACTTCATTATATGCTGATCAGTCACTCCTTTTTGATAACGTTAAAATATAAGTTTCCACATGCCCATGAAATTAATGCAATTCCGGACTTCCACCGTAGAGATGACGCCCATGCTGGGCTAGAGTGAAGGGCAGAAAAACTGCCCCTCCTCATCAAACCGTACGTGAGGTTTTCCCTCATACGGCTTTCCGATGTTCGTCATTCATGCGCATGCGATTTACTGCAGCGTTTTTAATCTATACAGTTTGCATAGCTGCTTCACTTCATGTCCGGAACTGCGCCAGCTTCTGCGCTGGCGCTTTTTCGCGTACCATTTTGTCAGCCGCGTTCGGATGTACCAATCCAATTTGGCCATCCATCTCGCGCTGTATGGTGTCGAGTAGTAGTTTTTCCATCCTTGAATCCTCAGGTTAAGCCAGTTCACGTGTTCCTTGAAGGAAACGTGCCGCATGCTTGGCGGTGCAAGTCGCTCCTTCACCACTTCCCGTATGTGCTTCTCCGCTTTCGTGCATAGCCATTGCTGGGTCGTGTAATACACGCGGTTTTGCCTCGTTTCTGCCTTCGTCTTCCGGTGGTACATGCCGAGAAAGTCAAACCCTTCCTCTCCCGTCCATAGCCCCACAATCCGCGTCTTCGTCGGATGCAAGGTGAGTTCCAGCCGCGACATGATCGCCGAATCAGTTTGTAGGCATGAAGTGCGTCTTTTTTCGTCTTGCATACCACGACAAGATCGTCTGCATACCGCGTCAGTTCTCCGACTTCTTTTCCATGCCTTTCCCACAACAGGTCGAAGTAGTTCAGGTAGATGTTGGCCAGAAGGGGAGAAATGACTCCGCCTTGGAGCGTCCCGAGTTCGGAACGTCTCACCGCCCCTTCTTCCATCATCCCTGCTTCGAGCCATTGCCGGATCAGCTTGAGCATCCTTCTGTCGCTGATTCGCATTTGCACCAGCTTCATCAGCTTCTCTTGGTTAATGTTGTCGAAATAGCCTTGGATGTCGACGACGACAACCCAATTCCCTTTGCGATTGCAAGCTTTGCGGATTCGTTCCAGCGCTTGTTTCGCGCTGCGTTTCGGCCGAAAGCCGAAAGAGCTGTCCTGAAAATCGGCTTCAAAGATCGGTTCCAGGATGAGCTTTGCAGTCATTTGCACAACCCGGTCTCTCACCGTCGGGATGCCGAGCGGACGCTGGCGTCCATCTTTCTTTGGGATATAATGGCGGAGTACCGGCTGGGGGCGGTAGCTTTTCCTTACCAGACGCTCCTGACATTCCGCGACGAATCGGTCTTCTCCCATCTTCGCAATGTCCGCCAGCGTCTCTCCGTCGACGCCCGCCGCTCCCTTGTTTGCCCGTATTCTCCTCCACGCCTCCCATAGCACATCCGTCCGGCATACCTTGTCGTACAAGGCATGGAATCTTCTGCTTCTGCTCCTCTTGGCGGCATGACCTAGCTTTTCTTGGAGTTGTTGAACTTTTTCTGCTGGTGTCGTTAGCCTTTGGGCATTCACTCACTCGTACCTCCTCGAAAAGCTTGAACAAAGCAGGGCCCCTTCCCTCCCGCAGGTTGTGTTGTCCTGCGTTCTGCGGTACTATTGGCCCCTTGGACTCCCTTCCTGCAGATGGCTCACTTCACCCTTTGGCTTATAGAGCATCTCGCTACGAAACATCTGTTTCGTGCAGGGGAGGGTCTCCCCAGTTCACTGCACCTTCTTTCATGCCATGCCGCTCCCTCTACGCCGGAGGATTCTTCGCTGCCGCTCCAAGTTCCAAGCAGCTTCCTTGGCCTTCGCCCATGTACGCGGGGCTCGGCTTCCACTTTTCCCTCTCACGAGGACTTTTTGACGACGCGGCAGGATTCACTTCATGTTACGGCCTGGCATGTTGCTCGCCTTGTCTCTGACAAGTACTTTTGTCGATACGTTTCTGCGCACAGATTTCGCCATACGCAGGTATCCAAGCTACGCGGGGGCTTGGCCCCTCCCACGACCGGACTTCCATCGGCTAGAAGATGCGTGCTTTCTGGGCACGCCGTAAAACTAAAAGGCGCTCGTCACAGCGATGTGGCGAGCGCCTTTATACGTCTTCACTTTTTTGATAACGCAACAATTTAAACTTCGAATAATCCAGCAAACTCTTCTTGGGCAACATCTTCAAGCTTTCTATAATTCTGCAATAATGTGAGTTCATCCTTTTGTAAGCTGAGTTGAAGTTCCGCATCTCGGTTACTGAACAGCCAATTCATGTTAGCCATATATTTTTACGCTAAAGCAACTAACACATCGAAAGGTGGCTTGGCTTTCCCAGATCCGATCTCACTGACGTACTTTGGGATATTTCTAAGCTTTGAGCAAATTCATTCTTGGTCAATTTATTTTCCTTTTCTCCTGTTTAGTTTTGTCATATTTAAGACAATATATGCGTATATTTGAAAGCTATTTTAGGAAAACCTGCCATAAATGAATTGGAGCCTACAACTGAAAATAAATGGTAAACCTCTGAAGGCTAATTATTCTTGACGCTTTGTGAGCTAAACCTTCAAAAATTTGTAAATAAGTGATACAGTTTAACTATTAAGGTGCTTAATCAAAAATTGGAAGGGATGTTACGAATGAATACAATTCGCCTCACTTTACCTCCTATCTATAAGTTCGATAAATCGATTAATAATAACAAGATCATACAACTCTTAGTACCAGAGGAATCAGGAGATTTTGCATACCAAACGTACAACCAAGGTAAATTAATCGGTTACACCTTGGAAAAATCAGGTTCGGGGTCGCTTCTTGTTATAAAGAACAACGCAAGGGCGCCAGAGCAGTTTCAATATGTACTCAAAATTTCGGGTGACATTTCGGAAAACGCAAAATTAAAGTGGCTAAAGCACCCCTGCTTATCAGGCGAAGAATTTGATCTTGATCAGGAAAATCAAAGGGTTTTACGCTCATGGGACAATAATTTCAACTTTAAATATGAAATAGCACGAGAAGGCGAAATTATTCAATACGGCTTGAGAGCTCCCCAAATAGGTGCGATCCACTCGGTTTTGTCGCATCGGGTGGTTTCGGAAAAACCAGCCACGGTAGTAATGCCAACAGGTACCGGCAAAACAGAAACGATGATTAGTCTGTTAGTTGCCAATAAATGTAAAAAATTGTTGGTAGTGGTGCCAACCGATCCCCTCAGAACACAGCTCTCTAATAAGTTTATCTCTTTTGGTGTATTAAAAAGATTTGGTGTTATCGGGGAATCTGCCCACTATCCCGTTGTCGGTGTGCTGATGCACAAACCAAGAACAATTGAAGAGGTGGACTCTCTTTTTAATTACTGCAATGTGATAGTGACTACCATGAGCGTTGCAGGGGGCATTTCGGATGAACTGCAGACGAGAATTGCCGAGCATTGTTCTCACCTTTTTATCGACGAAGCACACCATATAGCTGCTCCGACATGGGCCTCTTTCCGTGATAAATTCTTGAATAAAAACATTATACAATTTACAGCTACCCCCTTTAGAAATGACGGCAAGCGTATAGACGGTAAAATAATTTTTAATTACCCTTTGGAAAAGGCTCAACAGGAAGGATATTTCAAAAAGATTAACTTCTATCCAGTCATGGAGTTCTCCGAGGAAATGTCGGACAAGTCCATTGCTGAAGTTGCTGTTAGAAGACTTCGTGCGGACCTCGAAGCTGGTTATGACCACCTCCTTATGGCAAGAGTTAATAGCATTAAACGGACAGAAGAAATTTTGTCAATTTACAACACTTACCCAGAGTATAATCCTGTCGTGATCCATAGCCAGATGCGGGCAAGTGAAAAAAAAGAAGTGTTAGAGAAACTTTATTCTCGACAAACAAGAATCATTATTTGTGTTGATATGCTTGGTGAAGGCTTTGATCTGCCTCAATTGAAGATCGCGGCACTGCATGACATACATAAGAGCTTGGGTGTTACCTTGCAATTTACAGGGCGTTTTACTCGAACAACCCCCAATATTGGCGAAGCCTCCATGGTAGCCAATATCGCTTTCCAAGAGGTAAGCGAACAACTCAAGAGCCTGTACAGTGAAGACGCTGATTGGAATGTGTTGTTGAAAAATACAAGTAGCGGGGCAATTAGTGCTGAAATCGAGTATTCCGAGTTTTTAAGCGGTTTTCGTACGGGATTAATTGATGAAATTCCGATTCAAAATATTTATCCCAAAATGAGTACTGTCGTATATAAAACAAATAGCCCAACCTGGCGCCCTGAGAGGATCCTGGAGATTTTTCCACCATATCAAGAGGTTCTTTATACCATCCACAGTGAACGAAAAATACTTGTCGCCGTAATTAAAAACATGGTGCCTGTTAGTTGGGGCGATATCCGAGAAATATCGAATATCTCTTGGGATATATACATTGCTTATCTCGATGAGGACAAAGGGTTACTTTATATCAATAGTACCCTCAAGGGGGTACACCAACAGTTAGCTGAAGTGTTGGTACCAAGTGTAGAAATTATTAAAGGCGAGAGTATATTTAGAACTTTCCACGGACTTAACAGAATTATTCTTCAAAACGTCGGTCTAAATGATGCCTTTCATGGGCCAATCCGTTTTCGGATGTATACTGGCGTGGACATCGCTCAAGGGTTATCCGATGCACAAAAGAGAAATACATTTAAGTCCAACATTTTTGGCCTTGGGTTTGAGAATGGGGAAAAAACCAGTGTTGGATGTTCTTATCGAGGGAAAATCTGGTCTCGACGGATTGCTACAATATCCGATTGGTGTAACTGGTGTGATGCAGTCGGAGCAAAGATTACAGATGAGACGATTAATGTTGATTCCATATTACAAGGTGTTCTTAAACCGGAGCTCATTCGGGAAAGACCTCTCTTAATGCCAATCTCGATTGAGTGGCCGGCATCGTTTACGATCGAAAACGAAACAATGATCTATGTGTCGGTTAACGGAACTGATTATCCGTTATACGAAACTGAATTAGAACTTGTAACCCCTTCCTTTGAGGGTAACATTAAGTTTAAAATAAAAACCATTCACTATGAAGGAGAGTTTGAGCTGTATTTTGACCCGAAAATAACGGAGGGCAGAAATTATAACTATATTCACAACGGAACCGCAACCGTAGAAATTAAAAAAGGGAATAGTAGAAAACTACTAACGGATTGGTTTAACGAAGAAGCTCCAATCATTCGTTTTCACGATGGTTCATTCATGGCAAACAACTACTTTGTCAGCCCAAATAAGGACAACTACCTGCCATTTAATACAGAAAACATTATTGACTGGGAGTGGAATGGTGTTGACATAACAAAAGAGTCACAGAAGGAAGAGAAACGCAGTGACTCTATTCAATACAAGCTAATTCAAACGCTACTAACTGAGGACTACGATATTATCTTTGACGATGATGGTTCAGGAGAAGCAGCTGATGTTGTGACCTTGAAGGTGTCAGATCAAAAGATATTCGTTGAATTTTATCATTGTAAATATTCAAGCGAGCCTTCCGCCGGCTCTAGGGTTTCTGATCTTTACGCGGTATGTGGTCAAGCTCAGAAGAGTATCCAATGGAAGGATAGTATTTCCGCATTATTGAGACATCTCGAAAAAAGAGAAGGTACTAGGTTGAGAAATGGTGGGGTATCACGTTTTGAAAAAGGGGATCTCAAAAAAATTACTGAAATAAAAAAGATGACAAAATTCTTTCCTTTTCATTTAAGTATATTCATCGTCCAGCCAGGTTTGTCGAAACAAGCGGTTAGTGTTGAACAATTAGAACTACTAAGTGCAACTGACAATTATTTGAGAGAAACTTATAATATCGCTCTGAAAGTCATTTCGAGCAAATAAAAACTTGGTCTAATACACTAACTGATAGCAAGTAATGTATACATAAGCATCATATGCACTATGCAGTCTCATATTGTGGACGGTTTTCCAGCATAGGTGCCCTTTGGTAAAGTGTCGATTGCAACTTTGTAAACATCGGAGGGCTTATTGTCCTACATTGCCCTCCTCTTTTCCTTGATCACAATAACTATCTTTGCCTAACGTCCAATCAAAACGTCATTGACCCAGTAATATTGGATAGCACCGATTTGGTTGTCACCTTATGCGGAGATGTAGCTGATAAATGCCAGGCAACACCACCTAAAGTAAACGGTGAATTCGATGATATCGCCAAAGCAACAGACACAGAAGAGGAAAAATGGGCGGTTTTCCAACAGGTACTTGACGAGATTGGTGACTAAATTAAACATTTTAGTGAAGGGACTAATACAATCTAACCACCTTAAGGACACTCGTCACAGTTATGTGGCAAGCGTACTTATGAATCGTCTCTTCTTTGATAACGTAATAATTTTAATTTTGAATAATCCAGTAACTCTTCTTGAGCAATATCTTCAAGCTTTCTATAATTCTGCAATAATGTGATCTCATCTTTTTGAAAGCCGTAATGAAGTTCCGTATTTCGGTCAATGATCAGCCAATTCATATCCACCATGTACTTTTCCGCCAAGATAATGAGTACATCGAAAGACGGCTTAGCTTTCCCGGATTCGATTTCACTGAGCGTACTTTGTGATATTTCTAAGCTTTGGGCAAATTCAATCTGGGTCAATTGATGTTTTCTTCTGATCGACTTTATTCTTTCTCCAACTGAGGTTAAATGATCCAACATTGTTCCACCCTAACTTTGGCGAAAAGATGGTTATAAAACAAATGCATACTTTTGCCTAATAAAAAGACAAAAATATGCAACATTAAAGCAAATGTTTGCCGCGAGTTTATTAAAGCAAATGCTTGCCGTAGCGGCAAAGTTATGGTTTAACTCTCAACCTGACACGGTGTCTTTTCTGATGGGTATGGTGGAGGCGACGGGAGTCGAACCCGTGTCCGAAGATAACGCCACACAAGCTTCTACGGGTGTAGTGACTTGAGAATGGTTCGCCTGGCGAGCTGCCAAGTCACCCGCTACTCATCAGGCTAGTCTGATTATCTTCTTCAGCCGACCACAGACGGAGATCGGACAGCGTAGCCCACTAAAGTTGAGCCCCTATCCCGGCACATGGGCGATGCTGGGTAGAAGCACGCGAGCAGTTTCTTAGGCTGCTACAGCGTAAGAAGGTTGTTGTTTGCCATTTACATTTGGCATTCGCGTTGTTAAAGCGGCCGCGACCCCACTACCCGCTACTCATGCTCGAACTATCCCCGTCGAATCCAAAAACGCCCCCGCATGAGAAAAGTAACTCGGTTAAGAATCAGGCGCCAACTTACGGCATCAAACTGGGATGTCTGAGCTGTTAAGCAACTTCATCTTAGGATGTCATCATCACATCTCCATTATAACATATTCGTTCATGCAGATGGACGATGACTTAATGGCAAGCGAGGTGCAGGATGGAACACCATCCTATCTTGCGATCTTCTGTTTCTCGCGCAGTGCCCGTTGAATCTGACGATCCGCATCCCGCTTCGCCATAACGTCGCGCTTGTCGTACTGCTTCTTGCCTCGACCGAGGCCGATAAGCACCTTGGCGTAACCGTTGCGGATATATATCTTCAGCGGCACCAGCGTATAGCCCTCTTGTTTGGATGCACCGATGAGCTTGCGGATCTCAACCTTCTTCAGGAGCAGCTTGCGCGTTCTGGTCGGGTCAGTCGGATTGAACCGATTGCCCTGCTCGAAGGGACTGATGTGCATGTTATGAAGGAAGGCTTCCCCATTGCGAATGGTAGCGAAGCTGTCGGTCATATTCGCACGACCTTGGCGCAACGACTTGATCTCCGTACCAGTCAGTACGATCCCGGCTTCATAGGTCTCTTCGATAAAATAATCAAAGCTCGCCTTCTTGTTCTGCGCCAATACTTTGCCATCACGATTCTTCGCCATACACGCTCACTCTCCTTCCCGACACAACACTCCGCTAAATCTGACATCATGATCGTCAACAGGCAATCATGGTGGGCTCTCAGGGACTCGAACCCTGGACCAGATGATTAAGAGTCACCTGCTCTACCAACTGAGCTAAGAGCCCATATCGATCAGCATCCTCAAATGCCGAGTAAAAAGTATTGTATCAACTTAAATAGACGAAATCAAGAACCATCATTCGTTAACCCAACAATCTTTCGCCATCCGAGCAACCAACGGTTGCATCTTACCCACATGAACCATCGGCTTCGTAACCCGCCCCTATCAAAACCTGTATCCGGCATAAATTAACACACCGTGACAACCATCAAAGCGTCCACCGGAACCAACTCCCCCTCTTGGTTAACCACCTTAAAAAATAAGTTCATGCGCCAATACCCCAGACCGCAACCTCGCGCCTTCCGACCACCTGATCTAAGGGGATAATGACCCTATGTGGCTCGTACACATGATTCATCACTCGACACATAACGCGTTAAGCTTCCCAGAACCCCCCCTGATCAAATGGCATCATCCACGGCACATTACTCGTGAACCTACATCCATCCGCATCTGCCCCTTCCTGACGAGAGTTATCCACACATATTGCTAACCCCCCCTCCCTGCGTCTTCGATCACACCAGATCAGCATGCCTGGACAATAGCAGAATGAATCCACCTGGGCAACGGGAATCAGTCCTTCTCAACAAGCAGCGGACTGTCCGGCACGGAAGCCCGGTTAAAACCGGGCTCCGCCGTGAAGGTTGCCAGGGCTGCAACTGCGATAGCCATTTATGCCCGCGTACCCTTGTTCTTGCCGCTTCCCTTGCCGGACTTGCCCTTGCTTGAAGACTTGCCGTTCTTGCTCTTGCCGCTGCGAGCTTGGGACTTGCCCACTCCAGCTCCGCCGCCTGAGCCTCCATGACCGTGACCATGACGGCCATGCTTGCTGGTGAATCCCCAGAAGTCCACGTAGCCTTCATTGCCACTCGTGCCAGCGCCAGACACACCGCCGCCAACATCACGACCATCACTGGCGCGCCGAGCTTTGCCGCCACTGTTGCCAGCCGCTCCCACGCCACGACCCGACGCCACATAACCGCCGCCGCGCTCGCGATCTCCCCGCTCACCGCGTCCGCCACCTTTGCGGCCTTTCCGGGCTTCATAGATGACATGCGGCACCTCCTGACGGCGATGCGCCTCCACCAGCTCGAAGTCGATCGTATGCTCATCCATGTTGACGCGCAGCACGCGCACCCGCACCTCGTCTCCGATCCGGTAGATCTTCGACGTCCGCTCGCCGATCAGCGCCATCTGCAGCTCATGGAAGTGGTAATAATCATCCGTCATATAGCTGAGCCGGATCAAGCCTTCGACGGTGTTATCGAGTTCCACGAACATGCCGAAGTTGGTCACGCTGCTGATGATGCCGGTGAACTCCTCGCCGATCTTGTCGAGCATGAACTCCGCCTTCTTCAGCGCCTCGGTGTCACGCTCGGCCTCTACGGCGATCCGCTCCCGCTCGCTGGATTGATCGGCGATATCCTGCATGCGGCTGGCGAGATACTCCTCACGCGCATCGCTCAACTGGCCGCCGTTCTCGATCACCTCGCGGATGATGCGATGGATGACCAGGTCCGGATAACGGCGGATCGGCGATGTGAAGTGCGTGTAGAACTCCGCAGCCAGGCCGAAGTGACCGCGGCTCTCCGGATCATACTTCGCCTGCTTCATCGAGCGCAGCATCATCGTGCTGATGACCGTCTCCTCGCGCGTGTCCTTGATCTCCTCGAGCAGCGTTTGCAGCGCGCGCGGATGCACCCTGTTCCCCTTGCCGCGCACGACATAGCCGAAGTTGCTGATGAACTGGATGAAGTTCATCATCTTCTCGCTGTCCGGGTCTTCGTGGATGCGATACAAGAACGGCACCTTCAGCCAGAAGAAATGCTCCGCCACCGTCTCATTCGCCGCCAACATGAACTCTTCGATGATCTGCTCGGCGACCGACCGCTCCCGCTTCACGATTTCGATCGGCTTGCCATTCTCGTCCACGATCACCTTCGCTTCCTGGAAGTCGAAGTCGATCGCGCCGCGCGCCATCCTGTTGGCACGCAGCTTCATCGCCAGTTCCTCCATGAGGCGGAAGTCGTCGATGAGATCGCGGTAACGCTCCATCAGCTCTGGATCTTCCTCGGTCAAGATCTTGCGCACGTTCGTATACGTCATCCGCTCCACAGTGCGTATGACGCTCGTGAAGATGTCGTGCCTTACCAGCCTTGCCTTGTCGTCGAACTCCATCTCGCAGGACAGCGTCAGACGGTCCACCTTCGGATTCAGGCTGCATATGCCATTCGACAGACGATGCGGCAACATCGGGATGACGCGGTCGACGAGATACACGCTGCACCCGCGGTTGTACGCTTCCTGGTCAAGCTTCGACTTCTCCTTCACATAATATCCGACGTCCGCGATGTGTACGCCAAGCCGGTAGCCGCCGTTCGGCAGCCTTTCGACGTGCACCGCGTCGTCAAGGTCCTTAGCATCCTCACCGTCGATCGTTACGATCCGCTTGCCGCAGTTGCGCAGGTCACGCCGCCCGACAAGATCCTTCTCCGTGATCTTGTCCGGTATCTGCTCGGCCTCCGCCAACACATCAGGCGGGAAAGCTTCCGGCAAACCGTGCTTACGGATGATCGACAGGATATCCACGCCAGGGTCGTTCTTGTGTCCGAGGATCTCGATTACTTCCCCCTGGGCGAGCGATCGGCCTTCCGGGTACTTGACGATCTTGACGACGACCTTCTGCCCTTCAACCGCGCCCTTCATCGCTTCCTGCGGCACGAAGATGTCCTTCACGATCCGCTTGTCATCGGGAATCACGAAGCCGTAGCTCTCGAAGCTCTGGAACGTGCCGACCACCTCTGTATTGGCGCGAGTGACGATCCGCACGACTTCCCCTTCCAGCTTGCCTCCGGCCGCCCCCTTCGAGGTGACGCGCACCAGCACCGTATCGCCGTTCATGGCGCTCATCATATCATTGGCGTGAATGTAGACATCCGGATGCTCCTTGTCATCCGGAATCAGGAAACCGAATCCCTTCGGATGGGTTTGCAACCGGCCGCGAATCAGGTTCATCCGCTCCGGCACGCCATAGCGGTCCGAGCGTGTCCGCAGGATCTCGCCGCGTTGTTCCAGATCATTCAGCAATTTCAGAAAACTCCGGAACTCATCGGCCCCTTCGATCTGAAAATGCCTCTCCAACTCCTGATACGTCATCGGCTTATACGCCGTTTCCCTCATAAATTCCAACACTTGCTGTTCCGTAACGATCATGCTCGCCCCACCACTCCATCTCTCTTGTGCAACTCATTCATTACCATCTTCTCAATCATCTGATACACCTAAACGTTCATACCCTTCTTCAAATCTTCCGATAAATCATTCACTACATGTATCATGAACCCCATGCTCCATCTCCGCCTCCTTGCCGGACGATGGGTGGCCATGAATCCGCCGTTAGAACTGCTTGGATGTGCGCCTAACTACAAACCCGCTGTCGTTCAGACCAACGTCGGCTGGTGAGTCAGATCCTGATACGTATCGATCCACGCATTCATATCCGCTGGTACAGCACTCTCTGCACTTATACCGGCTCGCGTATCGCCCTCTGCTGCGCCATATAGGCGGCTGAGCCCGGCCACGAACTCCTTCACGTCCCTGTACAGCTCCATGTGCGAGATGTCGGCCATGATCGCATGGGATGTCTCCGGATAGTAGCGAAGCGTCTTCTGCCGCGAGGCGACGGTCCTGTATATATAGTCGGCGCTTCGCGGATCGACCGTGCCGTCAGCCAGACCTTGTCCGATGAAGAGCGGCACATGCACGCCCGCGATCAATCGCTTCATGAGACGGATCTGCTTATACAGACTATGCACGCAATCGAGCGGCGTCTTAACGTAAGCCCCCCGTTCCTGGAGGAGATATTCGCTGATCACGGGTTGCTTGTGGATATATCGTTTCACGAACCTGACGATGCCCGCATACCGAATCCTCCGGTCCCGCAGCATGATCGGTGCTGCCAGCGTTACTACTCCGGCGACCGGCCTGAAGAGAGACAGCTTCATCGCCAGCAGGCCGCCCATGGAGAACCCAACAGGCACGATGATCCGCGATGCATCAAGTCCCTGCAACAGGTCATAGCTGACCAGCGTATGCCTCCACCAGTCCTCCCATCGCGTGCGGCGCATCTCTTCCGGCGTGGTGCCGTGGCCGGGCAACCGGATCGCCTGCACCGTATATCCAGCATCATTCATATACTTAGCCATGCTGCGAAAGTCTCCGGGATTGCCCGTGAAGCCATGGATCAGCAGCAGGCAGACGCGCTTGTTCATGCCGCTGCCTTCCATGTAGAAGGGGGCGGTTGATTTCCACTCGCCGTCCATCGCACGATCACCCACCATAATATTCCACCTTGTATGCATATAAAAAACGACAGGAACTCTTCCTGCCGTTTAGTATGAACCATTCGTATGCAATCCAATCCGTGTCCGGTTAACCGACCACAAAGGAAACGATGATACATAGCACGACAAACAGCGTACCAAGCACCATTGTCGAGCGCGATAGGATCAAGTCAAGGCCGCGAGCCTTCTGCTTGCCGAACAAGTGCTCAGCGCCGCCGCTGATAGCTCCAGATAAGCCAGCGCTCTTGCCCTTCTGCAAGAGAACGACGAGTATTAATGCCAAGGAAACGATCACCAAAAGGATCTTCAATGCGATATCCACTGCAATTCCTCCCAAACATCTATACAGACAACATTTGTATTGTAGCACAATGTGTACCTTCACCGCAACCAATAACCGCAGGTTTTCATCCCCATTGTCCCAATGTATAATGGAAATGATCACCATGACCGACCTAATTGATCCTGATTCTAATCATGAACGGAGGGTACCATCGTGAACGACCTCACACCATTGCAGTATCCCATCGGCCCATACCAACCGCCATCCGAATTTACGCCTGAGCTCAGACAGCAGTTGATCGAACGGCTCCACGCTTCAGCTGCCAATCTGCGCGCCGCGATTACAGGACTGGACGAGCAGCAGCTCAACACCCCTTATCGTCCTGGCGGCTGGACGGTTCGTCAAACAGTACATCATATCGCCGATGCCTGCGTGAACGGTTATATCCGCACGAAGCTGGGGCTGACGGAGGATGCGCCCCCCGTGAAGCCGTTTGAGGAAAAACTGTGGGCGGAGACAGCGGACAGCAGAGAGATGCACCCCGAAGTGTCGGTTCGTCTGGTAGAAGCTCTGATCGAACGTTGGGTTGCGATGTGGCGCTCATTGTCAGCAGACCAGTTCGCCCGCACCTTCGTCCACCCGGTGAACGGCCCGACAACGCTCGATGCCACTCTCGCCTTCTTCGTCTGGCACAACGAGCATCATACCGCACAGATCACTTCCTTGCGCAAACGCATGGGATGGTAATCCGATAAACACACAAGCCCGCCCGCAGGAAGACTCCTGCGGGCGGGCCCAGGCATCAATCATCCAACAACGATATGAAGTTTACCATCAACTGGGCTCCTTCTGCTCTCGTGACAAGGCCTTGCGGGTCGAAACGATTCGCACCCTTGCCAACCATCAGACCAAGCTCCCAGGCTTTCATAACGGCCTCCAGCGCCCATGGGCTGATCTGCCCGGCATCCTCGTATGCATATCTCGATGTGATCGTCACCTCTCCGACCAGCTTCTCGTAAGCCCGTAGCAACATCACTGCCGCTTCCTCTCTCGTGATCGTGTCATTCGGTCCGAAGAGCTCCGGAGTCTTGCCGTTTATGATGCCAGACTCAAACGCCGCGGCGATGTCAACCGCATACCAGCTTCCGGCCTCAACGTCCTTGAAAGGCGCAACCCCAGATGCCTCAAGCTTCAAGGCCCTGGCGATGATCGACACGAGCTGCGCGCGCGTCATCGGCTCATGAGGAGCAAAGGTTCCATCCGGCAGACCGTTCATCAGATGTTTGGCACTTGCGGCACGTATCGCCCTGTATGCCCAGTGCGAATCAGACACATCGCTGTAGGAGCGTTCGTATTCCAGCAAGATGTAACGGCCAGGCTTACTCACTTTCACGGCGAGGACGCCATCCTTCAGCGTGCCTCCCACGTACACCAGCTTACCATCCTCAGTGATCCGATAGAGCCCGATGAGGTCCGGATCTGCATCTTCCGGCACCGGCATGGACAGCTCTACGGGAACAGCGAATGTAGTGATCTCTTCTGCCTCATGATCCTCGTTCAACCGTTGAACCAGGAACTCAAATGCTGGGCCGGCAGGACGAACCTCTGCAGAATCACCCAATCCGAGCGCCGCATGGCCAACTAACTCTTCAGTCTCGGCCTCTGATGCATCGTTCAGTTGAATCTCGAGGCTGTGATTGCCATCCGCCCCGATTAGAGCCTTCAGGCTCTCACCGTCCAGCTCCAGACCCATCTGGCCATACTGCAGACGAAGAACGTCGCCGCCCAGGACATCGGCCACTTCACCGGGTATTCGAACGGACGGTTGATCAGGATCTATCACTAGGGTGCGCTTGCCATCCTCGGCTTCTGGCAATTGATCTGGGCCGATGGCCACTGGCTGAGGTTCGTTGCCGCCTCCTGCCTGCCATCCTCCCCCGCTTCCGGGCTGTGATCCGCCGCTATCGGAAGGGACAGTGACAGAGAGAACCTTCGGCCCAGGCAACAGATTGCCTTTGAGATCCTTCAGCCGGAACAGGATCATATGGATCTTATCCGCCTCAGGATTGCGGGCACCCAGCGTCAGCTGAAGTTTCTTGCCTTCATCGTCCCAGGATGTTGTCCATTCCTCAACGTCCATACCGATGCCAAACTCCCGCACATCCAACGGTTCATCGAAGCTGATGACAATAGCAGATGATTTTGAATCGCGTACAAACTCCACCTTCTCGATATTGGCCTTGAAATCACTCGGTTTCGGCGCAGGCGCGTCAGGACGGATGATCTCCTCGCCGTTCAGGAACGCCTGCTTCTCTGCCAGGTTGTCAGGAATCTCAGGCCATACTCCAGCCGGTCCATTGTTATACCGTTCCACATTCCAACTGATCGGCTGCGTGAACAGATTTGCTCCTTCTTTCCCATTGTCGCCTGCAGAAGCGTAGATGTTGCCAAACGACACTTCAAACGTGAAGCCCTGGATCGGCACGAACTTCAGGTTACGGATATGGAACGTTTTCGACGCATCCCAACCTTCACTCGCGATCCGTGCGAACAGCTTGTCATGGAACTGAATCCCATACTCCAGAAGTGTGGTTTCTTCTTCTTTGAACCGCTCGGGCGTGAAGCTTAACGTAACCAGCTTGCCATCCACCAGGATGATCGGCGGATCATTCCGGTCATTCGCCAGACGGCTCGAGAAGCCGATCAGCCGGTTCTCTTCCCCTTCGTCCCCCTTGGAAGTCGCATGCCTTAGCGCATCGGCGAGGCTGACAGCGGAGAAGAACACGCTCTTGTTCGCTTTATCCGTCCCTTCGGTTCTCAGCTCATATCGGCCATACTGCGTCTGCTCCGCCGTGAGCCGGAAGGTGAACTTGCCGCCGCCATCGGAAACTCCGCGGATCTGCCGTTTGTCCGGCAAGACCAGTACAACCGACGGGGCGTCAGAATGAGCCTCGATCACCGCAGGATAACCGGCCAGGATATTCTCCTGCTGAGTCCATAACGTATACTTGTTCGGATGTGACCAAGGCAGATACGAGCCTGTTGATATCAAACGGATGCGAGGTCATCTCGCTAACATGCTCATAGTCACGTGCCGGATAGGAGATATTCCCCAACGTATCGTCGCCAGTCGGGAACAGATCCTGTACATGGAGCTTCTGATCCTCCGCTCCTTGTTTAAATTCCCGATCCATGATCGCGATCATGAACGGGACGTCCCGATTGTAGAGCACATGATCGCTCCGCCTTGCCCGGATCGCGATATTGTAGCGTTCCCGATCATTGGTTCCGATATATTCATAGACTTCTGCGGCGGCCTGAATCGCCGCTACTGCGCCTTCATTGCCCAGCCAATGCGCATCGATGCCTGTCGTGGCGAGGAAAGGCCGGGGTGCGACCAGGGCGATGATGTCACTCGAATCAAACGGGATGCGGTTGTCCTTATTCACGAACTGCCCCGCTTGTTCCGGGAACCAACTGGTGCCGCCGCCGTAAGACACTGTCGGGATTTCGGTCTTGCCATAGACCCGGTCGGCTTTCGGATAGACATTAAAATTGAAGATCTTGCCTTCCACCTTGTAGCGATAGCTTTGGATGCCCGATCCGCCCGGTTCGCTGGCCAGTACGATACCGATTCTGTCGTCAAAGGCGGCCGCGAAGATGGCCGATTTGCCATAGCGCGAATGTCCGGTCACCAGGGTTTTGGTTGGATCGATACGCAGTTCCTCGCCCCAGGTAGATGCCGGATCATACTCTGTCGGTCTGCCGAGCGCCGTGATGATCTGGCTGACCGCCCAGCCCCATGCCATCAAGGCTCCCGAGGCATATTCATATTCATCCTTGTTGTAAGGATACAGCCTCGTATAGAGGCCATTACGGTTCGGAGTCTGTGATTGGCTGTCGGCATAGATGTCCGTCGGGTTAAAGCGAATATGCCCATAGCCTTGCTCATTCAACACCTGAACCTGGGCAGAGGAAAGGGTACTCCCTATATCAATCACAACGGGAACCGCAGCGTTCGCATCCCCCCATGCCTTCAATCTCTGATCCTCATCCGGCAGTGTGAGATAGATTCTGAATGTCTCAGAGGCGTTTATTTCCTCTCGTGTGATCGTTACCAGATAATACGTGGCGGGTCGGATCAGATCCGGCGGCTCCGTGATCGGTCCTGTGTGATCCACCAGTCGCGAATAATTGGTTATACCGAAGAATGAATAGGGAAGAGCATATCCTGCATTCCACAGTTCAATCGCCAGTTCCACGGCTTCATCGGCGCTGGCTGCAGGACCCGCACTTGCCAATACATCCCCCAGCCCACTGTTCGTGATCTCCCGGACCTCTACCGTTTCCTCCAGCAGCCGATCGGCAAGTTTCTGGAACTCCTCGCCAAGATTATACCGGGTTGCCGTGAAGAACGGTGGCCAGTCAAATCCCAGCACGATCTGGTTGGGCTCCGTTGTATGATAGGTGGCGCCGGTCACGCTTTCTTCGGGCGTCTCCCAGCGATAACCCAACCAGTAACGCTGCACCAGATCGCGAATTTCTTCCCGGCGGTACTCCCATTCCTCTGGCGTGGTCACAACACCGTCACCATTCGGGTCATTATGGCTATCAAAGAACTGAAACGGATTCGGAATCGTGTTGATTTCCGGCAATTCTTCAACTCCTTTGTATCCTTGCCATATTTCGTCAGTCGATGCTAGAATAGAACTCGGACACAGTGAAAATAAAACAAGAAAGACACAAATGATTGCCATCGTTCTCCTTGTAAGCGGATTCATTTTGCTCAACCTCCTTATTTTATTTGCAGCTGCTTTGATCATTATGAAACCTTCAGTTGCAGGTAACAATGGAAATTTTGCAGGTAGTTTGTACATTTCACTCATCTTTTGCATGCAGGAATCTACAAATTCATCAATCGTTTATTGAATGTGCGGAAGGTCGAGATAGACAAGGCTGGGCATGTTGAGGAGAGGGATGAGTGGCGTGAACTATGAGGCGATGTTCCCGGATATTCAATACTTTGTCTATCGACAATGCACCAGAGACTGGCGTATCGCGGAGTCACGCATCGGGTTTATCGATCTGACTTATGTACTCGATGGTGAGGCGACTTATTATGTCAACGGCCACGCCTATCCAGTGAAACAGGGAGACATCATCTGCATTCCCAAGGGGAGTTTAAGACAGGCGCACATTCACAGCGCCAATCCGATGACAGCGTATGCGGTAAACCTGACGATCCATGAAATGAACGACAAACAGGAGGTTGTCTTGCCATTCCCCATCCACAGCCATATCGGTTACCATACCGAACTGGAATATCTGTTTCGCAAGCTCAACGATGAGTGGACGAGCAAGGCATATGGCTTCCAGCTTAAGGTGCGCGGGCTGATCCTGCTCATCTTGTCCGATCTGTTCCGTCTCCTTGTTTATGACAATCACCCGCTGGACTGGCATCCGGCCGTGCAGAAAGCAATCCAATACATACAGCGGCACTATCATACGCCAGTGAAGGTGTCCCAGATCGCGCAGAGCATCGGATTTAACGCATCCTATCTGGGCGGACTGTTCAAGAAAAGCATCGGGCAATCCTTGCACAGCTACATCAATCACTATCGGGTCAATCAAGCTGAGAACTTGCTGATCAGCGGCGAGTTCTCGGTTACCGAAGCTGCGGCATTGTGCGGGTTTAAGGACGTATACCACTTCAGCAAATTGTTCAAGAAAATAAAAGGATATCCGCCATCCAGACTCAAGCGGATACCCCCAAGCCATACATAAATATATAAGCCCGCCTGCAGGCATGTTCCTGAGGCGGGCTTGATTGATGTCAGGTGATCATCAATCACCCGAGTTGGCCAATTACTTCTTCAGGTTATAGAATGCAGCACGGCCGCCGTACAGAGCAACATCGCCCAGCTCGTCTTCGATGCGGAGCAGTTGGTTGTACTTCGCTACGCGGTCCGTACGGGAAGGAGCGCCCGTCTTGATCTGACCAGCGTTCGTCGCCACTGCGATATCGGCGATGGTGCTGTCTTCGCTCTCGCCGGAACGGTGGGAGACAACGGCAGTGTAGCCTGCGCGCTTCGCCATTTCGATCGCGTCGAAGGTTTCCGTCAGCGTACCGATCTGGTTCACCTTCACGAGGATGGAGTTTGCCACACCCTTCTTGATGCCTTCGGACAGGCGAGCTGTGTTCGTTACGAACAGGTCGTCGCCAACGAGCTGTACCTTGCCGCCGAGACGTTCGGTGAGCAACTTCCAGCCTTCCCAGTCGTCCTCTGCGCAGCCGTCTTCGATCGAGATGATCGGATACTTGTCTACGAGGCTAGCGAGGAAGTTAACAAATTCTTCGGAAGTGAACGACTTGCCTTCGCCTTCGAGGTGATACTTGCCATCCTTGTAGAACTCTGTGGAAGCAACGTCCATGCCGAGCATAACATCGACGCCTGGCTTGTAGCCAGCCTTCTCGATCGCTTCGATGATCGTCGACAGCGCTTCTTCGTTGGAGCCCAGGTTCGGTGCGAAGCCGCCTTCGTCGCCAACGGCCGTATTCAGGCCTTTCGCCTTCAGGACGGACTTCAGGCTATGGAAGATTTCAGCGCCTGTGCGGAGCGCTTCTGCGAAGCTGGTTGCACCGACAGGGAGTACCATGAATTCTTGGATGTCCACGTTGTTGTCTGCGTGAGCGCCGCCGTTGAGGATGTTCATCATCGGTACAGGCAGAGTCTTCGCATTGAATCCGCCCAGGTATACGTAGAGCGGTACGCCTACAGCGTCGGCTGCTGCGCGCGCAACTGCCATGGAAACGGCGAGGATCGCGTTAGCACCCAGCTTGCCCTTGTTCGGCGTGCCGTCGAGTTCGATCATGCGGCGGTCGATGCCGACTTGATCCAGCGCGTCCCAACCGATGATCTCAGGAGCGATGATCTCGTTGACATTCTTCACTGCAGTCAGGACACCCTTGCCCAGGTAACGGCTCTTGTCACCGTCGCGAAGCTCAACAGCTTCATAAGCGCCAGTGGATGCGCCGGACGGCACGATCGCACGGCCTTGTGCGCCGGATTCGAGCAGCACTTCTACTTCTACCGTCGGATTGCCGCGAGAGTCAAGCACTTCGCGTGCATAAACATCAGATATAATCGTCATACAGTTCACACTCTCCTCTTCGTCTTGTCATATGGCCATGAATTGTACATCCGTACAATGCTCATGCATGATTTTCACTGGTTCGGTTCATCAGTCGATGATAACCGGCTTGCCGGTCATCTCAGCAGGCTGCGGCAGATTCATCAGTTTGAGGATCGTTGGTGCCACATCCGCCAGTATGCCATCGTCTCTCAGCTTCGCATCCTTGACCGTCACGATGAACGGCACCGGATTGATCGTATGCGCCGTATGCGGGCGACCGTTCTCGTCGATTTCGACTTCCGCATTGCCGTGGTCGGCGATGATCACGGCTACGCCGCCTTTGGCGAGAACCGCATCAACGACCTTACCCAAGCATTCATCGGTTGCCTCGACCGCTTTGATCGTTGGTTCCAGCATGCCGGAGTGTCCGACCATGTCCGGGTTCGCGAAGTTCAGGATGATCGCGTCATGGCGTTCCGCTTCGATCTCCTTCACGCAAGCTTCGGCAACTTCGTACGCGCTCATCTCCGGCTTCAGGTCATAGGTGGCAACCTTCGGCGAATTGATCAGGATGCGCGTCTCGCCCGGCAACTCCACGTCGCGGCCGCCGCTGAAGAAGAACGTGACGTGCGGGTATTTCTCCGTTTCCGCGATTCTAAGCTGTTTGAGACCATGCTGCGCGATGACTTCCCCTAGAGTATTATCCAGATTTTTCGGCTTGTATGCAACATATCCGCCCACTGTCTCGCTGAACAATGTCATGCAGACATAGTGCAGGTTCTTCGGACGGCCCGGACCGCGGTCGAATTCGCGGAAGTCTTCGTTGGTGAACACCAGCGACAACTGGATCGCACGGTCAGGACGGAAGTTGAAGAAGATCACCGAATCCTCGGACTCCACCTTCGCAACCGGCTGTCCGTCTTCGTTCACGATCACGGTCGGCAGGACGAATTCATCATAGACCGATTGAGCGTACGAATCCTCGATCGCCTTGATCGGGTCCTGAGCTTGAGGCCCTTCGCCGTATACCATCGCGCGATAGGATTTCTCCACTCGGTCCCAACGCTTGTCGCGGTCCATCGCATAGTAACGGCCTTGTACCGTTGCCACTTTCCCGACACCGATTTCCTTCATGTAGTTAACCAATTGTTCCATGTAGTGTCTCGCCGAGTCCGGTGCAACGTCGCGGCCATCCAGGAACGCATGCACATAGACGTCATGGAAGTTCCGCTTCTTGCACAGATCCAGGAGCGCGAACAGGTGGCTGATATGGCTGTGCACCCCGCCGTCTGACAACAGGCCGTACAGATGCAGCTTCTTGCCCTTGCTCTTGGCGCTCTCAATCGCGGCAAGCAGCGTTTCATTCTGCTCGAATTCGCCATCACGGATCGACTTCGAGATGCGCGTCAGATCCTGATAGACGATGCGTCCAGCTCCGATGTTCAAGTGTCCGACTTCGGAGTTGCCCATCTGTCCGTCCGGCAGACCAACCGCTTCACCGTAAGCGGTCAGCGTCGTATGCGGATACTCCGACCAATAACGGTCGAAGTTCGGCTTCTTCGCCAGTGCAACCGCATTGCCTTCCTTCTCTTCACGCAGACCAAATCCGTCGAGGATGATCAGAGCTACAGGTTTCGGTGCAGACATTTATTTGGCCCCCTCAACGAGTTGGATATAAGAAGCAGGCTCCAGGCTTGCTCCGCCGACGAGTGCGCCGTCGATTTCCGGTTGTTGCATGAACTCGCGCACATTGTTCGGCTTCACGCTGCCGCCATATTGGATGCGGATCTTGCCAGCCACGTCACTGCCGAACACAGCGGCGACACGCTCGCGGATGTAGCCAATGACCTCATTGGCATCGTCAGCCGTGGAGGACTTGCCGGTGCCGATCGCCCAGATAGGCTCGTAGGCGATGACAGCTTGTGCAGCTTGCTCAGCCGTCAAGCCTTGCAGAGCAGCTTCCGTTTGTACGCGGCACACTTCTTTCGTCTGGCCAGCTTCACGTTCTTCCAGTTTCTCGCCCACGCAGATAATTGGCGTGATGCCATATTTGAACGCGGCATGCACTTTCTTGTTAACGGTCTCATCCGTCTCTGCGAAGTACGCTCTGCGTTCCGAATGCCCGATGATCACATAATCGACGCCCAGATCCTTCAGCATGACGCCGCTGATCTCCCCGGTGTAAGCGCCGTTTTCTTCCCAGTGCATGTTCTGCGCGCCTATTTTCAGCTTCGTTCCTTTAACGGCTTCTGCCAACGCCGGCAATGCGGTGAATGGTGCGCAGATGACGCTCTCCACACCTTCGACTTCCGCTTTGCCCTTCACTTCATTGACGAAGGCTACGGCCTCGCCAACGGTTTTGAACATTTTCCAGTTGCCCGCTATGATCGGAGTACGCATTCCGTCCACTCCCTACTTGTGAAATTTGGCTATAAGCGACGCATAGCCGCCGGCATGCACATACGCATGCGCTGAGTGCATGCGTATGTGGGTGTGCCGACAGCTTGCCGCTGTGGTTATAGATTCAATTACTTGTCGTTCAGAGCAACGACGCCAGGAAGTGCTTTGCCTTCCATGAATTCCAGCGATGCACCGCCGCCAGTGGAGATATGGTCCATCTTGTCAGCCAGCTTGAACTTCTCCGCTGCTGCTGCGGAATCGCCGCCGCCGAGAACTGTATATCCTGCCGTATCGGCACAAGCCTGGGCAACGGCCTTGGTCCCTTCGGCGAATTTGTCGATCTCGAATACGCCCATCGGTCCGTTCCAAACGACGAGCTTCGAGTTTTTGATCACGTCGGCATAGATCTCGCGTGTCTTCGGCCCGATATCCACGCCTTCCCAATCAGCCGGGATTCCATCGACGCCGACAACCTTCGTGTTCGCATCAGCGCTGAATGCATCCGCTACGACGATATCAACCGGCAGATAGAAGTTAACGCCCTTCTCCTTCGCCTTCTCGATGAATCCAAGCGCAAGATCGAGCTTCTCATTGTCCACGAGGGATTGGCCGATCTCGTAGCCCTGAGCCTTGAAGAAGGTGTAGGAGATGCCGCCGCCGAGCAGCACGTTGTCGGCGATGTTGAGCAGGTTCTCGATGACGCCGATCTTATCCTTGACCTTCGCGCCGCCGATGATGGCCGTAAATGGACGCTCCGGATTCTTGAGCGCTTTGCCAAGAACGCTGATCTCCTTCTCCATCAGGAGACCGGAGACAGCCGGCAGGTAATGCGCGATTCCTTCCGTCGAAGCGTGTGCGCGGTGCGCTGCGCCGAATGCGTCGTTGACGTAGATGTCGGCCAGCTCAGCCAGCGCCTTGGCGAATTCCGGATCGTTCTTCTCTTCGCCAGGGTAGAAGCGAACGTTCTCGAGCAGGAGGATATCCCCGTTATGCAACTTGTCCACCTGCGCCTTCACGGCATCGCCGATCGCTTCGTCCGCTTTCGCCACCGGCTTGCCGCCGAGCAGTTCGGACAGGCGTGCAACCACTGGAGTCAGGCGGAATTCATCCACGAACTTGCCCTTCGGACGGCCAAGGTGGCTTGCCAGGATAATCTTCGCCCCTTTGTCGATGAGGTATTGAATCGTCGGCAGGGTTTCCCGGATGCGAGTATCATCGGTGATGACGCCGTCCTGGAGAGGTACATTGAAGTCGACGCGAACGAACACCTTTTTGCCTGTTACCTCGATATCTCGAACACTCTTCTTGTTCATGATAACCGTGCCCCTCTCATATTGGTGTAAACGAGGGAAATAGAGGAGTGAGCCCCTCTATTTCAACCGTTCACGTAAGGAATATTCGTACTCTGGCTGACGAATCCAGCGAATTACAGGCCTTTGCTTGCGATGTAAGCTACGAGGTCAACGACACGGTTGGAGTAACCCCATTCGTTGTCGTACCAGGAAACGACCTTCACGAGATTGTCGCCGACAACCATCGTGGACAGCGCGTCGATCGTGGACGAAGCAGGGTCGCCGTTGTAGTCACTCGATACGAGCGGTTCTTCGGAGTAGTTCAGGATGCCCTTCAGCGGACCGTTGGCTGCTTCCTTCAGCGCAGCGTTCACTTCTTCAACCGTTACATTACGGGACAGCTCAACAACCAGGTCAGTAACCGATACGTTCGGAGTAGGTACGCGGAATGCCATGCCGTTCAGCTTGCCCTTCAGTTCAGGCAGAACGAGGGAAACAGCTTTCGCAGCGCCAGTCGTCGAAGGAATGATGTTCTCAGCGGCTGCGCGCGCACGGCGAAGATCCTTGTGCGGCAGGTCGAGCACTTGCTGGTCGTTCGTGTAGGAGTGGATCGTCGACATCATGCCCTTGACGATACCGAACTTCTCATGCAGCACTTTCGCGAACGGTGCCAGACAGTTCGTCGTACAAGAAGCGTTGGAGATAATCGTGTGCTTAGCTGGGTCGTACTTGTCTTCGTTAACGCCCATAACGATCGTGATGTCTTCGTTCGTAGCCGGTGCGGAGATGATCACCTTCTTCGCGCCGCCCTTCAGGTGAGCTTCTGCTTTCTCCTTGGCAGTGAAGATACCTGTGGATTCAACAACGATCTCTACGCCATACTCTGCCCAAGGAAGAGCGCCAGGATCGCGTTCTGCGAATACCTTGATGGGCTTGCCATTCACGATCAGCGTGTCTTCACCAGCTTCAACAGTTGCGTCAAGCGTACCGTGAGTGGAGTCATATTTGAGCAGGTGTGCCAGCGTCTTGACGTTAGTCAGGTCGTTGATCGCAACAATTTCTACCTCCGGATTGTTCAGAGCTGCACGGAATACGTTACGACCGATGCGGCCAAATCCATTGATCCCTACTTTTACCATGTTGAAGATCCTCCTTCGTAATGTAAAAGAAATTTTTATGGTTGAATGACTAGCTGAATATTATCAGCATAGCCAAACAATATCGATGTCAAAATCAAATGCGGCTGACAATAACTTGCGCTGCAGCTTCGTCGGTGATGAGCACATCCTCATGTCCATACTTCAAGATCGACTCGATCGCCTCTGCTTTGCTGCTGCCTCCGGCGACCCCAATCACTACCTCGATCTGGACGATATCCTCCAGCTTAAGTCCAACAGTCGGCATCTTGTGCACCACATTGCCGTTTCGGTCGAAGTAATACCCGAACGCCTCCGCGTGTGCCCCTTCCTGTTGCAGCCATTCAATTGTTTTCTGATCGGCCTTGCGCCTTCTAGCCATAGCCATAGCGTTACCGATACCGTGAACAACGATACGAGCCTGCTGGATGACGGATACGATCTCCTGGATATTCGGATCGTTCATCAGCGACTGGTAGGCTTCCTCGCCAAGATTGTCAGGCACGTGAAGCATGCGGTACTGGCCTCCGGTTCGCTTGGCCATGATCGAAGCGATCGTGTTGGCCTGCATCTCCACGTTCTCGCCAAGTCCGCCTCTTGCCGGAACGAACACGCAGGTCGGGTCACCTGCGGTGAACGTCAGCAGGTTGGCCACCTCCGCCAGTGTCGAGCCGCCGGTGACAGCGACGACGTCCTGGTGTCTGACATGCTTGCGGAGCGCCTGCGCGCCAGCCAGTCCAAGCTCGCGCTTCGTATGCGGCGAATGATCGGAATCACCGGGAACGATGATCACCTGCTTCAGGTTGTAAGCCTGGCGAATCTTCTCTTCCATCTCGGTTAACCCGAACAGGTCCTTGATGAACGTCTCGATATCGCCGAGCAGCTTCACGCCTGCTTCCGTGATGTCCATCCCCGCTGAGGAAACGCTGATGAGACCTTGTGTCTTCAGGAAATCAAGTTCCGCCCTTAGGACGCGTTCTGTCATGCCGATCGATGAAGCGAGCGTCCGCCTGCCGACAGTTCCGGAAAGCCTGATGGACTTCAAAATCGTATACCGCTTCTTCAGCACTTCCGTTAAGTCGGGCAGCAACTGTCTCTGGATGTCGATGATCCGTCTCATAGGATTCCTCACTTCATTCAGAACATAATCCTAATTCAAGCGGCGATCAGCGGGACACATTATGTCCCTGCATATCAAATTCAGTCCCACCTGGGTGATAAAAAAGAACAGGTTAACCTGATAGCTTTATTCTATTCCAGATATAACAAAAAAGCAAGACCAATTGTCCGACTGTTCACAAATCGCCACAGGTACCGTTCTGAATAGGAGGACTGTCCTCATTTCGGTCAAGGCCAACATGAACCACTGGTTCTCTCTTTCCGACCAAACCGCTGACCTTCCCACTGATCTATAAAGAGCCAAATAGTGGTGCTTGATTTTTTATGCCCATTGTCATATAATTACCTTTGCTTCGCAAAAATGCGCTCGTGGTCCAATGGATATGACGCAGGCCTCCGGAGCCTGAGATCGAGGTTCAATTCCTCGCGAGCGCGCCACATTTTCTTAATATACTTAATGTTTATTTTTTTGATCAATGTTTGACCTTTCTTGACCTTTATTCTAGAATTCGATATCATAAGGATACGCAATCCAATCCAGCCGCGCTTGCCGCGGCAACTTGACAAGGGAGGGTGCACGAATGACTGGTTATATCCCAATGGTTGTAGAGCAAACCAATCGCGGCGAAAGAGCCTACGACATTTATTCCCGACTGCTCAAGGACCGCATCATTTTCCTCGGCTCGCCGATCAACGATGCCGTAGCCAACTCGATCATTGCCCAGATGCTGTTTCTTGCCGCTGAAGATCCGGAGAAAGACATCAACCTGTACATCAACAGTCCCGGCGGTTCCATCTCAGCCGGCATGGCGATTTACGATACGATGCAGTACATCAAACCGGATGTTTCGACCATCTGCGTAGGTTTGGCCGCATCGATGGGGGCATTCCTGCTGGCGGCTGGCGCCAAAGGCAAACGTTACGCCCTGCCTAACAGCGAAGTGATGATCCATCAACCGCTTGGCGGAGCACAAGGTCAAGCGAGCGATATTGAGATCAGCGCGAAGCGAATACTCAGAATGCGCGACACCCTGAACCGCATCTTGTCTGAGCGCACAGGGCAACCGTTGGAACGCATCGAGAAGGATACCGACCGCGATTACTTTATGAGCGCCCATGACGCTAAGGCGTATGGCCTCGTGGATCATGTGATCGAGAAGGTGTGACAGAGGAAGCTGCAATGACGATTGGTCATTGCGGCTTTTTTTGTGCCGTGACGAGATGTGATATGAATAAACGCCATAACTTCACAACGTGAAGATGGCGCTTACACATGATGAGACTATATAAGAACGCGGTCCATCCATATTATGGATTTTCAATCTCTTCCTTGCTGACGAGTGCAACAAGTGCGCTAACCGCTTGTTCAGCATCCGCACCTTCGGCGATGATGTTTACTTCCGTACCGGAACTGATGGCCAGGCTCATGATCCCCATGATGCTCTTGGCATTGACTTTCTTCGAATCCTTCTCCACAAATATTTCAGAAGAAAATTTATTCGCTTCCTGCACAAATAGAGCAGCTGGTCGAGCATGGAGTCCTGTTTTCAATTTAACAACGACAGGGCACTTTGCCATACAACCTTTCCCCCTAGAATGTAATTTGTATGCAACATACGGCATTCTCGCCGTTTTCTTCCGTCATGATTAACAAAAGAGAGTATGAGATGCTTGCGGGATTGGAGAACAAGGTGTTTCTAAAATATTATAACATTATTCCCTTGTTAGCACTAGAACCAATCACCGTTTCCACGTGTTTTATTGCAAGATGATATGCGTTTCCGCATTTCGACTTGAAACGTTCCATATTCCGAGCTTTATTTTAGTCCATTGCGGACTTTGTTCGCAAGTTCGTCCAGTTTACGCAGGCGATGATTGACGCCGGACTTGCTGACTCGGCCCTTGAGCATCTCCCCGACTTCCGTCAAGTTCAGATCGGGATGCTGCAGCCGTACGATCGCCACTTCGCGAAGCTTCTCCGGTAATTGATCAAGCCCGATCTCCTGCTCCAGCAGCTTGATATTCTCAATCTGTCTCATCGCCGCACCGATCGTTTTGTTCAGATTGGCAGTTTCACAATTGACGATGCGGTTCACCGAGTTGCGCATGTCGCGCATGATCCGCACGTCCTCAAATTTGAGCAGCGCTTGATGTGCTCCGATCAGGCTGAGGAAGTCGATGATTTTCTCGCCTTCCTTCATGTACAGGACAAATCCCTTCTTGCGCTCGATGCAACGGGCATTTAGCCCATACCGGTTGACCAGGCTGCACAGCGCTTCACAGTGCTCCTCATACATGGAGGCGATCTCCAGATGATACGAGGAGCCTTCCGGATTATTGACCGATCCGCCTGCCAGGAAAGCTCCGCGCAGATAAGCTCTGCGGTCACACTCCTTGCGAATGAGGCTGGCATCGATGCCGGACTGGAACACGAAGCCTTCCGAGACTATCTTGAGCTCTGAGAGCAACTCCTCCACGCCTCGCGGCACGCGCACGATATACACGTTGTTCTTCTTCAGGCGCATCTTCTTGCGCACGAGCAACTCTGCCTGAATGCCGAACTGCCGCTTGATCATCGTGAAGATTCGTCTGGCGATGGCAGCATTCTCCGTCGATACATCCAGCACGATCCGTTTGCCGGTCAGTTGCACGGTGCCGATCATGCGGATCAACGCCGACAGCTCCGCTCTTTCACAGCAAGCCTGCCCCGCCTCGATCATCGTAAGTTCTTTTTTGGTTTGGGCTGCAAAAGACATTCCTGTCACCTCTTCTTCGCTGTCCAGGAATGGACGATCCTTAATATGTGCTCGCTCAGCCTCTCTGTATCATGGCGCAGATAAGTGCGGTACAGGACGAGCCGATCAGCGATGATCTCGGCGCCGCTGGCGACAAGCTCCTCCCGATCCAGCAGCACGGGTTCCGCACCTTGCTCTGCATACTTCTTCAATACCTCTTGCGAGATAGGCCCATCGTTCACCACGATATAGTCGAAGGTGATGTCCGGCACATGTTCGACGATGGCCTTCACATGCATGCCGGCACTGTAACGATCCGTCTCGCCGGGCTGAGTCATCACGTTGCAGACGAAGATCTTGACCGCCTTGGAACGAACAACTGCCGTTGCGATGCCTGGCACGATCAAGTTGGGGATGATGCTCGTATACAGACTTCCGGGACCGATGATGATCGCGTCTGCCCGTTCGATCGCTTCCACCGCTTCGGCCAGCGGAACGGCATTTGCCGGCTCGATCCGCACTTTGCGAATCGGCTTGCCGCACTTCGGGATCTGCGACTCCCCGCGCACCTGGCTGCCGTCCGCATATTCGGCGATCAGCTCGATCGGCTGCGCGCTAGCGGGCAGCACCTGTCCTCTGACCGCCAGCACCTTGCTGAGTTCCTTGACCGCCGTTACGAAATCTCCGGTGATCTCCTTCATCGCGGCGAGGATCAGATTGCCCAGACTATGCCCAGCCAGGCTCGATCCAGCTTGAAACCGGTGCTGCAGCACCTTCGACAGCATCGGCTCCACGTCCGCAAGCGCCAGGAGCACGTTGCGGATGTCGCCGGGAGGCGGCATATGCATCTCTGACCGGAGCACGCCCGAACTGCCTCCATCATCAGCGACCGTCACGATGGCCGTAATATCCAGCGGCAGAGTTTTCAGTCCGCGCAGCATGACAGATAGACCGGTCCCTCCTCCGATCACAACGATGCGCGGCAAATCCATTTCCCTGGGACCTTTCCCCATGCCTCAACTCTCCCTTTATCGATGATCACGTGCAGCATCGCGATGCGATACTTGGGCTGTCTCAAGTTCTCCGCTGCCGATCATCTTGCAGAGATACTCAGCGATCGCGACTGACCGATGCTTGCCGCCAGTGCAGCCGATGCCGATGACAACCTGGCTTTTCCCCTCCTTCACATACTGCGGGATAAGGAATTGGATGAGATCCAGCAATTTGGTCAGGAATACCTGTGTTTCGTTCCATTTCATCACATAGTCATAAACCTCTTGATCCTGACCCGTCTTCGGTCTAAGGTGATCGATATAGTGAGGATTCGGCAAGAAACGAACGTCAAATATTAGATCAGCATCGATAGGAATGCCATATTTAAATCCGAAGGATATGATATTCACGTTAATCCTGCTGCGTTCAGATTGGGTGAAGCGCGAGGTGATCGCCATCTTGAGCTGAGCCGGCTTCATGTTGCTTGTATCAATGACCTGCGTCGCCATGCCCTTGAGTTCTTCCAGCAGCTTGCGCTCTTGCAGGATGCCGTCGAGCGGCGAACCGCTCTTCGCCAGCGGATGGCGGCGGCGGCTTTCCTTGTATCGCTGGACAAGCACAGAATCCGTCGCATCTAGGAACAGGATCTCATAGCGAATCGTCGTGTTCGCCTGCAGTTCCACCAGCGCCTCATTCAGCGCCGTGAAGAATTCCCGGCCGCGCAGATCGATCACCAGCGCAACCTTCTCGATGTTGCCGCGCGACTGCTCGATCAGCTCCGCAAACTTCGGTATCAGTACCGGAGGAAGATTATCGACGCAGAAATATCCAAGATCCTCCAGGCATTGCACAGCAATCGTCTTGCCTGCACCGGACATCCCAGTGATGATGACCAGACTGGCTGAGTCGTGTACTTGCGTCATGGTATGCAACCTCCTGTCCCGCGGACTCTGTCAAACTCTTGCATTCATTATAACAGATCAGGCAGGATTGTGGTTTATCCCCTCAGGTGCAGTCCTGCGGCTCCGACGACTCCCGCATTGTTGCCCAGAATGGCAGGAACGATGTCCACGCCTTCCTGCATGCTCGGCGGTGTATGCTTCGCGAACGCTTCGCGCACCGGTTGGAACAGAATCTCCCCTGCTTTCGATACGCCCCCGCCGATGATGAACCGCTGCGGATTCAGGATCACGGCGAGCGTGCTCATCGTCAGTCCGAGATAATAACCCGCACGGCTGACGATGCGCTTCGCGACTTCATCGCCTTCGCGCGCTGCATCCAGCACCGCCTTGGCTGTCACGTCACCCATCGACAACATCGTCTTCTCGCCGCGTTCCAGCGCATCCTTCGCCATACGCACGATGCCTGTCGCGGACGATACCGTCTCTACGCAGCCCATACGGCCGCAACCGCATTGGATCGCTTCAAGATCCGGAACGACATGGATATGTCCGAGCTCACCGGCCATGCCGTTGTAGCCTTCGTAGATCTTGCCTCCAGCGATGATCCCGCCGCCTACTCCCGTGCCAAGCGTCAGCATCACCAGATCATCGACCCCTTTACCGGCTCCGGCCCACGCTTCTCCCAGCGCCGCGATGTTCGCGTCGTTATTGATCTTGATCGGTTTCTGCAGCTTCTCCTCCAGCTTCGCACGTACCGGTACGTTCTCCCATTTGAGGTTCGGCGCAAACTTAACAATTCCGTTCTTCATGTCCATGAAGCCCGGGAAGCCGATTCCAACGCCTGCCACCTGCTCCCAGGAATATGCGGATTGCTCGACGATCTGCCGGGTGTAATCGGCAATATGGCGAAGCACAACCTCAGAACCGCCCTCTGCTTCGGTAGGTCCTTCGTACGTTTCCAGCAAATCTCCGTTCGCATTGCAGATGCCCAGCTTGATGGAGGTGCCGCCCACGTCGACACCGACATAGATAGATTGTGTCATTCGTATCACCCCGATTGTGAGGATTCATATTCATCTGTACCGTTGAACCACGTTTATCATACCAACTATATAGCATGGCCCAAGCCAGGTCAAGGCGTCCAGGTCCTTTGCCGATTACTGTCATTCAGGCCGCCATTTCGGCCACATAACGAAAGGCCACCCGCGACGGATGGCCTCTTTGAGCGAAGCGTGTGATGGCTTATAACGTCTGACTCCAATCATGTGTCGCGCTTTCCTCGAGGAACCGTTCACAGTCAAGCGCCGCCATGCATCCGCTGCCCGCAGCGGTGATCGCCTGTCTGTACCTGCTGTCCTGCACGTCACCGCAAGCGAAGATTCCTGGAACATTGGTCTCTGTCGTGCCCGGCTTCACCTTGATGTAACCATGATCGTCCAGGTCGATGATTCCCTTGAGGAAGTCGGTATTCGGCTTGTGACCGATCGCCACGAAGATGCCGCTTGCCTCCAGCACTTCCTCCTCGCCGGTTGCATTGTTCCGTACCTTCAGGCCCGTCACGCCGCGTTCATCTGCGATCACGGCAAGCGGCGTACGGTTCAGACTCCAGACGATCTTCTCGTTCGCACGCGCCCTTTCCTGCATGATCTTCGATGCGCGCAGCTCCTCACGGCGATGCACGATGCGCACTTCCGTTGCGAACTTCGTCAGGAAGTTCGCTTCCTCCATCGCCGAATCTCCGCCGCCGACCACGATGATCTTCTTCCCGCGGAAGAAGAAGCCGTCACATGTCGCGCAAGTGCTTACGCCGCGGCCGATATTGGCCTTCTCTTCCGGAATATCGAGCAGTTTGGCAGTGGCTCCGGTCGAGATGATGATCGTTTCCGCCAGCAGCTCTCCCACGCCATCCACCGTCAGCTTGAACGGCCTGCTCGACGCATCCAGTTTCGTCACCCAGCCGCGCTGGAAGCGAGCGCCGAAGCGTTCCGCTTGCTTGCGCATATTGTCCATGAGCTCCGGCCCCATGATGCCCTCCGGAAATCCAGGGAAGTTCTCAACCTCCGTCGTCGTCGTCAACTGTCCGCCTGGCTCCGGTCCTTCGATCACGAGCGGCTCCAGATTGGCCCGCGCCAGATAGATGGCGGCTGTTAAGCCAGCCGGTCCAGTGCCGATTACAACCGTCTTGTACATTGATATCTACCTCCTGCTCCAATAGAAATATGCATGACCAGCAAGCCCGCGTTCGACATGATCCGGTTCATGCTCCATCAGACGAAACTGATCATAATTTGCCGCCAAACTGAGGGAAGATGGCCTCCATCTTCTCCCTGAGACCACAGACACGGTCGATCTCCATGGCGTTCCGGCGAACTGTCGATACGGATACGCCGTACCTGGCAGCGACCTCTATATAAGTAATATGCCTTCGATGCATCTTCGCAATCAAATATTCAAGCGCTGCAGCCCATCCTTCGGACCTGCGAATCTGTGGCGTATCCGGATAGGTCTTGCTGAGGTAATCCGACCAAAGTGTCTGCATATCATAGCGTTCGATCATATCATATTGCATCTCCATCTTGGAGAGTGCAATATCGATAACCTGCTGCCACGAGTGCTCCCATACGGATAACATGGCGCCGCGAGGCGGACCATTCAGCTCAACTTGGCGCCCGTCGAGCACTGCGTGGTACGGCTCCTTGGCCCCGATCTCATGCAGCACCGTCAGCGCCGCTCGCTTCAGATCATCCGCCTCTTCAGGCCGCTGCACGAACTCACGCAGAGCCATCTCCACTTCGTGATCACCGATCAGGCCAAGCGCCTGGATGACCTGCAGCTTCGTGTCATGGTCGCCGTATCTGAGCACCCAGAAGAACGAAGAGCGAACGATCGGGTCGCGGCGGAACTTCTCGGAGATCGAGCCATCCGCCTGTTCAAACCACTTGAACTGCTCCTCGAACGGCAACTGATAGCTGTAACTGAGCTCAAGCGGCTTTCTTCCTTCGCTTGCCTCATGTTGGTCAAGCTGTTGCAGACAATAGTCGGCGATATTCAGATCCGGATCAAGCTTCTTCACGTGGCGCCACAGCTTACGGGCCACTTCATACCTGCCGGTATGTGTGGCCGCAATCGCGGTATAGTGGTAGAGGCTCGCATCCGGCTCGACCAAACCAAGCTTGAGCAGCCGCCGGAACAGACGATAGGCTTGCTCATGCTCGCCGATGATTCCCATCGTGGTCGCGAGCTTGAAGGCGTGCTCCGGATTCAATGGATGCAGCTTCTTCAGCCTGCTCGTCAGGAGCTTCACCTCGTCATGACGCTCCAACTGCAGCTTCAGAATCACCAGATTGCACAGGGCATGAAGATTGCCCGGCTCCTCCAGCAGCACCGATTCCACCGTCTCAACGGCGCGTTCCAGTTGTCCCATATAATAATAGGCCAGCGCCAGGTTGTTGCGCGCTGCCAGGAAATCCGGATTCTGCGCAGACAGTTGCTCGAGGCGGCGAACCGCTTCATTGAAGCGCCCTTCCTCCAGCAGCACCCGCGCCTGATCATGCTCGAACAGCTCTGCCCTGCAGCGGATGCCTCTCACCTTCACAGGACGACCGAGCTCCAGCGAGAGCAGCTCGAGCATCTCCTCCGCTTCCTCAATATACATGCCTTGTTCATCCAGTTCCAGATAACGCAGAAGCGCATCCTCGGATTCTTCGAGCTTGTCCATGTTGAGATAATTGTTCGCCATATAGAAATGGCACTCTGTAAGAGTGGGATCCAGAGACTCCAGGACATACTGCAGAATCTTGTTCGATGATTCATAATCACCGGTTTCCGACAGTACACCTGCCAGATTAATATGATGAACAGCGTTTCCCGGCTCGGTTTCAGCAGCACGGCGAAAATATCGAAGCGCCTTCTCGTAGTGATAGCGATCCAGCGATTGCATCGCCCGCTCAAAATAGAACTCGGCGTTCAAACGCAGCGGAATCACATTGTGTGCAGCATGCTCAGCGTTCCTCTGTTTATTCTTCACCGTTACTTGCACCTCCTGTCGTTCATGCCGGCAATTGCATAATCACCATTCTTGTTGTTGATTGTCACACGCCTCCGGATTTGAACAAGGTGCTGATCGAGCCGCCTTGCACGATGATACGGATGGCGTCAGCCAGCAAATGATCCATGGACAGGATCTTGAACTTAGGCGACAAGTCTTCCGGCTGTGCGATCGTATCGGTGACGATGATCTCCTTCACATAAGGCCGGTCGAGATTCTTGATGGCATCCCCAGAGAAAAGCCCGTGGGTCGCGCATACATAAGCATCATTTGCGCCGCGTTCCTTCAGTCCTTCGATGACGTTCACCAGCGTCTTGCCGGTATCGATCAGATCCTCGATGATGATCGGCGTCTGTCCTTCGACATCACCGATCAGATGCGTGATGACGGATTCGTTGTGGGCTGGGCGTTTCTTGATCATGATGGCGAATGGCGAATTCATGAAGCTCGCCAGCCTTTCCGCAGTCGATGCTCGTCCTGCGTCCGGGGACACAACTACCGGATTCTGGATGTTTTGTTTTTTCAGGTAATCAACGATCATGTCCAGGGCTGTCAGATGGTCAACAGGGATATTGAAGAATCCCTGAATCGCTGGCGCGTGCAGGTCAACAGTGATGACCCGCCTTGCTCCTGCAGTCGTCAGCACATCCGCCACCATCTTCGCCGATATCGGCTCACGCGGCTTCGCCTTCCGTTCTTGTCGGGCATAACCGTAGTATGGAACGATAACGTTGACAGTGCGGGCGGAAGCGCGCTTGGCTGCATCGATCATCACGAGCAGTTCGACAAAATTCTCGTTAATCGGATGAGAGAACGACTGGACGAGGAACACATCACAGTTGCGGATCGATTCCTCGAAGTGACAGTACACTTCTCCGCTTTTGAAGCGCGAAATGAAGATTTTGCCGAGCGGGATGCCCAGCTCATTGCAGATTCTCTGCGCCAGTTTCGGGTTTGACGTCCCCGAGAATACTTTGGTAGTTTCGCTGTCCAACATGATACGAATTGGCCCCTCCCAAACGTTATATAAGAAAATTCTCAATTGACATGAATTATGGCTTATAAAAAACCATGGATATCCTCATTATAACCTTACATACAACTTGTTTCAAAACATTCTATTCAATCGGTACCATGATGCGACGACGCTTGTCGAATGTTGCCAGTTCCGTAAATCCGACATCCTTGAGCAGCGCATATGCCTCATCAAGATACTGGAACAGCCTCTCCGGTTCATGAGCATCAGAGCCGACCGTCAGCGGAATGCCGATCGCTCGGCAATATTCCAGCATGCGTCTGCTCGGGAACATCTCCTGAACCGGCATGCGCAATCCGGAAGCGTTGAGCTCGATGGCAAGTCCATTCTCCTTGATCACATCAAGCGTCTTCCGTTCCAGCTCAGTCATGTCAGAGGACGGTTTCTGACCGAAGCGCTTGATCACATCCACGTGTCCGATGTAATCGTACAGTCCAGTCCGAGCTGCCTTCTGCACGGCGTCGTAGTATGTCTCGTAGACTTTATCCACATCCTTGCCTTCCCAGTTGTGAAGCTGGCGGAAGTCTGTCACATCCCACTCCCCAAGGAAATGCACGGACCCGATCACATAATCCCAAGGATACGCCTCGACGATGGCGGCGATTTGCTCCTCATATCCTTCGATATAGTCTCCTTCGAGACCGACCCGAATATCGATTCTATCACGATATTTGTCTTTGAGGTACAGGCATTCTTCCACATATCGAGGTAATTCTTCCATCGGCATCGCCATGCCTTCATAATACGTCGCCGGATTCACATGAATAAGCGGCATGTGATCGGAGAGTCCGAGCTGCGCAAGGCCCAGTTCGATCCCGCGCAGCACATATTCCTCCAACTCGCCCTTCGCATGGCCGCAACGGACGTGATGCGTATGATAGTCGATTTTCATGCTCCTTCGCCCCTTTCTGTCCTCATACCCGCATGTCTTCCCATGAACGCAACAACTGCCCGAAGAAGAATGTGTCTTCGGGCAATTCGATTCAGCTTATTGCTTCGGTTTCGTATGACGGCCTTCGAGTTCCGCGAGGACTCGGTCAAGCGGCAGCTTCTGCTCTCTCAGCAATACGAGCAGATGGAAGATGAGGTCGCTCGCTTCCCAGCTCAGTTCGTTGTGATCGCGGTTCTTCGCTGCGATGATGACTTCCCCGGCCTCTTCGCCGATCTTCTTCAGGATCTTGTCAACACCCTTGTCGAACAGATAAGTCGTGTATGCCCCTTCCGGACGTTCGGCTTCCCGGCTTGCGATCACCGACTCCAGTTCGTTCAGGATCGCGTACCGGTCATGCTTCGCTTCCTCGATCGCAGTTGTATCGCCTGCATCCAGCCGTTGATGGAAGCAACTGTACTTGCCGGTATGGCAAGCCGGCCCCTGCGGCTCTACGAGGATGAGCAGTGCATCGGCGTCGCAATCGTAGCGAATCTCGCGGATCTTCTGCGTATTGCCGCTGGTTCCACCCTTGTGCCACAGCTCTTGGCGTGACCTGCTCCAAAACCAGGTCTCCCCGCTCTCAAGAGACAACTTGAGCGACTCGCGGTTCACATACGCCAGTGTCAACACTTCCTTGCTCACCGTATCCTGCACAATCGCCGGAATCAGGCCTTGCTCATTCCATTTCAATGTATCGATATCGACGGTTGTCGTCACCGTACTTCCACTCCCTTCGCACGCAGATCGCGCTTGACTTCATCGATCGTGATCTCCTTGTAGTGGAAGATCGTCGCTGCCAGTCCCGCGTCCGCCTTGCCTTCCGTAAAGACCTGGTAGAAATCCTCAACCTTGCCGGCTCCGCCAGACGCGATCACCGGGATCGACACGCTCTCGGATACGGCGCGCGTGAGCGGAATATCGAAGCCGTCCTTCGTGCCGTCAGCATCCATGCTCGTCAGCAGGATCTCGCCAGCGCCGAGCCGCTCAACTTCCTTCGCCCACTCGAGCGCCTTGATGCCGCTTGGCGTGCGCCCGCCATGGGTATAAACCTCCCATTCTCCCATCTCCGGATTATACTTCGCATCGATCGCCACGACGATGCACTGCGATCCGAACTTGCGCGCGCCATCGGAGATGAGTTGCGGATTCTTCACCGCCGCCGTATTGATGCCGATCTTATCCGCGCCTGCGCGCAACAGTCGTTTCATGTCCTCGACGCTCGAGATGCCGCCGCCCACCGTGAAGGGGATCGTGATCTCCCCCGCCGTCTGCCGCACGACCTCGACCATCGTCGCCCGGCCTTCAACCGATGCGGAGATGTCGAGGAAGACGAGTTCATCGGCGCCTTCCTTGTCATATAGCGCAGCCAGCTCCACCGGGTCGCCGGCATCGCGCAGATTGACGAAATTCACGCCCTTGACGACTCTTCCGTCCTTCACGTCAAGGCACGGTATGATGCGCTTCGTCAGCATCTGCTCAACCTCCCGTCTGCGCGGCCAACTGCCTGATGGCATCCGCCAGCACGATGTTGCCCGTGTACAGCGCCTTGCCGACGATCGCACCGGATACTCCTTCGTCCGCATGCAGCGCCAGCTTCTCCAGATCGGCGTACTGGCTGACGCCGCCGGATGCGATCACCGATCGGCCGGATACCCGTGCCAGACGCACGATCGCCTCGACATTCGGCCCTCCCATCATCCCGTCGCGCGAGATGTCCGTGAAGATGAAAGTCGAAGCTCCTTGATCGGCCAATTCCTTCGCCAGTTCCTCCGCTTTCACCTGCGACGTCTCCAGCCAGCCCCGCGTCGCCACGTATCCGTCGCGCGCGTCGATACCGATCGCGACTTTGTCGCCATAGCTGGCCAGCAGTTGCTTCGTGAATTCCCTGTCCTCGATGGCCGCCGTACCGATGATGACGCGCGATACGCCGAGGCCGAGCATATGCTCCACATCGCGCAGACTGCGCATTCCTCCTCCGACCTGCACCGGCACATCTACCGTACGGGCGATGCGTCCGATAAGCTCGTCGTTCACCGGATGGCCAGCTTTCGCTCCGTCGAGGTCAACGAGATGAATCCACGCAGCACCTTGTGCCGCCCACTCTTTCGCTACCTCCACCGGGTCCTCATGATACACTGTCTCCTGCGCATAATCCCCTTGTTTCAAACGGACACACTTGCCTCCGCGTATATCGATCGCCGGGTAGATCGTAAATTGCGCCATGGTCACCCTCCTCATGGAACTTGATCATCTCTCAATCTATCTAAAACTTGTCGACCGCTTGCATCAGCCGAATTGACGCTCCCCATTCCCTGCTAAAGTCCCGCTGCCGACCACAAAGTTCACTTCGTCAGCTTCAGGAAATTGCTGAGTAGCTGCATGCCCAGCGTTCCGCTCTTCTCCGGATGGAACTGCATCCCGTATACGTTGTCCCGCCCGACCACCGCTGTCACCTGCTCATAATATTCCGTTGAGGCCAGCAGATCACGCGTTTCCTCAGGCAACGCCTTGTAGGAATGGACGAAATACACATGCCCCTCCTCAAGGCCCTCCAGCACGGGACTTGGCTGATGGAATGTCAGCCGGTTCCACCCCATATGCGGGATCTTCCCCTGGCCATTCAAGCGCACGACCTTGCCAGGCAGCAGATTCAGCCCTTGATGGATACCGTGCTCCTCACTCTCGCTGAACAACAGTTGCATACCGAGGCAGATGCCGAGCAGCGGCTTGCCGCTGCTCGCGTATGCTTTCACCGCTTCGAGCAAGCCGGTGCTGCGCAGGTTGTCCATCGCGTCGCCGAAGGCTCCAACGCCAGGCAAGATCGCACCGTCAGCGGCAGCGATTCTGTCCCTGTCGCTGGTCACTAGCGCCTCGTACCCGAGCCGTTCAACGGCCTTGCTGACGCTGTGCAGATTGCCCATCCCATAATCGATGATGGCGATCATGCTCAAAGCACTCCCTTCGTCGAAGGAACACCTTTAACGCGAGGATCGATCGACGTCGCCTCATCAAGCGCGCGGCCGAGCGCCTTGAACACAGCTTCGATCATGTGATGCGTGTTGTCGCCATAGTGAACGATCACGTGCAGGGTGATCCGCGCCTCGAGCGCGAACTTCCAGAGGAACTCCTTCACCAACTCCACCGTGAAGCTGCCAACGGTCGCTCCAGGGAAGTTCGCACTGTATTCCAGATGCGGCCGGTTGCTGATGTCGATCACGACCTGCGCCAGCGCTTCATCCATCGGCACGAACACGCTCGCATAGCGTTTGATGCCCCGCTTGTCCCCGAGCGCTTCGCGCAGCGCCTGGCCGAGGCAGATGCCGATGTCCTCCACCGTATGATGGTCGTCGATCTCCACATCGCCGCGTGCGTTCACCTTCAGGTCGAACTGACCATGCTTGGTGAACAGATCGAGCATATGGTTCAGAAACGGCACATCCGTCTCCAACTCGCTCACGCCGCTGCCGTCCACATTGAACGTCAGCTCGATATCCGTCTCACTCGTCGTCCGCTTGATCTCGGCTTGCCTGATCAATTGTTCCGAAGCTGTCATTGGCTGTTCCCTTCCTTCTTCACTCTGATTTCTACCGCACGCGCGTGCCCTTCGAAGCCTTCCGCTCTTGCCAGCTTCATGATGTGTGTGGCATCACGCAGAAGAGCGTCCTTGCTGTATTGGATGATGCTTGATTTCTTCACGAAGTCGTCGATATTCAGCGGCGATGAGAATCTCGCCGTGCCATTCGTCGGCAGCACATGGTTCGGCCCAGCGAAGTAGTCGCCTACCGGTTCCGTGCTGTACGGGCCGAGGAAGATCGCGCCCGCGTTCTCGATGTGCGGCAGCACAGAGATCGGCTCGCGTACGATCACCTCGAGGTGCTCCGGTGCGATCCGGTTCACCGTATGCACCCCTTCCATCAAGGAGCCGACGGTCAGAATCGCGCTCTTCGCGATGGCAGCCGCAGCGATCTCCCGTCTCGGCAGGACGGAGAGCTGGCGGTCAACCTCTGCCGATACAGCTTCCGCAAGCGCGAGCGAATCTGTCACGAGGATCGCCGAGGACATCACATCGTGTTCAGCCTGTGACAGGAGATCGGCAGCCACGTACTCCGGATCGGCTGTCTCGTCAGCGAGTACAACGATGTCCGTCGGTCCCGCGATGCTGTCGATGTCGACGCTGCCGTACACATAGCGCTTCGCCAGAGCGACGTATATGTTACCGGGGCCACAGATCTTGTCCACGGCCGGGATCGTCTCCGTGCCATAAGCAAGCGCCGCGATCGCTTGCGCGCCGCCGACGCGGTATATCTCCGTTACGCCCGCTTCCGCTGCCGCTACCAGGATGCTGGGATTGATGCCCGCCTTGCCAGCCGTTGCAGGCGGCGTCACCATCACGATCTCGCTGACGCCGGCTACCTTTGCGGGGATCACGTTCATCAGCACCGTCGAAGGATATGCTGCCGTACCGCCCGGCACGTACAAGCCCACCCGCTTGATCGGGCGCATGATCTGCCCGAGGATCGTGCCATCCTCCGCCGTGTCAATCCAGGACGTCCGCTTCTGTTTCTCGTGGAAGCCGCGGATGTTGCTGGCAGCCAGGCGAATCGCGGTGAGGAATTCCTCGTCGACCTCCCGATACGCAGCCTGCACCTCTTCCTCCGTCACACGAAGATCACTGGCCGTCAGCGTCATCTTGTCAAATTCCGCCGTATACTTCAGCAGCGCTGCATCGCCGCCGGTCGCCACGTCCTGAATGATCTTCTGCACCGCCTCGTTCTGCTCTCTTGTTCCATAGTCCACATTCCGTTCAATCTTATATGCATCAGCGGGTATTATGCGCATCGGCAAAGCCCCTTTCCTTGGTCGTCTATTTATGCTTGATTGCCGGACATCTCCTGGCCCGGAATCACGCGCTGCAGTTGTTTGCACAGCGCCTCTATCTGCTCGCTCTTCATCCGGTAGCTGACCCGGTTGGCGATGAGCCGGCTCGTGATCTGGAAGATCGTCTTGATCTCGACCAGCCCATTCTCGCGAATCGTCTGCCCGGTCTCGACCATATCAACGATATGGTCAGCCAGTCCAATCAGCGGCGCCAGCTCGATCGAGCCGTTCAGCTTGATCACTTCCACCTGCTGCCCATTCTCGCGGAAGTATTGCGAAGCGACATTCGGGTACTTGGTTGCGACGCGAACCGTATGCCCAGGCTTCCTGTCGGGCAGCCCGATGAGCGACATGCGGCAACGGGCGATGCCCAGATCGAGCAACTCGTAAACGTCGCGGTTCTCCTCCATCAGCACGTCCTTGCCGACGACCCCGACATCCGCTGCGCCGTACTCCACATAGGTTGGAACGTCCACGGGCTTCGCCATGATGAAATCCATGCCCGCTTCCGGGATCTCGATGATCAGCTTGCGGGTATCATCGATGTCATCAGGAATCGGCAGCCCGGCCTCGCGGAACAGCTTCGATGCCTGCTTGTAAATGCGTCCCTTCGGCATCGCGATCTTCAGTCTGTCACTCATCGCGAACACCTCCATCAGCTTCACCCGCAAGCAGGATGATCTCATCGTAAATCTTACCCATATACGCCAGCTTCCCTTCTGCTGTCTGTTCCGTGGTATGCCCGGTCACGCCGTTACCAATGCACCTTGTCTCCACCGCATAACCGTCCCGCTCACGGAGTCCTGCCGCCAACTGATAAGCTTCGCGGCGCTGCTGCGGCACGTAGGCGACGAGCACACGCTTCGCCTCAGCCGTCTCGCCAGACCCCAGGATGTCCAGGATGCGCGTCGTCTTAAGCGCGAAGCCGGTAGCCGGTGCCGGACGGCCGAATTGCTGCAACAGGTTGTCATAGCGTCCGCCGCTTGCTACCGGGAAGCCAAGCTCCGCCGAATATGCTTCGAAGATCATCCCCGTATAATAAGAGAAATCGCCGATCATCGTCAGATCGATCATCGCATGCTCCTGAACGCCATAGGCGGACAATGCCTCCCAGATCTCGCACAGATCATGGATCGCTGCACGCGTATTCTCATCCGCCGTATATTCCGACACCTTGCTGCATACTTCCTTGCCGCCGCGCAGCCCGAGGATGCCTTCCAGCTTCGCCTGAACCTCCGCCGGCACACCCATGGTGCGGATTATCCGCCGATAACCGACATAGTCGCGGGCGAGCAAGCGTTCCTTGAGCTGATCTTGATCTGTTGGCCGGTCCTGCAGCAGCTCCTGCAACAGCCCGTTCAGCAGCCCCTGATGGCCCATGGCCAGCTTGAAATGCGTGATGCCTGCCGCTTGCAGCGAAGCGACAGTCAGAGCGATCACTTCGGCATCGGCATCCGGAGACGGATCGCCGACGAGCTCAACGCCCGTCTGGAAGAACTCCGCATCGCGTCCCGCTTCCTCCTCGATCGCCCGGAACACGCTGGCGTGATAAGCCAAGCGGATCGGCAGCGGCTCATCCTTGAGCAACGAAGCGATGACGCGCGCGATCGGCGTGGTCATGTCCGAACGCATGACTAGCGTCGTGCCGCGATTATCCAGCAGCTTGAACAGCTTCTTGTCAGATGTGGCGCTCGTCACGCCCACCGTATCGTAATATTCCAGGGTCGGCGTCATGATCTGCCGATACCCCCACTTCTCCATGCAAGCCAGCACACGGCTCTCGATGCTGCGCAGCCTCGTCACCGCGCCAGGCAGATAATCCTTCATGCCGGAAGGCTTCTCAAATACCTTGGGTTTAGACACGAATTTCACCTCAATCGACTTGTGTAACCTCAGCTTCTGTAACCTCTGCTTGAACTCTTCTATTCCTTAAGCGGCATGCTCCGCTGTCTTCGCAAATGTCACATAACCGTCTATCGCCGTATTCTATCGGCTGATTCGGTTCTCGGCTGCAATGAGTGCCAACCTCCGCTTTAGTCTGCTAATATGCTAACATATTAGCAAAGTAAAGTAAATGATCGCGCCAACTATTCCTTCTCCGCTTGTGACAAATGGACAGGGGGATCGCGAGGCTGATCCTTGTCTTCCAACACAACCCCTGTGTTGCCGTCCCGCCCTGCCATACCTTCACGGATGACGCGCAGCGGATTGCCGGCAACGAAGCTGTGTGCCGCCACATCCTTGGTCACCACCGAACCCGCTCCGACCACCGCATGATCGCCGATCGTCACTCCCGGCAGGATCGTCGTATTGGCGCCGATCATGACATTGGAGCCGATCACCACGTCACCGAGCCGATATTCATTTATCAGATATTCATGGGCGAGGATCGTCGAATTGTAGCCGATGATCGTATTCGACCCGATCGAGATCCGCTCCGGGAAGAACACATCCACCATCGCCATCAAGCCAAAAGCCGTATTCTCGCCAACCTTCATTCCGAGAATACGGCGGTAGATCCAATTCTTGAGTCTCAAGGACGGCGAATATCTCGCGATCTGGATGAAGATGAAGTTCCGAATCCCTTTCCAGACGCTGACCGTGCGGTAGATCTGCCAGAGGGAGTTCGGCCCCTCGACGGGGTACCTTTCCGTCTTGCGCATATCCTTCATTCCTCACTTTCCGCGACGGTGAAGCCAGCGGCTTCAGACTCCGGAATGCCAACGAGCGGCATCAGTTCCCGCATATCGCGAATGATGCAATGCGGCTTATACCGCAGCAGCTCCTGCTCACCCTTGAGCGACCAACCAACCGCGACTGATACGGCTCCTGCCGCATTGGCTGACTGAATATCGAACGGGCTGTCGCCGACCATCAACGTCCGTTCCGGAGTTGCCCCAAGCTCACGCATCGCCGTCAGCACCGGCTCAGGATGCGGCTTCGGATGGGTCACATCCTCCAGCGTCACGAGTACATCGAACAGCCCGTCCAGCCCGCACCAGGCAAGGCTGCGCTTCGTTGACTCCCGCATCTTCGTCGTCACAACGCCGAGCTTGACGCCGCTTGTCCGCAGAGCATGCAGCACTTCCTTGACATAGGGAAATGGCTTCACATAATCATCATGCGCGGCATAGTTGAATTTCCTGTATTCGGCGACCAGCTCGCTTACATCATCCTCCCCGGAGAACGTTTGGAACTGTTGTTCCAACGTTCTCCCCATCTGCGGGATGATCACCTCTCGCTCGAGCCGTTTGCCGTAGCGGCTTGTCCACACATGCTGGATCGATTCGATGATCAGTTCATTCGTGTCAATCGTCGTTCCGTCCAGATCAAACAGTACCGTATCGTAGCGTAACATGCTGTTCTCCTTCTGTTTCGTTGTGGCTTCAGTTGAAGCTCGCACTCCCGCGATGGATCGGATCGGCATACTTTACGTTTGCGTAGCCCATCGTCCTTCTCAGAATGATAAACGCGATTCCAGCAACGATGAGCACCAGGCTCAAGATCTGCGAGATGCGAATGTTGCCGTATGCAGGGTCCAGATAACCTTGCTCGAACAACAGCGTCATCGGCGACCAGAGCGCGTCCATTACCGAAACCAGCCACTCAGGACCTTTGAATGCCAGACTGTCGGTGCGCAAGGCTTCGATGTAGAACCTGCCGACCGAATACCAGATAAAATAGGACGCAAACACTTCCCCCGCCCGCACAAAAGATTGACGTCGAAGAATGAACAGCAGGATAAGTCCCGCCAGATTCCACAGGGATTCATACAGGAACGTCGGGTGATGGTATACGCCCATCACATTCATCTGATTGACGATAAAATCCGGAAGATGCAGCGTATCCCTCAGGAACGATTCCTCCACCGGACCGCCGTATGCCTCCTGATTGACGAAGTTCCCCCAACGTCCGATCATCTGCCCGGCGATCAGCGAAGGGGCGCAGATGTCAGCAATTCGCCAGAAGTCGTACCGTTTGTACCGGGTATAGAAGACACCTGCGATGATCGCGCCGATGAGCGCACCGTAGATAGCGATACCGCCTTCCCATATTTTGAACACATTCCAGAAGTTATCCCGGTAAACGTCCCATTGGAACGCCACGTAGTAGATTCGGGCACATACGATCGCCGTCGGAGCGCCGATCAAGAGCAGATCCATGAAAAACTCCGACGGGATTCGGAATCTCTTGCCCTCCCATATCGCCAGCAGCAAGCCAACGACCGCGCCGAGGCCGATGATGATGCCGTACCAATGTACGGGAATAGGTCCCAGATGAAAAGCAACTGGATCGATCATTCATTACCCTCCTATTCGGATTCCTCCAACTCGTCGCTGATCGCGGCGGTGAGCTTGCTCGTAAACTGCTGTGCCGCATTGTATCCCATGCCCTTGAGGCGGTAATTCATCGCAGCGACCTCGATGATAACCGCGAGGTTACGCCCTGGCCGTACCGGGATCGTAAGCAAAGGGATCTCTGTATCGATGATCTGCGTTTTCTCCTCATCGAGCCCGATTCGGTCATACTGTTTGTCCTGCTGCCAATTCTCGAGCGCCATGACGATCGAGATCTTCTTCACGTTGCGAACGGCACCTGCGCCGAACAACGTCATCACGTTGATGATGCCGATGCCGCGAATCTCGAGCAGATGCTTGATCAGATCCGGAGCAGATCCATACAATTGATTGTCCGCTGTCTGACGGATCTCGACGGCATCGTCCGCCACGAGACGATGTCCTCTCTTCACCAGCTCCAGCGCTGTTTCGCTTTTGCCGATACCGCTGCTGCCTGTAATCAGCACACCAACACCATATACGTCAACAAGCACGCCGTGGATCGTCGTCGTAGGCGCGAGCTCGTTCTCCAGAAAATTCGTCAACCGGCTGGCCAATATCGTCGTAGTCAGCGGGCTTCTCAGCACAGGAACCGATGCTTCCTCAGCCTTCGTCAACAGTTCTTCGGGTATATCCTGGCCTCTTGAGATGACGAAACAAGGCGTTACGTCCGAGATCATGCGCGCGATTCTCTCTTGCTTCTGTTCATCCGACAAAGTCTGGAAGAACGTCAGCTCCGTCTTGCCGAGAATTTGCACGCGTTCCGCAGGGTAATAATCGAAATATCCTGCGATCTCCATGCCGGGACGATGCAGGTCCGCCACTTGAATCACTCTGTTCAATCCGGCCTCGCCTGCCACCACATCCAGATTCATCCGGTTCACAAGCTTATGCACGCGCAATTTTTTGGCCATTCCACGATATCTCCTTATCTCTCCGAGTCTCCATCCGATTTCATCGTAATTCAACCTTGGGGGGAAAATCAACCTAATCTGCAAATTAATCGCCCGCGCCATCTGTCACAAGTCTTAGACCACATACGCTGCTTCTGTCAGAGCCTCTGGCCAAGCATGCGATTTCGGCGATATGGTAAACCTGTTTCCTGCCCCAAGCCTGGAATGGCCCTTTCCTGTGCGCCCATCACCATATCTGGACCGACGTCCTCGATCCAAAGATCCCTTGACCCAACAACGAACATACCCAGTGGTTGGACGAGCTTCCATATTTATTACGGACTAGGCAGAAATATGTTTCAACCACGACACCGAACTTGATCCGAATGCACCTCCAAACATGCTGAAAAGGCCGGCAATATCGCCGGCCTCTTAGTTGAAATTTGTATTATTCTGTGATCGTCAGCTCGGTTGTCGGGTCGAACAGATGGATCTTGTTCATGTCGATCGCGAGCTTGATGTTCGAGCCGTCCGCAACGTTGTTGCGAGCGTCTACGCGAGCAACCGTCGTACCGTCGCCGATGCCGCTCAGGTAGAGGATGATTTCGTGACCGAGGTTTTCGACAACGTCTACGTATGCGTTAACTGCGCTGTTCGGTGAAGCTTCGAGGAAGATCGGCTCATTGTGGATGTCTTCCGGACGTACGCCCAGGATAACTTCCTTACCCACATAGCCTTTGTCTCGAACGAGCTTCGCGCGTCCTTCCGGAAGAGCGATGTCGATGTTCGTTGCCTTGAAGGAAACAACGCCATTTGCTTCTTCCAGACGGCCTTTGATGAAGTTCATCGTAGGCGATCCCAGGAAGCCTGCGACGAACAGGTTAGCCGGATGATTGTACAGTTGTTCCGGAGTATCTACTTGTTGGATAACGCCGTTGTTCATAACCACGATACGGTCGCCCATCGTCATCGCTTCGACCTGGTCGTGTGTAACGTAGATAACGGTCGTTTCCAGACGCTTCGCCAGCTTGCTGATCTCTGCACGCATGTGTCCGCGGAGCTTCGCGTCCAGGTTGGAGAGCGGTTCGTCCATCAGGAACACTTGCGGGTCACGAACGATTGCGCGTCCGAGCGCAACACGTTGACGTTGACCACCGGAGAGAGCCTTCGGCTTACGGTCGAGCAAGTGAGCGATGTCAAGGATCTTCGCTGCTTCTTGCACGCGGCGGTCGATCTCGTCCTTCTTGAACTTGCGGAGCTTCAGACCGAATGCCATGTTCTGATACACGTTCATGTGCGGGTACAGCGCGTAGGACTGGAACACCATCGCGATGTCGCGGTCCTTCGGAGCTACGTCGTTCACGAGGCGGTCGCCGATGTACAGCTCGCCTTCGGAGATTTCTTCCAGACCGGCGATCATACGAAGCGTCGTGGACTTACCGCAACCGGAAGGTCCAACGAGAACGATGAACTCCTTGTCCTTGATTTCCAGGTTAAAATCGCTTACAGAAGGTTCCTTGGCACCTGGGTAACGTTTGTAGATATGACGAAGAGATACGCTTGCCATGTTTATGTTCCCCCAATCCATAGTATCAACTTAATCTAATCTTACCCCACCATATGTCCATATGACTATGCACAATCCTCACAAAAATCCCAATCCTATTTCGTTACTTTATACAATAATAGCGCCATATGGACAAGAACCGCATCATGAAAGTTCCTGACATCCATGCCTGTCGCCTGCTTGAACTTATCCAGCCGGTACAGCAGCGTATTACGATGTATATACAGCGCCTTGGACGTCTCGCTGATGTTGCAGTCGTTTTGGAAGAATGTCTGCAATGTGGTCAGCATTTCGGAGTCCAGCGTGGTGTGCTCGGCATTTTTCATTAATTGTTCGAGGAATTTTTTCTTCTCCCGATCATCCATCGTATAAAGCAGGCGTTCGAGGTGCAGCTTCCATGGCAGGTGCACGTACTCCTCGACGTGGAATAACCGCCCGAGGCGAATGGCGCCTCGCATGTTGTGGACCGCACTCAGCAGATTGGAAGGGGCATGCACCAGGCCGGAAGACGATATGCGGCACTCGCCGATCCACTCGATGATCATCTCGTGCAGGGCAAGTGCGATCGACTCGACCAATTCTTCGGTCGAATCGCCCAGTTCGCCGTCTTCGTTCGCCGCTTCCAAAACCGCGCTTGAGGCAAGTACGATCCATTCTCTCTCCGACAGCGGAATCAGCACATTATCCGATTCAAAATATGTATCGATGAGCCGCTTCAGTTCCTTGTAGGTAAACCGGTTGGTTTCGCTGAATTCCGTATCGAGTAACAGAGCAAGGCATGAATTGAACTGGAATGCGCGTAGAGCGGCGTGATCCGGCAGCGGGCTCTGTGTATCGCCTTCTTCGAGCCTGTCCGCCACCCACTTGCCCAGCTCTCTGGCCCGGCCTTCCTCATCGGCGGCTTGCGGCAGCGGCTTGTGCTGTTGCTGGACGTTGCGTCGCTCCAATTCCAGCACCATCCCGACCAACTGTCTCTCGGAATGCGAGAGCAGGTGCGCATCCACAGCCAGTGCCTGAACAGCCTCATCGGTTATGCCGCCTATCCGGTAGAAGATCGTCCCTTGCTCCTCGTAGCTGTCCGTCTGTGATCCCCATCTGTCCAGCGTAACGATGCGAAATGTGATGCCCAGTGCCTGCTCGAGACGCTGCTTGGTATGCTCCAGATTCATGTTTCGACCACCTTAACCTGTCATATGCAACATTGTATCATAGTCATACGTTCATCAGCACGAGCAATATCGATAGCATCGCCAACAAGATACCTGTTACATACAGCAGCGATACAGTCTGTACCTGGGTGAAGCCCCGATCAAGCAACCTATGATGTGTATGGAGCTTGTCGGCCCGATACAGGGCACGGTGAGACAACAGCCGGCGCGAGAACACGATCAACGTATCGAGGATCGGCACCCCCACTGCCAGGAAAGGAACGATGATCGAGATAACCGTCGCGCTCTTGAAGGCTCCGTCCACAGCGAGCACAGCGATCGCGTATCCGAGGAATACGGAGCCGGCATCCCCCATGAAGATCTGCGCGGGGTAGAAATTGTAATTCAGGAAGGACAAGCAGGAGCCAGCCAGAATAGCGCCCATCAATGCGGACCCCTGCTGCCCCTTAAGCACGGCCACAATAAACAAGGTGAGCGCGGAGACCATCACGATGCCGGCGGCCAAGCCATCAACTCCGTCTATGAAGTTGACCATGTTCATCAGTGCGAATGTCCAGAGCATCGTCGCGAGCCAAGACAGCCACTCAGGAAACAGGATCATACCGCCGGTGAAAGGATTGGTCACCCCGGTTATGGCGATGCCAAACCATATCGGGACTAAGGATACCGCAGCATATACGGCCACTCTCGGCCAGACAGGAAAATCGCGGCCGCGCGACTTGTACCAATCGTCAACCAAACCGATCGCAACGAGCGCCGTGCCGCCAATGAGCAATGTCCAGGAACGGGTTGAGAGTCCGTCGAAAACAAGCATCGTCAGCATGACGCTGCCATATATCGCAAGGCCGCCCATCAGCGGGATCGGCTGCATATGAATTTTGCGCTGTGACGGCTTATCAACGAACTTAAGCTGCAACGCAACCATTCTGATGAGCGGCGTCAAGCCGAATCCAACCAGAAATGCGGTGATCATAGGCACGAAGTAAATAATGTCAATCCCCTCGGCTTCCCGACTGTGATGGTAGGCGTATGACTATGATACCCCTTACTTCATCCAATCATGTGAGGAGATGAGGGCCGTGCTCCATCAGTTTCAAATGCCATTTCCCTCGCACCCAGTAAAATTTCTCTGCCGGAAAACCGATATATATCTGTATGCTCGTACTGCCACCCATGGAGTATGATATGATGGTTGTACAAGCATTTAATCCTGTATGAGGAAAGAGTGTTGGACATGAATATCGACCCGCGGCTGATGAAGCAATTGCTTCAGCTATCGGCGATCAAGCCATTGGATATCTATGGCGACAATAACAGCCCGTCATCGACTCAGACAGACTTCGCCCAATTGCTGTCGGATCTGCTGCTTATGACTTCTGATACCGCAACAACCGAAGTCGAAGCGGGTTCCAAGGTTACAGGAACGAATCCGATTCACCCGTTTATGTTGAACAACGGACGTTATTTCAACGTGACGAATGACATTACCGACATCGTCAATGACGCTGCCGCGAGATACCAAGTGGATCCGTCGCTGGTCATGGCGGTGATCCAGACAGAATCGTCCTTTAATCCAAGAGCTGTTTCTTCCGCCGGCGCGAAAGGGCTGATGCAACTGATGGATGGGACGGCGAATGCCATGGGGGTAACGAACCCATTCGATCCGGTCGAGAATGTCAATGGCGGCGTGCGCTATCTGGCCAAACTGTTGAACTTATATGATGGAAATGTTCAGACAGCACTGGCAGCCTATAATGCCGGACCAGGAAGAATAAGCAGCCTGGGTATCAGCAATGACAGCGAACTTCGCGCCAAGTACGAACTTCTGCCGCAAGAAACCCAGCGTTACATCACCAAAGTCTTGACCGCGTACGAAGCTTATAAATACTGAACAACAATAAGCTGGAGCCTTTGGGGCTCCGGCTTTTTTATGTACGATTTTTCATACACATCGGATGCTTTTCCGCTCCATCGGCCGCATTTTGTACGATTTTTCATACACCCCAGGCGCTTTTTCGCCCCATCGGCCACTTTTTGTACGATTTTTCGTACACCTCAGGCGCTTTTCCGCCACATCGGCCGCATTTTGTACGATTTTTCATACACCCCAGGCGCTTTTCCGCCACATCGGCCACTTTTTGTACGATTTTTCATACACCTCAGGCGCTGTTCCGCCACATCGGCCACTTTTTGTACGATTTTTCATACACCTCAGGCGCTGTTCCGCCACATCGGCCGCATTTTGTACGTTTTTTCATACACCTCAGGCGCTTTTCCGCCACATCGGCCACTTTTTGTACGATTTTTCATACACCTCAGGCGCCTTTTCGCCACATCGGCCACTTTTTGTACGATTTTTCATACACCCCAGGCGCTTTTCCGCCCCATCGGTCACTTTTTGTACGATTTTTCGCACTCCTTACCCTGCGGTAGCGTCCCGTCAAGTGGTGTAAAATCGATTTCTACCGCGTGACCCAGATTTATTTCTGCAAGAGTGTGGTGGATGCAAGAGGAACTTGCTCCCCA
>Ga0207747_1000259_pt1 | contig 66258 bp, 72 predicted proteins | sample HigsolmetaGSP11D_FD_184839 | JGI IMG/M metagenome (GOLD analysis project Ga0207747, IMG submission 184839) | High solid enriched microbial communities from the Joint BioEnergy Institute, USA - SP1-1-D (SPAdes) | ecosystem: Engineered > Bioreactor > SSF (Solid state fermentation) > Aerobic >...
AAGTAAAACTCATAAACACAAACGTGCTTTAGTTTTAACGGCACGCAAAGCTGTAAGGTTAGTCTTTGCTCTGCTGCGCGAAGAAAAACTTTATAAACCACCAGCAATGAAAGGAGATGATTGTAAAGAATAACATATTATTCTATTCCCATAATTAATATATATTTCCATTGCTGTTTTTAGTAATGGTTAGCTTTGCTATGCTCTTTTTTAGCTATTTTTTTAAAAATTTTTTTGATTTTTTTTTAATCACCCCTTGACATATTACCGAAATACTAATTATTTTTAATTTAGCGAATCATTAAAATTGAAATAATAAACTTAGTCAAAAGTAGAACCCCATTTTAGATTACGGACTTTTTTGTATATATCTCGATTACTTTTTGTAACTGTGACTTGCTTAATACCCTCTTTAGTACATAATTCAATTATAACATGTCCTTTTCTTATCTGGGGGTGCCTTATAATTCTTCCGTTTATGTTTTCAGGAGGATTTTTTGAAGCACATATATAAGAAAATTTTTCATCCTCGTATGGAAGTTCGCCATTTTTAACTTTTCTGTGCAAGCTTGTTCGTTGTATGCGCGAGGAAAAGTGGCACCAATCATTATCTTTTATGGGACATTCTTTATCATGCGGACACGGTGCGATTACATGCGCACCAAGCGATATTAGAGCTTCCCGGGCTCTTTTTATCCTAGAAAAGCCGATTTTAGTTCCTGGCTCTATAATGATCAGTATATCATTAGCACTTTCCCACAGTTTTTTTATTATTTTACTCTGTACATCTTCATTTAGCTCACCAATGGAATACGATGCAATGACGATATCGTGTCTGCGAGTGTCAAATGATCTATTTAAATCTATTTTTAGCCACTTTGCGTTTTTGATAGAATCATAATGTGAATTAGAAGATAACTTTTTGCCGATATTTATCATGTTTTCGTCTTTTTCCAGAAGCGTTATTTGATCAATATCATGCCATATAGCAGTTGCCGCCCACATGGCTGTTCCAGGGCCTGCCCCTACATCTAAAAGAGATTTTGGGCGAAAATCATTATATACTTCTTTTACATGATTTAAAACAGTGTATATTGCGCCGTACGTAGCAGGCATCCTGTATACGACATAAGCGATTGTTTCATCATATCCGTTTAAAAATTTATCAGAATAGTTTTTATCACGGTATCGCTTAGAAATATCCGAAACTAAAGCTGCTAATTTATTTGTATATATACTTACCGCCACATTTTCTATTGCATTTAGAAGCTCAATTGGGATTTCCATATATTACAACAATCCTTTCAAAAAATTTATCAATTTTTATTATATCATCAAAAACGATATTTAATTGTGATAAAATAAAACTTAGAGACTAATCTTGCGTTAATGCATGATAATGAATTGAATAAGTGGGGTGAGATATATGGATATATTTGTATATAATATAAATTTTAAAGGAGATGTCGTTTTTATCGAAGGAGGTGGTAATAAAGAGCAGAGGAGTTGAGTAATTGAATACAAAAAGGAACATCCCTTTAAACTACGCATTTTTGTTTTTAGCTTTTATGAGACCAACCATATCTATATGGGTATTGTTTATGACAAAGAGAGGATTGTCACTTTTAGAAATAGGGCTTTTAGAATCAATATTCCATATGGGAAGTATGATATTAGAAGTGCCTACGGGTGCTTTAGCTGATATATACGGCAGAAAGATTGTGAGAATATTTGGCAGAATAAGTGCCATTTTGTCAACTATTTTGATGATTATATCCAGCAATTTTTTAATGTATGCAGTATCTTTCATTTTATCAGCATTATCATATAATCTTGAATCTGGTACAGGCGATGCACTGCTTTATGAAAGCTGCGAAGATGCCGGGATAAATGATAAATACGATAAAATACTTGGGAAAGCTTATACAATATCAACCGTTGGAGATTCGATTGGTGCCCTTATTGGTGGCTTTTTAATATCAAGATATCTCTATATGCCCTACTATATTGAGCTGTTGTCTAATGTTATTGCTCTGATTATTTCGATGATGATGAAAGAAGTAAAGCTGAAGGAAGAAAAAAAGGTACATCAGAAGGCATTTGAAGGTATTAAGTATATATTTAAAGAAAAATGCCTATTATATTTCTTTATTATTGCATCAACGTTTAGCGCATCAATGACATCTATCAGTTTCTACAATCAGAAATATTTTACTATAATAGGTATTCCTGTTGTGTACTTTGGCGCAATATTTTTTGCACAGGGAATATCTAATTCATTAGGCTCTTATATTTCTGAAAAGATCGAAAGAGCATTAAAGATACACTTATTGCCAATAGCATTTGTAGCCAGCATATTAATCGTGGTTATGCTATCCATCGCAAAAAGTTTTATGGGCGTGGTATTGATGATACTACTGGAAGTAGTATCAGGTATTTTAGAGACATATTTCGTAAGAGTTATAAATAAACGTATAGAGAATACTATAAGGGCAACAGTAATTTCAACACAGAGCCTTATGTTCAGCTTATTTATGATAATTCTATTTCCATTAGTAGGATATATAGCCGATAAATTTAATTTCTTTGCGTCATATATATGTATATCTGGTTTACTCTTAATAAGCCTTTCGATGTATGCACTGTTTACAAAAAAGTTAGCGAAAAATTCTACATAAGCCATGCTTATGCATGGTCTTTTTAAATTATTGAGAAACAGATTCTATTGTGATATCTTTATATATAACAATTAAGTTAAATTCACGCTTCTGATGAATTCTAAAAATTCTCTATTCAACTCAAGAACCGTCATTGGTTGGATGGACTTTATGAAAGGCTGGATGTAATGATTAAAGAGAAGATAAAAGTTTCAGTTAGAGACTTGGTAGAGTTTATATTGCGCAGTGGTGATTTAAACAGTGAGTTTGTCGGAAACGGCAATAGAAGAGCGCTAGAAGGGGCAAGGATTCATAGAAAAATACAGAAATCTAAAAAGGAAAATTATACGAAAGAAGTCTCATTAAAGTACGAAGCAGAGTACGATGATTTTATCCTTGCTGTTGAAGGACGTGCGGATGGCATCATTATTGAAAACGGCAATGTTACGATAGATGAGATAAAGACTACAAATGCTCAACTAAATGACATTGATGATAATTACAATCCGCTACATTTGGCACAGGCAAAATGCTATGCTTATATATACTCTATTCAGAACGATTTGGTTGCGATAAATATTCAACTAACGTATTATCAGATTGATAATGATGAGATTAAATATTTGAGATACACGTATTCTATAGATGAGCTAAAAGCATTTTTTGAAGATCTTTTAAAAAAGTTTTACAACTGGGCAATGATATCATACAGTTGGATAAATGAAAGAAACAGCTCCATAGAGAAGATAGATTTTCCTTATAAAAATTACAGGAAGGGTCAGAAGAAGCTAGCCGTAGCTGTTTACAGGACGATTGAAAGAGAGAAAAAACTCTTTGTACAAGCGCCTACCGGAATTGGTAAAACTATATCTACAATTTTTCCATCGATAAAGGCTATGAAGGAAGGAATGACGTCAAAAATATTTTATCTGACGGCTAAAACAATTGCTGGTACTGTTGCAGATGAGACGTTTAAGATGCTAAGGGATAAGGGGCTAAGAATTAAGACGCTTGATATCACTGCAAAAGAGAAGATATGTTTAAATGAAAGGACTGAATGCACCCCTGAGTCATGCCCATACGCAAAAGGCCATTATGATAGGATAAACGATGCTATAATGGATATGATTTTAAATGAAGATGATTTTAGTAGGGCAAAAATTGAGGAGTATGCAAAAAAACATACGGTATGTCCATTTGAGTTTTTACTAGACTTATCTTTATGGTCGGATGTTGTAATCTGCGATTACAATTATGTTTTTGACCCAAATGTCGGGCTAAAAAGATTTTTTCAAGATAAGAGCGATTTTATTCTACTTGTGGATGAAGCCCACAACCTTGTAGACAGGTCAAGGGAGATGTTTTCTGCAGAGCTTTTTAAAAAAGAGTTTTTATCATTAAAAAAGTCGATGCAAGGGAAAAGCAGCAAAATAGAGAAGGTATTATCGAAGATTAATTCTATTTTTCTTCAAATGAAAAAACAGTGCGGTGAAAATAATTTTTTTGTGGCGAAAGAAAAACAAGTTGCTTTGGATGGCTATTTAAGGCAGTTTATAGGTGAAGCTGAATTGTACCTTGTAAATAATAAAAAATCATCCAAATGCGATGAGCTTATAGATTTGTATTTTAAATCATTATCTTATTTGAAAATTTCTGATATGTATGATTCGTCATATATGACGTACGTAGAAAAAGATGGTGATGATGTAAAAATTAAGCTATTCTGCTTGGATCCGTCTAAATTATTAAGTCAAACCCTTCAGAAAGTCAGAGGGACAATATTTTTTTCTGCCACACTTCTTCCGATTACATACTATAAGTCGCTTTTAGGAGGGAGCGATGAAGATTACGCAATTTGCTTAGATTCACCTTTTGATACTAAAAACAGAATGATTCTTATAGCAGATGATGTATCTACAAAGTACAAAGATAGAGAAAATACGCGAGAAAAAGTAGCGGAGTATATTGATGCAGTTGTGTGGAAAAAGCCAGGGAATTATATTGTGTATTTTCCATCATATGAGTATATGAACATGATATATGAGATTTATAAAGATCGAGGAACGAACATGATAATCAAGCAGGAGAGCAGTATGAGTGAGGATGACAAAGAGAGTTTTTTAAAGATGTTTGAAGATGAGAAAAAGGGAATCATAGCCTTTTGCGTGCTAGGAGGTATCTTTTCGGAAGGCATTGATTTGAAGAATGATAGATTAATCGGCGTTATAATTGTAGGTGTCGGTCTTCCTCAAATATGTCTTGAAAGAGATATAATAAAAGACTACTTCGAAGAAAAGTATGGGCTTGGATATGAGTTTGCTTACCTTTATCCTGGCTTTAATAAAGTGATGCAATCAGCAGGTCGTGTTATTAGAACTGAGACTGATAGAGGTGTTATTTTGCTTATAGATGAAAGATTTTTGCATAAGAACTACATAAAATTATTTCCTAAGGAATGGTTTCCGTATATTAAAGTCAATAAAAATAATATAGAAGCATATCTTGACGGCTTTTGGAGGAATTTATAATGGTGGAAGTGTACGCTACAAAAATCACGAGAAATATAGGCGAAGATGAATATAGTAAATTATTAGAGGTAGTGTCAGAAGAAAAGAGATGTAGAGTTAAAAAGATTAAGAAATTTGATGATGCACTGAGGACTCTTTTGGCAGATGCAATGCTTCGAGTGACATTAGTAAAAGAATTTGGGTTAAAAAACAGCGATATCGTATTTTATAAGAATGAGTTTGGGAAACCTTTTTTAAAAGACAAAAATATATTTTTTAGTATATCCCATTCAGGAGAGTGGGCATCTATAGCTATCGATTGTGATAATTTAGGCGTTGACATAGAGAAGGTAAGAGATATCAATTTAAATGTGGCAAAGCGTTTCTTTTCGATGGAAGAGTGTAATGATATGATGAAAAAGGATGATAAAATAGACTACTTTTTTACTCTTTGGACACTAAAAGAAAGCTATGTCAAGGCACTAGGCAAGGGACTTTATGTTCCATTAAAATCATTTACTGTAAAATTAGAAAAAGAAATTAAGCTTTATGGAGAAAATAAAAATAAGTTTTATTTTAAGCAGTTTAATATAGATGCTGGATATAAATTGGCAGTCTGTGCTCAGAATAATATGTTTCAAAATAGTGTTAATGTTATTAAAATAGATGATTTATTGAATGATATTTTTAATTTTTTATGAAATATGGTATAATTTAGAAAAAAGATGAAGGTGATATTATGCAAAAAGCTGTTGAATTAACTTATGGATCTAAGACATTGAGGGGTATGATGCATGTTCCAGATGGCACAAATGGCAAAGTTCCTATGGTAGCTGTATTTCATGGATTTACAGGCAATAAAGTTGAGTCACATTTTATTTTTGTAAAGTTGTCGAGAGAGTTGGAGAAAGCAGGCATAGGCAGTGTCAGATTCGACTTCTATGGATCTGGTGAAAGCGATGGAGACTTTATCGATATGACATTTAGCGGTGAAGTAGAAGATGCAAGACATATAGTAGAATTTGTAAAGAACGATCCTCTGACAGATGTCAATAATATCGGAATACTGGGTTTCAGCATGGGTGGTGCCATTGCTGCCATTATAGCAAAGGAATACAAAGACATCGTAAAATCATTGGTACTCTGGGCTCCTGCTTTTAATATGAGAGATGCAATAATGCTTCAATCTCAGAGTGAAGCAGGAAATTTGCTTAATGAACATGGCTTTGTTGATATTGGTGGGTTCGCACTTGGGAAAGGATTTGTGCTTGACATAGCTGATATTGATATATTTGAGTCAGCGAAAGGGTATGACAAAGACGTGCTAATAGTTCACGGCACAAAAGATGAAGCTGTTCCGTATACTGTGTCTGAGGAGATTTTAAAGACAGTTTACAAAGAAAATGGACGTAGAATATCGATAGATGGATCAGATCATACATTTAGCAGGCTTGACTGGCAAAGGAAGGCTATCGATGAATCTGCTGCTTTTTTGAAAGAAAAGCTTAAATGAAATAGAGGGCCCAATAGTGAGCCCTTTTTAGATTTACTTTTCTGTCACAAGCTTTACTATATTCAATATAACTTCAACAGCTTTTTCCATCGCAAAAATAGGTATGTATTCATATTTGCCGTGAAAATTATGGCCTCCTGTAAATATGTTAGGCGTTGAAAGTCCCATGTACGATAACCTTGCTCCATCAGTGCCGCCGCGGATAGGAGACACATCTGGTTTTACGCCTGCTTTCTCTATAGCTTTTAGTGCAATTTCAACTATGCTCATGTCTTTTTCAATGATTTCTCTCATATTGTAATATTGGTCTTTTAAATCTATTTCTACTGTGCCTTCGCCGTATTTTTCATTTAATTTGTTTATCAAATTTAACAAGTAATTTTTGCGATTTTCAAAGTTTTCTTTGTCAAAATCCCTTATTATGTAGTACATGTGTGTTTCTTCTACATTACCATTAAAATTATTTATGTGATAAAATCCCTCATATCCTTCTGTATTTTCCGGTGTTTCTTCCAGCGGCAACATTGAAGCAAGCTCTACTCCTATTAAAACAGAGTTTTTCATTTTGCCTTTTGCTGTTCCAGGATGTACATTTCGGCCGTGTATTATTATTTTTGCAGATGCTGCATTGAAGTTTTCATATTCCAATTCACCCAATTTTCCACCATCGATTGTATAAGCAAAATCAGCCCCGAATTTTTTTACGTCAAATTTGTCTGCACCGCGTCCGATTTCTTCGTCTGGCGTAAAACACACTTTTATCGTTCCATGTTTTATCTCTGGATGTGACATAATGTATTCGCAGGCAGTGACAATCTCAGCGATTCCAGCCTTATCATCGGCACCAAGCAGTGTTGTACCATCTGTCGTGATCAGTGTTTTTCCTATGTAGTCTTTTAATTCTGGAAAATCACTTGGTGACAAAACGATATTCTTATCCTTGTTTAATATTATGTCTTTGCCATCGTAGTTTTCGATTATCTGCGGATTTACATTTTTTCCAGACATATCAGGGCTTGTGTCCATGTGTGATATAAAGCCTACTACTGGTATTTTCCTATCAACATTAGATGGTATTGTAGCCATTACATATCCATTTTCATCGACGGATACGTCTGTAAGCCCTATAGCTTTTAATTCGGAGGCCAAGTCTTTGGCAAAAGCCATTTGCCCATTTGTACTAGGGCATTTTGAAGAGTTTTCATTTGATGTTGTTTCATACTTTACGTATTTTAAAAATCGATGAGCGACGTTTTGCAATATACCCCTTCTTTCTTAAAATTTTCTAAAATTATTTTATCACTTATAAGAAAAATTTAAAAGAAATAAAGCCTGGGTTACCGTTACCAGGCTTTAGTAAAATTCTACTAATAAATGGTCGTCAATTTCTACAGGAATTTCACTTCTTCTTGGCATTTTAATTAATTTGCCTTCCATTTTATCCACATTGACATTGATATATGGTGGAATATCATTTGTGCCGATGCTTTGTTTTATAAGGGGCATATTTTTACTTTTTTCTTTAACGGAGACGACATCTCCGACATTTACCTCATAAGATGGGATATTTACTTTTTTGCCATTTACTAAAATATGGCCATGCGAAACGAGCTGACGTGCAGAGTATATTGTAGGAGCAAAGCCCATCCTGTATACAATATTGTCAAGGCGCCTTTCAAGAAGTGAAAGAAGTTTTTCGCTTGTCGGTTCCTTGCTTTTTAGTGCTTTTTCAAAATACCTTCTATACTGTCTTTCCTTAACGTTGTAGATTGATTTGAGCTTTTGTTTTTCAAGAAGTCTTCTACCGTATTCAGAAAGCTTTTTGCCTCTAGCTAGCCCATGCTGTCCAGGAGCGTACGGCCGCTTTAACGAAGGACACTTTGGACTACCGCATAGGGGATGTCCTACAATTCTGCACATTCTATGCTTTGGTACTATTGTTCTTGCCAACTGCTCACCTCCATTTTATAATGATAATCATTATCAATTAATCACATTCAATTATATAGTCTGAAATAAAATTTATCAAGTATTTTTCTTAAGTATATTTTTATCAAAGAACAAAAAAATATACAAAAACCCGGCATTAAGCCGAGTTTTTTAAAATTTTTCCCAGTGCAGTACGTCGTTTAAAGATTTTTTATTTCTTGGAGACGGATTTTGCGTACTGTAGCCTAAAGCAATAATTGAGATCATTCTAAGGTTTGATGGAACATTTAAATATTCATTTATGTCTTTTTCATATGTCCGATCATACCCTGCTACCCAGCATGAAGAGATGCCGTATGCTTTTGCTGCAAGTATGATATTTTCAGTTGCTGCTGCACCATCTTCTAGATGGTGGATGTTTTCTTTTTCACAGTATACAACTACACATGCTGCAGCATCTTTAATAAATTTGCCGTATGTAGCCTTTTCAGAAATATACTTAAGAGCTTCCTTGTCAGTTACAACGACGAAATGCCAAGGTTGAACATTGTTTGCAGATGGAGCAAGTCTTCCGCAGTCAATAATATCTTCCAGTATGTTTTTTGGAATTGGTTTATCTTCAAAAGATCTTACAGCTCTTCTTTGCTTTAATACTTCTAATGCATCCATATAAAACACCTCCATTTAATATTATATCCACTAAAAAATTAATTTCAAAATTTGGTTAAATATTTATTGACGGTAAAATATGAATATGTAAAAATATTGTTAAGATTAATATATGGGAAGCATTGACGGCATCAGCATATTATCTCTACAAGAAAAAGCAGAATCACAGTTCTTCAGGTGGAGGCACTAATTAATTGAATTTAACTAAACTTATAGGAGATGATATTATGTCGAGATTAAAATATATTATGGAACTTAAAGATTATTACGGCATTGACTTAAAAAGAATAAACCATGCATTAAAAGTGCTTAGCTTTGCTGACAGAATAGTGGATGGCGAAAATATTACTGATGAAAAAATCAAGAAGATCGTGTATATTACCGCAATTTTGCATGATATCGGCATCAAAAAAGCTGAAGAAAAATATGGTAGCTCATCCGGAAGATATCAGGAAATAGAGGGACCGGCCATTGCAAGAGAGATTATGCGGAAAAACAATGAGGACGAGGGTATAATAGAAAGAGTATGTTATATTATAGGTGGTCATCATACGGCATCTAAAAATGATGGACTTGATTTTCAGATAATATGGGAATCTGATCTTCTGGTAAATATAGAAGAGGATGAATTGTATAAAGATAGAGAAAAGGTCAGCAATATTGTAGAAAAGAATTTTAAGACAAAGACAGGCAAAAACATTGCAGGTGACTTGTTTCTAAGTTAAAGCTTGATAATATAATTTATATAGTATAAAATATGAGATGTAAAATAAGATTGGAGGTTTACATATGACAAATGTATTAAACTTTGACTATTCCAATGCGTTGAATTTTGTAAATGAGCATGAAATATCATATCTAGAGAAACAGGCGCAATTATCACTTGATATGGTGCTAAATAAGACTGCGCAGGGAAGTGATTTCCTTGGTTGGGTTGATTTGCCGAGGGATTACGACAAGGAAGAATTTGCTCGAATCAAAAAAGCTGCAGAGAAAATAAGATCTGATTCAGATGCACTTGTCGTAATCGGAATTGGTGGTTCGTACTTAGGCGCTAGGGCAGCTATTGAGATGCTTACACACTCATTTTACAATATTTTGCCACAATCAGTTAGAAAGGCGCCAGAAATATATTTTGCAGGAAACAGCATAAGCTCTACATACCTTCAAGATTTATTAGAAGTTCTATACGGCAAAGATATATCTATAAACGTCATATCAAAGTCTGGTACTACTACAGAACCGGCTATAGCATTTCGAGTCTTCAGGGATTTTCTAGAAAAGAAATATGGAAAAGAAGAAGCTAAATCTAGGATATATGTCACAACAGATAGAAAAAAAGGTGCTCTTAAAAAACTGGCGGATGAAGAAGGCTATGAGACATTTGTGATTCCTGATGATGTAGGTGGCAGATATTCCGTTCTAACGGCAGTAGGTTTGCTTCCTATAGCGGCTGTAGGCATAGATATTGATGAAATGATGAAAGGTGCATATGAAGCATCATTAGTTTTCAAAAAACCTGATATAAAAGACAATTTAAGTATGCAGTATGCTGTACTTAGAAATGCGCTTTATAGGAAGGGGAAATCTGTTGAAATTTTAGTAAACTATGAACCGAGGCTTCACTATTTTTCCGAATGGTGGAAACAGCTTTTTGGGGAAAGCGAAGGCAAGGACCACAAAGGAATATATCCTGCATCAGTAGATTTTTCGACGGATCTTCATTCTATGGGGCAATTTATACAAGACGGAAGCAGGATAATGTTTGAGACGGTTATAAATGTAGAAAAACCACTAAAGGAAATAACGATAAATGAGGATAAGGACAATGTAGATGGGCTTAATTTCTTGGCCGGTAAGACAGTTGATTTTGTCAACAAGAAAGCTTTTCAAGGTACAGTGCTTGCCCACAATGATGGCGGTGTGCCAAATCTAATAGTGAATGTTCCAGAGATATCTGCATACAACTTTGGATACCTTGTATACTTCTTTGAAATGGCTTGCGGCATAAGCGGATACTTAAATGGCGTAAATCCATTTGATCAACCTGGTGTGGAAGCATACAAGAAAAATATGTTTGCGCTTTTAGGCAAACCTGGTTACGAGAAAGAAAAAGAAGAATTGGAAAAAAGGCTTAAAAGATAAAAAAGGATATGTCTATAGGGCATATCCTTTAAATTTATGTTTTTCTGACAAAAAATTTCTAGTATAATATTAAGTAGTTGTTAAGATTTTAGGATGGTGATGAAATGGAAGTTGGCATATCGACAGCTTGCTTTTATCCGGATTATCTTACAGAAGAAACTATTCCCATTATTGCTAGTATGGGTATCAAAACCGTTGAGGTGTTTTTAGAATCTTACAGTGAGTATGATGAAGATTTTTGCAAAGAGATGAAAGATAACCTTGATAAATATGAAATCGAGGTTAATTCTATACATGCTATAGGGACTCAGTTTGAACCGCAGCTTTTCTCAGCAACATCGAGGCAAAGGAATGATGCATCAAAGATGCTCATTAAAGTCTTAAAAGCTGCCAAGATACTCGGTTCAAAGATCTATGTTTTTCATGGTCCAGCGCTTAAAAAAGATACACTTCCTAATGTAGATTTTAAGAAAATCGCAAAATATATAGATTATATAGCTGATACTTCAGGAGAATATGGAGTCAAATTTTCTTGGGAAAATGTTTATTGGTGCTGGTTTTCGTATCCTGAATTCGCAACATCCATAAAGCAAGTCACAAACAGCAAAAATATATATTTTACATTAGACATAAAACAGGCAATGAAAAGCAAAAAGGATCCCTTTGATTTTCTTAAAACTATGGGAAAGCAGCTTACAAATGTCCATTTGTGTGATTACGATTTAAGTGGCGAACTGCATCTGCCTGGTAAAGGAAATTTTGATTTTAGGAGACTGTATAAAGAGTTAAAGAATATCGATTACAGAGGATCGCTTATAATGGAGGTGTACAGAAACAATTATAAAGATCGGAAAGAGGTGGTTGAAAGCATTGAGTATCTCAAAAGTATCTTTGAAAAATAAATAAGGGCTTTAAATAAAACCCTTATTTGTACAATTTAACATTTTTATGATTTGCCAGGTACCATTTGTTTGATTCCATTTGAATCCAGCGCAATGCCATAGCCATACGCTAAAGTTGAAAAATTTAATTCAGCCTGTTGTAATGGTATTCCTTTAATTGTGACATTTTTTAATTCGCCTGTTCCTACACCTCTTTTAGCGCATTGAAATAGGTAGTTTACCCCTTGCGGCATGAATCCAAACATTCTGGCACCTACCGTGTCAGTTGCTACAGGATCGGTTCCTGCTATTATCATGTTTGCATTGATAGGCTTTCCTTCAGATGGGCCTGTGCCTATCATTGCTTCTTGTGCGCTTAATATTGTAAGGTCTATAGAAATTTTTTCTGCCATTGCTCTTATGAAATTGTGGAGGTCATCATGTATCCCTAGATTTTTTTTCGGAAATCCATGTATTTCTGCAGGAGGCCAGCTTAAAGCTATGTTTTTTATTCCAAGGGACACAGTCGCTTCCTCGTGTATCTTCATTTGAGTAAATGAAATCAAAACATCCATCTTTTCATAAAGCTCATTTACTTTTGTAGATTTAACGAGGCAATCGTCCAGCAACAGTTCTACATAAGGTCCATAATTTAAATCCACAAACTCGACGCCCTCTTCTGATATGACTTTATCAATGCCATTATCTGACATGACTTTTGGCGTAGGATCACCGCCAGAACCGGCAGCAATTACTATTCTTCCGGGATTTTTCGATTTTATATACTTGATTAATGCCCTTAATGTATTTGGGCCGACTATTGTACCGCTTTGTGGCGGTTTGCTTTTGACAAAATTAGGTGTAATCACAACTGTATTGCCTGCATCTATTAAATTTTGAAGTGGAAGTAAATTTAATGCGTTGTTTAGGTTTTCTATTTCATCAGGTCCTGATGTGATGGAAACCACAGGTTCGACTATTTTTCTGTATCTCATAAAATCACCTCATATATATCTTTTCACATTTTTAAAAAAATAAAAGATTAACTGCAGCATAAAACACCAAGGAATTTTAATGATTCAACAAATATTTCATTGACATTTAAGCATCTGGATTGTATTATATAATTTAACAAATTAATATAATAAACTCTTATCAAGAGTAGCGGAGGGACTGGCCCTATGAAGCTCGGCAACCGGATATCACGGTGCCAATTCCAGCAGCGTATCGCTGAAAGATGGGAGCACATTTATCTCTTCTTTTGGCGAAGAGATTTTTTATTTTTATCAGGAGGGGTTATATTGTTAAATTCAAAAAATTTATGTCAAAAGCTCAATAACCGTGAATTTGTTGTTACTGTTGAGATGTCAACGCCAAAAGGAGCTGATATTTCAAATTCTATTGAAGAAGCAAGAAAATTGTATGGAATAGTGGATGCTTTAAATATAACTGACTGTCCTATGGCAAACATGAGGATGAGTCCGATTGCGCTTGCACATCTTCTACAAAATCATCTGAATATTGAAACTATATTCCATCTAACTTGCAGGGATAGAAATCTTATAGGTCTTCAGGCAGAGCTTTTAGGGGCGTATGCTCTTGGAGTAAGAAATATTCTTGCATTGACGGGTGATGATCCTAAACGTGGAGACGTACCTCAAGCAACTGGTGTATACGATGTGGATTCTATAGGGTTAATTAAGATTGCAAAATCGTTAAACAATGGTTTTGACTACAGTGGAAACAGGCTGGAGTCATCGACAAGCTTTTGTATAGGTACTACAGCAAATCCAAATGATTTAAGCAAAGAATCAATAGAAAAATTAAAGATAAAAATAGAAAATGGGGCATCATTTATACAGACACAACCGGTTTATGATGAAAAAATTTTATATAGATTTCTTGATGCAATAAGCAAGTTCGGCATACCTGTCTTAGTAGGTGTTCTGCCGCTTAAAAGTTATAAAATGGCTGTCAATTTAAATGCAAAGGTACCAGGCATTGAAATACCTGATTACATCCTTGAAAGATTAAAAAACAACGGAAAAGGCGAAGGACTTAAAATTGCGGTAGAGTTTATAAATAAGATAAAAAATCTGGTAAGTGGTGTTCATATTATGCCGCTTGGGAGGACGGACATCGTCGTCGATATTATCAATAATGTAAAAAATATAAAGACAGATATTAAAAAAGAAGTTTTGTAATCACTGTAAGGAGATGTAATCATTGGATATTTTAAAGAACTTAAAGAATAGTGTAATTGTGTTTGATGGAGCAATGGGAACGATGCTTCAAATGAAAGGGCTTAAAACAGGTGAGTGCCCAGAGTACTATAACATAACACACCCGGATATCGTATATGAAATTCATAAATCGTACATCGATGCTGGCGCTGATGTGATTGAAACAAATACTTTTGGTGCCAATAGAATAAAATTGAAAGCTTATAATCTTTCTGGCGATGTACCGTTGATAGTAAGAAGTGCTGTTAAGATAGCAAAGAAGGCTGCAGGAGATAAAGCGGTTGCCCTTTCGATGGGACCTATTGGAGAATTGATGGAGCCTTTCGGCAAACTTACATTTGATGAAGCATATAATGCCTTTTCTGAAGTCGCTGTAGAAGGTGAAAAGGCAGGTGCAGATTTAGCACTAATAGAAACTATGTCAGATATTTTAGAAGCTAAGGCGGCTATTCTTGCAGTGAAAGAAAATACGAATTTAAAAGTAATATGCACTATGACGTTTCAAGAAGATGGAAGAACATTGATGGGGACAGATCCTGTGACAGCTGTTGTGAGTCTTCAAGGGTTGGGGCTTGACGCTATTGGCGTGAATTGTTCTACAGGGCCTGATATGATGGCTGATATAGTAAAAAAGATGTCGGAAGTTGCTCGAATACCTATTTTAGCGCAGCCAAATGCCGGGATGCCTCATTTAAAGGATGGCAAGACGTTCTACAATGTATCGCCGGAGCAATTTGTACATCAGTCAAAAAAACTTTTAGAGTGTGGCGCATCTATTGTAGGTGGCTGCTGTGGCACGACACCGGAGTTCATTAAATTATTAAAGAACGATGTATATAATGTTGAGCATAAATCGACCATGAGGAAAGTGACAGCAGTTTCATCAAATACAAAAACTGTTTTCATAGGTGAAAATAACCCAATATGTATAATAGGTGAGAGGATAAATCCGACAGGTAAAAAAAGGCTAAGTGCGGCTATAAAAGAGGGTAAGTTTAATATTCTGTTTGATGAAGCAAGCTCACAGGAAAATTTAGGCGCTGATATGTTGGATATAAATATTGGAGTGCCGGGAATAGATGAAGAGAAGCTAATGCCTTATGTCGTCTCGCAGATTCAAAATATTGTCAATCTGCCGTTGCAGATAGATAGCAGCAATGTCAAAGCAATAGAAAATGCAGTAAGAATAGTAAGAGGAAAGCCGATTATAAACTCTGTAAGCGCAAAAGAAAAAAGCTTACAAGAAGTATTGCCCATTGTTAAAAAGTATGGTACTAGCGTTATAGGACTTACAATAAGCGATGATGGGCTTCCTAGAAATGCAGAGGAAAGGCTTAAAAATGCTGAAAAAATTGTAAAAACAGCCTTTGACTATGGAATACCAAAGGAAGATATTATAATTGATTGCATAGCTCTTACGGTGTCATCGGAGCAGACGGCGGCGATTGAAACTTTAAAGGCAATTAAGCTTGTAAAAAGTGAGCTTGGTGTAAGCACGATTATTGGACTTAGCAACATATCTTATGGTTTGCCTGAGCGGCAACTTATAAATACTGCATTTCTTGCTATGGCAGCATCATACGGCCTTGATGCAGTGATAGTAAATCCAAACGATAAAATTACGATGGATATATTAAATGCATCAATGGTTTTGACATCTAGGGATGCAAGATGCGAAAAATACATACAGACATATAAAAAAGATGATAAAATCAGCAATATATCCGATGCAACGATTGAAGAAAAACTAAAAAAAGATGCAAGCCAAATGCTTTATAAAAACATACTAGAAGGTAAAAAGACAGACATAGATAGATTAGTGTTGGAAATACTTAATGAAGGCGTAGAACCATTAAGTATAGTAGATAATACAATAATACCTGCATTGAAGGATGTAGGAGACAAGTACGATAAGGGAATATATTTTCTACCGCAGCTTTTAAACTCCGCTGAAGTTGTAGAAAGCGCTTTTAAAGTTTTAAAAGAAAAGATGCCAAAAGGAATGGGATCTAAAGGCAAAATAATACTTGCTACAGTAGAAGGCGACATACACGACATAGGTAAAAATATAGTCAAAGTCCTTCTTGAAAATTACGGGTACGAGGTAATAGATCTTGGGAAAGATGTGAAACCATCTACTATAGTTGACGAACTGAAGCGGACGAAAGCACCGCTTGTAGGGCTTAGTGCCTTAATGACTACGACGCTTAACAATATGGAAAAGACGATTAAAATATTAAGGAAGGAACATGATGTAAAAATCATGGTTGGTGGTGCTGTGCTTACAAAAGATTATGCAATGAAAATCGGCGCTGATTATTATGGTGCAAATGCGCAAGAGGCGGTTAGGATAGCCGATAAAGTATTTAGCGAATTAAACAAAGAGTAAAAGCCGGTGGTTCCGGCTTTTGCTTTAATATATTTTTTTGCATCTTAGATGTTCTCTTACCCTATCTAAAGTCTCTCCAAATCTCTGGAAGTGTACAATTTCTCTTTCTCTTAAAAATCTCAATGTATCTTTTACACATGGATCATCAGTAAGATTTATAAGGTGTTCATATGTTGCCCTTGCTTTTTCCTCGGCTGCCATGTCTTCATGTAGATCCGCAATTACATCACCCTTTGCTTGAATGTACGCCGCTGTCCAAAGCATTCCTGTTGTATCGCTGTAGAAAAGAGCTCTGTCATGCTCTGTGTACTGTTCTCCAAGGCCTTCTTTCCTAAGCTCTTCTACTGGTACGCCTTTTAAAAGCTTAAATACCATTGTGGCAATTATTTCAAGATGCGCAAATTCTTCGGTGCTGATGTCTGTCAATGTACCTTTAGCCTGACCAATTGGCATTGTGTATCTTTGTGTTTGATACCTAAGTGCTGCAGCTAATTCACCATCTGGTCCTCCATACTGTGCTATTAAAAATTTAGCCATCTTGATGTCTGGTTTACATACATTTGCAGGATATTCTAATTTTTTTTCATACACCCACATAGTATCACCTCTTTAATACTGAATTTCCCATGGCCATGGGTCATCTACCCACCTAAATCTGTTACACTGTGAAGGCGTTTCACCGAAAGACATCAATGGACCATAAAGTTGCTCATATTGTACTTTTAATGATTTTGACTGTTGGCTATAGTAGTTGTAATCTTTTAATGCTTTTTGATCTTCAGGATGTGTGTCAAGGTAAAGATTTAAGTCTATACACGCAAAATCTAACTCCATTATTTTTTTGATAAGAGCTACTTGATTTGCATCCATTTATTAGTACCCCCTCGCTTTTTCCTCAATGTATGGCTTATCTAATTCAGGAAAAATTGTTCCTCTCCTTAAACCTTGTTCAGGCGGATACGATGATACATACTTTTGCATCGGTATATATGCCTCAGCCAAGCCTTTTTGGCTCATATCATATGTTTGTATATAAAGATCGTTATAATCATACATATATAAAACCTCCATTTTAGTATTTTTAATATATAATATTCAGATTATATATATGTGTGATAATATATTTATAATGAATTATTTTGACGTATTTACACATGTATGATATATATAATGTATATTAAAGTTTAGGGGAAATGTGACATGAAGAAAAACGAAGAAATAATAGTTAATATAGATGATATGGACTTAAATGGACATGGATTAACACATTTAAGTGGCAATATTATTAAAGTAAGAGGAGCTATTAAAGGGCAAAAGGCAAAGGTGAAGATAAAAAAAATAAAAGGTGAAGAAATTGAGGCAGATGTTGTAGAGGTACTAGAGAGATCACCGTTGGAACATGGTGATGTATGTAAACATTTTGGTAAATGTGGCGGCTGTGCATATTTAAATATAAATTATGAAGATCAATTAAAATTAAAAGAAGATTATGTAAAAAAACTTCTTGATGAAGCAGGAATAAAAGATTTTGAATTTCTCGGCATTGTTAGAAGTCCAGATGCCTTTTTATACAGAAACAAGATGGAGTACACGTTTGGAAAAGATGACAATGGGATAAGTCAGTTGGGACTTCACGTGAAAGGTAGATTTTACGATATTGTAACGACGGAAGACTGCAGGATTGTTGATAGTGATTTTATCACCTGCTTAAAAATTGTTTTGGATTATGCAAAACAGCACAGCTTACCACACTATAATATAAAGACACATGAAGGCTATATGAGATACTTAGTTATTAGAAAAGCTGCAAATACAGGTGAGGTTATCATTAATGTTGTTACAACATCTCAGATAAAACACGATTTTAGTAAACTGGTAGATGAGCTTAGAAGCATAAAATTAAATGGTAAACTTATAGGTATATTGCACACTGTAAATGACAGCTATTCTGATGCAGTTAAGTGCGAAAAACTTGAAGTGTTATATGGCAGAGACTATATAATGGAAGAAATACTCGGTCTTAAATTTAAGATAAGCGCATTTTCATTTTTCCAAACTAATTCAAAAGGTGCAGAGAAGCTCTACAGCATAGCAAGGGAATTCGCAGGGGAAATATCTAACAAAATTTTATTTGACTTGTATTGCGGTACTGGGACTATAGGGATAATAATGGCACCATTGGCTAAAAAAGTCATAGGTGTAGAACTTGTCGAAGAAGCCGTTGATGCTGCACGTGAAAATGCACGATTAAACGGGCTTAATAATATACAGTTTATAGCAGGCGATGTTGCACAAAAGATAAAGGAAATAAATGATAAGCCGGATGTGGTTGTGTTAGATCCTCCTAGACCCGGAGTAAATCCAAAGGCTATAATGGACATCATAAAATTAAACCCAGAAAAGATAATCTACGTATCCTGCAATCCTGTGTCACTAACAAGGGATTTAAAGATGTTTAATGAAAGACAGTACAAAGTGGAAAAAGTAAAATGCGTCGATATGTTTCCTCACACTCCTCATGTGGAATGCGTAACATTGATGTCAAGGGTGTAAGCCTTGAACTTACTGGGTTTGCAGGATTATACTTATCTTGTCTACTCGACGTATAGTTTTAAATGCGTCCGCGGGAACATATCGATGGATAGAAAAAGAACCGAAAAATGAAGTAGGGTCGAGTTGATAGAATAGATAACGTCATAGAGTTGTGGAGATAGGATAGATGTAAAAATTGGTGATATTGAATTTAATATATTGAGCTGACCGCTGATCAGGAGATGAATTCTCTTGATTGGCGGTTTCGTTTTATTAATAGCTCATAAAAAATCAATTTATTGAGAATGATGTTATCATTTAGAGTGAGCAAAAAGAAACTTGACAAAGTTAGTATCTTGCAATACAATATATCTGTATATTGCATTGCAAGATACTAAATGGGAGGTTTTATTATGATTCCTTCACAAATGTTAAAAGGTGTGTTAGAAGGATGCATTTTAGAGATAATCCGAAAACAAGAGACTTATGCATATGAAATCTCGAAACAGTTAGAGCGATATGGATTTGGAGAGATATCTGAAGGAACAATATATCCTATTATTTTGCGCCTACAGAAAAGTGAACTTGTGAAAGCTACTTTACAAGACTCTAATAGCGGACCGAAGCGCAAATATTATCATTTAACTGAGAAGGGGGTTATTAGTCTAAGTGAATTTAAAGTTAACTGGCAAGAACTAGATCATGCGGTTAATCAATTATTTATGGGAGGAAAAGAACATGAATAAATTAGCAAAGGAATTATTAAAGAAAAATAATAATAGGGAAAAAGCGATATTTGATGAAAACAAAGAAATTTATACAAATATGATTGTCTACTTACGGGGTTCTGATTTATCAGAGTACAATCAAGAAGTTGTAAGAGGAGATATTATTGAACTAATTATTGATGGTCAGCAACGAGGCGATAATATTAAAAAAGTCATGGGAGGCAGATATAAGGAAATCTGTGATCAGATTATCGAAGCTATGCCTAAGAAGACAAAAAAAGATAAGGTGATGGATTTTTTAGATATGTCTCTTCATGCACTATGGGTTTTAGGTGTTATTTCTTTAGCTAAAAACTTTATAATTAGCTTAATTTCAAATAAAGCTGGGTTTGAGTTTATCTTAACCGTTGGGGATATTATAAATGGACTTGCAATTATCCTTATAGCAAATGTGATTGTATTGTATATTACTAAAACAGCATTTGGTGCAAAGAAAGAAAAAAAAGTAGTTTCTTTTTTAAAAGCGTGGTTTATGGCTGCAGCTGTTTTGGCAGCTATGATATTGAGTAATGTATACTTTAGAACCATTGCAGTGAATATTTCTTTATGGTTAGCAGCAATAACTGTCATATTGATTTTTGTTATTTGGAAAATTATAAGTGAAAGAGCGTAAATGAGATTTTCTTAATTTGATTTTGCTAAGTCGACGCGTTCCCGTCTACCGTAAGTGCAAAATTTGCGATAGATATGTTTCCGAGAACGGACATATCTCAAATGACATTTATTCTGTCCTCTCGTGCCACGTAGAGACGGTAGTGCTGTTGACAAATGTAAAAAACAAATAAGCGTCTGAAAAACGGCTTGAATACAGGGGTTTTCCGGTGATTTGCCATCTGCCTAAAATGTGCTTTTTGGTGGTGGTGGTATAAACTTTCTTTAACATCTGTTTGCTACAATTATAAAAGTTTAAAATAAAACGGAGGTGTTTGCCACATGATTAATATACCTGTTGTTGAAGATGATGAAAAACTGATATGCACCTATCTTAATGATAACGGATATTCTGCAAAAGGATGCCTGAATCCGAAGGAAGCATATGATTTAATGTACAATAGTACATACGATTTAATAATTTCGGATATTATGATGCCGGAAATCGACGGTTATGAGTTTGCAAAAACGGTGCGTGAATTAAATAAGGTTATTCCTATACTTTTTATCAGTGCTCTTGACGATATCTCATCAAAACAAAAAGGATTCAGGGCAGGCATTGACGATTATATGGTAAAGCCGATTAATATGGATGAGCTGGTACTGCTGAACAACGCAAAGAATATACAGATACGATAATTACGGCATCTCGACGGCTGACAGCACTTGTTACTAATATGCTCAAGCTGAATAAACTTGAAAATCAGGAGATAAGACCAGTTGCGGAGCCATATGATTTGTGCAGGCAGTTATGCAACTGTGCGCTTTCTTTTGAAAACTTGTGGGAAGAAAAAGGAATCGAATTTGAAGCGGATATTGAGGATCAAGCCGTTATACGCGCGGATGAAAGCATGCTGGAACTAGTATGGAACAACCTGCTTTCCAACGCTATAAAATTTACCGAACCAGGTGGAAAGATTACATTAAAGCAGACTTCTGATGAAGACACAGTCACCGTATCAGTGTCCGACACAGGTTGCGGAATCAGTGATGAAGCGATGAAGCACATTTTCGACAAATTTTATCAGGGAGATACATCTCATTCCAGCGAAGGAAACGGCCTTGGCCTTGCCCTTGTGCTTAGAGTTATTGAACTGCTAGACGGCTCTATATCGGTAAAGAGCGAAGTAGGCAAAGGCTCGACATTTACAGTCAGGTTAAGAAAAAATATATAAAAGCGAATTTTGTAGTGCACTATTGAGTACATATATCAAAACCAAGCAGCGTGAATTTGATTTTTTTGAATTCATGCTGCTTTTTTATTAAAAAATTCTCATTTGCTCTACTTCAAATTAATATTTCTTAAACATTTCTCCAACAATTTAAAAACATTGCTGCATTATAATAAAAACATCAGATAAAGAACGGGCAATCCAGGCTCGTGATTCTGATAGAAATTTTTATAAAAAGGAGCGATTGATATGAGTGAGACTGAAAAAAACAATTTTATTGGCTATGAGTACAAGGATATTACTGTAAAACGCGACATGGAAGCGTTATATGTAGACAGCTATCCCTACTTTGGCTGGGTACTGGATGGCACTAGCCCTGCCGTTAAGGGGCTGACGCATGTTACCTTGAAATTCAAGCGTGACCGAAAAATTAAGAACAAAGCTGAGTTGACAAGACTTCAGCATCAATTCGAGAGCTATGCAAAGGAAATCGAGAGATTGGAAATGTCTAAAGTAGTCGGAGCAAGCACTGTGGCATATGTTATTGGCGTTTTCGGAACAACGTTTATGGCAGGCTCGGTGTTCAGCTATTTGGCTGGTATGCTGCCGCTAAGTGTAATTCTTGCAATTCCAGGGTTTATAGGCTGGATAATTCCGTATTTTTGCTATGAAAAAATCAAAAGCAAAAAGACGGATGAAGTATCCCCCATTATTGAACAAAAATATGACGCAATTTATGAGACATGCGAGAAAGCCAATCGTTTATTAAATAATTGACACAGAAAGGAAGTGCTTATCAATGGGTATTAAGTCCGATTTGCAGGTTGTGGCCCTGCGCAAGGCGTATGAATTCGTGGACCGCGATCCGGAAACCAACATCCCTAAACTCGTTTATTTTCTTGACAAATTTATACCGCCTGGAATTCTTGACGAGCAAATAGACGCAGTTAAAAAGGTTATATCGGAGACCGAAAGCAACTGGTACAAATATATAATGAGCCTTTGGACGGATATTGATGATGATGTGAGAAAAAAGATTTTTGAAAATTTTGTAATAAATGCATCTTTGAAATGGGGAGATATAAATGGAGAGCTTCAGGAAAAGTATAAATGCAATATTCCATGGGCGCTTTTAATTGACCCTACGTCGGCCTGTAATCTCCAATGTACTGGGTGCTGGGCGGCTGAATACGGAAACAAGTTGAACTTGACATACGATGAACTTAATAACATTATTTGCCAGGCGAAAGAGCTTGGTGTCCGCTTTTTCCTTTATTCTGGGGGGAGAGCCTCTTGTAAGAAAGGTGGACATCATCCGCTTGTGTGAAACATATCCAGACTGTCAGTTCAGTGCGTTTACAAACGGTACCCTCATTGATGAAGCTTTTGCTGTTGAAATGCTGAGGGTCAAGAATTTCATCCCTGCCATCAGCGTTGAAGGCTTTGAAGAAGATACTGACTTTCGGCGTGGAATCGGCACATTCAAAAAAGTTGAAAAAGCTATGTCGATACTCAAGTCCAAGCGTCTGCCGTTCGGGATCTCCTGCTGCTACACGAGTAAAAACGTTCATATAATTGGTTCAGAGGAGTATTTTGATCAAATGATTGAATGGGGTGCGAAATTTTGCTGGTTTTTTACGTATATGCCTATTGGGAACTCAGCAGTACCTGAGTTGATGGTCAGCGCCGAACAAAGAAAATTTATGTATGAGCAGGTGCGCAAATTTCGTGGAACAAAGCCTTTATTCACTTTGGATTTTTGGAACGACGGAGAATATGTGGACGGATGTATAGCGGGAGGAAGGCGCTATTTGCACGTCAACGCAAATGGCGATATAGAACCTTGTGCGTTTATTCACTATTCGGACTCTAACATTCGTGAAAAGACTCTGTTAGAAGCTTTGCAATCTCCGTTATTCATGGCTTACCACGATCGTCAGCCGTTTAACGAAAACCACCTGCGTCCTTGTCCGCTGCTGGATAACCCAGATGCATTAGTGGAAATGGTGGAAACCTCAGGTGCGCACTCCACCGATTTGGAAAATCCTGAAGATGTGCATTGTCTTTCTGCTAAATGCAAAATCCCCGCAGAAAATTGGGCACATGTTGCAGACGAGCTTTGGAAATGTGCAGGACATTGTTCTGCGTACAATAAGTCGAAATTGGCGTAAAGAAAAAATCGTACAAATGTGAAAACTTTTATCGGTGCAGTCATTGCTATTGTTGCGGCTGTTGCTTTAATCAATAACCGTAAATAAGGAATGAAGAAATATTACAATAAGGCATGATTTTGTTAAGCAAGTCTATCGCATATTTGCTTGATTGTGACATGGAAAGTATCTAAAAATGAAAAGAGGTGAATTAAATGAAAGCTATCATTGTCATTTTAATAATTGCTGTTGTAGGTGTCATCGGCATAGCTGTAGCCAAGAAAAAACGCAAGTAACATATCATGCAAAGAAAGGAGAGTAAACAGTTGCCTCACTGGTATTCAATGCTTCGATTGGTCTTAAAAATAAAAGGGTGAGAATGCCTGTTAAAAACGCAATTATGTCATTAACATAAGAGAAAGGAAAAACCATGTCTTATAGTCACAAATAAAACTAAAATATAAATTTAAACGCAAAAAGCCTTGAATCAATAAAAAATGATTTAAGGCTTTTTTATACATGTGCGCCAGACATGGGCGATAGCTAGATTGAGGATTAATGTTCAATCTCTAGGTCTTGTTGAGATAAATTGAAAAATTTACATTGATTCATCTGCTTTTTTATCCTTTATGCCAATTTCATCTTATAAAATCCATTGACACGTATTCTATACGTGTTATAATGTTAATTAAGGGAGGGTAATATATGAAATGTTATTCGTCCCGGGAGATACTCAAAATACTTCAGCAAGATGGTTGGTACATAGTAAAAATTAATGGAAGTCATCATCAACTTAAACATCCAGTAAAACAGGGAAAAGTAACTGTACCACATCCTAAAAAGGATATTCCAGCTGAAACTGCAAAAAGTATTTTGAAACAGGCAGGGTTTAAGCTCGAGTGAGTTCTGCCTCCCTCCCTGAAAACAAGCCAAAAGGAGGCTTTTAGATGAAAGAAACATATATTTATCCTGCTATATTTGACTATGTATCGGATGGTATTTCTGTCAGTTTTCCCGATTTACCTGGTTGCTTTACCTGTGGAGATAATGAAGAAGAAGCCATAAAGAATGCAAAAGAGGCAATGGCACTTCATATAGCAGGCATGGAGGATGATGGTGATATTATACCAGAACCAACTCCTATTTCTAAGATAAAAGTAGAAGATAATCAAATTGTTGTACCAATAGAAGTATGGATGCCATACTATAGAAGTAATATTAAAACTGTTTATGTAAAGAAAACACTGACAATACCATCATGGCTCAATAGTGTCGCCGAAAGAAGCAAAATAAACTTTTCACAGGTACTTCAAGAAGCTCTTAAAGAAAAATTGGGAATTAGAGAATATAAGCAATAGGCACTCTAAAATGGGTGCTTTATTTTTTTAAGATTATTCACTATTCTTTCAGGGGATTGCCTAGCATTAACATCGTAATAAGCAGTGCTATCGAAGGTAGTAGTAAATCAATCACTACTATTACACCAATGGGGAATATTATCTTTTCTGTTTTTGTTACAGGTTTTGCTTGTTTCATCATGATCTACCTTTCTTCTTTAGTCGTAAGCAATTTCATTATTTGCGGTTGAATCAAAGGCATAAGAGCCATGTACGAATATGCTGCCACAGATATCTGTGCCATTAAATATGGAACTAGGTTTTGTATTACATATATTGCCATTGGGTCGCCTGTACCCCCGATAATACCAATTACACCTGCTTCATTTATGTTAAAGCCGAAAAGCTTTGCACCGATAAAGGCTATAAAAATTCATATGTGTGCAGCAGTACCAAGTATTATATAAATGAAGAGTTGACTTTCCAAACATCGAAACTACATTCCATTTATCATCAGCAACAATGGCGATTTTTATCATCAGGCTTATATCCAGCGGAACAGTAATTCATGCATTGAAGAAGGAACTTATTCAATCACATTGTTGTTTAACGCAGCCCCTACGACAGTATTGATAACTTTTTCATCAAATGCTTAGTATATTCGCGGAAATATGTCTATGAAAACTTTTAAATGCTTATCTGTACAATTTTACTTAGCAGGTTGAGTCTGGTCGTTTTGCAACCAAATACGTCCAAGAACGGGATGTGAAGATAGAAACAATCTATCTTCTGGGCTTTACCCACTTCTGCACTCGGAATAGAATAGGGAACTTTATGATTGGGCGAAAGACAGAGAAAACAAGGCTTAGACGAAGCATCATAAAAATGCAAGCAACCCCTACGGGAAAACCGACACTTTTGCCTATTTAAAGATCAATTGCCAGTAATAAACGCTGTTTTAAGAGGCCATTACAACAAAATAACTTCATAATTTTCATAGAAGATGACTACAAGATTTTAATAAGTTCTTGGAGTGTTTTTTTATAAAAAAATGAAAAACATCTTGACTTGGAGTTAACTCAAAGGTTTATTATTATATTAACACTTAGCGGTGATGGGATTTTCAGCAGGTGCATGTGTCACAGCAATGTCAGCAATACAATGGAATACTCCAGGACTTGCTGAGAAGCTTAGGGTACCAAAGGATGGCATTAAGCCAAACGCAACTGTTATTTGCTATAGTGCAAGCTTACTGTCGACTATATTTGATAACATTACATTAAAAAAGGAGAGATAAAACATGAAAATTTTAGTTATTGAAGGAAGTCCACATAAACATGGTTCTTCAAATCTGCTCGCAGAACGTTTTATTGATGGAGCAAAAGACGCAGGACATGAGGTGTCGGTATTTGATGCGGCACATGCGAATTTGCATCCATGTCTGGGATGTGACGCCTGCGGCATGGCTGGAGTGTGTATTCAGAAAGACGATATGGAATCGTTGAAAGATGACATTAGACATTCGGATATGATGGTATTTGTTACACCATTGTATTATTTTGGTTTTTCGGCGCAGATAAAAATGGTAATAGATCGTTTCTACAGCTTCAACGGAGAATTAACATCTAAAGGACTGAAAACAGCGATGATTGCGGCAGCATGGAATAGCGATAATGAAACAATGGAATTTTTAAAAAACCATTATTTGAAATTGTGTAATTATCTAAACTTCAAAAATCAGGGTATGATTTTAGGAGTGGGTTGTGGTTCCCCTTCCATGACAGAGAGGACAAAATATCCGCAAAAAGCCTATGATTTTGGAAGATCACTAAAATGACATTGCACTCTTTTTTGGTTTAAAGGATAAAACAAAAAATAATTAACATAAATATGGAGATAAATAATTACAGAATAATTTTTAAAAACATCTTGACTTAGAGTTAACTCAAAGGATTATCATAATATTAACACTTAAAGGTGTATGTGTAAATTTATTAGATCAAAAAATACTGGAGGAATGAAAATGAGTTTTAATATGTATGTGCCGACAAGATTTATTTTTGGTTGCGGAAGACTTAGCGAACTGCACGAGCAAAAACTTCCCGGCAAAAAAGCAATGGTAGTAATCTCAAATGGAAAATCTTCTAGAGAAAATGGTTCCCTTGATCGCACATTAAATGAACTTTCCAAAGCTGGTATAGAAAGTGTTGTGTTTGATAAAGTTCAGGCAAATCCGCTTAAGTCTACTGTTATGGCGGGGGCTAAGACAGCGAGGGATAACGGATGTGACTTTATAGTTGCACTCGGTGGCGGCAGCGTAATGGACGCTTCCAAAGCAATGGCGGCAATGGCAACAAACGACGGCGACATTTGGGACTATATCAACGGCGGTACTGGCAAAGGCAAAGCGCTGACAAATGATCCGCTTCCTGTAGTTTGCATTACAACAACCGCAGGAACTGGTTCAGAAGCGGACCAATGGGGTGTCATCACAAATGACGAAACCAATGAAAAAATCGGTTTCGGCGGTGATGACCGTTTGTTCCCGGTGATTTCTATTATTGATCCCGAATTAATGAAGACAGTTCCACCTAAATTTACTGCTTATCAAGGTTTTGATACACTTTTTCATGCTACAGAAAGCTATATTTCCAAATTTGCAAACCTGATGAGTGATATGTATGCCTTGACATCAATCGAAAACACAGCAAAATATCTTCCACGAGCAGTAAAAGATGGCGGAGATATGGAAGCGAGAGAACGCATGGCTTTTGCCAATACCCTTTCCGGCATAGTTATGACTATCAGTGTAACTACTGCAGAGCATTCCATTGAGCATGCTATGAGTGCATATCATCAGGATTTGCCTCATGGTGCAGGGCTTATCATGATTTCAAAGGCATTCTATGAATTCTTTATTGAAAAGCATGCTTGTGACGAGAGATTTATTACTATGGCAAAGGCAATGGGAATCAAAGATGCTAATAGGGCAGAGGATTTCATTACCGCGTTGGTGGATTTGCAAAAGGCATGTGGAGTGGCAGATCTCAAAATGAGCGACTATGGCATCACACCGGATGAATTTGATAAAATCGCTACAAATGCCCGTGAAACCATGGGTGGTCTTTTTGCAGCAAATCCTTGTGAAATGACACATGAAGATGTCGTTGAGGTTCTTAGGAAGTCTTACCGATAAGGAGGATATCAATGGAAATCAATGTGGTGCTGGCTACACTTAATCATGAGCTTGATCCGGATAAGCGCAGCACTATACATCCTGCACCCATTGTTATTGGCAAAAATGTTTGGATTGGCGCTAATGTCACAGTCGTTTAGGGTGTAACCATTGGTGATGGTGCTGTTATCGCTGCTGGTGCGATTGTGACAAAGGATGTGCCTTCAAATGTTGTTCTAGGCGGAGTGCCTGCAAAAATAATTAAGAAAATATAAAGTATTTAGGAGGTAGGTTTTACGATGAAAAAACAAACGGCTGGCAGAGATGCCCTGGGATCATTTGCCCCAAAATTTGCTGAATTAAACGATGACATTCTTTTTGGAGAGGTTTGGTCTAGAGAAGACAAATTGTCATTAAGAGATCGAAGTATTGTTACTGTAACAGCTCTTATTGCAAAAGGAATTTTTGACAATTCCCTAAAATATCACATCACTAATGCAAAAAAAAATGGTGTTAGTGCTGAAGAAATGGCAGAAATAATCACACATCTAGCGTTCTATGTAGGATGGCCTAATGCATGGGCAGCATTTTCGTTGGCAAAAGATATATATGCTGAACAATCAAAAAATTGAATGGGGTGAATTTTATTATGGTTAGATATGAATTAGAAAAGATATCTGATTTTCCATTAGGTGAGGAAAATGTAGCATTTGCACAATATTTTACTGGAAAGAGTTATTTAAGCCTCTTAAATGATAAAGAAGTAAATATTCATAATGTTACGTTTGAACCTGGATGCCGAAACAATTGGCATATACATCATGGCTGTGGTCAGATACTTATATGTGTTGGTGGGTATGGCTTATATCAAGAAGCTGGGAAAGATGCACGACTATTAAAAAGCGGCGATGTAGTATATATACCACCGGAGATTAAGCATTGGCACGGCGCCGTCAAGGATGAAGGGTTTGCACATCTTTCATTAACAGTTCCGACGGAAGGAGCAAACACTGAATGGTGTGAACCGGTTACCGATGAAGAGTATAACAAACTACTTTGAAATTTTTAAATAAAGTGTTTGTTTCTGAATGCATTAAATGCAGACTATGATTGGAATCGACGAATGGTTGTTTGTGATCCTAAATGTTGGGAATGAAAAGCCATCCGGTAAGCTAGATGGCTGAAGTCTTATATGCTTTTCAGAAAGTCGCTGGGTAATACAGCTCTGACTGGCGAGTTGACGAAGTCCTTAATGTTCCGGGTAATGATGCATTCCATTTTCCTGCGCTTTGCGCATGCGGCAAGCAAGGCATCCTCATAATCTTCAATGGGCAGCTCAAGCGCCTTCTCGCAGTCGGAGCCAGTGACGTCAAGGATGTTGAAGATTTTTATGATTTTATATATTTCCTGCTTGCACCGCTTCTTGTCGTGCAGATATTTGTGTAGAAGGTAATAGATATCCGTAATGGAGCTTGCGGTTATATGCACGTTGATTTTTTCCTCGGCGGCCATAATAAACAATTTTTGCGCGTCTTCAGCGAAAGGCGAGCGGGAAAGCATGGCGTCCAGCATGACGTTGGTATCAATTAATACGTTCATGACGGCTCAAGCGCTTCTCTCTCGCTTGCTCCAAAGAAACATCGGCAGGCAGTATACCAAACAAGGATTTTGCCATTTCAACTTTGTCCTGTTTTGTATTTGTAAGCTTGGCAATGGCTTTGCCATTTTTTGTAATATACATGTCCTTCGTACAGTATATATGATTAAAATTTCATTGGATATGTTTCCTACAATGAGTGTGGAGCATGCGCAAGAATTGGGTATATCAAAAAATATTTGTTGAAAACCTCTTGACTTAGAGTTAACTCAAAGGTCTATTATGATATTAATACATAATTATACGCTTAAAGTGTTGATTTGAGGAGGTGGATTGGAAGCAGATAGAGAAATGGTTGCAAAAATACATAAATAATTTTAAGGAGGAAAAGTAAAATGGAATATTCAAAACTAGGAAATTCTGATATTCTTGTTTCTCGTATTTGCGTAGGTTGCATGAGCTTTGGTGACACGTCAAGTAATTTTCATGCATGGACACTAAACGCTGAAGATAGTGAAGCAATAATCAAACATGCTCTTGATCTTGGCATAAATTTTTTTGACACTGCAAATGTATATTCTGGCGGTACTAGTGAAGAATATCTTGGCCGTGCCATAAAGAATAATATAGCTCGTGATAAAGTAGTTATAGCTACTAAAGTTTATTTTAACGAAGGCAAACTTTCAAAAAAAGCGATACTTCGTGAGATTGATGGCTCACTAAAACGGCTTGGTACAGATTACGTTGATCTTTACATTATCCATCGGTTTGATTACGACACACCGATAGAGGAAACGATGGAGGCACTTGACAGTCTTGTCAAGGCAGGAAAGGTACGAGCTCTTGGCGCTTCAGCAATGTATGGCTACCAGTTTTACAATATGCAGCTTGCTGCCGAGAAGAACGGTTGGACAAAGTTTGTTTCAATGCAGAATCACTATAATCTGCTTTACCGTGAGGATGAGCGGGAACTTATTCCGATTTGCAAGCAGATGAATGTTGCACTTACCCCATACAGCCCACTTGCTGCTGGAAGGCTTTCACGTCTTGAATGGAAGGCAGATACGAAACGAAGCCAGACAGATAAAATTGCAGTTTCAAAGTACGATAGTACCCAAGAGACAGACTATGGAATAGTACTTCGCGTAAATGAACTTGCCAAGAAGTATGGTGTTACAATGACACAGATTTCTCTTGCATGGCATTTTGCTAAGGGAGTTACAGCGCCAATTATTGGTGCAACAAAGGCAAAGTATTTAGACGACGCTGTAGGTGCTCTCAATGTAAGACTTACAGACGATGACATTGCTTACCTTGAGGAACTGTATGTTCCACACAAAATAGTCGGTGCACTTTAATTCTTGATTTTAAATTAATGTATTTGAAAGGGGTATTTGTATGCAAAAAGTAGTTTTAAATAATGGCGTGGAAATGCCAATTTTAGGATTTGGCGTTTATCAAATAAATGATGCTAATGAGTGTGAACGTTGTGTTCTGGATGCAATTGAAGCAGGGTATCGTCTTATTGATACTGCTGCATCATACGGCAATGAAGAAGCTGTAGGAAGAGCAATAAAAAAGAGTGGTGTTCCGAGAGAAGAACTTTTCATTACTACAAAACTTTGGGTTCAGGATGCTGGTTATGAAAAAACCAAAAAAGCTTTTGAAAAATCGCTTAAAAATCTTCAGCTTGATTATCTTGACCTTTATTTGATTCATCAACCGTTTGGCGATGTCTATGGCTCATGGCGTGCTATGGAGGAGCTGTACCGTGAGGGGAGAGTCAGAGCAATTGGAGTAAGCAACTTTTATCCAGACAGGCTTGTTGATTTAATCCTCAACAATGAAATACTTCCCGCGGTAAATCAAGTAGAAACGCATCCATTCTGCCAGCAAATTGACAGTCAAAAAATAATGGAAGAATACAAAGTACAAATAGAATCATGGGGTCCTTTTGCCGAGGGTCGAAACAACATGTTTCAAAATGAAGTGCTGGTATCGCTGGCCCAAAAGCACGGTAGATCGGTTGCTCAAATTATATTGCGTTGGCTTGTACAAAGGGGCGTTGTTGCAATTCCAAAATCAGTGCGTAAGGAAAGGATTATTGAAAATTTCAACATATTTGATTTTGAACTTTCTGCAGAAGATATGGATAAAATTGCAGCATTGGATAAGAAAGAAAGTGCATTCTTTTCACACAGGGACCCTGAAGTCGTAAAATGGATATGTTCATTAAAGAGATAAGCTATTAACTGTTACAGTTGAAAGGATCTTTAAAAGAGCCCTTTCAACTGTACATTAATGAAGGAAGGAGAGAAAATGAGAAAAATCGTAATTACAGGGTTGGTTATGCTCATGGTGTTACTGCTTGCTGCCTGCAACATTACAAAAAAATCTTTGGGTGAATTGGCAATGGAAAATACGGTAATAACAAAAACACAAGATAAAAATGCCCAGAAAACAAAGCAGAATGTCATGATTCCGAAAGCGATCGAAAAAATTCCTGATGGGTATTTTAAAGCATCAGAGCAGCCAGGAACATTAACGAATTTATATTACGATACATATGAATCCTTTTCTTATGATAAAAAATCAAGACCACTTAAAAAACATGCGGTTGTATATCTCCCCTATGGCTATAGTAAGAATCAAAAATATGATGTGTTCTATCTGATGCATGGCGGTTGGGGCGATGAAACCACGATGCTCGGAACTCCGGCTAAACCATCCTCCTTTAAAAACGTCATTGACAATGCAATTGCTGCAGGCGAGATTAAACCGCTGATTATAGTATGTCCGACTTATAACAACACAAACGAGAATGGATTGGATTCCGCCAGTTTTTCTCTGGCAATGCAGCTGACGAGGAACTATCATAACGAGTTATTAAATGATTTGATTCCTGCAGTGGAAGGAACGTACAGCACCTATGCTGCCAGTACATCTGCAGAAGATCTGATTGCTTCCCGTGATCACCGTGGATTCGGCGGGTTTTCCATGGGATCGGTCGCAACTTGGCGGACATTCCAATACGGACTTGATTACTTCCACTATTTCCTGCCGATGAGCTGCGGAACAACTCTGGATGACAAAGAGATCTTTGCCGCAGCTCGTGGACATGATCCGAATGATTATTTCGTCTTTGTGATGACAGGAACTAATGACTTTGCGTACAGCTACGATAAAGCCAGAACGGATCTTATGAGAACGTCCCCTTATTTCATCGATATCGATGATAGAACTGATGGTAATTTTGCGTTTCGTGTCAAAAATGGATATTCACATGACGGAACCGCTGCGATGGAATACACCTATAACGGGATGAAAGCATTCTGGAGCGGTGAGGAGGAGACACAGGAGAAGCAGAAAGGGGTTCAGTCAGTCTTGGGAAATGATCAATCCTATAAAGCTTTCACTGCAGATACAAGAATTGAAGATGTGATTAAGGATCCAGCTTTCGGAAATTTTGGAAGGCTTCTCTTTCCGATAGATAATAGGTACTACAGTGGGGATACTCTTGGAAAACTTCACCTGACATGGTATAGCAACATTAACCCGAATAAAACAGTGGAAATCGTTAATTACTTGAAAAAACGTGCCGAATCAGGAGATACAATTTTTTATGACATTTATTCTGATAAAGAAAAAGCGCAAGACCCTACCAAAGAGGATACAGGACTGTTCTTTTTCCGCGGCAAAAAAGGCGCAAAAACAGCAATTATCAATGCAGGTGGGGGATTTGTATATGTTGGTGCGATGCAGGACAGTTTTCCGCATGCTCTTGAACTCAGCAAAAAGGGGTATAACGCATTTGCTTTAATTTATCGTCCAGGTGCGCAGACTGCCTGTGAGGACCTCGCAAGGGCAATTGCTTTCCTGTATGAGAACGCCGACGAACTCGGAATAGACATGAAAGACTATTCTCTATGGGGCGGATCTGCAGGAGCACGTATGGCAGCATGGCTTGGAAGTTACGGCACTGAGAGCTTTGGAGAAAAGAGATATCCGCGTCCTGCGGCTGTCATTATGCAGTATACTGGTTTGTCGGAAGTAACGGGAAAGGAACCCCCGACATTTGCATGCGTGGGAACGAATGACGGAATTGCATCTTACAAAACGATGGAAGATAGAATCAACAGGATTAAGGCAAATGGAACCGATGCGGAAATAGAGGTCTTTCAGGGACTTTCACATGGATTTGGGCTTGGGGAAGGAACAGTCGCAGAAGGCTGGATAAATGATGCTATAAAATTTTGGGAAAAACATATGACAGAATAAGAAGTATACACTTATGAAAAGATTGGGATGGTATCTATATCCATGCACATCATCGAATATACATACAATCCCTTGATTTTGAGTTACTTTTACGCGTTAAATTTCACCAATATAAATTTGCAAAGGAGATAGATAGTTATGAACAACGAAAAATTTGAACAAGAATTAATTGCTCTTTCTAATGAAAAATGGCACTGGATGTCAGAATGTAAAGTAGATTCCTTGAGTTCTCTCTTCCACGAAAAAGCTGTTTTTGTTCATATGGGCGCAACCATGTCTAAGGAAGAGGAACTCGATGTAATTCGAAGCGGCAGAATTCATTACAAAGATGTGGACATTCAAAAAGTATCAGTACCGTTTATTGGAGAGACAACAGCGATCCTTTTGAGTAAAATTCGTTTAGTAGCCGTCGTTGGCGGTAATGAGGTTACCAATCCTTTTGTTGTCACAGAAGTGTATGTGAAACAAAACGATACTTGGATGTTAGCCTCACTCTCATTTACAAGACTGATTACTCCTTAAGAAAGCGGGTATTGAAATGGGACTTTATGCACGGGAAATACAAAGGCTATAGCGAAAAAGATTAGTTGAGATTAGGAGGAAATAGTGTGAAGGTATTACTTATTAATGGAAGTCCAAATGAAAAAGGATGTACATATACGGCTTTGAGCGAAGTAGCAAAAACTTTGACAGAGCAAGGAATTGAAACAGAAATTATCCATGTGGGGAATAAGGACATCAGAGGATGTATCGGATGCCGCAAATGCAAAACTGCAGGCAAATGCGTTTTTGATGATATTGTAAATGAAATAGCACCTAAATTTGAGGAAGCCGATGGCGTTGTAATTGGATCACCTGTATATTATGCATCGGCGAATGGAACGCTTATATCTTTTTTAGACCGTCTTTTTTATAGTGTGCCATTTGATAAAACCATGAAGGTAGGAGCCGCAGTTGTTTCGGCAAGGAGAGGCGGATGCTCAACAACCTTTGATGAAATCAATAAATATTTTACAATTTCAGGTATGCCAATTGCTTCAAGTCAATATTGGAACAGTGTTCATGGATATACGCCAGATGATGTTAAAAAAGACGAAGAAGGACTGCAAACAATGCGCACACTAGGCAAAAATATGGCATTTTTAATCAAGAGTATTGCATTAGGCAAAGAAAAGTTTGGATTGCCAGAAAAAGAGCAGCGGATTGCTACCAATTTTATTCGATGAAAAAATTTAAAAGAGAAATGAATGTGATCGCGATGTAAGAATATATAAATGGACAAAAGTGAGCTTAGCATTTAATAGGAAGAATAAATGATGGAGGTTATTATCGATGGAAAATTTTGTTTTTGAGTATGCAACAAAGGTTTATTTTGGCAGAGGTGCTGCAAAAGAATATCTGGCAAAGGCACTTTCAGCTTACGGAAGAAATGTCATGCTTGCCTATGGCGGCGGTTCTATTAAGAAAAACGGCATCTATGAAGAACTGATAGGCATTCTGAAAGATGCTGGAAAAACTGTGACAGAATTCTCCGGCATCATGCCGAATCCAACTTACACAAAGGTGCAGGAGGGTGCTGCACTGGCAAAAAAAGAAAAGATTGATTTCATTTTGGCTGTTGGAGGTGGCTCGGTCATTGACTGCTGCAAGATTATTGCAGCACAGGCAATGATGGACGATGACTTATGGGAAATGGAGATAGAGCGACACCAGCTTCCCTCCGTCCAGCCGATTCCTATGGGAGCGATTGTTACTGCCTCCGGTACTGGTGCAGAAATGAATGGTGGTGCAGTAATTACCAACGAAGAAAAGAAAATTAAAACAGGACTGTTTTCCGCTCCACCACGCTTTGCAATCCTCGACCCGGAATATACTAAGTCCGTGCCACCTATGCAGGTGTTTTCTGGCGCTTTTGATACGCTGAGTCATGCCATGGAAACCTACTTTGGACGGTCTGACAGGGACAATGTGTCCGACGATGTGGCATTGGCGATTATGCGAAATACGGTAGTCAATATGCGTCGTCTGCTTATAGACATCAATGATATGCAAGCACGTGGCAATCTGATGTGGGATTCTGCTATGGCGGAAAACGGTATTCTCAAGGTGGGCCGTCTTACAGATTTTCAGGTTCATCAGATTGAGCATCAGCTTGGAGCTTTTACCGATTGTAACCATGGTCAAGGGCTGGCTGTTATCCACCCTGCCTACTATCGCCATATCGTAAAAGATGCGGAGGAAAAATTTACTCGGTTTGCAAAGATCGTGTTTAATGTTGATAATGCTAAAGCGGGTATTGACGCTCTGACCGACTTTATCAAGGAGTGCGGATTGCCAACAAAAATGGGGCAACTGAAATCTAAAGTGGAGATTACACCAGAGGTGCTGCGTAAAGTAGCCGATACCTGCAATATCATAAAATATAATCCGCGTGAACTGAGCCGGGATGAAATTTATGAAATTCTGATGGAATGCTTGTGATGAAGGAAAACATTGTGTCAGCAGAGTGAATGCTCATCCTTAGTATGATAATGTTTTTTTAAAACCTAAAAATACTTGAAAATATATTTGAAGCTTTAAAAAAGGAGAGAATAAAACATTATGAAGAAATTAGGCTTTGGATTGATGCGCCTGCCATTATTAGACAATAACGATCAGTCAAGCAAAAAGGCACTCTCGCGACAGTTTTACTTTGACAACAAAAATGCCCACAATGTTTCTGAAAACAAAACAAGATATGGAGCGTATTTTTAATGAACAGCTTGAAAAATGCGGCGTTGAGTATTTTGATTATTATCTGCTTCATAATCTTGGAGTATCTCATTATGAGATAGCACAGAAGCTTGACAGTTTTGAATTTATTCAAAATAAGAAAAAAGAAGGAAGAATCCGAAAAATCGGCTTTTCTTATCATGACAATGCTGATTTGCTTGATAAAATATTAATTGAACATCCCGAGGTTGATGTGGTGCAGCTTCAAATCAATTATTTGGATTGGGATAACGAAAGCATCCAATCTCGAAAATGTTATGAAGTAGCAAGAAAACATAATAAAGATATCATTGTAATGGAACCTGTAAAAGGAGGTACACTTGCGAATATACCAGAAAAAGTTGAAAAGCTGTTTAAAGATTACGCTCCAAATATGTCAGTTGCTTCTTGGGCAATACGCTTTGCTGCGAGTCATGACGGCATCATGGTTGTGCTGAGTGGCATGAGCAATATAAAGCAGCTTCTTGACAATATCAGCTATATGCATGATTTTAGACCCATGACAGAAGAAGAATTTGGAATTGTTAAAAAGGCTGTTGATATAATTAATGACTCCATTGCCATACCATGTACTGCCTGTGCTTATTGCGTTGATGGATGCCCTAAGAATATTCCAATTCCGAAGTATTTTGCTTTGTATAATGCAGAAAAGCAAGCTATGAATACAGCCTTTTCAATACAAGGCGTATATTACAACAATTATGCGCAAACCTACGGGAAGGCTTCTGAATGCATTAAATGCAGACAATGCGAAAGACAGTGTCCGCAGCATTTGCCTATTTCAGATTTGCTCAAAGATGTTGCAAAAACATTTGAAAGTGTCTAAGCCTGTTTAGTTGATAATAGAAGTAAATCCGAAAGCAAATCCAGCCGCCCGCCCATTGCGCGGGAAGATTATATCGCAGAGAAAGCGGCGTTTTATGCGGTTGCAATAGATCCGAAGGGAAAGCTCTGGTGGAGCGATCGTGCGATTTCCGACCCGGACGAAGGCTACGACGGCGCACATATCATAGAGGTACTGACAGAAAGTGTCCCAAACGCATTTCTTATGCATTTGCGGAACAAGGGCGTTTCTTACCTGTTTGCCGGCAAAACCGAGCTGAACCTTCCCCTTGCCGTCCAAAAGCTTTAAAAACTATTCGGCATTCAAACACTGCTGCTGGAGGGCGGTGGCATTGCCAACGGGTCATTTTTGCAGGAAGAACTTATTGATGAAATCAGTCTTGTGGTAGTGCCAGCAGCCGAATGCAATGAAGATGCAATCCCGCTTTTCAAAACAGGAAAATATGGAGCAAAAACCACTTTTGCAAAATCTTTTCACTTAAAAGAAGCAAAAAGGCTAAACGATAATGGCCTTTGGCTGATCTATTCAAAAAATTAAAAAGAGAAAATTAATATGTACAATTTTGTAGAAATCGGCATTGATGATACAAACTTTAAAATAATGGCGGAAAAAGCCTGCAGAGGCGATGTGTTACAAGGATTTAAGCATTTGACACCAAAAGATGTAGAGAAAATTTTCAGGATGTGCCTGTAAAAACAGAACAAGATAGGAGGAAAACAACTAATGAATAAAAAAGCTTTGGTAGCTTATTTTTCCTGTACTGGTACAACAAAGAGTGTGGCAGAAATTCTTGCTGATGTGGCTGGAGCTGATTTATATGAAATTAAGCCTGAGGTGCCATATACCGCCGCGGATCTTAACTGGATGGATAAGAAAAGCCGGAGTACAATGGAAATGAAAGACCCGTCCTCACGGCCTGCCATTTCGGGCAAGGTTTCAAACATGGGCGAGTATGACATTGTTTTTTTGGGTTTTCCCATATGGTGGTATGTGGCTCCGACCATTATCAATACCTTTTTGGAAAGCTATGATTTTTCGGGAAAGACCATCATACTATTTGCCACTTCTGGAGGAAGCGGTTTTGGAAAAACGGTGGAAAAACTTAAAGGCAGTGTTTCACCAGATACAAAAATTAAGGAAGGTAGGATTTTAAATGGCAAGCCGTCCAGAGTAGAGCTTGCTTCATGGATAAAAGATCTTGGTTTGTAAATAAAATAAAAAGATGATTTTATTATTTGATAACAACTGGTTTTTATTCACAAATAGATAGATTGCTATAAAAAAACTTTTGTATGCAGGGTTTTTCTGTAATTCACCATTCTTTGTTGGTATTAAGAATAACCCTGTTTTTTTATATATTGACAAATGAAAATATGAAATAGATAAAAGATTTTTATGTCTTTATATACTAACTTTAAACACTATAATATGATATAATATTGGTTATTAGGAGGTAAAAGCTTATGACGATCGCAGAAGTAAGTGAAAAATACGATATATCACAAGATACGCTTCGCTATTATGAACGAATTGGACTGATTCCTCCTGTGAACCGCAATAAAAACGGAAACAGGGATTATACGGAAGAAGACTGTAAGTGGGTTGAATTTATTAAATGTATGCGAAATGCAGGTCTTTCAATTGAAGTGTTGATTGAATATGTTGCATTGGTAGAACAAGGTGATGAAACTATCGAGGCTAGAAAAGAACTCTTAATTGAGCAACGTAATCATCTAATAAAAAAAATAGAAGATATGAATAAAACCTTAGAGCGTCTGAATTATAAAATTGAAGTGTATGAGAGATTGTTGGTTGAGAAAGAAAAAGAATTAAAAAAGTCAGAAAATTAATAAAAGGAGATGTTCACTTTTATGAACAATGATTTACGTGAGAAAGTAAAAGAGCTGACGTTGATTTTACTGTACTTAACATCGTGGGAAGAGGAATTATTAGATATGAAATACCGAAGAAGCTGGAAAGGATATGACTTTGGCATATTAGATGAGCTTGCTGATGATGACTTAATTAGTAGTGGACATAGATCAAAATCTGTTGCTATTACTGATGCAGGAATAAATAAAGCTAAAGTGCTGCTTAAAAAGTACGAAATAGAAGTTAATTAAAAATAAAATTATGAAGGAGCATGAGCTATAAAAGAAATGAAGCTACTTTAGATGAATGGAAAGAATTATATGATATTGCTCTTAAAATAAAAGAGCTAAAGCCATGAGCCTGACTATCCACAGCTTGTTTTACAGGATGAATTGCTTATAGAAAGGATTAATCGGCAGGAAGCCAATAAAAGCAAAATAGAAATTGACATAGCTTATTTGACTGGTGCTATAAGAGATAAAAAATATGATGTTCCTGTTATGGAGAGATTATGTATTTTAGCAGAAAATCCATCAGGACTTATAATAGATCAAGATTTTATATTCCCAGATGATGACGAGATGGAAATTATATTCAGTATGACGATCGACTATATTTTAAATTATGGCAAGCCTGATACCATCATTGTGAGAGATGATTATGTATTAAATTTACTAAATGATTTGTGCAAAAGAACTGGCATAAAGTTAAAAATCAGAGGAAAATTAAAAGCCATTGATTACTTTGTAGAAAGTTTTTTAAGATATAGATTTTAAAAATAAGGGTTTATTGGTTTATTGTAGAAATAAGCAATACGCCAATAGCCCCTGGTTTTTACTTAGACGAAGTTATATTTTTACAGATTTCACATGACCACTCATACCATAAAATGTTGCTTCTGCTTCGTCTGCGTAGAAGATTTCAAATATTGAGTCCTCCTCGCTGTACAAATTTCTAAGGGATGGCATGGTATCTAGTGCTGCTTTTTTCGATTCACGGCTTGTTATGAATACAGCTTTACCTTTTATACGTAGCCATTCACCAGTTTTTGATGCTACACTTATTTCAAATTTTGGGTTTGCTTTTAACTGTTTGTAAACGTCCTTTTGGTTATTGGTGCAGAAGCATAGCTTGCCTTCATATTCCATTGCAAAGCCAAATGGGCGCACCTTAGGTGTGTCGCCATCAACGGTTGCAATATAGAAAGTTGGATTATCTTTTAAAAACTGTAAAACTTCTTCCATTTTATTTGCCCCCTTCAATCTATTATATGATTACGATATTATTATAACTTTAATGACACGTTAAAACAATAAAGCAAAGAAAGCAGCTCTTTTTGATAGTCTTTTTGTTTGGAGAAATTACAGTCATATATTATAATGAAGAAAAGGCTTCAATTTTATGAATGATTTTTAGGAGGACAATTTATGTTATATATAGGATGTCACTTATCAGTTTCAAATGGTTATAAAGCCATGGCAGAAGAAGCTTTAAAGCTTGATGCCAATACGCTGCAGTTTTTCACGAGAAATCCAAGAGGAAGCAAGGCAAAAGAGATAGATGAAAAAGACTGTAATTCATTTTTAGAAATTGCGGACAAAAATAATTTTTCAAAAGTTGTTGCACATGCACCGTACACTTTAAATCCGTGTTCACCTGATGAAAGGACGAGGGAATTTGCCATAGAAGTTATGGCAGACGATTTGATGAGGTTGGAGTACCTTCCTAATAATCTTTACGACTTTCACCCGGGAAGCCATGTGAAGCAAGGCGTTGATGCAGGTATAGAGTATACGGCAAATATGTTAAATGAAATATTAAAACCGGAGCAGTCTACTATTGTGCTTTTAGAGACTATGGCAGGAAAGGGAACAGAAATAGGAAAGACATTTCAAGAATTAAAACAGATTTTAGATAGGGTAGAGCTACAAGAAAAAATGGGGGTGTGTTTTGACACGTGCCATGTATATGATGCTGGATATGATATTGTAAATGACTTAGATGGCGTATTAGAAGAATTTGATAGAATCATAGGACTTGATAAGCTGTACGCTGTGCATTTAAATGACAGCAAAAATCCATTTGGAAGTCATAAGGATAGACATGAAAAAATTGGTGAGGGATATATAGGAATAGATGCGATAGCAAAAATTGTGAACCATCCAAGGTTAAAACATCTTCCTTTTATCTTAGAGACCCCCAATGACCTTCAAGGATATGCAGAAGAGATAAAGCTCATAAGAAGTCTTTACAGCGAGTAAAATTTCCTAAGCAATTGGAGGATATTTAAATGTTTGATATGTGCTTATTAGGTACAGGTGGAATGATGCCTATACCTGGAAGATATCTATCTTCTTTGATTTTGAGATATGGCGGTATATCAGTACTGGTAGACTGCGGTGAAGGTACTCAAGTTCCACTGCAAAAATTGGGATGGGGGTTTTTAAACATTGATGCAATATTTTTTACACACTATCATGGAGACCATATATTAGGGTTGCCTGGCATAATATATCAGATGATAAATCAAGACAGGGAAAAAGAACTTAAGTTAATTGGACCAAAAGGAATGAGCATTATAAATAATCTTTTGAATGTTTTGTTTGGGGATATTCCATTTCCTATAGAGTATATTGAGATGGAAGATGAAGAGAGTTTAAATGTAAGGGATATCTTAGTAAAAAGTGTTTTAGTTGATCATACGGTGTTATGCTTTGCCTATAGCTTTGAAGTTAAAAGGTTGCCGGAATTTGACATAAAAAAGGCAAGAGCCTTTAATATACCTGTAGAATATTGGCACATACTTCAGCATGGAGAAAACATAGTTAAAGACGGCAATGTGCTTTATACGCCTGACATGGTATTAGGAAAGAACAGAAAGGGCTTAAAAGTAAGCTATTGTACAGATACTCGTCCTACAGAGAGTCTTATAGATTTAGTGAAAGATAGCGATGTTTTCATAGGAGAAGGAATGTATGGCGATCCATTGGATTTGGAAAAAGCTATAAAAAAATATCATTCGACGTTTATAGAGACAGCTTCTGTTGCAAAAGAGGCAAATGTGAAAGAGCTTTGGTTGACACATTTTAGTCCATCATTAAAAAATCCTTCTGAATACATAAAATATGCGAAGGACGTGTTTGAAAACACTATAGTAGGACACGATTTGATGACAAAAGAATTACACTTTGAAAATTCATAAAAGTTTTATAGTAAATCATATAAAAATAGTTTCCTTTTTGTTAAAAAATGATAAAATAAAGTATAGACATTTGCTTAAAATAATTTTTATGATATAATAAATAGAAGTTATTAACGCAAACATATGAATAGGAGGATTTACTTAATGAGCAGTAATCTTAAAAAAATAGAAAACAGTGTTGCGACGATCGAATTAAATATTCCAAAGGAAAAATTTGAAGAAGGATTAAACTTTTCATACAAAAAAAATGTAGGTAGGTTTAACATACCAGGCTTTAGGCGCGGAAAAGCTCCTAGGATTATTGTAGAAAGATATTACGGTGAAGGTGTATTATATGAAGATGCTATTGAACATTTGTTTCCTGATGCATATCAAGAGGCAATTGATTCGTTGAAAATTGAGCCAATAGATAGCCCTACTATAGATATTGTACAGATCGGAAAAGGCAAAGATTTAATAATTGAAGCAGTAGTACCAATATTGCCTGATGTAGAGCTTGGACAATACAAGGGTATAGAAGTTAAAAAAGTAGAGTATAATGTAAAAGATGAGGATGTTGAAAATAGATTAGAGCAGATGAGACAAAGAAATGCCAGGGTAGTACCTGTAGAAGATAGAGCGGCTCAAATGGGTGATATAGTTGATATAAGTTTTGAAGGGTTTATCGATGGTAAACCATTTGAAGGTGGGAAAAGTGACAACTATTCATTGGAGCTAGGTTCTAAGACATTTATTCCTGGCTTTGAAGAGCAAATTGTAGGACACAATATCAACGAGGAATTTGATGTCAATGTTAAGTTCCCTGAAGATTACAGAGTTGAAGAATTAAAAGGAAAAGATGCAGTATTTAAAGTTAAGTTGCTTTCAATAAAGTACAAAGAGCTACCAGAGCTAAACGACGATTTTGCAAAAGATGTAAGTGAGTTTGATACGTTAGATGAATTAAAAGAAGACATAAAGAGGGAATTAAAAGAGCAGTATGACAGAAGCGCAGAAGAAGAAATGAAAGAAAATGCAGTAAAAGCTGTAGTCGCAAATTCAAAAGTTGATATACCTGAAGTCATGATAGACAGGCAAATAGACATATCTTTAAGAGATCTCGATTACAATCTCAGGTATCAGGGATTAGACCTTGATAAATACCTTGAAATAACTGGAAAAAGCAAAGACGATTTGAGAGAAGAAATGCACGATGATGCTGCATTAAGGGTAAAGACACAGCTTGTGGTAGATAAGATAGGCAAAGTTGAGAATATAACTGCTACAGATGAAGAAGTAGAAAATAGGTTAAATGAAATGGCAAGAAATTACAATGTAAATGTAGAAGATTTGAAGAAAGAGTTGAATGAATCACAGATAAACAATATAAAGGATGATATAGTCTACTTTAAGACGATTGACTTTATATTTGAGAATAGTAAAATAGTAGATAAAGAGGAGTGATATTATGAGTCTAGTACCTATTGTAGTAGAGCAAACAAATAGAGGTGAGCGCTCTTACGACATATTTTCAAGACTTTTGAAAGATAGAATTGTATTCTTAGGTGAAGAGATAAATGATGTTTCTGCAAGTCTCGTTGTTGCGCAGCTTTTATTCCTAGAAGGAGAAGATCCAGATAAGGATATTTGGCTTTATATAAATAGCCCAGGTGGGTCCATAACATCTGCATTTGCAATATACGATACGATGCAGTATATAAAGCCTGATGTTGTCACCATGTGTGTTGGAATGGCTGCATCTGCAGGTGCATTTTTACTTGCTGCAGGTGCAAAAGGCAAGAGATTTTCGCTTCCAAACAGTGAGATAATGATACATCAGCCACTGGGCGGAACACAGGGTCAGGCAACAGACATAAAGATACATGCTGAAAGAATTATAAAGATGAAGCAAAAATTAAATAAAATATTGTCTGAGAGGACTGGACAACCACTAGAAAAAATAGAAAGAGATACAGAAAGGGACTTTTTCATGGACCCAGAAGAAGCAAAAGCTTATGGGCTAATTGATGATATATTAGTTAGAAGAAAATAGGCCCCGGAAGAGGTGAAAAAATGGCTAAATATGACAATCAAAAACAATTAAAATGCTCTTTTTGCGGGAAGTCACAGGATCAGGTTAAAAGATTAGTTGCCGGTCCCGGCGTGTATATCTGTGACGAGTGTATAGAGCTATGCCAGGAAATCATCGATGAAGAATTTGAAGAGAACATCGATGTGGAGATAGGTGAACTTCCGAAGCCAAAGGAGATAAAAGAATTTCTAGATCAATATGTAATAGGACAAGATAAAGCGAAAAAAGCTTTAGCAGTGGCTGTTTACAACCATTATAAAAGAATAAACAGCAGAGTTAAATCTGATGATGTTGAGCTACAAAAAAGCAATATTCTCATGTTAGGACCTACAGGTTCTGGTAAGACGCTTCTTGCACAGACACTTGCAAGGATGCTTAATGTTCCATTTGCGATAGCAGACGCAACATCTTTGACAGAGGCAGGTTACGTTGGTGAAGATGTAGAGAATATTTTACTAAAGCTTATACAAGCAGCAGATTACGATATAGAAAAAGCTGAAAGAGGTATTGTCTATATTGATGAAGTTGATAAAATAGCTAGAAAATCTGAAAATCCTTCAATAACGAGAGATGTTTCTGGTGAAGGTGTACAACAGGCATTACTAAAGATTTTAGAAGGTACTGTTGCGAATGTTCCACCTCAAGGCGGTAGAAAACACCCTCATCAAGAATTTATACAGATTGATACGACAAATATACTATTCATTGTAGGCGGTGCCTTTGACGGCATTGAAAAGATAATAGAGTCTAGGATAGGCAAGAAATCATTGGGATTCGGCTCAGAAGTCCAAAGTAAACAGGAAAAGAAGATAGGCGAAATCCTGAAGAATATAATGCCTGAGGATTTGCTTAAGTTTGGTCTTATTCCAGAGTTTATAGGAAGGCTTCCGATTGTTGTGACACTTGACTCACTGGACAAAGATGCACTGATACGCATACTGACAGAGCCTAAGAATGCTCTAACAAAGCAGTATGAAAAATTATTTGAATTAGATGGTGTGAAGCTGGAATTTGATAAAAAAGCTTTAAGTGTAATTGCTCAAAAGGCTATTGACAGGAAGACGGGTGCTAGAGGCTTGAGATCCATACTTGAAGAGCTTATGCTAGATGTCATGTATGAGATTCCATCAAGTGACAACATAGAAAAGTGCATTATAACAGAAGATACGGTTTTAAACAATGCACCACCTACGATTGTTTATTCTGAGTCTCAAAAGACTAAAAAAAGAGCTAAAAAGTCTGAGTCAGTTTCATAGCTTGTAATTATATAAGTATATAAAAACCTCCTTCTATCACATAATATCAATGTAGAAGGAGGTTTTTTATGACACAAAATATTATGATGCCGTATGAAGTAAAGCAAAGGCTTATTCAAGAGCATCTGGCAGAACCTCTAAAAGAAAAATGCCGCATACGAAAAATAGAAGATATTTTAGGACAAGGTGAAGCTGTCTTTAGAATATTAAATAACTTAAGAAATGAAAAGCCAAAAAATATCGTATTGTTAGGTCCTGAGGGGACGTGGAAGAAAGACATCTTAAGAGCATGTTTTAAAAAAGTGCAATATGAAGGTAGCTGTTTTTTTAAAAGTGGGGAATTTATAGAATATTATCCAGAGAAAGACTACAGTGATGATTTAATATATACTACACTGTTTGGACGTTTAGAAGAAATTGATTGTGTTTCAATGAAAATACAGAGGCTAAAAATTGGTCTTGTTACACGAGCAAATAAAGGAATACTTTATATAAATAATATAGAAAATATAAAGAAGAATGTCATTTTTAAACTAATAGATGTTATAAATGAAAAAAAGGTAAAGTTTGGTAAAATACGTATTTCAGAGGGAACTCCAGAATATTTAAAACGTTTTTTAATAGAAGGATTGCCAGCAGATTTTTGCTTAGCAGTAAATGCAATTGATATTAAGGCGGTACCTGAAGATATTTTAAGCATTTGCGATATTGTATCTTTTAAAAAACAAAATAAAAGTGAGTTGAAAGAGTTAATTAAAAAAACTGCTGATGAAGGTTTATTCTATATAGAAGATGATGTGTGCGATGAAATTGCCAATATAGCAAAGAGCGGTGAAGATGCGGTTAGAATACTGCAGCACGTTGCACTTAATGCTCTTAAAAATGGAAGAAGCAAAATAATAAAAGAGGACTTAAATAGCTTGATTTTCTAGTTTTTGAGATTGAAATATTTTAATGTATAATATACTTATTAATAGGCAAATAGACAAAAGAGGTGACATTATGGACAAGAAATACATACTGCCGATGGTTCCATTGAGAGGTTTAACTGTATTCCCGTATATGGTTTTGCATTTTGATGTTGGAAGAGGAAAATCGGTTAAGGCTATTGAAGAAGCCATGCTTAGAAATCAGCTTGTCTTTTTGGTTACTCAAAAACATGCTGATATTGACGAACCTACAATAGATGACATATATAGTGTTGGTACGATTACGAAAGTAAAACAGATGTTGAGGCTTCCTGGCGAAGTTGTAAGAGTTCTTGTTGAAGGTATATCAAGGGCTGAATTAAAGAATCTGATAAGTTCTGAAAGTTTTTTTGAAGTCGAGGTTATAGAGAAAATAGATAATACAGAGATAGAAAAAGACAGCGAATTGGAAGCTTTAATGAGAAGCGTAACGTCAGCTTTTGAGGAATATATTAGTATTTCATCAAAAATACCATTAGACAGTATTTACAGTGTTGTATCTATAGAAGAGCCGGGAAGGCTTGCTGACGTTATAACAGAGCATTTAAGCTTAAATCAAAGCCAAAATCAAGAGCTTTTAGAGTGTTTTGACACGAAGGAAAGATTAGAGAAGCTATTAGGGTTTATATTGAAAGAGCTTGATATACTTGAAATAGAGAAAAAAATAAATATGCGGGTCCACAAACAGATAGACAAAAGCCAAAGGGAGTATTATTTAAGAGAGCAATTAAAAGCTATAAAAGCTGAACTTGGAGAATCTGATGAAATAGATCAGGAAATAGATGAATATGAAGAAAAAATCGAGTCAAAAGATTTGCCTGATTATGTTAAAGAAAAAGCTAAAGAAGAGTTGAGAAGATTAAGCAGGATGGGGCCAGGATCTGCAGAAGGATCCGTTGTTAGGACGTACATAGATTGGCTTTTGGACTTGCCGTGGAATGAAGAGACAAAAGACGTTCTTGACCTTAAAAGAGCAGAAAAAATATTGAATGAAGATCACTATGGGTTAAAGAAGGTAAAAGAAAGGATTTTGGAGTTTTTAGCAGTAAGAAGTTATCACGAAAAGATGAAAAGTCCGATTCTGTGCCTTGTAGGTCCTCCTGGCGTCGGAAAGACATCCCTTGGGAAATCTATCGCAAGGGCAATGAATAGAAAATTTGTAAGGTTGTCTTTAGGTGGAGTTAGAGATGAAGCTGAGATAAGAGGACATAGAAGGACATATGTGGGGGCAATACCTGGTGGAATAATTAATTCATTGAAGATTGCGGCTTCCAAAAATCCAGTTTTTCTTTTGGATGAGATAGACAAGATGAGTTCTGATTTTAGGGGTGATCCAGCATCAGCAATGCTGGAAGTTTTGGATCCAGAGCAAAACTCTACATACAGGGATCATTACATTGATTTGCCATTTGATTTGTCAAGGGTGCTTTTTATAACAACAGCTAATACATTAGACACGATACCAGCTCCACTTCTTGACAGAATGGAAGTCATATATATATCTGGATATACGGAAGAAGAAAAATTGCACATAGCAAAAGAATATTTGGTTCCCAAAATATTAAAAGAACACGGAGCAACTGATGAAATTATAAAAATACAAGACTCAGCTATCATCGGCATAATATCAGAGTACACAAGGGAAGCGGGTGTGAGGGCGTTAGAGCAGAATATAGCAAAAGTTGTAAGAAAGTCCATTAAAACTATAGTGGAAGATAAAGCCAAGTCAATAAAAGTCGGAAAACAAAATCTGCAAAAATACCTTGGAAAGCCACTATTTAGGATAGACAAAGCAAACTTGCAAAACAAAGTAGGCATGGTTACTGGCCTTGCATGGACTAGAGTTGGCGGTGATACGCTTACGGTTGAAGCAACTACCATGCCTGGGACAGGAAAACTTACGCTGACAGGGCAATTAGGAGATGTCATGAAAGAATCTGCACAGGCAGGATTCAGCTATATAAGATCTAATGCTGATACATTGGGTATAAATAAAGATTTTTACAAGAACCTGGATATACACATCCATGTGCCAGAAGGCGCAATACCAAAAGACGGACCGTCTGCTGGCATTACAATGGTTACAGCGATGGTTTCAGCTATCAAAAGGGTACCGGTAAGAGGTGATATAGCCATGACAGGTGAAATCACACTGACCGGAAAAGTATTGCCTATTGGCGGCTTAAAGGAAAAAGTTTTGGCTGCCCACAGGGCCGGTATACTTAAGATAATTGCACCAGCAGATAATAAAAGGGATTTAGACGAGATACCGCAAAGTGTCAAGAAGAAGTTGGAATTCAAGTTTGTGTCAAATATCGATGAAGTCTTAAAAATATCGTTAGTAGGTGAGAATTCAGATGAAAATCAAATCAATAGAGCTTAAAGTTGCTGCATACAATAAAAACCAATATCCAGATGACGGGCTAACACAAATTGCTGTAATAGGCAGGTCGAATGTAGGCAAATCATCCTTTATAAATACCATAGTTAACAGGAAAAATTTTGCAAGAGTTAGTCAGAAACCGGGAAAGACACAAGGTATTAATTTTTACCTTGTAAATAATTCATTTTACTTAGTTGATCTTCCTGGCTATGGCTATGCTGAGGTTTCAAAAGAAATGAAAAAACAGTGGTCAATAAATATTGAGACTTACTTAAATGTTTCAGAATATCTCAAAGGGGCAATAATGCTTGTAGACATCAGGCATAAGCCTACAGATGATGATGTTCTAATGGTGAATTATTTAAAACATAGAAATTTAAATTATGTTGTTGTTGCCACAAAATCAGATAAGCTGAATAAGCAGGAAATTCAAAGGTCGCTAAATGTCATATCTGAGACACTTGGAGTCGATAAAGGTAGAATTGTACCTTTTTCATCTTTGAAGAAAATAGGTGTAGATGATATCTACACCTATTTGGATTCTTTTCTTGAAGGTGGGTTTAGCAGATAAATTATTATTAAGATTAATCATAAGGTTAGATTTGCCTTAAATGCTTAAATATTATTATGACAAAAATATTAAAGTTATAGCATCAGCAGACGATATAATAATGGGAGACGATAAATTGTGTGCTATTGCGCTACTGACAACATAAATAAGTTAAACAGTGAATATTGATAAATAAGCAAAAACTTTATTATAATACAGGCTGAAAATAAGATTTGAAATTTACATTTTGAAGTATTATAATTGTAGTTATCAATGAGAGAAAGGGGTGATACAAGTGGAGATAGGACAGTCTGTAGTTTTTACGATTCCGCTGTTTGGTGGTATTCCAGTGACTTCCACAGTTGTAGTAACGTGGTTAATAATGGCTATACTTACTATAGCGTCCATTATCGTTACAAGGGGCTGGAAACTTGTTCCTACAGGTGTGCAAAATTTTGTTGAAGCGATTGTAGATGGTTTAAATTCATTTACCAAAGATGCCCTTGGTGAGTATTGGTCATCATTTGCACCTTATCTTGGAACAGTAGCTTTATATTTAATATTAGCAAATACTATCGATTTATTTGGTTTAACACCTCCTACAAAAGATTTAAGTGCCACATCAGCATTGGCTATCATGTCTATTATAGTTGTTATAATTGCATCAATCAAAGCCAAAGGCTTAAAAGGATATGCAAAATCATTTTTCGAACCGATGCCATTCTTTTTCCCGATGAAAATACTTGATATGTTTACAAGACCATTGTCACTGGCAGCCAGGTTATTTGGCAACATCATAGCAGCATTTATAATAATGGGATTAATAAGTAAAGTGGCACCGATAATAGTGCCAGCAATATTTAGCATTTACTTTGACTTGTTTGATGGTGCTCTTCAGATGGTTGTGTTTGTATTTTTGACAATGCTTTATATTGAAGAAGCTGTAGAATGAGAGCAAGTTAATTTATAATAAAAAATTGATATTAGAAAGATTTATGTGTAAAATATAAATAAAAAATAAAAGGAGAGATGAAACATGAATTTATTGGCAATAGGAGCAGGAATTGCAGCGATTTCAGGTATTGGTGCAGGAATTGGTATAGGTATAGCTACAGGAAAGGCTGTTGAAGCTGTATCAAGGCAGCCGGAGGCAAGAGGTAGCATAATGCAGTTCTTACTTCTAGGTGGTGCTTTATCTGAAGCAACTGCTATTTATGGTCTTTTAGTTGCATTTTTGATAATATTCTTCATGAAACCATAATGACACGAAAGAAGGTAATAATTTGAGCCTTATAAATCCGTATACTTTTATTTTCACCATCATAAATCTTGTTGTTCTGTACTTGATTTTAAAGAGGTTTCTCTTTAAACCAGTGACAAAATTTATGGAAGAAAGGTCACAAAAGATCAGGAATTCACTGGAAGAGGCTGATAGGAAAGTTCATGAAGCTAATGATTTAAAAGCACAGTATGAAGAAATATTAAAAAAAGCAGACGATGAGGGCAAAGCTATCATCGATAGAGCAGAAAAATATGCTAAAGAAAAGGCAGAAAAGATAATAGAAGAGGCAAATACAGAAGCGAAAGCGATAATAGAGAGGGCAAAAGAAGAAGCAGAGACAGAAAAGATTAAAGCAATGCACGATTTAAGAGTTGACTTGTCACACCTTATAATAGAAGCTGCTTCAAAAGCTATTGGCAATATTAATATTGATGATGATAAAATAATCAATGAGGTGGTTAAGGAGGCAGGTGCATCTTGGAACAAGTAATAGCGAAAAAATATGCACGTGCTCTTTTTAACGCAGCCAAAGAAAACGGCAATATCGAAAAGTATTATGACGAACTTAAAGGCATTTTAAATATGTTAAAAAATAAGCAAATATATAAAATTATTACAAACAGAGGAATATATATTAAACAAAAAATGAACTTTGTCGATGCGATTTTAGAAGGTTATGACAGAGAAGTAATAAACTTTTTAAAATTGATAATATCAAAGCACAGAGAATCAATTTTCGATGAGATATTCAATGAGTACAACAAATTATACATGGACTACAAAGGAATCATAAATGCAACTCTAATTTCAGCACATCCACTGGACTCTGAGACACTTGAAAGAATCAAAAATAGACTGGAATCAAATTTTAATAAGAAAGTTTATATAAACTCAACTGTGGATGAGTCTATACTTGGTGGACTTAAGATATTAATAGGGAATAAAGTTATTGATGGATCTATAAAAGGAAAACTTGATACACTTCTCAAGAATCTTGTAACTGCAAGCTGATAAAAAGTACTCTATAAAATAGAAGGTGAATATATGGATATAAAACCTGAAGAAATAACATCTATTCTGGAAGATAAAATAAAGAACTTTGATTTTACCATTAAGACAGAGGATGTAGGACGTGTAATAACTGCTGGTGATGGAATTGCCAAGATATATGGACTTGATGAAGCTATATATGGCGAAATGGTTGAATTTGAAAATGGCGTCTACGGGATGGTTATGAACCTAGAAGAAGATAGCGTAGGCGTGATAGTTCTTGGCGATCCTGAAGCAATTAAAGAAGGTACTACTGTAAAACGTACTGGAAAAGTAGTTGAGGTACCTGTAGGATATGGCCTTTTAGGCAGAGTTGTAAATCCACTAGGTCAACCTCTAGACGGTAAAGGACCTGTAAAAAGCGATGGAACAAGGCCTGTGGAATATCCAGCTCCACCTATTATAAAAAGAAAGCCTGTTGATACACCACTACAGACTGGAATCCTCGCAATAGATGCTATGATTCCAATCGGAAGAGGGCAGAGAGAGCTTATAATTGGAGATAGGCAGACAGGAAAAACTGCTATTGCAGTTGATACAATAATAAATCAAAAAGATAAGGATGTTTACTGTATATATGTTGCAATCGGGCAAAAAGCCTCTACAATAGCTGGCCTTGTAAATACATTGGAGAAATTCGGGGCTATGTCTTATACGACTGTTGTAGCATCAACTGCCAGTGATTCTGCAGCACTGCAGTATTTAGCACCTTATGCTGGATGTGCAATGGCAGAGTATTTCATGTACAACAAGAAAGATGTCCTAATAGTATATGATGACCTTTCAAAACACGCAGTAGCTTACAGAACGATTTCGCTCCTTTTAAGAAGGCCACCAGGAAGAGAAGCATATCCTGGAGATGTATTCTACCTGCATTCAAGGCTACTAGAGCGCTCTGCTAAGCTTTCTGACGATATGGGTGGCGGTTCAATTACTGCACTGCCAATAATAGAAACTCTTGCAGGTGATATATCAGCATACATTCCGACAAATGTCATATCTATAACTGATGGGCAGATATATCTGGAATCTGAGCTTTTCTATTCCGGAATCAGACCAGCTATAAACGTAGGTCTTTCAGTATCCCGTGTTGGCGGTGCTGCGCAGAAAAAAGCCATGAAGAAAGTATCTGGCAGAATGAGATTGGAGCTTTCCCAGTACAGGGAATTGGAGGTATTTGCACAGTTTGGCTCAGATCTTGATAAATCGACGCTGGATTTACTAAAGCAAGGCGAGAGGATAGTCGAGATAACGAAACAGCCGAGGTACCAGCCTATTTCGATGGAAGATCAGGTCATAATGATATATACGGTTATGAATAAATACCTTATGGATGTAGAGCTTCAAGATGTAAAGAAATTTGTAAAAGATTTGTTGGAATTTATTGATATAAACTATCCGGATATTAAGAAAACCATAAGAGAGACAGGCAAGTTAGATGATGATACAATTGAAAAATTAAAGGCAGCTATCGAGGAGTATAAGAGCAAATACGCATCGAAAGGTGATGCATAATGGGGAAAAGGGATATTCAGTTAAGGATAAAAAGTGTTAAGGAGACCCGTAAAATAACAAGGGCTATGAATCTAATATCAGCCGCAAAGTTTAGGAAAGCAAAATTAATGTTAGACAATGTGAGACCTTACTATGAAAGAATACAGTCTACTATGGAAGATATACTGATTCACAGCGGTGAGGCAACATCCCATTATTTTGAAAGACAGCATGAGGCCAAAGGTGCTAGAAAAAAAGCCGTTATTGTCGTAACTGGCGATAAAGGCCTATGTGGTGGGTACAATCACAATGTCATAAAACAGGCTGAAGAAGTCATTGATGGCAATACACAAAACCTCATGGTGATAGGAGAAGTAGGACGCAGCTATTTCCTGAATAAGGGTTACAACGTAGACGTAGAATTTTTATACACTGCTCAAAATCCTACTACATCTGCAGCTGGCGAGATATCGGATTTATTGGTAGATATATATGACAGAGGCATTATCGATGATATTTATGCTGTTTACACAGAGATGGTTGGACTAAGACAGATAGTCAGGACTATAAAAATATTGCCGTTGGACATAAAGAATTTTAACAGCGACAAAGACACGAAAATTTTAAGCGATATGATATACGATCCATCGCCTACGAAAGTATTTAATCTACTTGTACCTGAATATGTCAAAGGTATAGTATATAGCTTTTTAGTAAATGCTTTTGCCTCTGAGCATTTTTCACGTATGGTTGCAATGGATGGTGCAACTTCAAATGCAGATAAAATGATAGCAAAGTACACTCTAGAATATAATAGATTAAGGCAGGCTTCTATAACGCAGGAACTTTCAGAGATAATTGGAGGTTCATCAGTTTAGATGTAGTTTATGCTACATTTTAAAATAAAATTTTAGATAGTGAATGGAGGCTAATATGAAAAAGGGTTATATAACACAGGTAATAGGACCGGTTGTAGATATACGATTTGACGATGATTTGCCGCCAATCAACAATGCAATAAGGATTCCATTTAATGATGATGAAATTGTTGTTGAAGTATCTCAGCATACAGGTGACAATACAGTAAGATGTGTTGCAATGTCATCTACTGATGGATTAAAGAGAGGGATGGAATGTTTTGATACTGGCGGGCCAATTTCTGTACCGGTAGGTGAAGGTACCCTTGGCAGGATGTTTAACGTGCTTGGCAAACCAATGGATGACCTTGGCGAAGTAAAAGCAGATAAGTATATGTCTATACACAGGAATGCGCCAAGCTTTGAAGAGCAGAGCCCTGTTACTGAGGTATTGGAAACAGGTATAAAGGTCATAGATCTTCTAACGCCATATGCAAAGGGCGGTAAGATTGGACTATTCGGCGGTGCAGGTGTTGGCAAGACAGTCTTAATAGAAGAGCTAATCAGAAATATAGCAACAGAACACGGCGGATATTCAATCTTTACAGGTGTAGGAGAGAGAACCCGTGAAGGCAATGATTTGTGGCATGAGATGAAAGAATCTGGTGTTATAGATAAGACAGCATTTGTATTCGGTCAGATGAATGAGCCACCTGGAGCCAGAATGAGAGTTGGACTTACAGGCCTTACAATGGCAGAGTATTTTAGGGATGAAAAGCATCAGGATGTTTTGCTATTTATAGACAACATATTTAGGTTTATACAAGCAGGCTCAGAAGTGTCCGCTCTCTTGGGCAGAATGCCGTCTGCCGTTGGTTACCAGCCGACACTTGCGACAGAGCTTGGAGCATTGCAGGAGAGAATAACCTCTACAAAGAGCGGATCAATTACATCTGTTCAGGCGGTTTATGTGCCTGCTGATGACTTGACAGACCCGGCGCCTGCAACAACATTTACGCACCTTGATGCGACGACAGTTCTATCTAGAAGTATCGTTGAGATGGGCATTTATCCTGCTGTTGATCCACTTGATTCTACATCGAGAATATTAGAGCCCAGCATTGTCGGTGAAGAACATTACAATGTAGCAAGGCGTGTACAGGAGATACTGCAAAAATACAAAGAGCTGCAGGATATCATAGCTATTCTTGGTATGGATGAATTATCAGATGAAGATAAACTTACGGTTTACAGGGCAAGGAAGATACAGAGATTTTTGTCGCAGCCTTTCTTCGTTGCTGAGACATTTACCGGAATACCAGGCAAATATGTCCCACTAAAAGAGACAATAGAAGGCTTCAAGAAAATAGTAGATGGTGAGATGGACGATATACCAGAAGCAGCATTTTTCATGGTAGGAAATATTGATGAAGTGTACAAAAAGGCCGAAGAAATGAAGTGAGGTGTATAATATGGACAACAAATACCACCTCGAAGTTTTGACACCACATCGCAAATTTTACGATGGAGATGTTGAGGAAATCATTGTTACAACAAGTGTTGGAGAAGTCGGAGTACAAAAAGGGCATATACCTATGACGGTGGCTCTTGGTATAGGCACACTCAAGATAAAAAATGACAATGTATGGAAAGAAGCCAGCATATCAAACGGATTTATGGAAGTCAAGCAAGATAATGTAGTAATACTGGCAGATGCTGCCGAATGGCCTGAAGAGATAGATATTATGAGGGCAGAAGCAGCAAAACAGAGAGCAGAAGAAAGGTTAAGACAGAAGAAAAGCCAGCATGAGTATCTGCTTGCAAAAGCTGCTTTAAGGCGTGCCCTCGTCAGAATGAGTGTTGCAAAAAAATACAAAAATATATAAAAAATACCTCCACGATTGTGTATAAAAACATCCTATTTAGACTAAAATCTAAATAGGAGAAAATAGTGGAGGTGTTTTTATATGAAAAAGATAACAGCCATAATATTGATGTTCATAATATTGACAGGGGCATTTAATGTTTATGCTGCCCAAATTGACAATATTATTACCAAAGAAAAAGCTATCTCAATTGTAAAAGACAAGCTGGGAGATATAAAATACGATAATTTAAACGTCCAATACAGAGAATTTACAAATAAAGATTCAGTGTGGATATTGAGTTATACCAAAAATGATATTTTTGAAAATACTTCAATAACTCTAAATGCAAAAACTGGAGATATTATAAGGTATAATTTTATATCTGATTATAATGGAAGCAAAAATTTAAACAGAAATGATGCAAAAAAAATTGCGGATGAATTTTTAAATAAGGTAAAGCCAACAAATCTTAGCAAATACAAGTTTGATAGCGCACATGAAAATGACACTTATAGAGAATACAATTTTAAATGGAGAAGAGAAGAGAATGGTGTGAAGTTTTTATACGACACAATAAATGTATCTGTCGACAAAAAGACAGGATATGTTACACATTATACGTACGATTGGACAGAGGGAGACCTGCCTACGCTTAAAAATGTAATAGATATAAATGAAGCTACAAAACTTTTTAAAGGATATTTAAGGCCTAGATTAGTATACACGATAATATATGACAAAAATAAAGGTGATGTGAAGCTTGTCTATGTTTCACCATCACCTCAGTACATGATAAATGCATATACAGGTGATATAATTGATATAAATGGAACTAAAGTTGAATTAAAAAACACAGGTGAAGGAAAAATCACATTGGACAAATTTTACAATAAATCTAGTAAGCCTGTTACAAAAGATGAAGCATATAAAATAGCGTCGAAATATGCATCTAAAGACTATGAATTAAAAAACACAGCATACATCGAAAAATACGCAGGCCTTGATTTAAATGTTTGGACATTTGCATGGAATAAAGTTAATGGAATAGGATATCTACACGTGGCAGTTAATGCAAATACAGGTAATGTCGTAGATGTGCTGAAAAGCACAAAAAGTGATTTAAGTTTATCAATTTCCCGGGAAACTGCATTAAAAAAAGCGGAATCATTTATAAAGGATAATTTCAAAGACATAGTACCTTATCTCGATTTCAGAAGTAATACTGAAAACCAAACAGGTGAAGAAGTTTACGGATACCACTTTGTATTTCCGCTTAAACAGTACAATATTCCATTTATCAATAACGGAATTACTGTTGATGTAGATGGAAAAGGAAATGTATCAGCGTATACCTATAAAAATTACGACATACCTTTTCCGAAGCCTACCAACATTATGACGCAAGAAGATGTCACAGACAAATACTTAAAAAGTGGAAACTTCTCATTGAAATATTACAAACCAGAAGGCAAAAATATAATACCAGTTTACACTGTAGATGATCCTATTTATTCAAACTTGATAGATGCCATTTCAGGTGAAATAATAAAACCATATTAAAAAGGGCTTTTTTAAGCCCTTAATTTATCTTTAGACGGCATTTCAGATAAAATCATGCTTAAAAGCATTAAAAAACCGCCGATTATAGATTTCAATGTCATAACCTCGCCAGCCACTAGAAATGCTGTGATGGCAGAAAAGACAGGTTCCAGTGAAAAAATAATAGCTGCATGTGTAGCCGATGTGTTTGCTTGCATCGTATTCTGAACGGTTAATGCAAAAGCTGTTGCAAAAATGCCAGTCAATATAAGTGCAAACCATACGGTTTTGTTTGTTGGTATGGTTGGTTTTTCATATATGAATGATAAAATCCCGCTTAGAGTCGCAACAACCAGGATTTGTATCGTTGCAAACGAAATAGTATCCACAGATGGTGCATATTTTGCAATTAAGACGATCTGAAATGCAAATGATACTGCACACAAAAAAGTAAGGAAATCCCCAAAGTTTATCTTTAAATCAACGTTTGTTGTTATAAGCAATAACCCTACCATTGCTAATATGACGCTTATCCACGATGTCTTTGACAATTTTGCTTTTAAAAAGAAAGCTTCCAGAATAGGTACAAGCACCACATTGAATCCACTTATAAAACCAGATTTTGATGCTGTAGTGTATTTTAGACCCAATGTTTGAAATGCATAGCCTAAAAATAACATTGTACCAACAAGGACTGAAACAATAAATGTTCTTTTATCTATATTTACCAGCCTTCTGCCGTACAGGATTGCCAGTACTATGAACGCAAGCATAAATCTTAAAAACAGAAAATTGTACACAGGTATTACGCTTGTTGCATTTTTTACTATTATAAAAGTGGATCCCCAGATGACTGTGACTAAGATTAACATGATGTCGCTTTTTAATTTTTTTGTCAATCCTTTAGCCTCCCTTAATAAAAAATTACGGTCTGAATCTCTGCGCAATCGGCATGCGCCTTCCGACGCCAAATGCTTTTGTTGTAACTTTAAGACCCGGCGCTGCTTGTTTTCTCTTGTATTCTGCATTGTTGACCTTTCTGATTACATCTCTTACAAGGTCTTCATCATAGCCGTCTGCTATGATCTCACTTATAGATTTATCATCTTCTATATATGACTTCAATATATCATCTAATATTTCATACGGCGGCAGTGAATCAGTATCCTTCTGATTTGGCCTTAGCTCTGCAGATGGAGCCTTTTCAATGGTTGACAGCGGTATTATTATTTTGTCTCTATTTATATACTTTGCAAGTTCGTACACCATCGTCTTTGGCACATCGGATATTACAGCAAGTCCACCGCTCATATCTCCATACAGTGTACAGTAGCCAACAGCAATTTCTGACTTATTTCCGGTTGTTAAGACCATGTAGCCTTCTCTATTTGATATGAACATCAGATAGTTGCCTCTTATCCTCGCCTGCAGATTTTCTTCTGCTAGATCTCCCAAAACATTGCCATCTTTGTTAAAAATAGAGATATAGCTTTTAAAGACATCTTCAATAGGTATCACTCTGTACTGTATGCCTAGATTTTGTGCTAGATCCCTTGCGTCATCTTTGCTGCCTTCTGAAGAATAGCGAGATGGCATAGATACGCCCAGTACATTTTCACGCCCTAGAGCTTTTACTGCAAGTGCGCATGTGACAGCAGAATCAATACCGCCGCTTAAGCCTACCACTGCTTTTTTAAAGCCTGTCTTTCTAAAATAATCTCTAAGTCCTAAAATTAGTGCATCATGAACCCATGAAATATCTTCTTTGATTTCTTGAAGCGGTTTTAGTTCATCAAGATTTTCAGTATCTACAAAAGCCATATCCTCAGAAAATGACCTTAAGTTTACGACTCTGTCGCCATTGGAATTTATTGCGAAACTGTTACCATCAAAAATCAGCTCGTCATTTCCACCGACTTGATTTACATATATTAGAGGCAGTTTATATTTCTTTGATATCTGCTTTACCATCTTTGTCCTTAATTCTTGCTTTCCAAGGTTATACGGCGATGCGGAAATATTTATAAAAATGTCTGGATTTAGCTTGTACTGTTCTTCCAAAACATCTATATCGTACCTTGGCCTTTCCCAGAAGTCCTTGTCGTTCCATATGTCTTCGCATATATTTACTGCAAGGCGCATTCCTTTAAAATCAAAACATGTTCTTTCTTTTGCCGGCTCAAAATACCTTTGCTCATCAAATACATCGTAATTTGGCAAAAGGGTTTTATCTGCTTGTCCGATTATTTTATCGTTGTATAGAAGCAGTGCTGAGTTATGAAGCATGTAGTCTTTTTCCTTATCTTTTGTAGCTGTACCTACTATGACGCCAATATCATTTGTTTCAGGCAATATAAGCTCATTTAAAGCACTATATGATGATTCCAAAAAATCAGGGTTATAAAGTAAATCCTTAGGTGGATATCCAATTATAGATAATTCCGGAAATACTATAAGATCTATATTAGCTTTTTTTGCTTCTTTTATATACTTAATTATTTTTTCACAGTTGTTCTTTATGTCGCCCACAGTTGGATTCAACTGTGCTAATGCTATCTTCATAAATCTCACCTCGAATTATTTTCATAAAGATATTTTAGCACATAATGAAAAAAAATACACCAGCATAATGCGGTGCAGTACATTACATAAACTACTGCCATTTAATTATTTTCTTTTCAATGTATACTAAAAGTACGTACATCAATGCAGCCAGCACAGATAAAATTAGGACACTGGACATGACTATGTCAAGCTTGAATATCTGTCCGCCATACACGATGAGATATCCTAAACCAGCTTTGGATACTAAGAATTCGCCTGTTATTACGCCAACCCAAGATAACCCCATGTTGATTTTTATGGCAGACATGATAGTTGGGATACTGGCTGGCAAAATGCACTTTGTAAGTATTTGATACTTTGTAGCGCCAAATGTCTTTAAAAGTTTTATCTTATCCTCATCTACTTGCATAAAGCCTGTCTCTAAACTTATTATTGTGACGATTAAAGATATAGCCAGTCCCATCGTTATTATAGGTGCTTCACCATTTCCCATCCATACGATAAATATAGGACCTAATGCGATCTTTGGAAGGCTGTTTAAAACTATTAGGTATGGCTCTGCTACCTTTGATGCAAATGAAGACCACCAAAGCATGATAGCAATTGCTATGCCTATAAATGTACCAAGTGCAAATCCTATCAATGTCTCACTTAGTGTAACCCATATGTGTGTAAACAGTGAGCCGTCTTTACTTAAATTTATGATTGTTTTGACCATTCTAGAAGGCTGGCTAAATAAGAACGGGTCTATTAATTTAAGCCTTCCGGCTATTTCCCAAACAGCAAAAAATGCAATCAATATTATAATCTGAGTAGTTCTTATAGCTATTTCTCTTCTTTTAATTTTTTTTAAGAATTCTCTGTGCTCTTTTGACATTTTTAACGTTGCATCATACATGAACATCAAGCTCCTTCCATATCTCGTTGAAATAATCTCTAAATTCCGGGGCTTTTCTGCATCCAATCGGAGAGCGGTTATCGCATGTAAGGTGTATTTCATGCACGCTTTTAACAACTGCCGGCCTATTAGACAAAACCACGATCCTGTCGCACATTGCTATTGCCTCGGATATATCGTGGGTAACGATAATAGCTGTCTTTTTTACTCCCTTCAATATGCTCCATACCTCGTCAGATATTGCAAGCCTAGTCTGATAATCAAGGGCTGAAAAAGCCTCATCCAATAGCATAATGTCAGGCTTTAAGGCCAGAGTCCTGATTAAAGCTGCTCTTTGCCTCATTCCTCCTGATATCTGATTTGGATAATGGTATTTAAACTCTGCAAGACCGTATCTATCTAATAGTTCCTCTACATGCCTTATAGACTCATCATTGACAGCATTTTGTATCTCAAGCCCAAGAAGAACATTCTGCATGATGTTTCGCCACTCAAAAAGGTGATCTCTTTGAAGCATGTATCCAACCTTGCCGTTCACTTTTACGCTTCCGCCTGATGGTTTCAAAAGGCCTGCAATAATAGATAAAAGTGTAGACTTGCCGCAGCCTGAAGGGCCTATGACGCCGACAAATTCACCTTCATATACATTAAAAGAGACATTTTTTATTGCTTCTGTTTCGCCCTTTACCGTATGATAGTTTAAAGAGACGTTTTTAAGTTCTACCATGACTTTATCCATAAGATGCACCTCCTGCACAATATTTTAAGCATATTTACAGGGGACAATCTTTCTATTGTCCCCGCGTCCCTTATTTCTTTATGGATTCGACTGCTTTATCGGCAAAAGTATTGTCTATAAGAGCATTGGGGTCTACTTTGCTGTCTATTTCACCAGCATTTAACAACACATTTTGGAGAGCATCAAAATCGGCTGGTTTCATTTGCGGTGTTGTACCCCATGCATCTATGCTTTTGTATCTGTCAATGACCTTTGTTATGATATCAATATCTGTGTCAGGGAAGAATGACTTGATATCTTCAGCAACCTGCTTTGATGAGTGAGATTGAACGTACAGCATTCCTTTGTAAACTGCATTCGTGAAATGCTGTATGATATCAGGATGTTCTTTTATATAACTTTTTCTAGCATTAAATGTCGTATATGGCACATCATGTCCGGCAGCACCGACAGATGCTACGATATATCCGCCTTTTTCGCTTTCCACCTGCGATGCTGTCGGTTCAAACAGTGCGACGTAGTCTGCATCGGATCTCATAAATGCACCGGCGGTTGCTGTAAATTGTAGATTTGTAACTAGATTCACATCTTTCTTAGGATCTAGTCCGTGTTCTTTCAGTATATATTCAAGAGTCATTTCAGGCATGCCACCGGGCCTTCCGCCTATTATCTTTTTTCCTTTTAAGTTTTCCCACTTGAAATTCGGTTCTGGCTTTTTGCCTACTAAGAATGAGCCGTCTTTTTTTGTAAGTTGTGCAAAATTTACAAGGTAATCCTCTTTTCCTTCCTTATATACGTAGACGGTAGTTTCTGGACCTTGCAGTCCTATGTCGGCTTGACCTGATACAACTGCTGTTGCGGCTTTGTCAGAACCTTGTGCGGTTGTTATCTCCAATTGAAGTCCTTCTTCTTTGAAAAATCCTTTATTTACTGCTGCGTAGTACGGTGCATAAAAAATCGAGTGAACTGTCTCAATAAAATTTATCTTTGTAATCTGCTGCTCTTTTGTTTTGCAGCCTGTAAACAAAACAGATGTAAGTATCAATGTAAGTATAAGCGTAAAAATAAGTAATTTCCTATGCTTTCTCATGAATATACCTCCCATTTATTTATATTTCAGTTTATTATATTCTATCAATTGCAAATGGTGATTGAATGGAAAATAAGATTTTTTCAATTACCGATTCGTTAAATGATTAGATAAGAAGGAAATTAAATATTTTTGTCGAATAAGATTATTTGTGTATTTTTTATAACATGTACAAAGGAGAATTAATATGGCACAGAAAGCAGCAAAAAAGAGAAAAGTCAATGTTAATGTAGTAAAAAATAGCACAAACACTATTTTTATAATCAATATCGTATTTTACATATCATTGCTTCTATTGGTGGCATTACCACCGTATTTTAGAGGCATGTACTTCGACAATGAATTTCTCCCTACCATCGGAATTACATCTATTGTGGTGGTGATTTGGGCACTTATAAAGATATTTAAAAAGGAACCCATAATTACAGAGAGACTTGACTATGCTGCGTTATCCCTTGTTGGAGCATATCTCATATCGACATTTTTCGCGGTAAATATACGGACTGCAATAGGGGAGACGTTAAAATACGTAGACTATGTGTTTATCTATTTTATGGTAAGCAGGCTTGCTAATGACAAGAAAAAGATATGGGTTCTTTTAAATGTGCTTGTTTTAAGTTCATTTGGAGTAGCTGTAGTAGGACTTTTATCTTCTGCAGGATACATAAACTACAATGGATCATGGGTAGGTGGCAGAATCAATTCTACATTTCAATATGCTAATACTGCAGCGTCATTTATGATGGCATTTTTGTTTGTGAACTTTGCACTTATATCATACACAGAAAATAAATACCTAAAAGCACTGTATGGGATAGAAGCATTTGTACAGCTTTATGCTTACATATTTACATTGTCCCGCGGCGCATGGGTAATGTTTCCGTTTTTGTTTATATTCCTTATCATAATGATGCCAAAAGGCAAAAGGGTGGAGCCTTTCATCTACTTAATAGGTATAGTCGTAGCATCGTCATTGCCTATAGCGAAATTTAATTCTATCGTGAATGGCCCTAAACCACACAATTTGCTTATGTGGATATTTGTAGGAACTTTGCTATCAGCTATTTTCACATATCTGATAAGCTTTATAGTTGACATTGTAAATAAGATAAGCTTAAAAGTAGGTATATCTATAATTGTTATTGTGGGCATTCTTTCATCAATAGGTGGATACATGGTATTGACATCGCAAATGCCGCTTACCTTGAGTCATGGACAAAATGAGGCCGACAGCTTAAAAAGCGTGACGAGATTTGTGAATGTTGACGCTGATAGGATTTATGTTCTTAAATATACGGTAAAATCAGAAAATAGCGAAAACAAGGATTGGGCGTATGGAATCACGATAGACAGCAGAAATGATCTGGATCAGCCTACAAAGATTAAAGATGTATATGACAAAGAAACTTTCAGCGGAGAAAAAACTATTGAATTTTCTACATTAAAGGACACCAAGAGACTTGCTATAACTTTTATAAACAATTTTAAAGATACGTCTGTAACATTTGAAAAAGCGTATATTTATCCAAAAAACAATCCAAAAGATGTACAGAATATAATGCTTAAATACAAGTATCTGCCTGAAAATGTGGCATCAAGGATACAGGATATTAGCCTAAGTAGCCACAGCAGTTCAGAGCGCATGCAGTTTTACAAAGATGGATTTAAGATTTTTAAAGATTATCCGCTGTTTGGAGCAGGTGGAGGAGCATGGGCGTCTCTTTACTTCAAGTATCAGTCATACCTCTATTGGACGACGCAGACACATAATTACTTCATGCAGGTTTTGCTTGATACAGGTTTAGTTGGAGCAGCAGCAATGATTTTCTTCTTAATAACTCTCATATTATCAATATTTAAGCTCTATAAAGCTGAAATGGATAGATATGAGCGCATACTGCTGGCAGCAGCCACAACAGGTATATTAAGCCTTTATGCCCATGCTGCAATGGATTTTGACCTTTCTTTATCTGCTGTGACGATAGCTCTTTATGCACTTATTGGTATAATAAACAGCATGAATATAAGCAGGAAAGAGTCAGGCACACCCCTTACAAAAGGCAAAAAATTGTACAATGGATATTACAACTATGGAATTTTAATAGTTGGAATAGTCGTCATGTTTATATCATTCTCTCTTTCGGCTGCGTTGAGATACGCTGAGAAAGGAGACAACTTGGTGAAGACAAACAATATTGGTCAAGCTATGCAGTATTACAAAAGCGCAGTATCATATGATCCGTGGAATGCAAAGTACAGGATGTCTTACGGGCAGACATTGGCTAGCATAGCAGATCAGACAAAGGACGCAGCGACACTTCAGGAGGCAATGAATGAAGAGCAGA
>Ga0207747_1000260_pt1 | contig 66138 bp, 49 predicted proteins | sample HigsolmetaGSP11D_FD_184839 | JGI IMG/M metagenome (GOLD analysis project Ga0207747, IMG submission 184839) | High solid enriched microbial communities from the Joint BioEnergy Institute, USA - SP1-1-D (SPAdes) | ecosystem: Engineered > Bioreactor > SSF (Solid state fermentation) > Aerobic >...
CCGATCGTCCGTTATCCGGGAGGCAACATGGTCTCCGCCTACAACTGGGAGGACGGGGTAGGGCCGAAGGAACAGCGCCCGAGGCGGCTGGAGCTGGCGTGGCGCGTCATCGAGACCAATGAGATCGGCACCAACGAGTTCGTGGACTGGGCGAAGAAGGCTGGCAGCGAAGTGATGATGGCGGTGAACCTCGGCACGCGCGGCATCGATGCGGCACGCAATCTCATCGAGTACTGCAATCATCCGAGCGGTTCCTACTACAGCGATCTGAGAGTGTCGCACGGCTACAGGGAGCCGCACAGGATCAAGACCTGGTGCCTTGGCAACGAGATGGACGGTCCGTGGCAGATCGGGCATAAGACGCCGGATGAATACGGACGTCTGGCCGTCGAGACGGCCAAGGCGATGCGCCTCGTCGACCCTTCGATCGAGCTGGTCGTATGCGGCAGCTCCAATTCCTCCATGCCGCTCTTCCCGCAGTGGGAAGCTACGGTGCTGGAGCACACCTATGAACATGTGGACTACATCTCCTTGCACCAATACTTCAGCAATGCGAAGAACGAATCGGACAACTTCCTCGCCAAGTCGCTGGAGATGGACCGCTTCATCCGCACGGTGATCGCAACCGCGGACTACGTCAAGGCGAAGAAGCGAAGCAAGAAGACGATCAACCTGAGCTTCGACGAATGGAACGTCTGGTATCACTCCCATGAATCGGACAAGAAGCTGGAGCCATGGCAGATCGCTCCTCCGCAGCTGGAGGATCACTATACCTTCGAGGACGCGCTCCTGGTCGGCACGCTGCTCATCACCTTCCTGAAGCATGCGGATCGCGTCAAGATCGCCTGCCTGGCGCAGCTGGTCAATGTCATCGCACCGATCATGACGGAAAATGGCGGCCGCGCATGGCGTCAGACGATCTATTATCCGTTCATGCACGTGTCCCGCTACGGCCGCGGCATCGCGCTGCATACGTTGTCCAGTTCGCCGGTGTACGACGTTCGCGAGTTTACGGATGTGCCATATCTGGAGTCGACCGCCGTGTACAACGAGGAACAGGACGAAGTCACGATCTTCGCCGTCAACCGTCATCTGACGGAAGGGCTGAAGCTGGAGTGCGATATTCGCAGCTTCGCCGGCTATCGGATCGTGGAGCATCTGGTGATGCAACATCATGATCTGAAAGCGCGCAACAGCGCGGAAGGGGAGGTCGTGTTCCCGACCGCGAGCGGTGACGCTTTCGTGGAAGGCGGTATCGTCCGGGCGACGCTCGAGCCCGCGTCCTGGCACGTGATCCGCCTGTCCGGCAGGCAGCAAGCCTGATCATCCCCTGACAAGATTATGTTCTCCCTCATCAATATATAAATATATAGACATAGAGCCCGAGCGACGATGGACTCGTCACTCGGGCTCCTTTGTATGGGGCTGATGTCGGGAGGATGCTGCTAACGGATCATTCGCCGGAAGGCTGTCCGTTCGGCGCAGGCTCCTGCATCTTCGTATAGTACAGGCGGAAGATGATATCCTGGTTGTAATTGCCGAAGCCGGAGCCGAAGAGCGTCATGCCGCCTACATTCTTCGCATCCTCCAGAACGGCGAGGCGGAAGGTCCATTGCTTCGCGCGGATGTCCACCTGGTCAAGCGTCACATCGGAGATCTGATTGCCGTCCAGGAACGTGCCCTTGTCATTGATCTTCAGCACCTTGAGCAGGCCGTACTGGTTGATCTCCGTGAACCACCAGTCCGGCGTATACTTGCCGCGCACGTTCGTTCCGCCAAAATCTCCCGGACTCGTCCAGGAGCCGAGCAGCACCCCGTTGAGGAAGAAGGAGATGTCCGACGGCCAGTTGTCGTTGGCGTAAGGGGCTTCGGACGATATTTCGAAGGAGACTTCAAGCTCCTTGGGCTCTTCGTTTTTCATCAGATAATTCGGCACCTTGTACTCGACGAAGCCTTGCCCGAACCAGAGGATCTTCGCGTTCACCCGCTCCGGATCGAGGAAGCAGCGCGGCTCGTCGAAGATGCCGATGACCTTCTCGGTGGTTGCCAGACCGCACGTCGGTTCCACATGGAAGTCTGTATAATGCCCCACGGAGACATCCATCTCGTGGAATAGCCTTGGTTGGGATGTTTCTTTAGTAGGGAAGGTGATTTCGATATAATCGGTGACAAGGGAGCATACCTTCTTGGCACCTCCACGGCCCGGAATCATCTTCGTCTCGATGATCTTCGCCTTCTCCAGCTTCTTGACGTGCATGGTCATGATCGCGCTGCTCAGGCCAAGCGCTTCGGCGAGCTGCTTGACGTTCATCTCCTGCCGGGACAACAGTTGTATCATTTTCAGGCGGACGTCGCTGGCCAATGCTTCGTAGACAGGGAGCGACTTGTCGGAAATATCCAGTTTCATCTGTTCCTCCAATGGTTACCCGATCAAATTTAATATTTAACACATATATTAATAATATAGACTTTAATCATCAATTACAATAGTGTTTATGATATGTGACATCTAAAACAGGGAGAGGATTGTATGAAAACCGTCATTCAGCGAATCAACGATCAATTGGCGTCCTGCGAATGCGGCGCCCGGCATCGTCCCGTTCAGATGCATGTGGTGCTCGAGCGCGGAGCGCTTGGGCAGGCGGCTCCTTACATCGAGCAGGCCGGATGGAGGCAGGTCACGCTGGCGGTCGACCGGCATACCTGGGAGGCGGCGGGGCAAGCTCTGGACGAAGACCTGCGTGAGCACGGCATCCTCGTGGACGTCTGCCGATTCACGGAGGATGAGCGGGGGGATGTGCTGGCGGACGCCTCGTCGATCCTGCATCTGCTGCTTCATGTGTCGGAGCGGACGGAGGCGATCATCGCCTGCGGTTCCGGAACGATCCACGACATTGTGCGGTTCGTCGCTGCCAGGACGGACAAGCCCTTCCTGTCCGTGCCGACCGCCGCATCCGTGGACGGATTCACCTCGGCGGGCGCGCCGCTCATCATCGCCGGCGTGAAGCGGACGATCCAGACGAAGTCGCCTGAGGCGATCTTCGCCGACCTGACGGTGCTGTCCAGGGCGCCGATCTCCTTGACCGCCGCGGGCCTCGGCGACATGCTGGGCAAATATACCTCGCTCGCCGACTGGCAGGTGTCGCGGGATCTCGCAGGCGAACCGTTCTGTCCCGCGGCTTATGAGCTGACGAAGGAGGCGCTGGAGCGATGCGTCACAGCGGCTGGCGAGCTTGCCTCCGGCAGCGACGAGGGCATCCGGTTGCTGATGGAAGCCCTGCTCATCTCCGGATGGTCGATGCTGGCGATCGATCATTCCCGTCCGGCCTCGGGTGGAGAGCATCATCTCTCGCACATCTGGGAGATGCAGAGCATCCGCATGGGGCTCAAGCAGCAGCTGCATGGCGCCAAGGTGGGCGTGGCGACCGTGCTCCTGAGCCGGCTGTACTCGCGGCTGGCGGAGCTCCGGACGGAGCATGACGCGTTCGGCGTATATGCGGGCTTGCCGGACAGCGGGGAACTGGCCGGGCTGCTTGCCCGGCTGGGCGCTCCGGTGACGCCTGCGGAGCTGGGCATCACGCCGGATCGCGTGCTGGAGGCGCTGCAGCAGGGGCCGGACCTGCGCGATCGGGCGACCGGCCTGCGCTATATCAGGGACCATCATCCGGAATGGTTCGACGAATTGGTGAATGGCTGACGCCGAATCCACATTTTTTCATCATATATAGTGACATTTTTGTGGCGTATTGGTTGGACGATATCCCGATTGTGAAAATGAACATGAAATATAGTGCGTTATATATTGATAATTTCTGTTCAATATGATACAACATATATGAACTTTTACCAGATATATCACAACAGGGTTTCACAGGTTCCAGGAAAGGAGCTGACAGCACCGATGCAACTGACGCCAAGGCAGCTCGATATCATCGAGATCGTGAAGAAGTTCGAACCGATTACCGGAGAGCAGATCGCCGAGGCGCTGAATGTCAGCAGGCCGACGATCCGCTCCGATCTGGCTGTGCTGGTCATGCTCGGGTTATTGGATGCCAAGCCGAAGGTCGGCTACTTCCTCGGATCGCGAGCCACGTCAGCGGGTGAAGCGATCAAGCGGCTGCACGAGAAGCGCGTGAAGGATGTCCAATCCGTGCCCGTCATCGTCAGGGAATCGACCACCGTGCAGGATGCGGTGATCACGATGTTTCTCGAGGACGTGGGCAACCTGACCGTGGTAGGTGAGCAAGGGGAATTGACTGGTGTCGTATCCAGAAAGGATATACTGAAACTGACGCTGGGCAATGCGAATGCGCCACAGATGCCGATCAGCATGGTGATGACTCGCAGGCCCAAGATCATTACCGTTGCTCCTGAAGATGCGGTGATCGACGCATGCGCGAAGATGATCCATCACCAGGTGGACAGCTTGCCGGTCGTCGATGAGTCCGACGCGGTCATCGGTTCCATCAGCACGGCGACGATGGCCAAGGTGCTGCTGGAGCTCGCGACGTCCGAAGTGTCGCCGCAGGAGACAGACAGGGGGATAGGTCAGTGAAGCAACAGTCCAATGAACGAGCGATCATCATATGCTCGGACTCGACGGGTGAGACCGCCGAAGGGGTCGTCAAGGCGACGATGCGGCAGTTCGAGTCGGTTCCCGCGGTGATCCGCAGATACAGCAATATATCGCATGAAGAAGACATTCGACTGATCGTGGAGGAGGCGGCCAGCAAGACGGCATTTATCGCCTATACGCTGGTTCAGCCGGATCTTCGCGAGTGCATGAAGCAGGAATGCATCCGCATGGGCGTGCGGGCGGTGGACATCATGGGACCGATGATGCAGGCGTTCGTTGATTCGTTCCACACGAATCCGATCGCCAAGCCGGGGTTGCTGCATCGGATGGACGAGGATTACTTCCGCCGCATCGATTCCGTGGAGTTCGCCGTCAAGTACGATGATGGCAAGGACAAGACGGGTCTGCTCAAGGCGGACGCCGTGCTCATCGGGGTATCCCGCACCTCCAAGACGCCGCTCAGCATCTACCTGGCGCACAAGGGTTACAAGGTTGCGAACCTGCCGCTCGTGCCGGAGACGAAGGTGCCGCGCGAGCTGTACCAGGTGGAGCGGCAACGCATCTACGGTCTGACGATGGATGCCCGGTATATCCTGCGCATCCGCATGGAGCGGCTCAAGTCTCTCGGGCTCAGCGAGAATGCGCAATACGCCAACTACGACCGGATCGTCGAGGAGCTGGAATACGCGCGGGGCATCATGGAGGAGCTGGGCTGCATGGTCATCGACGTATCGGACAAGGCGATCGAGGAGACGGCCGGGATCATCGTGGACGCGTTGCAGCGGGCATACGGCATTTGAGGTCATACGAATCAAGTTCCTGGGAGGGTTTGGATATGGAGAGAGAACTGGCGCTCGAGATCGTGCGGGTGACGGAGCTTGCGGCGCTCGCATCAGCCCCCTGGAGGGGACGCGGCAACAAGGATGAGGCGGACCATGCGGCGACCGCCGCGATGAGGTTGATGTTCGATTCGGTATCGATCCGCGGAACGGTGGTGATCGGTGAAGGCGAGATGGACAACGCGCCGATGCTCTATATCGGGGAACAGGTCGGCAACCAGGAAGGGCCGGAGGTGGACGTGGCGGTTGACCCGCTGGAGGGCACGGAGATCGTGGCCAAAGGACTCAGCAACGCCATGTCGGTAATCGCCATCGCCCCGAAGGGGAAGCTGCTGCACGCTCCGGATATGTACATGGAGAAGCTGTCGGCGGGGCCTGCGCTTCGGGGCAAGATCTCCCTCGACGATCCGATCGAGGTAACGCTGCAGAAGGCATCCTCGATCCTGAACAAGCCGGTGACGGATCTGACCGTGCTTATCCTTGAGCGCGAGCGCCATGCCTCGCTCATCCGGGCTCTGCGCGAGGCGGGGGTGCGCATCAAGCTGATGTCGGACGGCGATGTCGCGGGAGCGATCGCCCCTGCCTTCCCGGAATCCGGCGCGGATCTGTATGTTGGCTCGGGCGGCGCGCCGGAAGGCGTGCTGGCGGCGGCTGCCCTGCGCTGCCTCGGTGGCGAGTTCCAGGGACGCCTCATGCCCGCGGATCAGCGGGAGTGGGAACGCTGCCTGCAGATGGGACTGAGCGACCCGAGGCGCATCCTGACGATGGATGATCTCGTTGGCACGGACGATGTCATCTTCGCCGCGACCGGCGTGACGAACGGCGAATTCCTCGCTGGCGTGCGCTATCTGCAGGGCGAACGGGCGGAGACGCATTCGATCGTCATGCGCGCGAAGACGCAGACCATCCGCTTCGTCAAGTCGATCCACTATCTGCCCAACAAGCCGCTGCAGAAGCTGACGGCTGCGGGATGAACGCGATGCGGTGACGATCTGACGCGAATATCCGGCTCTATCCATGGATCATCACAATAACGAACATTCGAGCAGTAAGGGGGCGGCCCGGAAGGGTCGCCTCCTTTGCTATCTGATGGACCATAGATGCTATCCGGCAGTCTGAAGGATTCATCGTTATGGCCGCTGGGGGAGCAAGATGGTATACTGGGGGATACTGAGGCTGATCGATATATGCAAGGTTCCTGCCATATACGTTGGTTGCCTTCATCATACATCGGACGGTTCCCTGTCAGCGGGGATTCTTCCCGCAGAAACTGCAGAAAGGTGAGATCATGCAACGACTGCCGTACATACAGACTGCTCTGGCCTCATTGCAATGGTTCATATTCCTGTTCGCCAATACGATCGTGGTACCGGTATCCGTCGGGACGGCCTTTGCGCTGGATGCGCCGACGATCGCCGAGTTGATCCGCAATTCCCTGGTGATCACCGGCATCGCCTGCATCCTGCAAGGCACGATCGGGCACCGCTTTCCCCTGATGGAGGGCCACTCCGGATTGATCTGGGGCCTCGTCCTCAATCTCTGCTCCGCATCCTCCGCCCTGGGCATGAGTTTGACGGAGATCGGCGGCGGCATTGCCAGCGGCATGATGCTGGCCGGCGCGGTCGTCCTGCTCCTTTCGGCGCTTCATCTGCATAAGGTGATGAAGAAGCTGTTTACGCCGATGGTGATGAGCGTTTTTCTCTTTCTCCTGACGTTCCAGCTGATCACCATCTTCTTCAGCGGCATGTTCAAGCTGGCGGACGACGGTTCGGTCGTCTGGCCGGAGACGGCGTTCGCCTTTGCCGTGGCGGTCTTCGTGGCGCTCATCAAGATCAGGGGAAGCCAGCGGGTCAGCAACTTCTCGATCCTGATCGGCATCGCCGTTGGGTGGTTGCTGCACGCCCTGCTGTTCGAGACCGCACAGCCGGTGTCGGCAGACGCTTCCGCTTCGCTGTTCAAGATCAGCCTGTTCCCGCTGGGGGAGCCGAACCTGAACATGCCGATCATCGTGGTGACCTTCGTGGCCACCTTCATCAATCTGAGCAACACGATCACCGCGGTGCAGACGGCAGGCCATCTGTACAAGGAAGAGGTGACGCCGGGCAGGATGAAGCGCTCCTATATGCTGAACGGCGTGTTCTCCATGCTGGGTGGTGCTCTCGGACTCGTACAGCTGGCGCCATTCGCCTCCACGATCGGCTTCCTGCAGAGCACGCGCATCTTCGATCGCAGGCCGTTCCTGATCGGCGGCGCTCTGATGGTGGGCATCGGACTGGTGCCTGCGCTGAGCGGATTGCTGGCGACGATGCCGGTCACGGTGGGCAATGCGGTGCTCCTTGTCGCCTACTTCCAGTTGCTTGGCACCTCCCTCAACAGCATCCGAGGGTTTGAGTTCAATTCGGTCACGATACATCGTCTGGCGGTGCCGGTGCTCGTCGGCGTCGGAGTGATGTTCGTCGACCCATCCTATTACAGCGGGTTGCCGGCGCTTATACAGCCGCTGCTTGCCAACGGCTTCATCGTAGGCGTGCTGCTGTCGCTGGCGCTGGAGCTGCTCATCCGTTGGGATCGCCTGGGGGACAGGGCGGAGCAGCCGGGTCAGCGCCCTTCCAGGTAAGCCGATATGGCGTAAGAGCCGGCGCAGCCGCTTCGCAGGTGCGACCGGCATGGCTGCGCCAACGTGATGATGATCAACCCGGCTCAGGAACCGGTCGACCGGTAGTGTCGCACGCCGATCCGCCAGATGAACAGGCAAGGGATGAAGAACACCAGTCCGCCAAGCGGCGTGAGCGCGTAGAGCAGGCCGTGGCCGTCCGTTCGCCCGAGCAGGTATTGGAGCGGAAGATAGTTGACGCAGCCGAACGGGATGATAAACGTGAAGAAGCGCACCACCCATCGCTCGTAGATCTGCAGCGGATACTGCGCCAGCTCCTTGCCGCCATCGGTCAGGATGTTCGCAACCTCCAGCCCCTGAACCGTCCAGAAGCACATGGTGGCGGAGAGGATGAAGATGCCGGCGAAAATGATCGTGCCGCTCAGGATCATCAGGACGAGGGTGCATCCCTTGAGGAGCGTCCAGTCGATGGATGCGTGGGCGATGGCCCAGATCAGGACGATCAGGCTCTGCGCCAACCTGCCGATGCGCGTGAACTCGAACCGCGACCCCAGCACCTGGAGGATGGTGCTTCGCGGCCGCACGAGCAGCCGGTCGAACTCCCCGCTTACGACCAGTGATGAGAACGTATCGAACCCCCTCGCGAAGCATTCGCTGATCGCAAACGCCATGTGGATGACGGCGAAGCAGATGGCGACCTCCGGAAATTCCCAGCCCCTTATCGATCCGAAGCGATCGAACAGGAACCAGATGCCGGCAAGCGTCGTGAATGGAAGGAAAAATTGACCCGTGGCGAGCAGCCAGAACGACGTCCTGTACTGCATCTGCGATCGGAACAGAATGGATAAATAACAGCATAGCAGCCTCATCGGTTTCAACCTCCCTGGACAACGACTCGTCTGAGCGCCCGTAACATCAACCGTCTGCCTGTCGTGACCAGCACGACGAGCCAGACGAGCTGCAGCAGGATGCCGATGGCCGCCTCCGTGCGGCTGAAATGGCCGGAATACACGCGGAACGGAAAGTCAGCCGTCCAGCTGAACGGGAAGAGATAGACGACATCCTGCAGCCATTCCGGCATCAGCGGCACAGGGATGATCATCCCGGCGAGAAATTCGCCAACTACCGTGAACATGAGCAGTGAACCGTACGGCGACATCGTATAGAACACCGAGATATAGATAAACATCGAGATGGCTACCAGCACCAGCAACCCGAGCAGCAGCGAGATGATGAACAGCACGCCTGAGAGAAAGTCGGGCGGCAGCATCATCCGATACGGGGACGGCAGGAAGGAAACCGCGACCAGGATCGGCAGGCATCTGAGCAACGCGCCCGCCATCCGTTGCGCCAGCAGCTTGGCATACCAGAATCCGTACAATTCGCCCGGCCTGCACAATTCATAAGCGATGTTGCCGGTGGTGATCAGGCGGAACAGCTCGTCATCCCGGTACCACAGCATGATGAATGCCAGAAAGGATTGCTGGAGCCAGACGTATGTAACGAGCTGCGGCAGGGAGATCGGCGGCTCCAGGTCGCTTGACGAATAAGGCGATATAGACCATGATCAGCACAAAACCCCAGAAGAACTGGGTAGCGACACCGGCCAGGGCGGCGGTCCGGTATTGCAGACTGCTGGTGAATCGAATGCGGAAGACGGACAGGTAGCGTTTCGGGTTGCGTGGCGGTCGCTTGTCGGAGAGCCGGTGGCGATTGTCGGGGCTTCGGACCGGAGTCGTTCCGGCTGATCGGGATAGGCGCGATCCTGTGCTCATAACTCATGCTCCTTGTACAGACTCAGGACGATCTCCTCGATCGGCTGGCCGGTGATGGAGACATCGACCACTTCAAGATGACTGGACACCGCGCCGAGCACCTCCGAGAGGTTGGTTCGCTCCGTATCGACCAGGAGGATGGCGCGCTCTTCGTCCATGCTGAGCACCTGCGTGCCCGGAAGCTCAGGCATCATTCGGACGGCGGTTGTCCGACTCCGCGGGGCCCGATAGTCGATCGTAATCGTCTTGTGAGAGCCGAATCGGCTGCGCAGCTCGCTGAGCTTACCATCGACGAGCAGCCGGCCTTTGCCGATCATGATGATCCGGTCCGCCAACGCCTCTTTTGTCCTGCATGTCATGCGTCGTCAGGATGACGGTCACGCCGCGCTCCCGGTTGATCGTGCGGATGAACTGACGGACTGCCTGCTTGGACATGGCGTCCAGGCCGATGGTCGGCTCATCGAGGAAGAGGATGTCCGGGTTGTGCAGCAGGGGGGCCGCGATCTCGCAGCGCATGCGCTGCCCGAGGCTGAGCTGGCGAACCGGCGTGCGCAGGAGACCGTCCAGCTCGAGCGTCTCGGTCAGCTGCTCGAGGCTACGCCTGTACTCCTGCCGCTGCACCCGGTAGATGTCGCGCAGCATCTCGAAGGAGTCCATCACGGGCACGTCCCACCATAATTGTGTGCGCTGGCCGAAGAGGACGCCGATATGCCTGACGTAAGATGCCCGATCCTGCCATGGCGTGCACCCCATGATCCGGCATTCTCCGCTGTCCGGCACGAGGATGCCGCACATGATCTTGATCGTCGTCGACTTGCCTGCCCCGTTGGGGCCGATATACCCGACGATCTCGCCGGGTTGGATGGTGAAGCTGATGTCGTCGAGCGCCTGCACCGTCGCGTATTCCCGACTGAACAACGCCTTGAAAGCGCTTGCCAGTCCGGATGCGCGACGAGCGACCTTGAAGCTTTTGCTGATGTGTCGCATTTCGATCACAGAGAACGGACCCTCCTTGGAATCGAAATAGCAAATGAAGTAAATACTACCATTAGTGCAAGTAAAAAGTCAACAGGTTGAATCGCATGACGGCAAGCAGATGGATCGATGGGGTCGAGCTTCATGGCTCGCGACCGGATGAGGGGCAGGAAATCGTTGTGCGAGTGGTCGGATCCGGGAGCAGGCGGAACCGACCCGGGCAAACAAAAATAAAATCCAACAAAACAAACATATTCAAAAACAAACCAAAGTATGCTAAACTAGATTACGGAAAATCAAAATGGGTTTCGGAGGGAAAACATGGTCGACTATTTGTGGGACAAGGAAAAGGCTAAACAACTGAACAGCGGATTGGACGAGCTCGTATACCGCTCCAACCTGCTCGGCACGGATCGTCGTGTATGCAACTGGGGTGGCGGCAATACATCGATGAAGACGACGATCACGGACTTCCGCGGCCGCGAAGTGGAGATTATGTGGGTCAAGGGCAGCGGCTCCGACCTCGGCACGATGCAGGCGAAGCACTTCACGGGCCTGCGCCTGGATGACATTCGTCCGCTGTACGAGCGCGACGACATGTCCGACGAAGAGATGGTCGCCTATCTGACGCATTGCATGATCGACAGCAAGCATCCGCGCATGTCCATCGAGACGCTGCTGCACGCTTTCCTGCCGTTCAAGCATGTGGATCACACGCATCCGGACTCGATCATCGGCCTCTGCTGCGCTGACAACGGCCGTCAGATCGCCGACGAGATCTTCGGCGACCGCTACGTCTGGGTGCCATACATCCGCCCGGGCTTCAAGCTGTCGAAGATGATCGCGGAAGGCGTGCGCAACAATCCGAAGGCCGAGCTCGTGCTGATGGAGAAGCATGGCCTCGTCACCTGGGGCGACACTTCCGAAGAAGCCTACAACAAGACGATCTCCGTCATCAACGAAGCGGCGAAGTACATCGAGGAGCGCGTCAACGAAGACAAGCTGTTCGGCGGAGCGAAGTACGCATCGCTGGCGCAGGAAGAGCGCCGTGCCATCGCGGCTCAGGTGATGCCTGTCATTCGTGGCGCGGTAAGCGACGAGAAGAAGATGATCCTCTCCTTCGACGATGCGGATGATGTCCTGAAGTTTGTCAACGGCAAGGACTCGAAGGAACTGTCGCAGATCGGCGCAGCGTGCCCGGACCATCTGGTGCATACGAAGATGAAGCCGCTGTTCATCGACTGGGATCCTTCGACCAGGGATGTTGACGCCCTGAAGACAGCCATCAAGGAAGGAATTGCCGCATACAAGGAAGAATACAGACAATACTTCGAGCGCAACAAAAACGAAGGCGACAAGATGTTCGAGCCTGCTCCGCGCGTCATCCTGATCCCGGGCATCGGCATGGTCAACACCGGCAAGAACCTGGCGATGGCGAGTGTCAGCGGCGCCCTGTACCATCGCGCGATCGCTGTCATGCGTTACTCGACGACCCTTGGCAAGTTCGTATCGCTCAGCGAGAACGAGTCGTACAACGTCGAATACTGGCCGCTCGAGCTGTACAAGCTGACGCTTGCCCCGCCAGAAGCGGAATTCTCGCGCCAGATCGCCTTCATCACCGGCGGCGCCGGCGGCATCGGCAGCGAAACGGCCCGACTGCTCGCCGAACAGGGCGCGCATGTCGTGCTGGCCGATCTGAACCTCGAAGGCGCCCGGAAGGTGGCTGACGAGATCAATGCGAAGTACGGCGAGGGCCGCGCATTCCCGGTCAAGGTCGATGTGACCAGCGAGGAGATGGTGGCGGAAGCATACCGTGCTACGTCGCTCCAGTACGGCGGCGTCGACATCATCGTCAACAACGCGGGACTGGCCACCTCCAGCCCGTTCGAGGAAACCTCGCTCAAGGAATGGAATCTGAACATGAACGTCCTCGGCACCGGCTATTTCCTCGTGGCCCGCGAAGCGTTCAAGATCATGAAGGAGCAGGGCATTGGCGGCAGCATGGTGTTCATCGGCTCCAAGAACTCCATCTACGCCGGCAAGAACGCGACGGCCTACAGCGCGGTCAAGGCGCTTGAAGCCCATCTCGCCCGCTGCATCGCGGCGGAAGGCGGCCAGTACGGCATCCGCGTCAACACGGTGCTGCCGGATGCGATCCTGCAAGGCTCGGCGATCTGGAACTCCGCCTGGCGCAACGAGCGTGCCGCAGCATACGGCATCGAACCGGATCAACTGGAAGAGTACTATCGCAAGCGCACAACTCTGCTCGTAAACGTCTACCCGCGCGACGTGGCAGAGGCCATCGCCTTCTTCGCTTCCTCCAAGGCCGCGAAGACGACGGGCTGCATGCTGACGGTTGACGGCGGCGTGCCGGCTGCATTTACCCGCTAAGACATGTTGACCTGGCGACGGCAGCAGCCGCGCCGGGTCATTCCCATTTCTTTGGTGAACTCATAGATCTTATCAAATCGGAGGGATACGTCATGCAAGACCAAATCCAGAAGAACTACGAAGAGGCCAAAAAGCAGTACGCGCAGCACGGGATCGACACGGATCAGGTTCTGGAGCAGCTGGCGAAGATCAAGATCTCCATGCACTGCTGGCAAGGCGATGATGTGCGCGGCTTCCTCAACCGCGATCAGGAGCTTTCCGGCGGTCTGGCGGTAACCGGCAACTACCCGGGGGCGGCACGCACGCCGGATGAGCTGAGATCTGATCTTGAGAAAGCGCTGTCTTTGATCCCCGGCAAGCACAAGGTGAACCTGCATGCGATCTATGCGGATACGACGGAGAAGGTGGAACTGGATGAGCTCGAGCCGAAGCATTTCGAGAGCTGGGTGCAGTGGGCGAAGGAGCAGGGCGTCGGCCTCGACTTCAACCCGACCTGCTTCTCCCATCCGAAGGCGGACGACGGCTTCACGCTGAGCCACCCGGATCCTGCGATCCGCAAGTTCTGGATCGACCATTGCAAGGCTTCCCGCAAGATCGGCGCCTACTTCGGCGAGCAGCTCGGCCAGACCTGCGTAACCAACGTCTGGATCCCGGACGGGTTCAAGGACAACCCGGTCGATCGCCTCGCTCCGAGACAGCGCCTGAAGGAAGCGCTGGACGAAGTGTTCGCCGAGGAGCTGAACCCGGCGCACAACCTCGACGCGGTTGAGAGCAAGCTGTTCGGCATTGGCTCGGAGGCCTATGTGGTGGGGTCGCATGAGTTCTACATGGGCTATGGACTGACCAACAACAAGCTGATCTGTCTGGATGCGGGTCACTTCCACCCGACGGAGACGATCTCGAACAAGCTGTCCTCGCTCGCCCTGTTCTCGCCAGGCATCCTGCTGCACGTCAGCCGTCCGATGCGCTGGGACAGCGACCACGTCGTCATCATGGACGATGAGCTGCTGGAGATCGCGAGAGAGCTGGTGCGAGGCAATCTGCTGGGCAAGACCTACATCGGCCTGGACTTCTTCGATGCCAGCATCAACCGGATCGCCGCCTGGGTGATCGGCACTCGCAACACGATCAAGGCGCTGCTGCGCGCGATGCTGGAACCGGTCGAGGCGCTTCGCAAGCTCGAGCTGGAGGGCGACTACACGAGCCGCCTGGCTCTGACGGAAGAGTTCAAGACGTATCCTTTCGGTGCGGTGTGGGATTATTACTGCATGAAGATGGGCGTGCCGGTGCGCGAGCAATGGCTGGCAGAAGTGAAGCAGTACGAGAAGGACGTCCTGCTCAAGCGCTGATCCCGAGCCTTCACCAACCAGGTGATTGAGCCCATCCGATCCCGATCAAATTCTGAATGAATGGGGTGCCGTCATTGAGCGTTCTCGCATATGACCTTGGTGCGACGAGCGGCCGTGCTCTCATCGGCCGCTTGACGGACCGCAAGCTGGAAGTAGAGGAGATTCATCGTTTTCCGAACGATCCGGTGCGGATCGGGTCCCGGCTTCATTGGGATATCCTGCGCCTGTTCCATGAAGTGAGGCAGGGCCTGATCAACGCCAAAAATTCCGTGTCAGGCGGCATTCGCAGCCTGGCCATCGACTCGTGGGGGGTGGATGTCGGATTCCTGGATGCGCATGGCGAGCTGCTGGGCAATCCGTATCACTACCGCGACCATCACACGGACGGCATCATGGAGGAAGCGTTCCGCGTCGTGCCGCGGGCGGAGATCTTCAAGCGTACAGGCATCCAGTTCCTGCAGATCAATACGATCTATCAGCTGTACGCGATGAAGAAGGCCGACTCCACGGTGCTCAGGAACGCGAGGTCGGTGCTGATGATTCCCGATCTTCTGCGGTATTTCCTGACCGGTGAGAAGCACGGGGAGTTCTCCAATGCAACGACCACGCAGCTGTTCAATCCGATCGAGGGCGCCTGGGACCGGACGCTGATCGACAGGCTGGGCCTGGACCCGTCGATCTTCCCGGACGTGAACATGCCGGGGACATTCGTCGGCCCGGTCCGTTCCTCGATCCAGGAGGAACTGGGCATCCCGGCGATCCCGGTGATCGCTGTCGCCGAGCATGATACCGGTTCGGCGGTCGCCGCGGTTCCTTCGCTGACGAAGGACTTCGCCTACCTCAGCTGCGGCACGTGGTCGCTGATGGGGACGGAGGTGGATGCGCCGGTGCTCACTGATGAGGCGCTGCAGCTCAACTTCACCAATGAAGGCGGCGTGGGACGGACGTACCGGCTGCTGAAAAACATCATGGGCCTGTGGATCCTCGAGGAATGCAGGCGCACCTGGCTGAAGGCGGGGCAATCGCTGTCCTACGCGGAGATGATCGCCCAGGCCGGGCAGGCGGAGCCGTTCCGCAGCCTGATCGACCCCGATGACGACCTGTTCCTGAATCCGCTCGATATGCCGGCGGCGATCCGCGAGTTCTGCCAGAGGACGGGCCAACCGCTTCCGGACAGCGTCGGCGCCTATGTCCGCTGCATCCTGGAGAGCCTCGCGCTCAAGTACCGCTATGTGCTGGAGATGACCGAGCGCCTGTCGGGCAAGAGCTTCGCCGGACTTCATATGGTTGGCGGCGGCATCAAGAACGCCATGCTCTGCCAGTTCACATCCAATGCCCTGGGCAAGCCGGTATGGGCGGGTCCGACCGAAGGAAGCGGCATCGGCAACATCCTCGTGCAATACATGACACTGGGTGATATCAGCGATATCTGGGAAGCGAGGAAGATCGTGCGTGACTCCTTCCCGATCGAAACCTATGAGCCTCAGCAATCTGCCGAATGGCAGGAGGCATATGCAAGATTCCAGGGCCTGCTGTCTGCTGCGCAGTAATCGGGTGAGTTGGCAGCATGAGACAGGCGAGTCCGATAACTATCAGGATAGTGGGTGAGACATGATGCTTGCAGCGGAGAGATGTGAGAAGATCGTTCAATTGGTAGACGAACGCGGCAGCATCCGGGTCTCGGAACTGAGTGAGATCTTCAAGGTCACGGAGGAGACGATACGCCGCGACCTTGACAAGCTCGAGCAGGCCGGCAGGCTGATCCGGAGCCATGGCGGCGCGATCAGCGTGCAGGATTCAACGTCGGAGACACCCTTCAGACAACGCGAGGTGACCAACGTCGAGGAGAAGAAGGAGATCGCCCGCGTGGCGGTCAGCTGCGTGCGACCGAGGGACCGCATCATTCTCGACGCAAGCACGACGGCGTGGTACATGGCCTCCATGCTGCCGGACATCCCGCTCACGGTGTTGACCAATTCGATCAAGGTGGCGATCGAGCTGGCCAACAAGGAGAAGGTGGAGGTCGTATCAACGGGCGGCATCCTCGCCTCTCGCTCGTTATCGTATGTCGGGCCGCTTGCCGAAAAGAGCCTCGAGCAGTATCATGTCAATAAAGCTTTTATCTCCTGCAAGGGCGTCCACCTGGAACGCGGGGCGACGGAATCGAACGAGTTGCAGGGCAGATTGAAGCAACGCATGATCGGGATCGCTGACGAGGTGTTTCTGCTCGCTGATTACAGCAAGTTCGGAGTCAATGAATTTACGCTGGTCGCGCCGGGCAACGCCTTCCATACGGTCATCACCGATCGCAAGACAGAGCGCAGGTTTCTCGATGAATGGCAGGAACGCTATTCTGCACAGGTCATAGTTGCCGGAACATAGACTCGCCTGGTCGGGTCTATGTTCTCTGTCCGGATATACGAAAGTGGGTGGCGATTCGTGAAAGTATCTTTGTTCATAACATGTTTGAGCGATGTGATGTATCCCCGCGTCGGCGAGGCGATGGTGCGTATCCTGGCGCGCTACGGCGTTCAGCTGGATTTCCCCAAGGTGCAGACCTGCTGCGGTCAACCGGCGTTCAACAGCGGCTACTGGGACGATGCGCGGGCTTCTGCGCGGACGCTGCTCGAGGCATTCGATGACAGCGACTTCGTCATCGCGCCTTCCGGTTCCTGTACAGGGATGATCCACCATTATTACCCGAAGCTGTTCGAGAACGATCCGGCGATGCTGGACAAGGCCGTGCGGCTGAAGGAGAAAACCTACGAATTTTCGCAGTTTCTCGTCAATGTGCTCGGGGTGGAGGACGTCGGCGCCACGTTCCCGCACAAGGTGACCTACCATCCGTCCTGCCATGGCACGAGGTTGCTCGGCATCAAGGACGAGCCGATGAAGCTGCTTCAGCATGTGAGGGGGCTGGAGCTGGTGCCGCTGCCGGATGCGGAGCTGTGCTGCGGCTTCGGCGGAACGTTCGCGGTGAAGATGTCCGATATATCGGGAGCGATGGTTTCCGAGAAGGTGCACAATGTCGAGTCGACCGGAGCCGAGGTGCTGGTCGGCATCGATATGGGTTGCCTGATGAACATCTCCGGTAACATCCATGCCGAGGGCAAGCCGATTCGCGTCATGCATCTCGCGGAGCTTCTGAATGAAGGGGTGAGCTCATAATGGCAGAAACGGCTGGCAGTTCGGTCAAGGCCCGCTCGAAGCAGGCGCTGCAGGACGACTTCCTCCGCAAGGCGGTCAAGTTCACCACCGAGCGGCTGAAGAACGGCAAGCGCAAGGCGACCGAGGAGCACGGCAACTGGGAGGAATGGCGCGAGCGCGGCAGGCAGATCCGGCTGCATACGATCGCTCATCTCGATTATTACCTGAACCTGTTCGCGGACAATGCGCGCAAGGCTGGCGCGCAGGTGTACTTCGCCAGGGATGCCGCGGAAGCGGCGGTCATCACGCGCGAGATCGTCAGGGAGAAGCAGGCGAGATCGGTCGTCAAGTCCAAATCGATGGTCACGGAAGAGCTGCACATCAACCACGTGTTGGAGGAAATGGACGTCGCGGCGATCGAGACCGACCTGGGCGAATACATCATCCAGCTGGCGCACGAACCGCCTTCCCATATCATCATCCCGGCGATCCACAAGAACAAGCAGCAGATCGCGGAGGTGCTGTCCGAGGTGGCGGGCGAGCGTCTGGAGCCGGACACGCAGGTGCTGGCCGGCTTCGTGCGCAGGAAGCTGCGGGAGCAGTTTCTGGCGGCCGAGATCGGCATGACGGGCTGCAACTTCGCCATCGCGGAAACCGGCTCGATCGTCATCTTCGAGAACGAGGGCAACGCGCGCATGTGCAGCACGCTACCGAAGACGCAGATCACGTTCATGGGCATGGAGCGCATCATCCCGTCCTTCGAGGATCTGGAAGTGATGGCGACGCTCCTGCCGCGTTCGGCGACAGGCCAGAAGCTGACCGCCTACATGTCGGCGATCACCGGGCCGAGGCGCACGGCAGACGGCGATGGACCGGAGGAGCTTCACATCATCATCATCGACAACGGGCGCTCCCGTCAGCTCGGGGATCCCGACTTCCAGGAGCTGCTCAACTGCATCCGCTGCGGCGCGTGCCTGAACGTATGCCCGGTATATCGCCATATCGGCGGCCATTCCTATGGCAGTGTGTACAGCGGTCCGATCGGCGCCGTGCTGACTCCGGCCTTGATGGAGGACCCGTCTGAGTGGCAGGACATCGCCTATGCGTCCAGCCTGTGCGGAGCCTGCTGGGAGGCGTGCCCGGTCAAGATCCCGCTGCATGACATGCTCGTGTACCTGCGCAACCGCAAGGTGGAGAGCGGCACGACGCCGACTGCGGAGCAGGTCATGTTCAAGGGCTTCAACTACATGATGTCCGATCACCGGCGGATGGAGCGCTTCCTCAGGCTCGGCAAGGTCGGGCAGAAGTTCGTCGCCCGCGACGGTTACATCCGGATCAAGGGGCCGCTCAAGGGCTGGACGAACTACCGCGATCTGCCGGAGATTCCGAAGCAGTCGTTCCGCGACCGGTGGAAGGAACTGCAGGTGGAGATCGCGCAGCAGCCCAGGCCGAAGACGATGATCCAGGACATCGAGCAGCGCATGCGCAAGGTGCTGGAGGAACGCAGCAAAGGAGGCGGTTCAGGTGGCGGACACCAGGAATAAGCAGGGAAGCGGCAAGGCCCGTGCGATCTATGCCTCGAAGGAACGGCAGGACGAATGGATGCAGGCGATCGCCGACCGGCTCGGCCGGCCCCGCATCACGGAGATGCCGCAGCATCCGTTCCGCGGCGCGCCTGATTTCTGGCGTGCATACGACCTGCAGCAGGAAGAGCGGATCAACCTGTTCATGAACAACTGGACCAACCTCGGCGGACATGCGTTTCGCATGAGCTCGATGGAGGAGGTTGGCCGATTCCTTCTGGACTTCGTCCGTGAGACCGGCGCGCAGAAGCTGCTGATGCAGCGGCAACCGGAGCTGATGGGGCTGGGCCTCGCGGAGGCGCTGCACGATGTGGAGTGCACCGTCTGGGATTCGTCCGCCGAGGAGATGATCGACGAAGCGGCCCAGGCGGACATCGGCGTGGTCGTCGTGGATCATGCGGCAGCCTACACCGGCACGATCGTCGTGCTCTCGTCGCCGGACAAGGGCCGTTCGACGAGCCTGTTGCCCAGAGCGCTGGTGGCGGTCGTCCCGGCGAGCGCCATCGAGGCGAGTCTGGGGCCGATCCTGAAAGGGCTAGATGCGAGGCCGAAGGATCAGCTGCCGGCAGGCGTGCATTTCATCACGGGTCCCAGCCGTTCCTCGGATATCGAGAATGATCTGACGATCGGCGTCCATGGTCCCGGCATCGTCTATGCGCTGGTCGTTGGCTGACCGGACACAACACGCCCCAGGCGTTCATTGCCAGGGCGTGTTGTTCGTTATATGATAGGAGGGGAATCGGGAGGATGGCATGTCACAGGCGGTGGCCAGGCGGGCGTGCTGTCCGGATGAACTTGCGCACATAAGGAGATGGATGAGTTATGAAGATAGAACTGTGGCCGGAAGGCGCTCCTCTGGCCCGAGGGGACGGCGCGGAGGACAGACCGGCCATCACCCCTTATCTGGTGGACTCCGTCAAGGAAGGAGAAGCGATCCCGGCGATCGTCGTGCTTCCTGGCGGCGGGTACAATCACCGGGCCGAGCATGAGGGAGAGCCGATCGCCCGCTGGGTGAACAGCCTGGGGCTGCATGCGTTTGTCCTGGATTACCGCGTTGCTCCCTATCAGCATCCGGCGCCGCTGCTCGACGCGCAGCGGGCGCTGCGCACCGTGCGGGCGAATGCCGAGGCGTGGAAGGTCGATCCGAACCGCGTCGGCATACTCGGCTTCTCCGCAGGAGGCCATCTGGCCTCGTCGGCGGGAACGCACTTTGACCGTGGCCATCCCGACGCGGAGGATCCGGTCGAACGGTTCAGCTCGCGGCCGGACTTCATGATCCTCTGCTATCCGGTCATCACGATGGGGCCATACACCCACCAGGGCTCGAGGACCAACCTCCTGGGCGAGCAGCCGGATGAGGAGCTGGTGCGGCTCATGTCCAATGAACTGCAGGTGACCCCCGACACGCCGCCAACCTTCATCTGGCACACTTCGGATGACGGCGCCGTGCCGGTGGAGAATGCGCTGATGTTTGCCAGCGCGCTCAGCCGCGCCCGCGTGCCGTTTGAATGTCATTCCTTCATGACCGGGCATCATGGCCTCGGGCTGGCGAAGGATCACCCCGAAGCGAGGGTCTGGCCCGAGCTGTGCGCGCGCTGGCTGGTGCGTCTCGGCGTCACCGAAGCCCGCGACTAGACCATGATCTTCAGGAAAGTCTGGAATCAAGCCTCTCTCAGTTCGCCCCGGATGGCGCATGGGAGAGGCTTTTTCATTGTCCGAGGCAGTTGTCCATGAGACAGCCTATTTCCTTGTTTCGTCCAATAGTTCGTGTTGCATGGTGAATATGATGGGAGCAAATATGCACGATGGGAGGGATGAAGCATGCGCATGGTTGCCAACAAGTGGAGGAAATTCGAGGTACTGAAACGGCACAGCGGAGTCGCCAGGCACATCCCCTATATGCAGCCCTTCAGTGAATCGGCGCTGAGAGCCATGCTGGACCGCTTCTCGTTCGTTGTCGCCAAGCCCTATGTCGGTACGGGCGGCGGCGGTGTGATGAAGATCGAGAAGCTGGGCGGAGGACGTTATCTGACTCATTATCGATATGCGGAGACGGTCCATGATTCCTGGGAGCATCTGCTCCGTTACATCAACCGGGTGCGACGCGGCAGGAAGTACATGCTGCAGCAAGGGATCGAGCTCGCCCGGGTGAACGGACGCAAGACGGACTACCGCGTGAAGATCGTGAAGGACAAGTCGGGTCACTGGCGGATTACGGCTGTGGTGGCGCGGCTCGCCAAGCCGGGGCTGTTCGTCACGAATCTGTGCCAGGGCGGACAGATGATGAGCGGGCGCAAAGCCCTGCTCTCGTCATTTCCGAAGCTGGCGAAGGACAAACGGCTGACGATGGTCGGTGTCGCACGCACCTGCACCAGGCTGATGGAGCAGGAATTTCCGGGCATTGCCCAGCTCGGGTATGATTTCGGCATCGACAAGAGGGGAACGGTCTGGATCCTCGAGGTCAACACGCGACCGCACTAGAAGGCGGGTCACGTGAACTGGAACATTGCGGGCTGGTCGGTTTTTCCTCCAAAAAAAATGCATCCCCTGCGCAACTATCCCGCTCCGGGAACAGTAACAATTCATAGCCTGGTTCATTCATCAGGAGAGGGGATGTCGCTATGCGCAAGAAGGGCAAGCTATGGCTGCTGCTGGCAGTATTGTTTGCTGTTTACGTCATGCCGTTTACCGCTCATCCCGCAGCGGCTGCGGGGTTTCCGGATCTTCCGCGCACACATTGGGCATACCAGACGATCATGTGGTCGAATGCGCAGGGCATCATCAAGGGGATGCCGAACGGTCATGTTGCTCCGGACCGGCTGGTCACGCAATCCGAGTTCGTCACCATGCTGGTGCGAGCGTTTGTGCCCGGGTCGGACTATGAAGCGGAATACCGGGCGATCGGGGCGCCCGCTGGCGCCGCCTGGGATTTTCAGGACTATATGTTTGCGGTGTACATGAACTGGAGCGTCACACAGGAAGGGCGCTCGAAGGTGATGACGCGGGGGCAGGTGGCCGAGCTGATCACCAGCGTCATCGGATTGAATTGCACGCCATACGGTGCGATCCAGTACCTGCTGGACAACGGGCTCGCGAGAGGCAAGACGACGCCTACCATCGAGGGCTTCAAGGCAGGCGACACGCTGTCGAGAGCGGAAGCGGCCACGTTCATTTACAATCTGTACAGCAAGGGCATCAAGATCGCAGCCCGTTCAACCGCACCTTCCGCGGTTTGCCAGGCGGATGTGCGGACGATGAACGATATCGCCGTATCCGGCATCATGATCCATGATTCGGAAGCGAAGCTGCTCGATACGCTTGGCGAACCGAACCTGAAGCTGGTCAGTCAATACGGCTTCGAATGGTATGTCTACAATGCGGATTACACCCGGTACGCGCAGATCGGCGTCAAGGACGGCAAGGTCGTCGGACTGCTGACCAATGCGGACAACTGGACGACTCCGGACGGGATCGGGCCGGGTTCGGTGGCGCGAGAGGTGAAGGCGGCCTACGGTGAACCGCTCACCGTGCTGCACAATTACCGATTGCCCGATAACGGCGAATCGGCGTTGTATCTGCGAGGGGACTACTATCTGACCGTCTACTATGACAAGCATGACAACAACCGGGTGCAGGCGATCCAATTGATCGACAGGACCGTGGAGCAACGGATGCAGGGCATCTACGGCCAACCGGATGACAAGCTGGCCGCAAGCTACGAGCGGCAGATCTTCGAGCTGGCCAATGCGGCCCGGGTCAGGAATGGGCTGAAGGCGCTTGCCTGGGACCAGTCGGCCGCCTCAGCCGCCCGCAAGCACAGCCGCAACATGGCGGTCCAGCGGTTCTTCGACCATATCGATCCGGACGGGCTCTCGCCTTTCGACCGGATGAAGCGGGAAGGGATCGAGTACAGCGCCGCCGGGGAGAATATCGCCTATGGGCAGAAGGACGCGCTGGAGGTGCATGTGGGCTGGATGAATTCCGAAGGCCATCGGAGGAATCTGCTGAATGCCTCCTATGAACGGCTCGGCGTCGGCGTCTATCTGAACGGCGAGGGTGTGCCGTATTATACGCAGAATTTCTATGCGCCGCTCAAGCTTCTGAGCCTGAAGCTGAACTGACCGGTGTCAGACTGGGCGGATCGGCACCAGTCTGGACGGCCCGTGGCATGGGCCAGTCTGCCCGCCAGGCAGACATGTCGATCGTCCGGTCTGCGCTGCTGACATTCCGGACTGCTACAGGCCTGGCGCCTTCTGCTCGGTCGGGCTCGACGGAGCCGCATCATCTGGCCGGGCAGGCGCAGGATGGGATGTCAGTCCAGGACACGTATGCGGGCGGTTGCGCGCAAGCCGCCGGCGATCGCCTCGATCAGGGTCTCGCCTGGGTGAACCGCCCTCCATTCCTGATCTTGCCGGATGACGATCTGTGGGCTGAATAGGTGAAGATGAGCGGTTTCGGACATATCGATCTTCAGTCCATTGGACATGAGCAAGGTAATGTTGAAGGTGATGGATTCGCCGGTGCGGACCGTATATGTCTGTTCATCGAAGCTCAGTTTCAGCGGCATCGGGGATGACGGACATGGCAGGATCGCACTGACATGCCCGGGTCTGTAGCAATCTTGCTCGGCGGCGGGTGAAGCTTCCTTGGCTTTCCTGGACGCGTAGCGCCGATAAGCTGCTGCTCGCGAAGGAGCATCCCGATCCGGGTAATAGCCGTGCGGTGCCTGTACAGAGGCCGTTCGGTCGATTCTGCGGATGCTGCTTGATGCCATGTGAATCATCCTCCTTTGCTGGATAAGATCGTACCTCCCGCGATATCGAAGATGCTGTATCCACCAGGTGCAGGTATGCCATGATTCCGGGATGGTCGACGGAGTGTTGGCGGTTGTCTGAACGAACAACGAGCTACTGCATCGTGCGTTGCGAGATATCGAGCCTGATGGAAGTCAGCTGTCCGGTAGCGGGAGCAGGATAGTGGCCTGATGCATGGGAGCATTCGATGAACCTGTGAGATCTGTCATTGACGATCTGCCATAGGATTCGAAGCGGTGAACGAATTTGTTGGGGTATCTGTTACTTTTTTTATCGGTTATCTTATGGCAAATGTTAACATGGGACGGTTCCTATTCGGGAAAATGATGGTTTATAATCTTTATTAGAGCCTTATATATAATACGTATACGTATCTGAAGGAGGAATGTTTGATGCAATACGCTTATCTGGGCAGATCCGGGATGAAGGTAAGCCGTCTGTGTCTCGGCACGATGAACTTCGGCCCGGTGACGGAAGAGAAGGAAGCGTTCCGGATCATGGATGCGGCGCTTGATGCGGGCATCAACTTCTTCGACACCGCCAACGGGTACGGCGGACTTGAGCGCAGGGGGTGGACGGAGGAGATCATCGGCCGCTGGTTCGCGCAGGGAGGCGGACGCCGTCAGAAGGTGATCCTGGCGACGAAGGTATACGGCAGCATGCAGCATCCGGTGGTGGATCCGAACGAGGAGCCTGGCCTGTCAGCCTACAAGATCCGCCGCCATCTGGAGGATTCACTGCGCCGGCTGCAGACGGACCATATCGAGCTGTATCAGATGCATCACATCGATCGCAATGTGTCGTGGGATGAGCTGTGGAATGCCTTTGATGTACATATCAAACAGGGCAAGATCGGCTATGTCGGCTCCAGCAACTTTGCTGCCCGGGACCTGGTGAAGGCCCAGTATGAGGCCAAGGCTCGCGGCATGCTCGGCCTCGTCTCCGAACAGCACAAGTACAGCCTGCTCTGCCGTCTGCCGGAGCTGGAAGTGCTGCCTGCCGCCCAGGAGCACGGCATCGGCGTCATCGCCTGGAGTCCGCTGGACGGCGGCATCCTGAACGGTGTGCTGAATCCGGGCGAAGGCTCGCGCAACAAGGGGCGGATCGAACAGATCGAGAAGCTGCGCCCGCAGCTGGAGCAGTTCTCCAGGCTTTGCCGCGAGCTTGGCGAGTCGGAGGCGACGGTGGCGCTCGCCTGGACGCTGGCACATCCGGCGATGACGGCGCCGATCATCGGCCCGCGCACGCTGCGGCAATTCGAGGATGCGCTGCGCGCCGTGGAGCTGAAGCTGGATGAGGAAGTGCTGAAGAAGCTGGATGAGATCTTCCCGGGTCCAGGCGGAGAAGCTCCGAAGGCGTACGCCTGGTGATCTTTGAGCCATCGATCAGGGGACGGATGCAGGCATCCGCACCGGATGTGCAGGGTGTCTGCGGGCTGGCAAGCAACGGGCGTATAGCGTATTGCTGTCCGCCCGTTTTATCGTACATCCGGCATGGGTGTCATCTCTATGATGAAAGTCCGGAATGGGGGCTGGTGAGCGCCTGTCATCAGCCAGGCGAAGACATTCGAAGACATTCGCGGTTCACTGGTTCAGCACGGAGGTTCCCTTTTCATTCTCCATCAGGATGATATTGGGTTATAATGCAAGAAGCGGCATTATGCAAATGGAAAACTTGGGAAAGGGTGGACAGGATGAGAGATAAACCGGATGTATCCCTGACGCTGCGCGATCTCGCGGCTATGAATGACCAACAGCAGGTCGCTGTTGCGATGCAGCAGATCAGGCAGGCAGGGAAAGAGGCGCTGCCCGTGCTGATGGGTGCGCTGCACGGGGATGATCCCATGCTTCGCGATCTCGCCTGCGCGGTGCTTGGGGAGCTGGGGGCTGACGCCGCAGAGGCGGTACCCGGATTGATCGGGATGCTTGGGACAGATTCGGAAGAAACGCGAATGGCGGCAGCCCTGTCTCTCATGCGGATCGGCCCCTCCAGCATCCCGCAGCTTCTGGCCGTCGCCGAACAAGGCGAAGGGTTGACCAGATTCTGGGCATGCTGGGCGCTGTCCTGGCTGGATCCGTCCTTGCTAACCTCCGACATGATCGAATGTCTGAGATCCGAGCAGGAGCAGCCGTCGACTTCGATAACGCCCTACGCTGCGATGGAAGCGATCAGCAAGGTGATCGCCCGTGAGCTGAAGGATGGGGAGTAGGGCGGCGATGCATCCGGATGAGGTCTGAGAAGGAAGCGAACTGCCCACGAGATGCTGGCTGAATGCGAACTGGCCAGGAAGCGAGCAGTTCCAGGCAAGGAAGCAACGCCGTCCGGTCCGTTTCCTCCATGACTTTTGCCTGCCGGGCCTTTATAATGGAGGAAGGGAGGCTGGACGACATGAAATTCCAGGAAGCTAACAGTCTGGAGGAAAGGCTGCAGCTGGCGCGCAAGCTGGCTGAACGGTTCCATGAACGGGCGGAAGCGATCGACCGGGAAGGAGCCTTTCCATATGAGAATATCCAGGAGCTCAGAGACACGGGATATACGTCCCTGACCATGCCGCGCGCCTATGGCGGCCAGGAAATCTCGCTGTACGAAATGGTGCGCCTGCAGGAGATGCTGGCGACCGGCGACGGATCGACCGCGCTCGCCATCGGCTGGCACGTCGGCACCATGAAAAGTCTCGCGGAGAAGAACAGCTGGAGCGAGCCTGTCTTCCGCCGGCTGTGTGAGGATGTGCTTCACCGCGGAGCGCTCATCAACGGAGCGGCCACCGAACCTGCCACGGGCAGTCCGACGCGCGGCGGCAAGTTTCAGACAACGGCGGTATGGTCGGATGGCCAGTGGGTGGTCAACGGCCGGAAGACATTCACGACGCTCGCGCCGGTGCTGGATTACTTCCTCGTCAACGTGACGGTTCCCGAGCGTGACAGGGCCGCGAGCATCCTCGTTCCCCGCAGCAGCGATGGCGTCAGGATCGAGGAGACATGGGACAGCGTTGCGATGCGCGGCACGGGCAGCCATGACCTCGTGCTCGAGAATGTGCGAGTGGACGCCTCTTATCTCGTCGAATGGCTCGATGCCGGCAGCAAGCGAGCTTCCGGCTGGCTGCTGCATATACCCGCCTGCTATCTCGGCATCGCGCAGGCCGCCCAGAGCTACGCCATTCGCTTCGCCCGGCAGTATGCGCCGAACAGCTTGAGCGGCGGCACGATCATCGACCTGCCGAACGTGCAGAGCAAGATCGGGGAGATGGAGCTGGAGCTGATGCGCTCGCGGGAATTCCTGTATGCGATCGCGAAGCGATGGGACGAATCGGATGAGGAAGGCAGGAACGCCTTGAAGCCGGAGCTGGGCGCGGTGAAGATGACGGTGACGAATGCCGCGCTGAAGGTCGTGGACCTGGCGATGCGGCTCGTCGGCGCCCACAGCCTGTCGCTGAAGAACCCTCTGCAGCGTTATTACCGCGACGCGCGTGCCGGACTTCATAACCCGCCGATGGATGATATGACGATCCAGTTGCTCGCCCGTACCGCGGTCATGCGGGAATCGAACGATTCATCGGAATGAATCGGGCATCATTCGTTTCTTGCCATCATCTGCACCAGGACCAAGCATCCTGCCTCTATTCTTGCAACGGAGGAATATTCCCGGACGGAGGCCATATGCATGTATTAGAGATGCATGCGTTTCCAAGACTGGTTCGCCGCATGATTGCCGGACGCAGAGTTCGTGCATGGCGATCGGCATGAATGGGCGGCCGCATGGGAGGGTTAGGTCATGAGATGCAAGGCTTGTTCGGGTGCGGGAACGATCAGATGCAAGGATTGCTCGGGTGAAGGAATGGGGCTCGGCCATTCCAGATGCACGACCTGCCAGGGATTGGGCACGGTGCCATGCGAGGCGTGTGAAGGACGAGGCAAGGTGAGTTTCTTCCGGAGTTTCAGGATAAAAAAGTGATTCGAAGCGGAACGATGGCAGCCGGTGATGAGACCGGCTGCTTTTTTCATGTTCTGCCAACAAGAGGGTTCTCAAGCTTCTTCCGCAACCGTCAACCGATATAGTATAATCTAGTTAGCAAGTTCAAACAGGAAAGCGAGGGACAGGAGTTCCATGAAATTCATACATACAGCGGACTGGCATCTGGGCAAGCTGGTGCAAGGCGTCTATATGACGGAGGATCAGCGGCATGTCCTGCAGCAACTGGTGGAGGCGGTTGAGCAGGACAAGCCGGATGCCATCATCATCGCGGGCGATCTGTACGACAGGGGAGTGCCGCCGACGGAGGCGGTGGAACTGCTGGATGAGACGCTGGAGCGGATCGTGATCGAGCTGCGCACGCCTGTGCTGGCGATCGCCGGCAATCATGACAGCCCCGACCGGCTGGACTTTGCCACCCGCATCATGGAGGGCCAGGGACTCCATCTGGTTGGCCAGCTGAAGCGGGAGATGAAGCCTGTGGTGCTGCGCGACCGCTTCGGCGAGGTGCATTTCCACCTCGTGCCCTATGCCGATCCGGCCCAGGTGAGGCATGTGCTGGAGGACGAGTCGATTCGCACGCATGACGATGCGGCTCTGGCGATCATCCGCAGGCTCGAGCAAGGCCTCGATCCTCATGCCCGCCATGTGTTCGTCGGACATGGCTTCTTCACGCCGGGCGGAGAACCGCAGGCCAACACGAGCGACTCCGAGCGACCGCTCTCGATCGGTGGGGCCGAGCATGTGCGGGCAGAGTATCTGGAGCGGTTCCACTATGCGGCGCTTGGTCATCTCCATCAGGCCCATCACGTGCTGTCCGAGCGCATCCGTTACTCCGGTTCGATCCTCAAATACTCGATCTCCGAGGAGCATCATGTCAAAGGGTATGATCTCGTGGAGCTGGACGGGGAAGGCAAGGTCACGGTGGAGAAAAGGCGGCTCACCCCGAAGCGCGACATGCGGCGCATCATCGCCTCGATCGAGGAGATCGGGACGCATCCGGTGAACGAGGATTATGTCTGGGTGACGCTGACCAACGAGCATCCGGTGCTGTTCCCGATGGAGAAGGTGAGAGCCGTGTACCCGAACGCCCTGCACGTCGATCGCCAGGTGTACTTCATGCCGGACAGCGGCAGCGGGAAAGAGCTGTCCGCTCGACCGGACAAGCGACGGGCGGATCCGTTGGAGCTGTTCGCCGCCTTCTATCAGGAGGTAACGGGCAGGGAACCGGGCGAGCACAGGATGAAACTGTTCGCGGATACATACGAGCAGCTGCTGCGTGAGGAAGGTGAGCGCGCATGAGGCCGCTGAAGCTGACGATGACCGCCTTCGGTCCTTACCGCGACCAGGAGACGATCGACTTCACCAGGCTGGAGGATCATCGGCTGTTCGTCATCTCCGGCATGACCGGAGCGGGCAAGACGACGATCTTCGATGCGATCAGCTACGCGTTGTACGGCTCCGCGAGCGGCGAGGACCGGGCGGACCATCGCATGCTGCGCAGCCATTTCGCCGATGAGGAGACGCATACATCGGTGGATCTGCATTTTGCTGTTGGCAGCCGGAGCTACCGCGTGTTCCGGCAGATGGGCCATCGCAAGGGCAACAACAAGAACGAAACGGGCAGCAAGATCGAGCTGTACGAGACCACCAGCGGAGTCGAGGTGCCCTGTGTGGACAAGTTCACCGTCAGCGACATCAATGCGAAGCTCGAAGAGATCATCGGCCTGACGAAGGAGCAGTTCAGCCAGATCGTCATGCTGCCGCAGGGGGAATTCCGCAAGCTGCTCACGTCGGATACGGAGAACAAGGAAGAGATCCTGCGCCGCATCTTCCGCACAGGGTTGTTCCAGCGTCTGGAGGAAAGGTTCTATGAGCAGAGCCGCCAGCTCAAGCAGGCTCATGGCGAGGCGGCGGCGAAGCTGAACATTCATATGCAGCATGCGGCGGAGACACTGCCGAAGCGGGAGGGGAGCGCCCTGACGCTGACGCTGGAGCAGGAGCATCGCAATCCGGCCCAGGTGTTGCAATGCCTTGCGGAAGAGGCGGACCACTATGCCGGGCTCATGGATGCGGCGGAGGAGCAGCGCGCGCAGGCGGCCGCCAGGCTGGAGCAGCTGGAGGAGGAGAAGCGGGCAGCGGAGGAGCTGAACCGTCTGTTCTCCGAGCTGTCCGCCCATCGAGGCAGGCTGGCGGAACTGGAGCAGCAGAAGGAAGCGATGGACGAGCTCGAGGCGCGTCTCGCGACGGCCGGGCATGCTGCGCGCATCGAACCGTACGAGGAGCATGCGAGGCTTGCCGCCGCCGACGCGGAGGCGGTTCGCACGCAGCTTGCGGCCGTGCGGCGCGAAGCGGAACTGGCGGTCCGGCAGCATGCGGAGGCGGAGGCCCGTTACCGGGAGGAGGAAGGTCGCGCCGAGGAACGCCATCGCCTCGAGCTGGAGTTGAATCGGCTGCAGGAGCTCCTGCCCGCCGTCCGCGGTCTGGGCGATCTGCGCCGGTCGGTGGAGCAGCTGCGGGCGAGGAAAGCAGAGCTGGAGAAGCGGCAGACGCTGCTAGACTCGCGGATCCGGGAGAAGCGGACGGCGAAGCAGGAGCTTGCCGATGAGTCCGTCAGGCTCGAGGAAGCACCGAGGAAGCTGCCGGAGAAGCAGGCCGAGCTTGAGCGGCTCAGGGCCAAGGCGAGACTCCTGCAGGAGCTCGTGCAACTGGAGCAGCAGATGGCGCGGTTCTCGGAGCAGGAAGCCGCACGCCGCCAGGCGTTGGATCGCATCCGCGCGGAGCATGACCGGATGGAGGCGGCATGGATCGAAGGGCAGGCGAGCCTGCTGGCTGCGCATCTGCATGACGGCAAGCCATGCCCGGTCTGCGGCAGCCTGGAACACCCCAACAAGGCCTCGCTCGGCAGCGAGGTGCCTTCGCGGGAGGCCTTGCAGCAGATGAAGGAGCAGCTGCGGCGCGCCGAGCAGGAGCTGCATGAAGCGGCCGCACAGGTGGCGGCAGCGCGCAGCAGCCGAAGCCAAAGAGCGGATGCGCTCGAGGAATATGGCATCGAGCCTCGCAAGTTCGCCGAGCAGCTGCAGGACGTGATCGCAGCCGGCAAGGCGCTCGCCGCCGAGACGGAGCGCCTGAAGGCCGAGGCTCATCGGCATGCGGAATGTTCGAAGCTGCTCCAGGCTCTCGAACAGGAACTGGACAACCTGACCATGGAACGCCAGCGCACCAGCGACGAGCTGCAGGAGATCGCTGTGCGCCATGGCCAGGAGAGCGCTCGGCTCACGCATGAGCTCGGGCGCATCCCGGAAGAGTTGCGCGAGCCGGATCGGCTGGAGCGGGCGATCGCGGATCTGGCCGGGCGACTCAAGGCGATGACGGCAGCCTGGCAGGAGGCGCAGCAACGCCTGCAGGCCGCCCAGCAGCATCGCGTGCAGACGGCAGCCCAGCTGGACAGCCTGGGCAAGCAGCTGGAAGAGGCAGAGTCCCGCGCGGAGGAGGCGAGACTTCGTTTCGAGGCCCAGCTGAGCAAGGCCGGATTCGCCGATGCTGACCAATACCGGCAGGCGAAGATGGAGGAAGCGGTCAGGGCGGCGGAGCAGAGACGGCTGGACGATTACCGTCAGACGCTGATGCTCGTCAGACAGCAGGCGGAGCAGCTGGCCGCCCTCCTGAGCGACCGGGAGCCGGTGGATCTGGAGCCGATAGGGACGGCGATCGCGGCGGCCAGGCAGGAGCTGGAGCGCATCGCGGCAGCTCGGCAGTCTGCCGATCGATACAGGCAGGACGCGCTCAGGCTGGCGCAGGCGATCGGGCAGGCCGCCGGGCGCGTGCAGGAGCTGGAGAGAGAGCTGGAGAAGGTGCTCGACCTGTATCAGGCGATCAAGGGGGACAACTCGCTTCGGCTGTCCTTCGAACGCTACATCCTGATCGAGTACCTGGAGCAGATCCTGCAGGCGGCCAATGTGCGGCTGCAGCAGCTGTCGGGCGGGCAGTATCTGCTGCAGCGCAGCGGCAGGCTGGAGGCCAGGGGCAGGCAGAGCGGCCTCGGGCTGGATGTGTACGACGCCTATACCGGTCAGAACCGCGACGTGAAGACATTGTCCGGCGGCGAGAAGTTCAATGCCTCGCTGGCGCTCGCCCTCGGCATGACCGATGTGATCCAGTCCTATCAGGGCGGCGTCTCGATCGAGATGATGTTCATCGATGAGGGCTTCGGCTCGCTTGATGAAGAAACGCTGCAGAAGGCCGTCGCCACCCTCGTCGAGCTTCAGCGGGCGGGCCGGATGATCGGCGTCATCTCGCACGTGCCGGAGCTGAAGGAGGCGATCCCGGCCGTGCTGGAGGTGACCAGGACGAAGGAAGGCCACAGCCGAACCTCGTTCATCATCCGCTGATCGGGGAGCCTTCACATGCGAAGAGGTTGGAAGAGAACAGGCAAGTTCTCTTTCCAACCTCTCTTTGTTTGCAGGTATCTGGCCATAGAGACCCCCGGGCTCCGTCCATAAGGCCGTCGCCGTTACCTGCGCCGCTGTTTGCGCGGAGGGATCTCGACGGTGGCGGCGGTCTCGACGGTCAACAGTTTCGGCGGCTGGCGCCGCACTCTTCTCATATAAGGATGGTCCGACTCATCGGCCATGATGTATTGATAATAATGATCCGCTGCGAGATCGTGAAGATAATGGACCGAGGGCTCGTCCCTGTCCTGGAGCACCTGCCAGTCCTTGCGCAGCGTGAACAGCAGCTTGAGCTCACGATCAGGCAGGCTTCTTCCCTCGACCCGTCCCAGGCTGCGGACATAGACGCCCCGGCTCGCGTAAGCCAGCTGCGACCAGAGGATCAGACAGGCTGCCGCGACCGGCCAGCTGAGGACATAATCCGGCGTCCGTGCGCTTCCGCTCTGCAAATAATCGGCGTACTCATAACCGAGGAACAGCTGCAGCGGCACGAGAGCTGCGGCGTGGAACAGCCAGGAGAGGAAGGGATACGTCTTGCGGCGCCGGCTTCGCATTCCGTATGCGATCCACAGGAGCAGGATGCCAGCGATTGCGCAGCAGGCGATGATCACCAGCGCGGGGAAGGCATCGCTCAGCCAGCGCGGATAACCGATCATGCCCAGCCAGACGTGCAAGAACTGAAGTCCGGCGATCAAAGTAAGCGCTTGCACAAATGAATGCCGAGGCTTGAGCTGTCTGATGAGCAACAGGCGGCTCCCGACGCAGCGTCTCGCGGCGCCAATCGAGATGCCCAGGATCACGAACAGCTGCAGCAGGATCGTCAGCGACTCCTGCGGCCTTGCGAGTGCGTCGATCACAGGCTCGATCCAGGAATTCATGCCTGATACGCCCCTTTCCGATTCAGCCTTTCTCAGGCAGAACTTTCCTTTTATTATAGACGGTAACAGGTTGCCTGTCCATTCGATCAAGCGAAGCCCGGCCGATTTTATGGTATGATAATAACCATAAAAGGCTGTGTGGCTCGTTGGTGCTCATGTCCACGTTCCCCCGGATTCACGCCTTGCGGAGACAAGCCACCATCTAATGAGCGCAGCCTGATGAAAGAGAATGGGACGGTGCGCCGGTGAACCTCTATACCTCGATCAAGCGTAAATTCAACGACCTCAAGCTGAGAAACAAACTGATCATCTCGTTTATCGCCGTCGTGTTCATCCCGGTTACATTCGTCGGGCTCTTCCTGACCAACCAGCTCAGGCAGATCGCGCTGAACGACGCGCTGGAGCAGACGGAGATGACGATGGATCGCATGCGGCAGCAGACGATCAGATTGCTCAAGGTGCCGATCGACATCTCGCGGAATCTGCTGATCGACGATCGGCTCAAGACGATCCTCAGCACGGATTACAAATCCCGCTATCAGCTGGTGGTCGCATACCAGAACTATCCGGATATCGAGCGGTATGTGAGCTTCACCAACGAGATTGACAACATCCGCCTCTATACGGAGAACGAGACGATGATATCCAACTGGGAGTTCTTCCCCGCCGATGAAACGACCACCTCCCAGGAATGGTATCAGGAGGCGATTCAATATCGCGGCATCATCAACTGGCGATACCTGCCGGACGAAACGAAGCGCAATGAACCGTACTTAAGCCTCGTGCGCATGATCGAATTTGACAACTTCAAATATACGAACGTGCTGGTGATCACGGTGAGCAAGGTGCAGCTGCAGGCGGTGGTCGACAGCGAATCGATCAAATCGCTGATCGTCGATGATCACAACAACGTCATCACCACCAACTTCGCCGAGTGGCGCGGGAAAACGCTGGATGAGATCTTCCCGGACCTCGACCTGACCGGTACGGGCAAGCAGGAGACGAAGCTGAACGGAGAGCTCGTCAACATCCTGGTCGATTATGTGCGCCCGGAGGCCAGCTCCAGCGGTCTGCGCATCATCTCCGTCTATTCGGTGGAGGACATCGTCGCCGAATCCAATCGCTTCAGCCGCCTCGGACTGATGGTCATCCTGGCCAGCGTGATCGTCTCCTTCATCCTGATCTACTGGGTGTCATCGCTGCTGACGCGCCGTCTGCTCAAGTTCAGCCAGCAGATCGGCCGCGCTGCCATCGGCGATTTCGAGACGACGCTGCCGATCGACGGCAACGATGAGATCGGGCAGCTGTCGAGACAATACAACTTCATGATCCGCAGCATCAAGGAGCTGATCGAAGAAGTCAGGAAAACACACTGGCAGAAGGAACAGCTGGAGCTCAAGCAGCAGGAGATCAAGCTGAAGATGCTGGCCAGCCAGATCAATCCTCACTTCCTGTTCAATGCCCTGGAATCGATCCGGATGCAGGCGCATATCAACGGGGAGAAGGAGATCGCCGGGGTGGTCAAGATGCTCGGCAGGCTGATGCGCAAGAGCCTGGAGACCCAGGGGCATCATATCGCCCTGAAGGATGAGATCGACATCGTGCACAGCTACCTGGAGATCCAGATGTTCAGGCATCGGGACAGGCTGACCTACGAGCTGAAGATCGACGAAGAAGCGGGCAAGCAGATGATCCCGCCGCTCATCATCCAGCCGCTGGTCGAGAACGCCGTCGTGCACGGCATCGAGCGCAAGGAATCGGAGGCGGAGCCGCTGAAGGTGACGGTCAAAGCGGAGATCAAGGGCGATCGTCTGGTCGTCGAGGTCGAGGATAACGGGGTCGGCATCAGCGAAGAGCGTCTCCAGGAGATCATCCGCATGCTGGATGAGCAGGATGAAGGCAATCGCATCGGGCTCAGCAATGTCCATCATCGGCTGCAGATGGTGTACGGCGAGTCCAGCGGACTGGTCATCGAAAGCGAGGAGCGCGTGGGCACGACCGTGCGCTTCTCCATCCCCGCAGACTAACGTTGTTCAACGGGGCATGTCGCGCATCGAAAGGCTGAGAAGGCTGAGTCGCACACCTCCCGGGTTGACCGCAGGTCCACAGGACTTGCGGTCAACCCGTTTTTGTCATACAGGTTGCAGGTACCGCCAGGATCACCCCGTCGATGAAGAAACCTTCGTCTTCCCGGTTCGACGAACCTTCTGCATGCTGAGCGCAAAGCTGGCAAGTGCAGCCACGCTGCAAACGTACGGAAGCGGATCATATCCCCAGCGGGAGATGACATAACCGCCGATCACCGAGCCCAAGGTGATGCCGACATACAGCGCGGTCATATTCCAGGCCATCGCCAGGCTGCGAGCCGCCGGATACTCCGCCGCGAGCCTCGCCTGATAGGAGGTGAATCCCGCGTACCCGACCACAGACCATAACCAGAGCATCGCATAGACCCACGCTCCGGAGGCAAACGCCATCCCCAGGCCAGCCAGCATCCAGGACAGGATCAGAAGCGCGGCCCTGGATAAGAACGCCCCCAACCGGTCTGTCAGGCGGCCGCCGACAAGGGTTCCGGAGACGGCGCCCACGCCATAGACGGCAACGGCCAGTGCGATCTCGGAGGAGGTGAACCGATTCTCCGAGTGGAGCGCTGCGCCCAGATAGAAGTACAAGGCGTACATGGAGATCGCCCAGATCGTCGTCACACTGACGGAGCGCAGTATCCTGGCAAGATGGCCGTCCGACCGATCATCCGCGGGCTTCCGTCCTTCGGTGAATCCCCAGGTCTTGAAATTCACGACGGCAAGCAGGGCCCCTGCAAAGGCCAACGCTGCAAAAACCGAACGCCACCCCCAAAGCTTCTCCAGCAACGCGCCCAGAGGCGCTCCGATCAAAAGTGCGGTCATATAGCCGGAGACGATGATCGAGATCCACGTTCCCCTTCGGGCGGGCGGCGCGAGATCCCCGATGATGGCATAGATCAGGGGAGTGATGGAGGCGACGGCGAGTCCGGTGCAGATGCGGCTGATAATCAGCCACGGGAATGCAGGAGCCATGGCGGCAAGCGCATCGGATAACGCAAACAGCAGCATGCCGGATGCGATCAGGTTTCTCCGTCCGATGCGATCGGCCACCCAGCCGAAGAGAGGAGCCGTTCCCGCATATGCGATCGCGAAGACGGTGACCATCCATCCGGCTGTTGCCGAACTGACCGCATAAGCTTGCGAGATAAACGGCAATAACGGAGAGATCACGAACAGATCGGTTCCGATCAGGAAAAAGGTAAGCCAACCGACCAACAGGCACGATCTTCCTCGCACCACCCACACCTCCTACGCCATTATGTATATGCCCAAGCGGAGCAAAAGCAACTTGACCTCACCGCGACATGCAGACGATCCGATGACAGGCGGCAAACGAAAAAAGAGGATGAGCCCTGCATCAGGGACATCCCCTGATGCGGCACTCATCCTCATCGTCGCTTGCGGGTCTATTCGATTAGTTTACCTTGCCGCCCCACAGCTCGACGCGATCCTTGACGTATACCTCGAATTCGTCTTCCATCTTCTCGACACCGTTGTTGATCAACTCTTGCATATAGGCGTCCCACAGCGCGTCGAACTCGGACGGATCCGCCAGGATGATCTGCGGGATGCGCTGCCAGGTGATCTCTTGCATGCGCTGCGCGAGGATGGCGTAGTCGGAATCGCTCGGTACCGGCAGGTCCCATGCTGCGCCCCAGGCCTTGACCGGGAACTCGTCCGCTTGCGGCCACAGCTCGATCCAGCGGTTGACGCCGTACTTCGAGAGCGTTTCTTTCTCAACAGAAGAGTAGTTCTCGATCACTTGCTCAGGCCACTTCGTCGTGTAGTAGTTGCCGGTCGAATCCTTCACGCCGTCGCCGTAACGGGCGGAGATGCCGTAGAAGCCGATGCCCGTTTCCTTCGTGAAGGTGGCCGGGTCGTTGTTCTTGAGCTCCTGCACTTCCGGATAGATGCGGCGCACGCCCTGATCATCATAGTAATAGTGTTCGCCTTCGATGCCCCAGTTGTTGAGGATCTGTCCTTCTTCGGAGGCGAGGAAATCCAGGAACTGGATCGCTCTTGCCGGGTCCGGATTGTCGACGGAGATGCCGATGCCCCAGCCGCCCATGAAGCCGGAGGATTGCAGCTGATGATCCTTGTAGTTCTCATTCAGTGTAACCGGGAAGTGAGCGTAGGTTTGCTCGAACTTGCTTTCGGACTTCAGGCTGTTCACCGCGTCCTGGAAGCCCCAGTCCTGGTCGATGACGCCTACGACGCGTCCGGTCGCGATCTTCGCCTTGTACTGGTCTTCCTTCTGGGTGAATGCTTCAGGGTCCAGCAGGCCGATATCGTTGATATGGTTCAGCCAGCGGAAGTATTCCTTCTCTTCCGGGCGTCTGTAGTGATAGGTTACCTCATACGTTTCCGGATCGATGTATACTTCGCCGTCGTCCGGTGCGCCTGTGGTCAGGAACGCCGGGTTCGTCACGCCGATCATGATGCGCCAGCCGTCCGCCAGGAACGTGATGCCCACGCGCTTCTGGCCGTCTGCCGTCGTCGGGTTCTTCTCCAGGAACGACTTGATCGCATTTTCATAGTCCTTGACCGTCTTGATCTCCGGATAATTGGTCGCCTTCAGCGCTTCGTGCTGGATGTGGAAGGCGCCGGCGATATCCATGTACTGGTGGTCAACGGCATTGAGCGAAGGCAGGATGTAGATGGCGTCGTCATCCTTGCTCCAGGACAGGCGGTCCATATATTGGCCGTATACCTTGAGCAGATTCGGGCCATACTCCTCCAGATAAGGGCGGAGGTCGATCAGGGCGCCGGCGTTCACCAGCTTCGCAGCGTCACCCTTCGGCGAGATCAGGTCAGGGTATTCGCCGCTGGCGATCATCAGAGGGATGGCGTTGGCATCCATGGCGAACTGGGCTTCCAGTGTCACGCCAGTTTTCTTGGTGATCTCCTTGCCTACCATGTCCTGCATGTTGTTCCAGTTCGATACCGGGTCAGCACTGAACCAGGTGAACGTGATCGGCTTCAACCCGTCCTGACCTTGATTTTCGCTGTTTTGCGACGGGTTGTTGCTCGCGCTGTTGCCGTTCTTGCCATTATTGGACCCACATGCGGCCAGCACGAGGAGCGATGAGATGATGCAGAGGATGGTGATGAGTCTTACTGCTTTCTTCAATTGAGTTACCTCCCTTTTTGTTTGCAGATATATTGTATAACAGCCGAAACAGCTGATTATACCGAAGGTTCAAGACCATGCGGGATCACTGCCATAAGCCTGTCATGCCTTCACAGCGCCCAGTGTCATACCCTTGACAAAATACTTCTGCAGGAACGGATACACCATGAGGATCGGCACGGTAACCACGATCGTGATCGCCATCTTGACCGATTGCGGCGATACGCGCGCCATGTTCTCAAGGACGCTTGTTCCGCGCGGGGCGGTCTGACTGACCGTCGTGCTCTGCAGGATCTTCTGCAGTTCATATTGCAAGGTCGTCAGCTGGATCTTCGACGAGTTATACAGGTAGTTGTCGAACCAGGAGTTCCATTGGCCGACGGCGACGAACAGGGCGACCGTGGCGAGCACCGGCTTGCACAGAGGCAGGATGATGCGGGCGTAGATCGTGAAGTCGTTCGCTCCGTCGAGCTTGGCGGATTCCTGCAGGGCATAGGGCAGATTGTCCATGAAGGAACGGATGATGAACACGTTCCAGGCGGATACGATGCCCGGAATGATGTACACCCAGAATGTATTGATCATGCCGAGATGGCGGATCAGCATATAGCCAGGAATGAGCCCTGCGCTGAGGTACATGGTCAGCGCCAGGAACACCGAGAAGAACTTTCTGAGCTGGAAGTCCTTGCGGCTGAGCGTGTAGGCGATCATCGAACAGCAGAAGACGCTCAGGATGGTGCCGATGATCGTTCTGAGCACGGAGTTCCGCGCGCCGATGATCAGCGTCTCGTAACCGAAGATGGTCTTGTAGTTCTCCAGCGTAAATTGTCTCGGCCATATATGAATGCCGCCCTTGACCGTATCCAGCGAATCATTCAAGGAGAGGGCCAGCACGTTCAGGAATGGATATACCGTCATGACGACAACACAGAGCATGAAGATGGCATTGAAAACCTCAAATGCGATCTCGCCTGGGGACATTCGGCTGAATGCCCGTCTGTTTACACGAGACATGGTTCCTCCCCCTTTACATGATGCTTTCTTTGGTCGTGCGTTTCATGACGCCGTTGGCGACGAGCAGCAGGATGATGCTGACAACAGAGTTGAATACGCCGATGGCCGTACCGAATGAATACCGTCCCATCTGGATCCCGTAATTCAGGGCATACAGGTCAAGCACATCCGAGTATTCCTTCGTCAGGTTGTTGCCGAGCAGGAACTGCTTCTCGAAGCCGATCGTGGTCAGATGGCCGATCGACATGATGAGCAGGACGATGATGGTCGAGCGGATGCTTGGCAGCGTGATGTTCCACATCGTGCGCAATCTTCCGGCTCCGTCCACCTTGGCCGCCTCGTACAGCTCCGGATCAATGCCCGCCATGGCAGCCAGATAGATGATCGCGCTCCAGCCCATTTCCTTCCATTGGTCAACTGCGGTCAGGATGTACCAGAACCAAGAGCCTTTGCCCATGAAGTTGATCGGCTCGTCGATGATGCCGATCGCCATGAGCAGATCGTTGACCACACCTCCGTCGACCGACAGGATCGTCGTGACCAGGCTGGCGACTACGACCCAGGAGACAAAGTGCGGAAGATAGGATACGGTCTGCACGAAGCGCTTGAAGAACGATGAACGGACTTCATTAAGCAGCAGTGCGAAGATGATCGGGATCGTGAAGCCGGCGATCAGGCCGAGGAAGCTCATGGCCAGCGTGTTCCTGAGAACCTGGTAAAACTTGTCGTCAGAGAACAGGCGCACGAAATGCTCGAAACCAACCCATTGCTGTTCGGAAAAGCTGAGATGCGGCTTGTAGTTCTGGAACGCATAGGTCCAGCCCCAAAGCGGCAGGTAGTTGAAGATGAACACGTAGATGATGAATGGGATGGACATCAGATAGAGCCAACGTTGCTGGAGAGCAGTTTTCCAAAAACTGTTTCTTCTCGCCGGTGATGCTGCTGGCAGTACCGGTAGCGGTTGATTACCCCTGGAATGTTTCACGATTCGCCCTCCTTTTCTGTATCTTTTCGTTACCATAATCCTAAGACTTTGCACCCGACCGAGCCACCCAAAAGATTTGTAGAAAAATCATATAATTTTTGCAGGTTCCGCTGATCCGTCGCCGCCCCCAGAATGAAAGGAGCAGGCCACGATATTATGTTGGCTGACAGGTGTGGAATCTATCCAACCGGATTCGGTATAATGGGAAATAACGGACAAAGCGGTTACGCAAGACGGTGCTAGGATTTATTCGCCGACGGGCAATATGTAAACGCTTAAATCAAGCCGTACAGGGGAGGAACCAGGAGCGCATGGAACTGGAACAAATACGCACGCTGGCTGACAACATTCGCACCAACGTAGGGAAAGTGATCATCGGCAAGGAGGAGGTCATCGACCTTCTGTTCATCGCCCTTGTCACAGGAGGGCATGTGCTGCTTGAGGACGTGCCGGGCACGGGCAAGACGATGCTGGCCAAGGCGATGGCGAGGTCTCTTGGTTGCACATTCAAGCGCATCCAGTTTACGCCGGATCTGCTGCCAAGCGACCTGAGCGGGATCCATTATTACAATCAGAAGCTGTCCGAATTTGAATTCCGGGCGGGGCCGCTGTTTACGAATATCCTGCTGGCGGATGAGATCAACCGGGCGACGCCCAGAACGCAATCGAGCCTGCTGGAATGCATGGAGGAGAGGCAGGTCAGCATCGACGGAACGACGCATCAGCTGTCCCGGCCGTTCCTCGTCATCGCCACGCAGAACCCGATCGAGAGCCAGGGCACCTTCCCGTTGCCGGAAGCGCAGCTGGACCGCTTCCTGTTCAAGGTGAGGATGGGTTACCCGAGCCGCGAGGAAGGGCTGCAGATCCTGCGCCGCTTCCAGGCGGCGAGTCCGCTGGACGAGCTGGAGCCCGTTGCCGACGCGGAGGAGATCATCGACGCCCAGCGCAGCTATGTGCAGGTGGGGATCCACGATGATGTGCTGAGCTATCTGCTGGCGATCGTGGAGCGCACGAGAGCGCATGAGGATGTGGTGATCGGCATCAGTCCGCGCGGCAGCCAGGCGCTCCTGCGCGCATCCCAGGCGCACGCGATCCTGCGCGGCAGGGATTATGTGACGCCGGATGACATCAAGGCGATGGCCAGGCCGGTGCTGGCGCATCGGCTCGTGCTGCGCAGCGCCCTGCGCTATGCGGGCTACGACGCGGGGGGCAGCCTGATCGATGCGATCGTCAAGGAGACGCCGGTGCCGACGGAAACGCAGCCCCTCGCCGGCCTCAAGGGATAGTTGCCCATGAGCATGAACATCACCTGGCTGATCTTCCTGGCGGTCGTGCTGATCGCCGCTCAGGGGTATTTCTTCCGTCGGTTCGGCATCCGGAAGCTGAGCTATGACCGTTACTTCAATGTCACCCATTGCTATGCGGGCGACCAGGTGGAGATGGTGGAACGCATCGCCAACCGCAAGCTGATCCCGGTCCCCTGGGTCAGGCTCGAATCCTCTCTCAGCGCGAACCTGAAATTCTCGCGCCAGCAGGGCCATACGATCAGCGAAGGGCAGCTGTTCCAGAACCATCGCAGCCTGTTCAGCCTCATGCCGTACACGCAGATCATCCGCAGGCACAGGTTCACCTGCATGCGCCGCGGCGTCTATGAGCTGGATTCGGCCACGCTCACCGTCGGAGATCTGTTCGGCATCTTCTCTCATTACCGGAAGCTGACCCTGAATGCGCGGCTCATCGTCTATCCCAGGCCGATCATGCCTGATCAGGCCGAGCTTCCGTCCCACAGCTGGCAGGGGGACTTCACGGTGAGGCGATGGATCGTCCACGATCCGTTCATGTTCGCGGGTGTGCGCGAATACCAGTACGGCGATCCGATGAAGGACATCAACTGGCAGGCGACCGCGAGGTCGGGCCGCATGCAGGTGAACCAGCACGATTACACGGCGGATCGCAAGCTCATGGTGTATCTCAATGTGGAGGACCACGAGAAGATGTGGAATCAGGTGTCCGATGAGGCGCTGATCGAGCGGGGCATCTCCTATGCGGCGGGCATCATCCAGGAAGCGATCGGCTCAGGGATGGAAGCCGGCTTCACCGCCAACGGCTACCTGAAGGACGGCCCGAAGGAGCCGCTGCGCATCGAGCCGGCGGGTGGCAGAGGCCATTTCGAGTACGTCCTGGAGCAGATGGCGCGCATGCTGATCGCCCGCAGCGTGCCTTTCCATGCGCTGCTGGAGCAGGAGATCGCGGCGGCACGCTCCAATCTCGATATTGTGATGATCACCTGCTACATGAATGACCAGCTCCTTCAGCTGAAGGAACAGCTTCAGCGCAATAACAATGCCGTATCCGTGCTGTTGCTGGAGCCGATCGAGGTGAAGGCGGCAGATGGAGAAGCGGCAGGGCGGGGCAAGGAGGATGAGCCTGAGGCCTCGGCATCTGTCCCGGGGACGGAGGCGGTCGTATGAGGGAGAAGCTGCGGAATGCACTGAACGCCGGGCTGTCGAGCATCGTGGAGATGCTTGTCGCCATGCCGGTACTGCTGTTCATTCATCTCTACATATTGCCTGAACCCCTGTTCTGGGGATGGCTCGTGTCGCATGCCGTTCTCTATGCGGTCGGTTGCCTGCTCCGGTCTCTCTGGCCCAATCCGAGGCTGATCGCGCATCAGCTGCTGCTTATCGCCATCAGCGGGATATCCGCATGGCTGTGGTTCGGCCTAAGCTGGCCCGGCATCATCAGCCTGCTGACAGGCTGGGCGGCTCTGGCGCGAGGCGGGGTGCTGGCCTTCCTGCCGCTGCGCAAGGCGCTCAGAACCAATGTCTATCTGCTGAGCGTCGCCGCCTACTTCCTCCTGTCCTTCGTCAGCCGACACGCCTCTGACATGCAGAGAATCGCGCCTGCCGTGGGCTGGTGCGCGATCGGCACGCTGGCGATCACGCTGTACATGCTGAATCGCAACGCCCTTGATCAGGAATCCCTGCAGGAAGGAAACAGGCCCGTCGTGGCGAGGAGCGTCCTGTGGAAGAATCGCACGCTGCTCGTCCTGTTCGCAGTCCTTGTCGTGCTGGTCGCCAACATCCAGCAGCTGTTGCAGGCGTTTCGGGCGATGATCCGCAAGCTGGGAGAGTGGATCTACTGGCTGATGTCTCTCGGAACAGGCGGTGAGCCGCCTGAGACCGCGACGGAGACGGCTCCGCCCGAGATGCCGTTTGGCGAAGCGGGAGAGCCGGCCGCCTTCTGGGTGATCCTGGAGAAGATCGTGATGTGGATCGCGATCATCGTCGGCGCCATCGGTGCCCTGTATCTGCTGTACAGGCTGTGCAAGCTGGCGATCAACGGCATCAAGGCCCTGTATGCCTGGATCATGAACCGTCTCATGGCCGGCGAATCCGTAAGCATGCGGGATCAGGACTACGAGGACGAGGTGGAGAAGCTGGCCGACTGGAGCGACCTGGCCCAGCGGTGGAGGGATCGGCTGCACGCGATGTTCGAGCGGGAGCCGCGCGACCGCTGGGACCGGCTGACCAGCAATCTGGAGCGCATCCGCTACTTGTACAGACAAGCGCTGAGACGGGTCATCCTGGAAGGGTATCGGTATGAGGCTTCACAAACGCCGCGCGAACTGAAGAAGGGCGTCGAGCGGTGGAAAGGGCAGGAGCTGATGCCCGAGGAACTGGTGCGATATTACGAGGATGCGCGTTACGGAGGCAAGGAGCTGAGCGATCAGCAGATCGAGGCGGTGCGCAAGTCGGTCGAGGAACGATCCTGAGCCGGAAGCGGCAAGTAATACGGGGAGCACGCAGTCCTGATGATCAGGCTGCGTACTCCCCGTTCGCATACGGTCGTGATCAGGTTGCCTTGCGGCGTTTGCCCAGGCGGATGAAGACCTTGATGATCTCGTTCAACAAGAGCGGCAGGAGCGAGAGGCCGAGGGCGATGCCCCAGTCGGCGAGCGAGATGACCTTCATGCTGAAGGCTGCGGCCAGGGCCGGGACATTGACCACGATCACCTGCAGCAACAGGCCTGCGAGGATCGCTCCGATCAGGATCCTGTTGGAGAAAAGGCCGATCTGGAAGATCGATTTGTCCTCATGCCGCTTGGCCAATGAATAGAACAGCTGCGACGCCGCCAGCACGATGAACGCCATCGTCCGGCCATGGGCCAGCGAGGCCTCGGGAATATCCGCCGCGCCGAGCGCATAGCCTTCCGCATGCAAGCCAAGGGCAAACGCCGCAAGCGTGATCGCGCCGATCAGGAAGCCGCCGAGCAGGGCTCTGAGCGCCGCGCCATGGGCGAAGAAGCTTTCGCCCGGATTCCGGGGCTTGCGCTTCATGATGTCCTTGTCGCCCGGATCCACGCCAAGGGCGATCGCAGGCAAGGTATCGGTGAGCAGGTTGACCCACAGGATCTGGGTCGCCACGAGCGGCACCGGCAGGAAGAACAGCACGGAAGCGAGGATCGCGATCACTTCTCCCAGGTTGCAGGAGAGCAGGAAGATGACGGACTTCCTGATGTTCTCGTAGATGTTTCGCCCTTCCCGGACAGCGCGCACGATCGTCGAGAAGTTGTCGTCCGTCAGGATCATGTCGGCGGCTCCCTTGGACACGTCGGTGCCGGTGATGCCCATCGCGACGCCGATGTCCGCGCTCTTGAGCGACGGAGCATCGTTGACGCCGTCGCCGGTCATGGAGACGATGTTGTTCTGTTTCCTGAACGCCTGGACGATCTTCACCTTGTGCTCAGGCGAGACGCGGGCGAAGACGCGGTATTGGTGGATCCTCCGGGCGAATTCCTCATCGGACATCGCGTCGATCTCTGAGCCGGTGATGCTCTGCTCGATGGAATCCGCGATCTCCAGCTGCCTGGCGATGGCCACGGCGGTATTCTTGTGGTCGCCGGTGATCATCACCGGCGTGATGCCGGCCATCTTCGCCTCGCGGATCGAATCCTTGACCTCGAGGCGTGGCGGGTCGATCATGCCGACGAAGCCGATCACGGTCAGCCCCTGCTCCATCTCCTCCGGCGCAAGGATGCGATCCGCATCCTTGTAAGCGGCCCCGAGCACGCGCAGCGCGTCATCGGACATCGCCTCCGCCGCCTGGAGATAGGTGCGCTTCATCTCTTCGGTCAACGGGACGACCTTGCCGTCCACGAGCGCGCTGGTCGAGATGTTCAGGATCTGGTCGATGGCGCCTTTGGTATGCACGCGATAGCCGGTCCCGGCCTCGTTCAGCGTGGACATCAGCTTGCGGTCGGAGTCGAAGGGACGCTCCGCAACCCGCGGATGCGCCGCATGGAGCATGGAGCGCCCGAGCTGGTATCGCTCGCCCATCACGATCAGCGCCACCTCGGTCGGATCGCCGGTGCTCTGCCCGTTGTCCCAGGTGGCGTCCGAGCAGAGCACGAAGGTGGTGATCAGCTGCTTCAGGTCACCTTCGGCCGCGGGGAATGAGCCTTGCGCCGGAACCTCATGGAGATGGTTCAGGGTATATGCCTTGACGACGGTCATCTTGTTCTGTGTCAGCGTCCCCGTCTTGTCAGAGCAGATGATATTGACCGAGCCCAGCGTCTCGACGGCGGGCAGGCGCTTGACGATCGCATGAAATCTCGACATGCGGGTGACGCCAAGGGCCAGCACGATCGCCACGATCGCAGGCAGACCTTCCGGGATGGCGGCAACCGCCAGGCTGATCGCGGTCAGGAACATCTCGAGCAGATCCCTGCCCTGGAACAGACCGATCGCAAAGATCAGCACGCAGATGCCGATCGCCACGAACCCCAGTGTCTTGCCAAGCTCATCCAGCCGCTTCTGCAGCGGCGTCATCTCATTGTCATCGTGATCGAGGATCCTGGCGATCTTGCCCATCTCCGTCTCCATCGCCGTTCCGACGACTACGCCGACGCCTCGTCCATAGGTGATGAGGGTGGACATGAAGGCCATGTTGCTCCTGTCGCCGACGGGCGTCTTCGGATCCTCATGGATGGCGTCGGCATCCTTGTCCGCCGGAACGGACTCGCCGGTGAGGGCGGATTCCTCCACCTGAAGGTTCACGCTCTCCAGCAAACGAAGATCAGCGGGTATGTATCGGCCGGCGTCCAGGATGACGATATCCCCTGGAACAACCTCGCCGGACGGGATCTCGACGATCTCTCCGTTGCGCCTGACCAGCGCGGTGGGACTCGCCATCTGCTGCAGCGCTTCGATCGCCTTCTCGGCCTTGTGCTCCTGGATGACCCCGATGATCGCGTTGAGCAGGACGACCAGCAGGATGATGACCGCATCGACGTACTCCCCTACGAGAAGGGTGATGACGGCAGCGGCGAGCAGCACATAGATCAGCATGTCATTCAGCTGGGCGAAGAACAGGGCCAGCAGGCTTTTCTTCGGCTTGCTCTTCAGCTTGTTCTCTCCGTACTTCTCCAGTCTCGCTCTCGCCTCCGCATCGGCAAGACCCGCCGCGGGATCGACGCCAAGCTCCTGCAGCACTTCTTCCTTAGACCTGGCAAACCACATGATCATATGCACCTCTGGACTCTTGTCATTTCATAGGATGTCCCAATGATTCCATATTAGAACGCGGACAGAAGCCTGTCACGCTCAAATGTTACAAGGAGAGAAAAGATGCCATAAGAAAAGGGCTGCCAGCCGGTCAGCCTCCGCTGACCATCCGACAACCCATCACCTGAGGTGACGCCATGTGCAAAATCTTAGGGCCATTTAAGATTCCTCCACTTCGTCGTCCCACATCCTGATGCGCTGCATGGTAATCGGGACAAAGAATCAGGCAGCGACGCAAATGGCGCGCTGCCTGATTCATGGATTCAATCAGATCCGAGCGGAACGTACCGAAAATAGTCAAAGGCTGCGGGAGTCCGGCTGGGCTCGCCATTGCCGGTGGCATACATGGCCATGTACACGCCTGTGAAGCCCCCGGCCACTTCCGTGGCGAGGAGGGAGGTTTCTCCGCTGCCAATGGCAAGCCGCTCACCGTCCGGGTATCTGATCCAGAACGTGTACGCTTCTTCGGCGGCTGTCACGCCCAGTTCGACGATGGCAGCCTTACATGCGATCTCGCGCTCCACCTTCCACAGGCTGCCGATCCTTCTCCGCAGGCGGATGAAATCCCTGTCTTGCTGGCGGGTCTTGCACAGATCGTAATGATAGCGCTCATTCATGAATACCGTTAGCCCTGCTTCCTCTCCATTCCATTCAGGCTGGAAGTCGAGACATGTGCTGATCTCGCATCTGAGATGTTGCTGCCTGCGGCCGACGAATGCCGGAGCTTCATAGCCGTCCAGCGTGCAGGCCTGGCCATGTAGCGTAAGCCAGCCCGGCCGTTCCTTGAGCGACCAGCTGCCCTCGGCAGGGTTGCGATAGAAATTCCAGACGGGGGCGAGCGTCGGTTGATCGAAGTCGTCATGCTCCAGCCAGGCAGGGGGCCGCTCGATCGGCCAGGAGCCGATCTCATACGACAGCCCGATGCGTCCGCCGGTGCCGATGATCGGCCAGCCATCTTCGGACCAGGTGATCGGAGCGAGATTCGTCTCGCGTCCGAGATGATGCCGCTTCGGATAACCGACCGGGCGGATGCCGAGGAACACCGCCCACCACGAGCCATCAGGCGCCTGCACGAGATCGGCGTGACCGGTCGCCTGGATCGGGAGGTTCGTGCTGCGATTGGACATGATCGGGTTCGCCGGGTTGGACTCGTAAGGACCGGACGGATGTCGGCTGCGCGCGATCGTCTCCATATGCCCGTATTCCGTGCCGCCTTCGGCGATCATCAGGTAATACCAGTCGCCGATCCGGTAGATGTGCGGTCCTTCCGGACAGCTTCCGCCAGTGCCGTGCCACAGCAGGATGCGGTCGCCGATCACGCGCCCGGTCTCGACATTGAGCTCCGCCTGATAGATGCCTTCCGGTTCGGCCATATACCGATTCGTGCCGGTAACGTACACCTTGCCATCCACGTCGAAGAACAGGTCCGGATCGATGCCGGGCCAGCCCTCGATGACGATCGGATCGGATCACGGTCCGTCCGGTCGATCCGCATGGACGTAGAAATTGGCTCCGGTGGTCACATTGGTGGTGATCACGTAGAACCGGCCGTTGTGATGCCGGATCGTCGGAGCGTAGATGCCAAGCGAGGACGGGTTTGCATTCCGGCGCTGAAGCGGCAGTTGGTTGGGGCGGGTCAGCACATGGCCCAGCTGCCTCCAGTTCACCAGGTCCCGACTGTGAAAGATCGGAATGCCGGGGAAGTATTCAAATGAGCTGGTGATCAGATAATAATCATTCCCGACCCGGCAGATGCTCGGGTCGGGATGGAAACCGCTGATGATCGGATTGCGATAGATCATGAAGATTCCTACGGAATATAGCCTTGCCTGGCGCCTTGCTTGACGGCCTTAACGGATAAAGCGGAATCTGCCCAGATTCATCGGGCCGGAGAAGACCAGAAACACATCCTGCAGGCCGGATGCAGAACGGATGCTGCAGGTATGCGTATGCCAGCTCTGAGCTCCGCCCGTTGACGGTACGTGGCATTCGCCGACGAGCTGGCCATCGGGCGATCCGAGCCTGATCTCGATCTTGCCGTCCTGCTCGCTGGCCACTCGCGCCTCAAAGAACCCAGCGCCGCTGCCCAGGTCAGCGTCATGGAAGCTGATCCAGGCGCGAGGCCGGAGAACGCTGACGCTGCTTGAGCCCTCGCGGCATTCGCCGATCACAATGCCCTCATAATCGTCGTAGTTGATGGCCTTGGTCACCTCGAACAGATTGCGCGGCGGGATCTTCTCACCGTCCACGGCAAGCTGGCCGGTCAGGCGGATGTCGCTGGAGGAGGTGCCGATCATGATCGCGTACTCGCCGCTTTCCACGACATAGCGCTCGCGCGTCACATCCCAGATCGCCAGGTCGCTCGCCTTCAGCTCGAAGAGGACGGTCCGCGTCTCTCCCGGCTCGACGGTCACTCTCTCGAAGCCGCGAAGCTGCTTCAGCGGACGCTTCACGCGTGATGCGCCTGCGCGCACATACAGCTGGACCACTTCATCGCCGAGGGTGTCGCCCAGGTTCGTGACGTCCACGCTGATGTTCACGGTGCCGTCGGATGACACCCGATCCCGCGAGATGCGCAGGTTGCTGTACCCGAAGGTGGTATAGGACAGGCCATGGCCGAACGGGTAGAGCACGTCGCCGTCGAAGAACTGGTACGTGCGCTTGCCCTTGATGATATCGTAGTCCATGATGTCCGGCAGCTGGTCGCTCGAACGGTACCAGGTGAAGTTCAGGCGGCCCGCCGGATTGTAGTCTCCGAACAGGACGTCTGCCACGGCATTGCCCAGCTCCTGTCCGGCATGCGAGGTGAACAGGATGGCCGGTATATGCTCATCCGCCCAGTTGATGGCGAACGGATAGCTGCCGACGATGACGACGATCGTGTTCGGATTGGCGCGGTACACCTCGCGGATGAGACGCTCCTGGGCCTCCGGCAGGGTCAGGTCCGGCCGGTCGATTGTTTCCTTGCCGTTGATAAGCGGGTGATTGCCGACCACGACGATGGCCACTTCCGCCGATCTGGCCGCTTCCACGGCTTCCTGGAGTCCGTCCACAAGCACCTCGCAGTCGAAGATGTCCGCAGCCTCGAAGCCGGAATGCTCCGTCTCCGCGAGCCGTCCGGAGCCGTCTCCGTCGAGCTGCACGGCATGACCGTTCCACGTGTTCAGCTTGCAAGTGCCGGCTTCGGCGTCCTTGTCCATGAGGATGACTTCCTTGGTGAACCAGCCCCAGATGTCGTCAGCGGTGCCCAGCAGATGCTTGTCATCGCTCGTCACATACTTGCCGGTCTCCGGCGAGCGCAGCGTATGGCTCTTCCAGCCCCAGTCGGTCACAGACAGGGTCAGGGCCTGATCAGCCGCTTCCGCATCCGCCCTCAGCTTGCCGTCTTCGTCCAGCCGGACATAGCGGCCGTTCGCGGCGCTCTTCAGGCGCACGACGTCGTTGCCGTCCCTGTAGAGGAGATTGCGTCCCCTGAGCTTCTCGGAGATGGCGGTCTTGATCGTCACCGCGTAAGGGAGCGAGCCGCTGTACCAGTCGCGATACACGATGTCCGCCAGCGGTCCGATGACGGCCGTCTTCTTCAGTTTGCCCGATGAAAGCGGCAGGATGCCGTTGTTCTTGAGCAGCACGATGTTCTTCTTCGCCGCCTCGTACGACACCTCGGCATGCTCGGGCGAGAGGATGATCGATTCCGGGATCGAGGCATACGGGTTGCGCTCCTCCGGATCGAATTCGCCCAATCTGAAACGGACGCGGAACGTGTTGCGCAGCGCCGTATCGAGATCGTTCTCGGTGAGCAGTCCTTCCGCCAGGGCTTCGCGGATCGCCTGCTTCGAGATGTCATGATCGTCGGTGATGCTGTCGATGCCGCTCCTGATCGTATGCGCGACGGCTTCCTTGTAATGGTCATAATAATGATGATCGTTCACGGTGCCGAGCACGTCGCCCGCGTCGCTGACGACGAACCCGTTCATGCCCCAGCGCTGCTTGACCACGCCGATGATGTCCGGATTCAGGTTGGCCGGCACGCCGTTGACCGCATTGTAGGAGGTCATCATCGATTGCGCGCCGCCCTCGACGAACGGAGCTTCAAATGCCTTCAGATAATATTCATGCATGTTGCGCGGATCGATGCTGACCGAGCACGAGCCGCGATCGAGTTCATTGTTGTTGCCGATAAAATGCTTCAGTGAAGCCACAGCCTGAAGATAGAAAGGATGATCCCCCTGGATGCCCTTGACCAGTTCGGTGGTCAAACGTCCGGTCAGATGGGGGTCTTCTCCGTAGCCTTCTTCGGTTCGGCCCCAGCGGGGGTCGCGCTCGAGATCAACGGTGGGCGCCCATAGCGTCAGCCCGTTGATCGCCGGATTGCGCCTGTAGAAGCCGCGCGCTTCCTTGCCGATCACTTCGCCGACCCGTCTGAGGAGATCCTTGTCCCAGGTGCTGGCGAGCCCGATCGGTTGGGGGAAGGTCGTGGCTTCCCCGAGCCACGCCACGCCGTGGGCGGCTTCCGTGCCATGCTTGTATGGTTTTACGCCCAGCCGGCTGATCTCGTCCTGATATTGGCACATCAGATTGATCTTTTCTTCCAGCGTGAACCTGGACACCAGGTCATTGACCCTGGTCTCAAGCGGCAGGTCCGGGTTTTGATACGGATACGTATAGGTTGCGGATGGTTCAGACATTGGACTCTGACAACCCCTTTCACATGTTTGGCTCGATTGTAACACTGCTTTGATCCGGGCCGATACCTGCAAGATTAGTGTGAAAATCCATGGTTTTTTCGTCATTTGATTTCCATGAGGGTAAGTGGCGTGACGCGTCTGATCATCCCATATCGGATCAGGCTGGGCAACCGATGGGTGGACATGGATCGGATGGGATATACTATATTCATTTGCGCTGACAGACGCTTTCGCTTAACATATACGTAAGATGTGTAAGACGAACGGAGGAAACGGTTGGATGTACAAGGTGATGATCGTCGATGACGAGCCGTTGATACGGGAGGGACTGAAGACCCTGATCGATTGGGAAGCATACGGGTTTCAGGTCGTGCAGACGGCCAAGGACGGTCTTGACGCTCTGGACAAGGCTGAGGTGCACAAGCCGGATCTGCTCATCATCGACATCCGGATGCCGGGCATGGACGGTCTGCAGCTGATCGAAACGATCCGCGGCCGCAACTGGAACCCCAAGCTGCTGATCCTGAGCGGGTATGCGGATTTTGACTATGCGAAGAAGGCGATCAAGTCACGGGTCGAGGGATATATTCTGAAGCCGGTCGATGAGGACGAGCTGATCGAATATCTGACCTCCATCAAGCATGCGCTTGATCGCGAGCAGGAGGAGGAGAAACAGTTCAGTTCGGTGACGCGCCGATCCTGTGAGACGCTCATCCAGTCGGCGCTTACGGGAAGCGGGTCTTACAAGGGCAGCATCTCGTCGCGCGCTTCCGAGCTGGGCCTGATCTGGAAGCAATATCAGGTGCTGCTGCTGCTCATCCAGTTCGACAACGCGCGGCAGGTGGATGTGCTGTCGAGCGCGCGGGAGAAGCTGGAGAACTGGGTGGAAGGACAGAAACTGGGCGTCGTCTTTGTGCGCGATCTGCAGATCGGCATCCTGCTGCGCAGTCATTATGCGACAAGCTCGCAGCTGGAGCGTCTGTACAAGGAAATGGGAGAAGCGCTGGGCGAGCTGGATTTGATCTATTATGCGGCAATTGGCCGCACCGTATACCGCTTTGTGGACATCAAGGCTTCTTATGACGAAGCTTTCGAGCTGCTCAAGCGCAAATTTTTCGCGGCTGGCGGACGCATCCTGAGCCTGGAAACATCGCCTGAGCTGAAGAGCATGATCGAGCGTGCGAAGCCAAAGGATGAGTTCGATGCCGAGCCTTATGCGGACAGGTTGTACCTGGCACTGGACATCGCCAACAAGGAGAGCATCCGCGACACGCTGGCCAGCATGAAGGAAGAAATGATGCGTTGCGACATGACCGAGCAGGAGGTCAAGACATCGGCGGTGCAGATTCTTTCTTCGGTCGTGGGCAAGCTGCTCCAGCATCACGAAGAGCTGCGCAATGTCCATCTGGATTCGGCTTCCTGGATCCTGGATTTCTACCGTTACGAGACGATCAGCGAGATGTTCGCCTCGATCGGGGACAAGCTCTGTCAGCTGGTGGATCGCTTCGCCACGATGAACAGCGAGACGCTGGTGAAGCGGATGATCGATCTGATCCATCGGAATTATAACGAGAACCTGAAGCTGGAGACGCTGGCGGATATCTTCAACTATAACAGCGCCTATCTGGGCAAGATGTTCAAGAGCCAGACGGGAGAGTACTTCAACACGTACCTGGACAAGGTGCGGATCGAGAAGGCGAAGGAGCTGCTGGAAGAAGGGTTGAAGGTGTATCAGGTGGCCGAGCGGGTGGGCTATACGAACGTGGATTATTTCCACAGCAAATTCAAAAAATATACGGGAGTATCGCCATCCGCCTACCGGAGCAAAAGCAGCGCCCAGGGCTGATCGCGCGGTCCTCGCCCGTGAGTGCGCGGAAGCGTGGGCCTGGCTGGGCTTGGTACGGTGTATCGACGTGCCCGTGTGCGCATGTGAATGATGGAAGTGTCTGCCCCGCCTGGCGATTCAGGAACGGCGTTGTGCCGAATGTCTAATCTTCGCATGATAACTGACGCAAAATGAGCGGTTGAAAATGCTGGCTGGCAACGATATGATGCAGGGGAGTCCGGATGGACTCTCCTTCTTTCATCTTTTTCGACTTTTTGGACCAATGGGGGTTGACGTATGGATCATGTCCATCATGGAGGCAGTCGCAGCTGGAGGCTGTGGTATACCGAGCCTGCCAGGCAGTGGGAGGAGGCGCTGCCGATCGGCAATGGCCGTCTGGGCGGCATGGTGTTCGGCGGAGTCCAGGAAGAGCGCATCCAATTGAATGAAGATACCCTCTGGGCGGGGTTCCCGCGCGATACGATCAATTATGAGGTGCAACGTTACCTGGCTCGCGCCAGAGAGCTTGTGTTCGCCGGCCGTTATGCGGAGGCTCAGGCCTTGATCGAAGCGCGCATGCAAGGGCGGGATGTCGAGCCGTATCAGCCTTTGGGCGATCTGTACATACGGATGGCCAGCGAGGGAGAAGCAGCGAAGCCCGATGCTTACCGTCGGGAGCTGGATATCGCCGATGGCATCGCCTGTTGCTCGTTCCAGCTGAATGGAGCGCGCATCGAGAGGGAGTATCTGGCGAGCGCGCCGGATCAGGTGTTGGCCATTCGGTTGCGTGCGGATCGCGCCCGCGCTCTGGATGTGGACCTCGCCCTGACGTCTCCTCATCCTTGTCAGGTGATCGCGGCGATCGAGGCAGCGAATCGCGCGTCCTTGCGGATGCAGGGTCGGGCTCCGAGTCATGTGGCGGACAACTACTTTCAGGACCATCCCCAGGCTGTGCTGTATGAAGAGGATCGTGGTCTCCGATTCGCTGCATGGCTGGATATCCGGGTGACGGACGGCGATGTGACGGCCGGGTCTCAGGGCGTAAGCATTCGAGGAGCGAGCGAGCTGGTCATCCTGCTGGCTGCTGGGACGAACTTCCGCGGCTTTGACCAGCAGCCGGATGCGGCTGACATGCTGGCGGAGAGCCGCTGCCGCAAGGTGCTGGATGCTGTGTCCGGCGTCAGCTACGACGAGCTGCGAACGCGTCATGTGACCGAGCATCGGGAACTGTTCGACCGGGTGGATCTGTCGCTGGCGTCCGATCACCTGTCGAACGACAGGGCGGGCGACTCTACAGAAGAGGGTGGCGAGGAGGCAGACGCAAAGGAGGTCATGATACCGACGGATGTGCTGCTGATGCATTATCGGCAGCATCTGACTGAGGCATCGCGTCAGGCGTGCAGTCTGTGCCGATCCCTGGAGGAACTGTACTTCCAATATGGCCGATATCTGCTCATGGCCAGCTCGCGGCCGGGCACGCAGCCGGCCAACCTGCAGGGCATCTGGAACCAGCACGTACAGCCCCCGTGGTTCAGCGACTATACGACGAATATCAATACGGAGATGAACTATTGGCCGGCTGAGGTGTGCAACCTGAGCGAATGCCATGAGCCGCTGCTTCGCATGCTGGGCGAGCTGGCGGAGACGGGCAGGCGCACCGCAGCGATCCATTATGGCGCGCGAGGCTGGACGGCGCATCACAACGTGGACCTGTGGCGCATGTCGACTCCGACCGGCGGCGACGCCAGCTGGGCGTTCTGGCCGATGGGCGGAGCATGGCTGGCGATGCATCTGTGGGAGCATTATCTGTTCACCCGCGACGAGCGTTATCTGAAGGAGTACGCTTACCCGTTGCTGAAGGGGGCGGCGCTCTTCTGTCTGGACTGGCTGGTGGAAGGTCCGGACGGCTATCTGGTGACGAATCCGGCAACTTCACCGGAGAACAAGTTCGTCGATGAGCAGGGAAGACCGTGCAGCGTCTCGATGGCAACGACAAGCGATCTGTCGATCATCCGGCAATTGCTGGAATATGCGATGGCAGCCGCCGAGGCGATTGGCGGAGATGCTCCTTTCGCCGCCGAGGCGGAGGCAGCGCTCAGGCGGATGCCGCCGCTAAGCATCGGCAGATACGGGCAACTGCAGGAGTGGTGGGAGGATTTCCCGGAGCACGAGCCGGGACATCGCCATTTCTCGCACCTGATCGGCCTGTATCCGGGCAAGCTCATCCATGAAGGCACTCCCGAATGGCTAGCCGCGGCGCGCGTGACGCTCGATCGCCGGCTGGAGCACGGCAGCGGGCATACGGGCTGGAGCTGCGCCTGGCTGATCAATCTGTTCGCCAGGCTGCGCGACGGAGAGGCCGCGCATCGCTATGTCGAGACGCTGCTGGCGAAGTCGACGTATCCGAACCTGTTCGACGCGCATCCGCCGTTCCAGATCGACGGCAACTTCGGCGGTGCGGCGGGCATCGCGGAGATGCTGCTGCAGAGCCATCTCGGCTCCGTCGATCTGCTGCCGGCGCTGCCCGCGGCCTGGCGTTCGGGCTATGTGCGCGGCCTTCGCGCACGCGGTGGCTTCGAGGTTGACATCGCCTGGCAGGACGGCAGGCTGACGGAAGCGCGCATCACTTCGCTGAATGGCGAACCATGCCGCGTTCGTTGCCCGGAAGCGAAGGCCGGGACGGCGCTGACCGTCACTCAGCACGGCAGCGGCGCTGTTGTCGTTGTGGATGAACGTGGCTGCTTTGCAACCGAGCCTGGCGCCAGCTATATCGTCCGCAGCCCAATCAGAAGCCATACCTGAACATATCCTCTCATGACTTACCTCACCAAGTCCATGTGAACGACCTGAACACCTTCAAGGCTTGCATGATCTCTGAAATACGGAGATCACCTTGAAGGTGTTTTGGCTTCTCCACTAAAACGAACTCTCAATCCGGATATTGGAAACACCCAATGATAGGACTGATGACTCCTCCACCAATATCATTCGACAAATAAATCATTACTTCGACAACTGATTTATCCTATAATTCCACCAGGAATTACCCGGGATACATAAATGTAACATTGGAGGAGAAACATGAATGGAGAATGTCAGGCAGAACGACAATCCAGCTGAACTCACTGCAAGTCAATTGATGGCGAAGTTATGGGGACTCACCAGGAGCTACTGGGTCTATTACATCTCACTGTCCATAGTCATCCTGATCGCTTCCTTCATCCCGACGATATGGGCAGAAAGCATGCGAAGACTGTTTCATGCCGCTGCGACCGGCGGCATGAAACAATTGCAGAACGCAGCCCTGCTGCTGGGTGGCGTCTACGCGGTTGAGGAAGCGGGAATTGAATCAACTTTGCGATGAAACAAATGTGGCTGAATATGGCGGTTGAGGGACTCTCCTCTACCATGTCGATGTTTCTTGTTTGGACATCGGTCATTATCATTGGTTGGCTGACGATACAAGGCTGAATGCAGCTCGGTGAATTGATGGCTTTTTTATTCTGATATGGCGTATCTATAATCCACTGGTACACCTGGGTTCGGTGTGGGGAATGATCCAGCAAGGGTTGGGTTCGTCCCGGAGAGTGTTTGAATTGCATGGCAGGATCAAGAGTCATGAAGTCCGTAAAATTGCTGATGAACACGCCTTGGTATGGCGAAACGTCAGCTATCGATATCCGAAGGATGATTCAGGGCACGAGGGCTCCATGCGAGGAGTAACGGATATCCATATCGAGGTTTCGAGAGGTGATTTTATCGCCATCGTGGGTCCAAGTGGATCGGGCAAGTCGACGATTGCACAACTTGGAGCCGGATTGCTGGAACCTGCCAGCGGTGATGTGTTGGTGGGCGGAGATGGATTCGCCAGCAACCAGACAACGGTAGCCTATGTACCTCAGACTTCACATCTGTTCTCCGGGACAATCAAAGAGAATCTGATGCTCGTGAAGCCGGATGCATCAGATGCTTGGATCGAACGGGTATTGGAGATAGCCGTTGCAGATGAGTTCGTTGCTCGGCAACCGAAGGGATTGGATACGGTCCTGGCAGAGGATGGCAGTTCACTCTCGGGAGGAGAGAGACAACGCCTGGCCCTGGCACGCGCATTGCTGTCAGAACGGCCGATCCTTATCCTGGATGAGGCGACTTCAGCGTTGGATTACCAGACAGAATCACGCTTGATGAAGAACTTGCGCAGATGGAGTGATGAGAGGAACATCACTTTGATCGTGATCACGCATCGCCTGGAAACGGTTCGTGAAGCCTCCATGATCTATGTTGTTCAGGATGGGAAGATCGTAGAGCAGGGAACACATGCCGAGTTGTTGTCGGCGAGCAGCGTATATGTTCAATTGAACCTAACGTTACAGACCGGATAGATGGATGTACCCAATCTGCTAACACTTACTCCTGCCCTTGCACATAACGCTGGCGATATTCTCTCGGCGAATGCCCGACGTGCTCCGTGAACCGACGGGTGAAATAAGCGGCATGCTCGAAGCCGACCTCTTCCGCGATGCGCGCGATTGGCCAGTCCGTGCGCAGCAGGAGCAGCTTCGCCTGGTCCAGGCGGTAGCGCAACAGATATTCCTGCGGCGTCACGCCATACACCTGCTTCATGCAGCGGCTGATATAGTTATGGTGGAAATGCAGCGTATGGGACAGCATCTCATTGCTGATCGGAGCGCGATAGTTGTTCTTCAGATAGGCCTCCGTCTGCTCCGCAAGCGTCACCGCCGGGCTGTTCCGATCGGCGAAGAGGCGGATGTCGAGCTGCCGCAGGAGCTCCACGAAGGCGGTTTGCTGCTGCCAGAAGGCATAGGACCGCGGCTCGGAGGAGGCTTGCAGCATGGTCTCCAGCAGGTCGTAGATCGGCTCGGGATGGGGCAGCGGGCCATATTTGGGGAACTGATACACGTAGGGCGAGGCCGCGCCGCGACGCTCCCGATCCGGATGCACCTGGTCCGCCGTATCCGTCACTCTCCAGCTTCCCGCCGTCTGGATGTGCAGCCAATAGAAGCTCGTCTCCACCTCGCACGGCCTGACCGAATAATGCCAGGCATCGGGGCGCAGCAGCACCATATCCCCCGGTTTCATCGCCCATTCCATCTGTTCTTCACCGATATACAGCACCCCTGAACGGATGATGATCATATCAAATACGCCGATGTTGCGCCGATTCGGATGCGTGTCGCCAGGCTTGTAGTCAGAACGCCCGCACTCCAGCAGATGAGGCAGCGGAGGTGCGATGAACTGCACATATGGCGATCGGTTCATCTTCATTCCTCCAGTTAGAGTCGTTCGGTTTCAGTGTGAAATCGTACAAGTTTTTGGGTGATGTTGTCCATTTATCTTTCTATTATAGCCTTTACAATGGGTACATGGAAGGTTGAAAAAGTGATAATCCGAAAGGGTGTTGCCGATCATGCAAGCATTGGGATCAAGAGCAAGGCCGCTGCTTCCGTCACAGGTTCGCATCGACGATCCGCTGTGGTCCAGGGTGGAGCAGCTGGTCCGGGAGGTTGTGATTCCCTATCAATATGAGGCGCTTCACGACCGGGTTCCGAATGTCGAGCCGAGCCATGCGATCCGCAATTTCCGCATCGCTGCCGGGCTTGAGGAAGGGGAGTTCGGAGGCATGGTGTTTCAGGACAGCGATGTGGCCAAATGGCTGGAAGCCGTCGGCTATTCGCTCATGACGCATCCGGACCCGGAGCTGGAACGCCGGGCGGATGAGGTGATCGACCTGGTCGCCCAGGCCCAGCAGCCCGACGGCTATCTGAATACCTATTTTACCATCAAGGAACCGGGCGAACGTTGGACGAACCTGCTCGACTGCCATGAACTCTACTGCGCCGGACATATGATCGAAGCTGCGGTCGCCTACTATCAGGCAACAGGCAAGCGCAAGCTGCTGGACGTGGTGTGCAGGTTCGTCGATCACATCGATTCGGTGTTCGGCGACGAGGATGGCAAGCTGCCTGGATATGACGGGCATCAGGAGATCGAGCTCGCCCTGGTGAAGCTGTACGGCGTGACGGGCGATGAGAAGCATCTGCGCCTGGCGAAGTTCTTCATCGACAAGAGGGGGACGGAGCCACACTTCTTTCTGCAGGAATGGGAACGTCGCGGCGGCATCTCCCATTGGGGCGGTGTCCGGAGGCCGGTGCACCTCGAATACCATCAGGCGCACAAGCCGGTGCGCGAGCAGGAGGTGGCGGTGGGCCACGCCGTGCGCGCGGTCTATATGTACACGGCGATGGCGGACCTGGCGCGCCTCACGGGCGACGAGTCGCTGCTTGCGGCCTGCGACAGGCTGTGGAACAACATCGTCACCAGGCAGATGTACATCACCGGCGGCATCGGCTCGACGCATCACGGCGAAGCGTTCACCTTCGATTACGATCTGCCGAACGATACGGTCTATGCGGAAACCTGCGCTTCCATCGGCCTGATCTTCTTCGCAAGCCGCATGCTGCAACTCCGCGCCAGAGGCGAATACGCCGATGTGATGGAACGCGCGCTTTACAATACGGTGCTGGCTGGCATGGCGCAGGACGGCAGGCATTATTTCTATGTGAATCCGCTCGAGGTCTGGCCGGACGCCTCGCGGCGCAATCCGGGCAAGCACCATGTGCGTCCGGTGCGACCGGGCTGGTTCGGCTGCGCCTGCTGCCCGCCGAACGTGGCGCGGCTGATCGCTTCGCTCGGCCAATATGCGTACGGGGCAGCGGAGGATACGGCATACGTCCATCTGTACGTGGGCGGAGAAACGGATATCCAGGTGGCCGGGCAAGACGTGAAGCTCCAGGTGAATTCGGGCTATCCATGGGACGGCAGGATCTCCATCAAGGTGACGGGCGTGCAGGGGCATCGCTTCAGGCTGGCCGTTCGAGTGCCCGGCTGGTCCCCGGAATCGCGCCTCATGGTCAATGGGCAGGAGCATGCGATTGAAGAGCTGGTCGCGGACGGATATGCTTACATCGATCGGGATTGGCAGGATGGGGATGAAGTCGTGCTGGAGCTCGACATGAGCGCACGGCGTATCTACGCCCATCCGTCGGTGCGTGCCAATGCCGGCAAGGTCGCGCTGCAGCGCGGACCGCTCGTCTATTGCCTGGAGGAAGCGGACAATGGCGCGCCGATCACATCGCTCATGCTGCCCGCCGATGCTCACCTCAGCTCCCGCTTCGATGCGCAGCTGCTCGGCGGCTGCACGGTCATCGAGGCGGATGGCTGGCGCGACGACAGCGAGGCCTGGGGAGAGGCGCTGTATCAGACAGCGGCGAAGCGGAGACAGCGGGCGAAGCTGACCTTCATCCCCTATTATCTGTGGGCCAATCGCGGAGAAGGCGAGATGGCGGTCTGGGTGCGCGAGATCTAGAAGGATGGTTTGTTTACACGGAATCGTTGTGGATAACCGCCGGCGGGCGGTTGACGGCTGAAACGTTATCTGCTGCTTCCTGACCGACCATGACCGGGATGCGGCAGATAGCGTTTTTTTTGACAGGAGAGAGGAGTTAACATATATCATGACATTTTGACAATATAACAACGTTGCGACATCTGTTATAGACTTGATCGGACAGATGAACTACAATAGTCGCTAGTGAGTACGTTAGGGGGGATGGGAAACCTTGAAAGCGTTTGATGTGATTACATTCGGCGAGTCAATGACCCTGTTCACTCCGCTGCGCGAACAGTCCCTGGAATTCTCCGACCTGGTGAACCGTTCGTTCGGCGGCGCGGAGAGCAATGTGGCGATCGGTCTGGCCAGGATGGGCGTGCGCGTCAGCTGGTTCGGCCAACTGGGGGACGAGCCCCAGGGCAGATATATCCTGAAGCGCATTCGCGGAGAGAACGTGGATGTCAGCCATGCGCGGCTGGTATCGACGGCCAATACAGGCCTGATGATGCGTCATAAGGTTGCCGGACGCGAGGAAGTGTTCTATTATCGCAAGCATTCTGCGGCCAGCCAGATGCGTCCGGAAGATCTGGACGAGGCGTTCATCGGCCAGGCGTCGATCCTGCATATCACGGGCATCACTCCGGCGCTGAGCGACAGCTGCCGGGCCACGGTTCGGGCAGCGGTGGAGATGGCGAAGCGGCAGGGGGTCAAGGTCAGCTTCGATCCGAACCTCCGGCTGAAGCTGTGGACGATCGAAGAGGCCCGCGAGGTGCTGCTGCCGCTGGCTGAGCAGGCGGACTATTTCCTGCCCGGCATGGACGAGCTCAAGCTGCTGTACGATGAGACCGATGAAGAGCAGGTGCTGGGCCGGGTTCAGCGTTTGTCCGCGCTGACGGTCATCAAGGGCGTCGGTTCAAGCAACGTCATCGTCCATCAAGGCAGCAGGACGCCGGTGCCCTACAGGAAGCTGGATCATGTCGTCGATACGATCGGCGCCGGGGACGCGTTCGCCGCAGGCTTCCTCGCCGGCATCGTCAAGGGCTACACGCCGGAGCAGGCCGTGCAGTTGGGCAATCTGTCGGCATCCTTCGTCATCCAGGGACACGGGGATTGGGAGCTGACCCCGACCTGGAATCAACTGGAACAGATGATGCGCAATGAATCAATCGTGGAAAGGTGAGATGAATATGAGAAAATACCAGACTTTGCAGCAGATCCATAAAGCCGGAGTCGTCGCGGTTCTGCGCGGCAAATCAACGGAAGACGTTGTGGCGATGGCGGAGCAGTCGATTGCGGGAGGCGTGCGCATCATCGAGGTGACGATGACGACGCCGGGCGCTCTGGAGGCGATTCGCTATCTGGCGGCCAAGTACAAGCAGGACAAGAATCCGGACAGACCGGTCATCGGCGCCGGCACCGTGCTGGATGAGGTAACCGCGAGGCTGGCCATTCTCGAGGGAGCGGAATTTGTCGTCAGCCCATCCTTTCAGCCGGGCGTGGTGAAGATGTGCCACCTCTATCGCGTGCCGGTCATGCCAGGTGTGGTCACGCTCGCCGAAGCGCAGCTGGCGCTGGAGAGCGGCGCGGATGTCGTCAAGCTGTTCCCTGGCAGCATGTTCACCCCGGGCATCATCAAGACGCTCAAGGGGCCGTTGCCGCAGCTTAACATCATGCCGACGGGCGGCGTGAATCTGAACAATATCGGAGAATGGTTCAAGTCGGGCGCATTTGCGGTCGGCATCGGCTCCGACCTGACGAGCGAGGCGGAGAAGACAGGCAACTACGACCTGATCCAGGACAAGGCCAGAAGCTACATGGAAGCGGCTGCGCCATATCTGCAAGGCCGTTGATTCGCGTCGGGCGCGATCGGACGGATGCGCGTGATACGAGAGGGCCGGGGTGAATCTGCTTCACCCTGGTTTCTCTTTGGGCCACAAACTTCGGGAAAATAACAACAGACTTTTTGCGAGAAATGCTCTATAATAGAAAATAACAACGTTGGTATTCCGGTTCTTCCTGGCATCCTGCAGCGCTTTCCAGCGGCATTTGCATAGGGAAGGTCGGCATGATAACGTAATACTACAAGCATCGAAGGGGATGAATCACATGGATTTGTTCAATCTCAAGGGGACAACTTCGGTCGTCGTCGGCGGCAATGGCGTGCTGGGCAGCGCGATGGCTTCGGCGCTCGCAGCATATGGCTCGAAGGTGGCGATCGTGGGCCGCAACATGGAGAAGGCCGAAGCGGTGAAGCAGAAGATCGAGCAGCAGGGCGGCGAGGTCATCTGCCTGAAGGCCGATGCTGCCAACAAGCAGGATATGCAGAATGTGCTGGAGGAAGTGCTGCGATGGTCAGGACGGGTGGATACGCTCGTCAACGCTTCCGGCATCAACAGCTCGACGCCGTTCTTCGAACTGGACATGGAAGAATGGGACCGCATCATGGATACGAATCTGAAGAGCGTCGTGATCGCCTGCCAGATCTTCGGCAAACAGATGATTGAACAGGGCGAGGGAGGCTCGATCATCAACATCTCCTCCGTTTCGTCTGGCCCGCCTCTGTCCCGCGTCTTTACCTATTCGGCGTCGAAGGCTGGCGTGAACAGTGTCACGCAATTCCTGGCGCGTGAATTTGCGCCATACCGGGTGCGGGTCAATGCGATCATCCCGGGCTTCTTCCCGGCGGAGCAAAATCGCAAGATCCTCGATGCATCCCGCATCGAAGCGATCATGAGACATACGCCGTACGGACGTTTCGGCGAGCCTGAGGAACTGCAGGGAGCGGTCGTCTACCTGGCATCCTCCAGGGCATCCGGGTTCGTAACCGGCACATTCCTGCGCGTGGATGGCGGATTCGGGGCGATGACGATATGAGCGACCTGCTTCATGAGTTGGTCAAACACATCCCGATCCCGAAGATGGTGCGCATCCGGCAGAAGTTCGACGGAACGAAGCTGGAGGACCCGATCGGCGAGCTGACGAGACAGCTTCACAGCCATGACAACTATCAGGCGATCCGTCCCGGACAGAAGATCGCCGTGGCTGTGGGCAGCCGCGGCATCTCGCGGATCCATGAGATCACCAAGGCCACGATCGATGCGCTCATCGCCAAGGGAGCGGAGCCGTTCATCGTGCCTTGCATGGGAAGCCATGGCGGCGCGACGGCTGAAGGCCAGGCGAAGGTGCTCGAGCATCTGGGCATCTCCGAAGCGACCATGGGCGTGCCGGTGCGATCCTCGATGGAGGTCGTGCTGCTCGATCGCTTGCCGAACGGCCTGCCTGTATACTGCGACAAGATCGCGGCGGAGGAAGCGGATGCGATCGTCGTCATCAACCGTGTCAAGCCGCACACGGCTTTCCGCGGCCCCATCGAGAGCGGCCTGATGAAGATGATCGCCATCGGTCTCGGCAAGCAGAAAGGCGCGGAAGCCTGCCATCAGCTCGGATTCAAGTATATGGCCGAGAACGTCCCGGCCATGGCGAAGCGGATGATGGCCAAGCTGCCGATCATCTTCGGCGTCGCGATCGTCGAGAACGCATATGATCAGATCTTCCACATCGAGGTCGTCGGACCTGACGTGATGGAGGAACGGGAGAAGGAATTGCTGGTGGAAGCGAAGAACCGGCTGCCGAAGATCCTGTTCCCGCAGATCGACGTGCTCGTCATCGACTACATCGGCAAGAATATCAGCGGCGACGGCTTCGATCCGAACGTGGTCGGCCGCTATCCGACCCCGTATGCCTACGGCGGTCCGGAGGTGACGAAGATCGCGGTGCTGGATCTGACCGATGAGTCCAAGGGCAACGCGAACGGAGTCGGCACGGCTGACTTCACGACGCAGCGGCTCGTCGACAAGACGGATTGGCCAGCGACCTATGCGAACGGTCTCACCTCCACCGTCTGCTCGCCGACGAAGCAGGCGACGACGCTGGCGAACGACCGCGACTGCATCAAGGCGGCGATCAAGACATGCAATATTCTGGATTACCACACATGCAAGCTGGTCCGCATCCGCGACACGCTGCATCTGGGCGAGATCGAGATCTCGGTGAACCTGCTGGAGGAAGCGAAGCAGCATCCGCAGATCGAGATCCTGACCGAGCCGTATGAATGGGAGTTCGACGCGGACGGATATCTGCCCAAGTCTTGAGATGCTTGATCGTCACGAACAACACAAAGGGGATGAGGCTGTGCTACTCACCAAATACGAACAGGTCAAGGACATCCTGCGCTCCATGAACAGCGTTGTCGTCGCGTTCTCCGGCGGAGTTGACAGCACGCTGCTGCTCAAGGCCGCGCTCGATGCGCTGGGCAACGAGCGCGTGCTCGCCGTCACAGCCGATTCGGAGACTTATCCGACACGCGAGATGGAGGAAGCGGTGCGCATCGCCGGGATGCTTGGCGCCCGGCACCGCATCATTCACACCTCCGAGCTGAATATCCCTGGCTACAAGGAAAACACGCCGAACCGCTGCTATTTCTGCAAGCAGAACCTGTTCCAGCATCTGCAGCAGTTTCTCCAGCAGGAGGGCTACGAGCATATCGTCTATGGCCTGATCGCCGACGATATGGGCGATCATCGCCCAGGGTACAAGGCGGCGGTGGAGCAGGGCGTGCGCGGGCCGCTTCAGGAGGCCGGGCTGTACAAGCAGGAGATCCGCGAGCTGTCCCGCATGTTCGGGCTGCCAACCTGGGATAAGCCGTCCTTCGCCTGCCTGTCCTCGCGCATCGCTTACGGGGAGATGATCACCCAGGAGAAGCTGACGCGCGTCGATCGCGCCGAGAGCTTCATCATGTCGCTGGGCATCCGCCAGGTGCGCGTGCGCACGCATGATACGATCGCGCGGATCGAGGTGGAGCCGGCGGATATGGCGAAGCTGCTCGAACATCGGGAAGCGATCGTCGAGGCGCTGACCTCTTGGGGCTATACGTTCGTGACGATCGATCTCGGCGGGTACAAGAGCGGCAATCTGAACAGGATGCTGGACAGTCAAGCGGCGCAACCTGCTGCGGCTGGCGGAGCTGCAAGCCGATAAAATCGGCTTACAGCGGAAAAAGAAGCGGCCGGTGATGCTG
>Ga0207747_1000261_pt1 | contig 66095 bp, 59 predicted proteins | sample HigsolmetaGSP11D_FD_184839 | JGI IMG/M metagenome (GOLD analysis project Ga0207747, IMG submission 184839) | High solid enriched microbial communities from the Joint BioEnergy Institute, USA - SP1-1-D (SPAdes) | ecosystem: Engineered > Bioreactor > SSF (Solid state fermentation) > Aerobic >...
TAAAAAAAGAAAGGTTAAATAATATGCCCATAAAGTTTTTACTTATTAACTGTTTCCTGCTATTTCGGCTATTTTGCCTAGGTCAGGTATCAGGATTTCTTTATTGTTAAGGGATTTAATAAGGCCTTCATTTTCAAGCTGGCTAAACTTTCTGCTTAAGGTTTCCCTGGCTATACCCAGGTAGTTTGCTATTCCTTCACGGCTAAACGGCAAATGAATTATTATTCCTGCTTCATCAGCGGTACCGTATTTATCGGCAAACTCTAAAAGAATCCAACCTATTCGATTGTCTACATTTCGTACGCCGATACTTTGAAGGGCATTCTCCAGTCTTGATATACGGTTTCCCAATTCATCTATTATTTTTACCGATATCTCCGGATATGTATATAAAAGTTTCTGAAACATTTCCCTTGACAGATTACATGTTTTTACCTTTTCAAGGGCTTCTACAGAGTATGTAGATACCTGATTGCCGAATAAATTTTGCTCTCCAAAAAAATCCCCTTCAGAAAACACATAAAGTATCTGTTCCCGTCCGTCAGAAGTATTTTTATAAGCTTTAACGCTGCCTTCGTTTATAATAACAATACTGTCTATAATATCCCCTTCAAAAATAATGGTATCTCCTTTTTTGTACTCACGATGATGTATCATGGGTCTTATTTTTACAAGTTCATCATGGTCTAGGGATGAAAATATAGGTACCTTATGAAGGCATAATTTATCATTGCACCCCGGACAATTGCATTTAACAGCCATTTATGTAAGCCCTCCTTTGGGTAAAACTACAGGTAACAAGCATAATTTAAATTACACCGACATACTATATGCGGATTATAACATATTATAAATAATTTATATAGTTAAACTTCATAGTTTTTATTTCAAATTTTACATATCCATGCCAAAATATTCATTTATGTAAATATTTACTATTACATAAACATCCCGTCCGGTTTGTTTCCTTTAAAATTAAGGCTTTATAGTATATATTGGGCTATATGATACATATAAATCACAATCTGCTAATTTAGTCTAAGACTAAAAAGGCCTCCAGGTGCATGTTAAAAACACCGGGAGGTAAGTATCATGCCTAATAATATTATCACAGATTTATCAAATTTGGAAGGCATTATAAGGCATTATAAAAAAGCTCATTGTACTTTTAAAAATATTTATAATATACAAAAAAACTGCAGTAGAATTAATTATAATTTCATACTGCAGTTTTATAAGCCACATATCTGCAATTTTACTCAGAAAATTTAATCACTGTAATGATGAGCTTTTTCAAGCATCATATCTTTAACTTTCATAAGCCTTACCTGAGTGCTTCGCTCGTTCTCATCCAGCTTCATTACTATATATTTTATTTTTTGTTGCATCTGCGGGATCATAACATGTTCAAGGGCATTTACCCTTCTTCTTGTCTTTTCGATTTCGGCCGCCAAAAGCTGGCAGGCTTTTTCAACTTCAGCCAGCTTTAACATATCCGGCAAAATATCCTGAAGGCTTTTAACGGCCCCGTCCAAATCGCTGGATGTAAACGCATATCCGTAAGGATATATATCGTTTTCATCGGGAGTTTTGGTTCTATATTCAAACTGCGGGATATTAACACTCATGACATTTTTGGTATGGCATTCCAGAAATACTTCCTGCCTGGGTGCCATTAAGGATACGTTTAATACTTCGTCATCCATTACCGATCTTGCGAGTACGAAATTTTTATTGGCTGAATGGATGCCCGCTTCTACTTTTTCCCGTAATGCTTTATTTTCCCTAACCAAATCGAGAAACTGACGCATAAGCTCGTCCCGCTTATCCTTAAGCAGCTTATGGCCACGGATGGCTGTAGTTAATTTTTTCTTTAACTTGGTCAGTTCCATACGGGTAGGATTTACCTGAATATTAGCCATAAAATCCTCCCTCCTTAAAACTTACCGTAGAATTCGTCAAGCAGCTCATCCTTAATTCTCTTAAGTTCTGCTCTGGGCAGCTTCTGTAATAACTTCCAGCCCAGATTTAATGTATCTTCAATTTCACGGTTAGTATTATATCCCTGGGATACATATTCTCTTTCAAAAGCATCGGCAAACTCGGCATACAAAAGATCTATTTCGGTAAGAGCCGCTTCACCAAGAACAACCATAAGTTCTTTTGCTTCCTTACCTCTTGCATAAGCCGCAAAAATCTGGTTCATGGTATTGGCATGATCTTTTCTGGTTTTTCCTTCACCGATACCTTTATCTTTAAGACGGGACAGGGACGGAAGAACGTCTATAGGCGGTTCTATACCCTGACGATAAAGCTCACGGCTTAAGATAATTTGTCCTTCCGTAATATATCCGGTAAGGTCAGGTATAGGATGAGTCTTGTCATCTTCGGGCATAGTAAGAATAGGTATCATAGTAATGCTTCCCGGTTTTCCTTTCTTTCTTCCCGCTCTTTCATATAATGAAGCCAAGTCTGTATACATATATCCGGGATATCCGCGACGGCCTGGTACTTCTTTTCTTGCCGCGGAAACTTCTCTCAATGAGTCCGCATAGTTTGTAATATCTGTAAGAATTACAAGTACATGCATATCTTTTTCATAAGCCAGATACTCGGCTGCCGTCAGGGCCATACGGGGTGTTGCTATACGCTCAATGGCAGGGTCATTGGCAAGATTTATAAACATAACAGCCCTGTCAATAGCTCCCGTTTCCCTGAATGATTCTATAAAGAAATTAGCTTCTTCGAATGTAATACCCATAGCCGCAAATACAACCGCAAAGGGCTCGGATGTACCCCTAACCTTTGCCTGACGGGCTATTTGCGCTGCTAACTGAGCATGAGGAAGACCGCTGGCAGAAAATATAGGAAGCTTTTGTCCTCTAACCAGAGTATTTAACCCGTCTATGGCGGATACTCCTGTCTGAATAAACTCCTGCGGATAATTTCTTGCTGCAGGATTAATAGGACGACCGTTTATATCAAGTCTCATTTCAGGAAGTATTTCTGGACCTCCGTCTATGGGGCGACCCAGTCCGTCAAATACACGGCTAAGCATATCTTCGGAAACACCCAGCTCCATGCTGCGGCCTAAAAAGCGAACTTTGCTTGTTGCCGGATTTATACCCGTTGAGCTTTCAAAAAGCTGAACCAAAGCGTTGCCGCCGTCTATTTCAAGAACCTTGCAGCGCCTGATTTCGCCGTTTTCCAGCTCAATTTCACCCAGCTCATCATATGCCACATTTTCTACACCCTGTACCAGCATGAGAGGACCCGCTACCTCTCGAATTGATCTATATTCTTTTGGCATTAGGCTCCCTCCCTCTGTACAAGTTCTTTAATTTCTTTGTTTAACTGCTCCAATATATTCTCGTATTCTTTCTTTATCATGTCTTTCTTTACGTATTTGAAACGGCCGATTCTTTCCCTCACGGGCAGTTTGACCAAATCATCTATTGAAATCTTATTAAGATTTTCAGATGAAATATCATAAAACTTTAAGACCAGATCCATAAGCAAAAATTGCTTTTCAAGGCTTGTATAGGTATCGTCTTCATGGAAAGCATCCTGGTGAAGGAAGTCTTCACGAATTGACCTGGCTGCTTCAAGTTTTAGCCGGTCCGGTGCCGATAAGGCATCCATACCTACAAGTTTTACTATCTCTTCCAGTTCCGCCTCGTCATTTAACAGTTTCATCAAGCGTCCTTTATTTTCTGTCCACTTGCCGTTAACATTGGCATTGAACCATTTGCCAAGATCATAGAGGGAGTAACTGGTAAGCCAGTTAATGGCCGGGAAATGTCTTCTGTAAGCCAGGTTAGAATCAAGTCCCCAGAATACCTTAACAATACGCAAAGTAGCCTGAGTTACCGGCTCGGACAGGTCACCACCGGGAGGAGATACCGCACCAATAACGGACAGGGCCCCTTCCCTTCCTTCTTTTCCGAGAGATATAACTCTTCCGGCTCTTTCGTAGAACTGTGCCAAACGGCTGGCAAGGTATGCGGGATAACCTTCTTCACCGGGCATTTCTTCAAGTCGGCCCGACATTTCTCTTAAGGCTTCAGCCCAACGGGATGTGGAATCCGCCATCAAGGCAACCGAATATCCCATATCACGGAAGTATTCGGCTATCGTAATACCTACATAAATGGATGCTTCACGGGCCGCAACAGGCATATCCGACGTATTGGCTATCAAAACCGTTCTTTCCATCAATGACTTTCCGGTCTTGGGGTCTTTAAGCTCCGGAAATTCATTTAATACGTCTGTCATCTCATTTCCGCGTTCTCCGCATCCTATATATACTACTATATCCGCATCAGCCCATTTTGCCAGCTGGTGCTGTACTACGGTTTTTCCGCTTCCGAAAGGACCCGGAACAGCCGCTACACCGCCTTTGGCAATCGGAAACAGGGTATCTATAACCCTTTGTCCTGTAACCAGGGGCTTATCGGGAGAAAGTTTCTGTTTATAAGGTCTTCCTCTTCTAACAGGCCATTTCTGCATCAGTGTAATATTCTTTTTCTCTTTTGCTTCTGTTTCCAAAACAGCTATAGTATCAAGAACAGTATAATCTCCTTCTTTTATGGACTTAATTTTTCCCTTAAGCCCATAAGGAACCATTATTTTATGGACAACTAAATCCGTTTCTTTTACGGTACCGATGATATCCCCTGCCTCAACTTCTGCCCCTTCGTCAATGCATGGAACAAAATGCCACTTTTTCTCCCTGTTCAGGGCAGGAATTTCAATACCACGCTGAAGATTGGTACCGATAGCTTCCATAATATCTACCAGGGGACGTTGAATTCCGTCAAAAATACTGCTTATAAGCCCCGGTCCCAATTCCACGCTTAAGGGTTCACCGGTTGATTCCACGGGGGCTCCGGGACCAAGTCCAGATGTTTCCTCATATACCTGAATGGAAGCCAGATCACCGTGGATTTCTATGATTTCGCCGATTAATCTCTGTTCGCCTACACGGACTACGTCAAACATATTGGCGTTGTGCATTCCTTCCGCAACTACCAGAGGTCCGGCTACTTTTTTTACGGTGCCTTTACTCATATTTTTCACCTGCTTTAATATCAATTTTCTTATTTTTCTGTATTTTAGTTATTATTAAAGATTATATCGGAGCCAACCGCCCGCTCCACCGATTTTTTGACATTTCTCAATCCCATTCCTGTATTTCCGGATACACCCGGTATAGGAATTATGGCAGGCAGGCGTTCGGAATTATATTTATTAATCTCAGACTCCAACACTGACTGAAGGCTTTCAGTAATAAATATCACTGCATATTGCGAATCAGCCAGTTCTTTTAACAGTTTTGCCGCTTCGTCGGTTTTCGAAACGGGATAAGTATCCAGACCGATTGCCGCAAAACCATATATGCTGTCACGGTCTCCCATAACTGCTACTTTATACATACATATCCCTCAATCTTTCCCGGATTACATTATCCGCTATATCGTTTCTTTTACCGGATAGCAGAATTCGAACCGTTTTTATTTCATTCTCCCTTGCCAAAAGATATGCGGCAATAGGCGACAGGGTAAAGGGATTATATTTCTGAGGTCTGATATATTCTATTATCCGATTGTCGCACCAGCGCTCAAAGGCCTGAGCCGATTCTTTTAAAGCCGGTACTGCATCGGAATAAACTGTTTTATTCAAATAATCATATATAGCTTCCATGCCCATAGCTGCACTTTCAATCAGCTTTTCTATATCAAGACTCTTGCAGGGAACTAGAGCCCTACGCAAAAAATCTTTGTCTTTACCCGTTTTTACGCTTCGAATCGCTATATTTATATCAGCCTGAGCAACTTTTAATTCAACATATTGCTCTATCAGTTCATTTCCTGAGGCATTTCCTTCGGCATAAAGAGTTTCTAAAGCAGCTTTATCAATAATAATATCACAAAGCTGACTGTCGCCGGTATGAAGCTGTATCTCATAAGCTTCTTTTGCAGCTTCCCTCATGTGTTCGGGAAGAAGAGAAAAATCCTGTTCAATTATTGCTTTTTTTACTGTCTCGGGATCAAGGGTACAATCTGTATAATACATATTAGGGATTTCCGTACCCTTGTAAGCCTGCTTTATAGCGGCTTTTACATTATGAAAATCATTAACACACAAAAATACATTAAAGACAGACATATCGTCTACCAGTTCGCGAAGCAGATCCCAGGTTTTTTCTCTTTCTGCCATAAGTACTTCCTCGGCAGTTTCAGCTCCATCCCTGCCCCAGCCTTTATCTTTCAAAAATTGCAATGCGTCTTTTTCGCTTTTGCAATTCATCAGCTGGTCAATATCGGCTTTATTTAGCAAGGACAATTCCCTGGAACGAATCCGTGCTACAGCATATAAATAAAGATTATCTGTCATTTCATTTTTGCTTTTATTTTTTAATTTTAAGCCGGTCAAACTATCACCTTCTTTCCGGTCCCTTTATCCGAATAAAAACGTATTTACTTTATCCTGTAGTTCTTCTTTAGCATATCCAAATAATGCTTCAAAGGAACAGTTTTCTTCTATATCCCCATATACAAGGATAAAACCGCTGTCAATAGGGGCACTTTCCTTTGATATCGAAAGGGAAGCATTTTCAATTTCTTTAACAGCCTCATTCAAGATTTTATCAAAATTTTCAGGCAGCCTTTTTAAATCTTTCCCTGAAAATTTTATTGTTCCGGCCTGATTATGGGCATGCTTTTTTACTAATTTAATTATTATATCAAAATAATCTTTATCCGGAAGACCGGTTAGTTTAAGTTTGGCTTTTTCTATGACATCGTTTATCGCCTGTTGCTTCGCATTCAAAATCGTCTGCCTTTTTATGAGTGCAGCCCCTGAATTGGCTCTGTCAAGAATGGCTTTGACTTCGTATGCTGGTTTTTCGGCAATTTCGGAGCATTTTTTTTCAGCTTCTTCTTTGGCCGAAGCAATTATTTTTTCCGCTTCTTCTTTTGCTTCTGAAATAATTTGATCAGCTTTTAACTTAGCTTCCCCCTCTATTGCCTTGATTATTTTTTCAAATCCGGTCATTATTTAACTCTCCCAACTTTAAATATTTAATCCGCTTACACCGTTTACTGCCAATATGGATATAAGCAGAGCCAAGATCGCATAGGTCTCAACCATTGCAGGGAAAATCATAGCTTTACCGAATTGATCAGGTCTTTTTGCGACAACATTAATACTTGCAACTGCAGCTTTAGCCTGTTTTATAGCTGAGGAATATCCTACTATAACAATAGGAAGACATGCAGCAAAATAAAGCAAACCTTTAACAAATGAAATATCACTGCTTCCGCCAAGAACACCTATCTGTGACAAGGTAATGAAAGCAATAAGTAATCCGTAAATTCCCTGTGTACCGGGAAGTAACTGTAATATAAGAACTTTACCGAATTGTGCAGGATCTTCTGTTATTACGCCTGCTCCTGCTACACCTCCCATACTTACAGCCTTAGCTGATGCTATTCCAGGTACTAATGCTGCAAGTACGGCTCCCAATAAAGCAAATGCTATACCATATTCATTCAATAATTTCATATTTTGCACTCTCCTTTAATTGTTTAATTTTATTCCTTTATCTTATAATATTTTGTATGCATTCCAAAGGGCTTGAATAATGTACCTCCGCCCTCATAAAACTTACCGAAAAACTCCACATACTGGAGACGATTGGTGTGGACATATGCTCCCAGAGCGTTTATTCCTATATTTAAAGCATGTCCTATTATTACAATAACCGTGAATATAACAGGACCGAAAATTCCGCCTGCTGTCATAGCAGCCATCTTATTAATAACCGATCCGATAACACCTGTGGCCAATCCTAAGGCCAGTAGTCTTGAATAGGACAAAACATCGCTCAGATAACCTGAAATTCCATAAAGAGCATATAATCCTTTTAAGATACGTTTAAACGGATTTTTTGACTCTCTGCCGTTGGTAAGAATAATACCTGCTGCAGAAATTATTGCCAGAATACCTGCTGCTTTTACCGCATAAGCAGGGAGTTCAATATTAATGCCTAATATATTTTTAATCATTTCCATAGACAATAACAAAAGGACACAGCTTATTAGAAGTGTAATCCAAAAAACAGCATCATAAACTAAACTTTTGTAGTCCTTATGCTTAATTGCCTGGTAACCTTTCATAGCAAGTCCTATCAGCAAATGCAAAATGCCGACAGCCATGCAGAACGTAAGCATTAACATAGGTTTTTCTACAGGGAAAAACCACAAAGGCGGTATTACAGGAACCTTTTCAACACCAAAAAACGTAGTTCCGACAACATCGAAAATATCACCAAAATAGCTGCCGAACATTATACCCCAGAATATCGTGGAAATACCGCAATAAAGGTACATCTTCAAAGTATTTTTCATGGGGCGTTCCATGGTGTTTCTGAATTTATAAAGAGCAAAAGCACATCCTACCGCCATTAAAAAACCGTATCCGGCGTCAGAAAGCATCAGCCCAAACAACATATAATAGAATAAAGACATCACCATAGTAGGGTCTATCTCACCTTTGCCGGGAGGGCTAAACGAATTAACTATCCCTTCCAAAGGTTCGCAAAAACCGTTATTCTTATAAAGAACCGGTACCTGATCTTTCTTTTTGGGTTCGGTTACTTCCACCGCCAGATCAAATTTTGAAGTTAATTCTTCTTCGATATGCTTTGCATCTTTCTCCGGTATAAAACCGGTAATTATAAATACATTTTTGGATTGAAGAAGATTACCTATAACATCATATTTTTCTATCCTTATGGTTTCATAATCCAAAAGGAAATACAAATCCTCCCGACTTTTATCGTAGGACTTCATCTCCTCCAAGTAAGTATTTATTCTTCCCTTTATTTCTTCAGCCTGTTTTTCAAAATCTTTTAACTGCTCGGCAGGAGCCTTGTCTAAAGAAATAGACGGGAGAATAAAATCCATTGCCCTTAATGTTTCAAAAACATTATCTTTAAAAGTATTGGTGCAAAGCACAAATATGCAAGTCTGTTCTTTTGTGGCACTTATGATCTCAACATCAAGCGGCATATAGGCTGCCAGTTTCTCATAAATTTCTTCCAATGTCCATTCCTTTGGCAGGGTTCCTATAAAACCGGCGGTATGCTTAGTGCCTTTAAAATTTAGCGGAATATCCAGATTGACCCAAGGTTTTAAAATTTCTATCTGGTTTTGCAGCCTTATTAACTCAGCTTTTTCTTCCGCTATTTTTTTAGAAAGCGTAATTATACGCTTTGCAATCTCCACAACGGATTCAAGTTTTTCACCAAAAGAAGCATATACTTCTTCTGGTAGTTCCTTTCTCCCTTTCAAAGAAGACAATAAGGATTTATTTTCCTTTACATAAGAATTAAGTATTTCCAGCGCCTGAGATACAGCAGCAACATTCTTTTCAGAACTTTCTTTTGCATGACCGATATCTTCTCTACGGAAGATTTTGTCTTCTTTAAGCATATTTCTTACTTCTATAATTCCCCGGCGCTGCAGCAATTCCAGTATTCTGTCTTTGTCCTTTTTTAGGGCATAAATATAAATCCGCTGCATCTTCTGCAATGCCATTTCAATCCACCTCCTTTGCCTTTAATAATAGTCTTTAATTTTAGCTAAACGACATTGGAGATAACCAGGTCGATTGCAGCTTCTTCCTTGGTTTTCGCCATTTCAACCAGAAGCTGAGCCTCTTTTTCAGCTTCCTTTTTTGCTTCCTCCAATATTAAACTGCTTTTTCGTAATGCTTTCTCTATATCGGCTTCTGCTTTTTTCAGGGCTTCCTGTATCATGGAATCGGATAATTCTTCAGCCTTTTTATAGGCTTCCGATATTATTTCTTCTTTCTTTTTTAATGCTTCCTTTTCCATTTTCTCTGCAGCCGCTTCAGCATCACGTACAGCCTTTACGGTTTCTTTTGCCATTATCTCACCTCGCTACATTCATTTGGCAAAAATCAACGTCCTTCTAATTATATAACATTCGGTAATTTAATTCAATGATTTATTGTTACTTAAATCAATTTTATTCGTCATTTTGCTGTATATTAAGTTGATAAAGCACGCTTATTTAATCATATATGACAAAAAAATAACAAACCGTAATTTATTGGCTGCTGCAAGATTAATAAAATCCATATTATAGTAATTGCATTGCTTACACAATTTAATGCATATCTGCCTGATTATTATTAAATTAATTTTTAAATAACAAAAAAATATAGTGTTCAAGCATTCTAATGACGCTCAAACACTATATTTTCAATACAATTACCTGATTTTTCGCCCTGTTAAATATTTCATATTAAACGGGGCAAAGTATCCGCCGCTTTCTGCCATACTCTCCCCTGTATGTGAAAGCAGCGGATTTGGTAGGAGGAAAAATATAAGATACCTGCCATTTTATGCTCGCATAACCTATATGTATAAACTCCCCTTCATCGATTTACATATGATTTACACCATAAAATGACGGTAGAACTCTAATTTAATTTTTTTACCGACTCTCCCGGTATCAGTTGTCCCTCAACCACAACTCTTTCAATAATACTGGCTTTTGGGTTTTCTATCGCTTCAATAAGTTTTATTGCCGCATTTTTCCCCAATGCAACCGTATCCTGTTTTAAAGTGGTAAGCCTTGGATTCAAAACCTGTGACAGCAATACTCCGTCATAACCGGCTATTGAAATATCATCAGGTATCGACAATCCCATATCCTTTATGGCATTTATTCCTCCGATGCAGGAAAAGTCATCGGGAAAAATTATGCAGGTTGGCCTGTCTTTCAAGGCTAACAGTTCTTTTGTTAGACTATATGTGGTTTCGGCATCGTGATATATCCCGCTTTTTACATAATCGTCAGGTATTTTAATATTTAATTCGTTGAGTGTTTTATAAAAACTTCCCACACGATTTCGTGTAACGGAAGAATCGGCACCGTGAATAAAGGCAATTTTTCTGTGACCCATTTTATAAATGTATGTAATTAAATCCCTCATGCCCTTTACGTTGTCGGAAATAATAGCGGTTCTGTTGTTGAAAACATGGTCTATAGTAACAACAGGCAAATCACCGTTTATTAATTCCAAAACATCAGGATCATTAAAGTCAATACATGCAATTACTACACCGTCAACCCCTCTGTATTTGCTGTGCTCATAGTATGACATTTTTTTAAGTCCCATATGTTTATTAATAAAGGTAATGTCATACCCGTGGCTTTCAGCTTCAACTTTGAAACTGTCAAGGACATTTGCAAAATATTCGTGGGTTAATCCGCTTTGAGCCTCATCTACAAAAAGAACTCCCAAATTATATGTACGATTGGTCTTTAATGCTCTGGCAAAAGAATTGGGATAATACCCCATCTCTTTTGCTACTTTTAATATCTTTTCTTTCGTGGCTTCAGAAATATCGTTATGATTATTCAAAGCTTTACTTACCGTAGCAATTGATACGCCACATTTAACCGATATATCTTTTAGAGAAACCATCTTCGCTCCCATATTTACTTCACTGCTTATTAACTTAAACGTTTTCTAAGAATTATTTTTAAACATATTAAATAATTAAATTACTTATTTGATATTAATTTTTTATAATTTGACCAATTTATTAGACTATATCTTGAAACTATATTCCAATTTTTATGGCTATCTGTTTGTTTTATCCTTTTTTATTTATCTATATCTTAAACCTTTTCTGAAAATATTGCAAGTATTTTTTTCAAAATTTTGCTTAATCGTTTTCGAAAAAAATTTTTATTCTTATGTATAATTTATTTTATATGAAACATAATAATTAACAGATACGGAGAAAAGCTTAAACACAACAGGTGTAGACTGGAGTACAGGAGCTGATCCGTATCTGGATATAGATTTTGAAGGTTTGTAATTTCAGTCTCAGAATTACAAACAGAGGTGTAACTGTCATGGTTATACCGGACAACTGAATATTGAGACAAACGGCAGAAGCAGGAATTTAAATAATTCCTGCTTCTGTCTTTTTCGTCTATGGTTTATCCTATAGATATTTTCTTAGTAAATTTTAAAACTACTAACAAATTCATTTTTCTAATTTTTATTTAAATTTAAATTCCTTATATCATTACCGGACGGACTCTGGAATATTTTAAGCCCGAACTCTCCCGCTACCGCAAATATATGGTCAAATATGTCTGACTGGACTTTCTCATAGTTTTCCCAGATAGTATCCTTTGTAAATGCGTATATTTCCATAGGAATTCCGTGTTCATCCGGAGCTAACAGCCTTACTATCAGGGTTTTGTCTTTATCAATTCCCGGATGATTATATATATAATTATTAAGATATGCCCTAAAGGTCCCGATGTTGGTCATCCTGCGCCCGTTAATAACCAGGCTGGTATCTATGTTATTATCCTTATTATATTGCTCAATTTCTTTTTCTTTCTCTTCTATATACTTTCTAAGATGATGTACTTTTTTAAATTTCTCTATCATTTCAGGAGTGCAAAAGCAAATACTGTTTACATCTATATAAAAACATCTTTTTATTCTTCTTCCCCCAAATTGCTGCATTCCTCTCCAGTTTTTAAAAGAATCGGAAATCAGCGAATAAGCCGGTATAGTAACTATGGTCTTATCAAAATTTTGAACTTTTACCGTATTTAAAGTGATTTCAATTACATTTCCGTCTGCCCCATATTTGGGCATTTCTATCCAGTCCCCTATTCGTAACATGTCATTGGAAGTAAGCTGAATACCTGCTATAAAGCCAAGGATCGAATCTTTAAATACAAATGAAAATACAGCAGCCAAAGCACCTATGCTGCTTAGCAGTATCACCGGGCTTTGCCCTATTAAGGTTGCGATTATTAAAATTGTAATTATAATATAGGAAACTATTTTTACTATCTGCAAAAAACCTTTTATAGGCCTTACTTTTGAAACCGGTTTTGAATTGTAAATTTCATCGATTGTATCCAATAAAGAACTGATCACAAAAACTAGAATTATCATAACATATATGGAAGAAATACGGCGTATTATCTCAATAAGACCGGGATTTTCATAAACGGATGCCACACTGTAGAAAATAATTCCCGGTATAATAAGTACCGCCCTGTGCAAAAGCTTATGGTCCAAAAGGGCATCATCCCAGCTTAATTTATTGCTTCTTATAATTTTTGCGACCATTCTTAGTACTACTTTTTTCATAATTATATGGATAATTACGCAAACCAGAATAAGAACAAAAGTTAAGGCAAGGGCTGATAAAATGCCTGCTGTTTTTTCATTTGCCCCGTTATTTTCAAAAAACGTGCCGAAAAGATCCAACATATCTTTAGAATCCTCCCAAAAAAGAATTTTCATATGCTTCATCCTTTATAACATCAATTATATTCTCTATTTTATTAGGTAATTTTGCAAGTATTTCATATATATTTCTTATTAAATTTTAATGTTTCAGCTATTTTACTCTGATATAATAGAATCCGTCAAATCAATTCTAAAGGGGAGTTTGACGGATGTAAAGAATAATGTCTCTTATTTTAAGGCAATATAATGAAAAGCAAGTTAAAAAGAGGTGTATTTATGATGTGGTTTTTGAAATCACAGGACGAAGTTTTTAAGGAATTTAATGTTAATCCCGATTTTGGCCTGTCAAACGAAGAGGCAGCTAAAAGACTTAATCAGTATGGGATGAATAAATTAAAAGGCAAGCCCCAAAAGAGCATACTTAGCCTTTTTTTGTCCCAGTTAAATGATATGCTTATTTATGTACTTCTTGGTGCAGCCGCAATAACCTTTTTTATCGGTGAATATTCCGACGCAGTTATAATACTTCTCGTGGTAATATTAAATGCTGTCATAGGCGTTGTTCAGGAATATAAGGCAGAAAAGGCCGTTGAAGCCCTGCAAAAAATGTCAACCCCGAAATCCCTGGTGCGCCGTAACGGTGAAGTTATTGAAATTAATTCAGAAGAAGTGGTACCCGGCGATATAATTATACTTGATGCAGGAAGGTTTATTCCTGCAGACATTAGGCTCACAGAAAGCGCCAATCTTCAGATTGAAGAATCAGCACTTACGGGAGAATCGGTCCCTAGTAACAAAGATGCCAATGCAAATATAACCGATCCCAAAACCCCTATAGGTGACAGAAGCAACATGGCTTTTATGTCCACCCTGGTAACTTACGGCCGGGGAGAAGGGGTGGTCGTTGCAACCGCTATGGATACCGAAATCGGTAAAATAGCAAAGATACTCGATGACGATTCAAGTGATATGACTCCCTTGCAAAAAAGACTGGATGAACTGGGCCGAATTTTAGGCTTTATGGCAATAGGTATTTGTGTTTTGATATTTATTATCGCCCTAATTCAAAAAAGAGACATTATGGAAATGTTCCTTACAGCCATAAGCCTTGCTGTGGCAGCCATACCGGAAGGCCTTGCTGCCATAGTTGCTATCGTACTGGCCCTTGGAGTTACAAGAATGTCTAAGATCAATGCCATAGTAAAAAAACTTCCGGCCGTTGAAACACTGGGTTCTGTCAATATAGTCTGTTCCGATAAAACCGGTACTCTTACCCAAAATAAAATGACCGTAACCAAACATTATACTTACGGCCTTCTTTCGGATGTTCCCCCGACATCAAATAATTTGTCGGCATCAGAAGCGACAAATGAATTAATTAAAACCCTGGTCCTCTGCTCCGATGCTACTTTCGATAACGGTCAAGGAACCGGTGACCCGACCGAAGTTGCCCTGGTTGTTCTCGGATACAAATATAATATTAAAAAAGAGGACTTAAACAAAGAACACAAAAGGGTTTCAGAATTCCCCTTTGATTCCGACCGGAAGCTGATGTCTACCTTAAATATTGAAGGAAACGGTTACAGGGTCAATACCAAAGGTGCCATTGATAATCTGCTTAAAATATGCAGCCACGTTCTTGCTGACGGTAAAATCGTTCCTCTTACAGATGATATAAAGAGGGAATTTCTTAAAGTTGCCGAAGAAATGTCCGATTCCGCCCTGCGGGTCCTTGGCGCGGCATTTAAGAATACCCAAAGTATAATTAAACCCGAAGAAATGGAAAAAGATCTGATTTTAATCGGTATGGTAGGTATGATAGATCCTCCCAGGCTTGAGGTAAAAGACTCTATCCGTGAGGCTAAAAACGCAGGTATTATTCCGATTATGATAACCGGTGACCATAAAAATACAGCCGTTGCCATAGCAAAAGAACTGGATATTGCCGAAAGTATCGAGCAAAGCATAACCGGTGCGGAAATCGACGAGATGTCCGACGAGGAGTTTGCTAATAACATTAATAAATATAGGGTATTTGCCAGGGTTTCCCCGGAACATAAGGTCAAAATAGTAAGAGCCTTTAAGGCTCAGGGCAATATAGTATCAATGACCGGTGACGGGGTAAATGATGCCCCATCTCTAAAATATGCAGATATCGGTGTTGCCATGGGTATTACCGGTACGGACGTAGCCAAAGGGGCCAGCGACATGATACTTACGGACGATAATTTCACAACAATTGTCCATGCAATTGAAGAAGGAAGAAATATCTATAACAATATCAAAAAGGCCGTTATTTATCTTCTATCCTGCAATCTGGGCGAAGTAATATCCATATTCTTATCGATCCTTTTAAAATGGCCCGTACCTTTGCTTGCAACCCACCTTTTATGGATCAACCTTATTACCGATTCTTTGCCAGCCATATCCCTGGGTGTTGATCCCGGCGATCATGACGTAATGAAGCAAAAACCCAGAGACCCTAAAGAAAGTTTCTTTGCAAAAGGCGCAGGAATAAGGGCGGTTATCGGCGGCCTTCTTATAGGCCTGCTTACCCTTACTGTATTTTTCTACGGTATGTCAAAAAGCAACTATCCTATCGGATCTGTAATTTCAGATTACGAAAATGCCGACTACCAAAATGCCCTTACCCATGCAAGAACTATGGCATTTGTAGTTCTTGCCGCATCCCAGCTCTTCTACTCACTGGCCATGAGAAGCAGCACAAAATCTATTTTTCAGGTGGGTCTCTTTAAAAATAAATACCTTATAGGTTCAATTTGCGCAGGTCTTCTGCTTCAATTTATAATAATATCGGTTCCTTTTCTTGCAAAACCGTTTAAGGTACAGAGTTTGACCCTGGGAGATTGGGGCTTAGTGATTTTATTTGCTTTGATACCGCTTGTTTTTAATGAAATAATAAAGTTATTCAGCAGATTGGCAGGAAATAATAAAAGATAAGGTTAATATAGATAAATAATAAGCCGGAGAAAATCATATTTCTCCGGCTTATTTATAACTGTTATCTTCTATTACTTATATATTAAATTAATTAACTGGTTGAAAGCTCGTTTATATTTCCAACGCAGTTTGAAAATTTTTTCTGTAAATACGATATTCCGATAATTTGCCCTGATATATTATCTCCAGATGAGGATTAATTCTTATATCTCTTGGCTTAATCAGAGCATAGTTCTTATCAAAAATATGTATCCCACTTTTTTCAAGTATATAGGCTACAAACTGCGAACAAAAATATCTGTTTTTTGAACGTACCGGTATATTAAAGGCAGCCCCAATAAGCCCCAGATAATTATATGAGTAGGAATCCTTATTTTTGTTAAAAATTTCGATTTCTTCCCGTAACCTTTTATATTGATCCTCGGTTATGCGAAGCTGAAATATGCTGCAGGTAGTTGACCTGAAACGTCCGAATACGCCTCTGTCTATATATTCCCTTATAAAACCTGCATTAAAAGGATTATATAATCCTCTCCTCGCAAAGCTGTACATCTCGTCCAGGTTTTCGTCAAAAGCAATTGAAGCATGGGCATAGGGCTCATTGGTATATAAACGTATGGCTCTGGCAGGATAGGTCTTTGTCTGTGTCAAAACTATATATATTTTTCTTCGCTTATCTCCTTCAGTTAACCTGTTTATATTTAAGTTCATAGTACTCACCTAATAAAACCCTTTTAGTTTTTATAAATAATTAGTTTATAAATTTTTTATAATTTTAATTATCGGGTTTTATTATATTATATTCTGTTAATATTTTCAACCATAAGATAAAACAGGTTATCTGACAAGTAAATTCAGAGATTTACGTATTAAAAAGCAATCGACAAAAACCCCGAAAGTTTTTTATAAAAAGTTCCATATGCCTATATTCCTCTTAATTAAGAATACAGGTAATTTATTACCAGAATTTATTTAACAGTCCTGCCATTACATATCCATGCCGGTATATATAAATATGGCATCTCTTAAAAATTTAGCCATGCCCGGTTTCCTTTTATCATAATACTCGGAAAAACGTTCGTCATCCACATACATCTGGGCTAAACCCGCATGGGCTTCGGGTGAATATTTGTCCCAGGTAAAGGACAGCCACTTTTTGTGCATTTCACAAGCTTTCTGGGCCAGTTCTCCTGCCGGGTCCCCGGTTTCCATGGCTTCTTCCAACGTATCAAGTATCATCTGATTTAATTTTTCAAATTCCTGATACTGTTCTTTTGTCATATTCATCATTTTTTCATTGCTTGCATCCACTGCATCATCGCCGTATTTTTCCCTGATTTCTTTTCCGTACTTCTTCTCATTTTCTATTATAAGGTCCTCTTTGAAACCTTCAAATTTTTCCTTGTCTGTCATATAAACTCCCCTTTCTTTATGCTTTATTGTTTTTTCAACATTTTGAATTAACATATCCAATTGATTTCTTTTAATCAGAAGCTGCTCTCTGTGTTGTAATAGAGCTTTAATTTCATCATAATCAGGCGAATCAATAATTTCCTTTATTTTTTCAATGGGAAATTCCAGTTCCCTGAAAAAAAGAATTTGCTGCAAACGGTCGACTTCTTTGCTGCCATAGATACGATAGCCGGATGAATTAATTCTGGCAGGCTTTAATAGCCCGATTTCATCATAATACCTTATGGCCCGGGTGCTGATTCCGGCAAGCTTTGCCAGTTTTTGTACCGTATATTCCATCCTCTCACCTCCTGACAGGTCAATGATAAACCTTTACGTAACGTCAAAGTCAACCCTATTTTAAAAGAAATTTATAAATAAAATTAATTTGACAATATGATTATAATAAGATAATTTTAACATTATCATTTATGTTTATCTTTTGCATTGGGGAGGTTATTATGAAAAAGAAAGTAGCAGTTTTAATGGGAAGCGATTCCGATTTACCAGTTGTAAAAAGCGCCATTAATACTTTAAAGGAATTCGGAGTCGAAACGGAAGTTCATATAATGAGCGCTCACAGGACTCCAAAGCAGGCATGTGATTTTGCCTCATCTGCCATAGATAAGGGATTCGGAGTGATAATATGCGCTGCCGGTAAGGCTGCCCACCTTGCAGGCGTTATAGCTGCCCATACCACTCTGCCGGTTATAGGAATACCGATGAAATCATCTACCTTAGACGGCCTTGATGCCCTTTTATCAACAGTACAAATGCCGAAAGGAATTCCGGTTGCAACCGTTGCCATTGACGGAGCTGAAAACGCAGCCTTGCTTGCCGTTCAGATACTGGCAGTTTATGACAAAGATTTGGAAGTTAAACTTAAAGCTATGAAACTAAAAATGACCGAGGAAGTTTTGGAAAAAGACAGGAAACTTAACTCGGAGCTTTAAAAATTTTAAGTAATTAAATTTTTCAGAATAAGAATACAAGCGCTTTGGTTTATACACAAAAATTAAATAAAAAATACATGCTGTGATTTACGGCATTATTTTAGTTATAGCATTTTATAATGCCAAAATCACAGCATGTATAAAAGCTATCATTGCTTTTCCACCATACCAAGCAGTTCTTCCACCGTCGTATAATCCTTTTCAAAATCCTTACGCAATATCTTTAAAGCAATTTTTTCATTATTAATTTCATTTTCCGTTCTGATGCCCTTTTTTCTTAAAAACGGAAGTATCGGGCACCACCCCTGCAAGGAATGAACAAGCAAACATATGCCTACAGCTGCAGTCAGATTAAACCAGCTTCTGCCGGTCTTGATGCCCAGATACGAAAAAAGAACGGTTAATATTGCTGCATTGGCTTCTATAATCCTCTCCGTGTCCCATTCCAGATTTAAATCTCTGATCCGTTCCGTAATTTCGTCAATGTCACAATTCTTATAAATCTTAAGATTTCTTATGGTTTTGCTTCTTATATCCATATTGCATAAAGGATCGGTGCGAAGAAAAACTCTCTGCCCGGTAGGCGGCAATATATTTTTTAATCTCGCTTTTATCACCCTCCTTTTTTCGGTTGATTTTAGTATGTCCATTTATTTCAAAAATATTATTTATACACATTTATTTACCATTATGGAATCACAATACGGTTACCGGACTTTACACAACATATATGAATGTCAGAATATGGCTTGGATGCGGAATTTGCACTGATATTATCACAGAAATTTTTCCGGTAATTTCATAGGGGCAATAGATAATATTTCATTTTCAGGAACAGTAAACCTTAATATTTGACCCGTAGTTTTGGAATCAGGCAAATCCCCGTTGGGATATGGGGTTTTTGCATCGTTTATCATTAAAATCTTTGTCCCTGTCGGTATTCTTGAAAAGTCTATAAGTACATCGGCTCTTTCACCCGGTGCCAACAAGATTTCTTTAGATTTTACGGGTGAGGCTAATAGTCCTTTTTCTCTTCCTACTAAAATAAAATCCATACCGTTAGATAACTTTAAATTGTAAACCCTAGAATGTGATGCATTTAAAATATAAAACCTGTACTGTCTGCGTTCCACATTCAGATTTGGCCATACTTTTCCGTTAACTATAATAGCATCTCCGAAAAACTTTTCATCCCGGTCCGGTAAAACAAAAGAACCGTCAGTATAAAACGAACAATCCTGTATAATAAGCGGATATATATATTTATCTGCGGGAAAATCCACATGCCTTATGTTATAAAGCTGATTTTTATTTGCTTTTATAAGATAGAAACCTAACGGTCCGTTATATACCTTATTTTTACCTTCTGTATCTTTTGCGTGATACCAATAAATTGCCGGTATTAAATTATTTTTGCATCTATCTATTTTTCTTTCATATTTTTTCCTTCAGGTATTTCAGTTTTATTAAAGCCGGGCAAATACATTTTTATGATATTTGAATAACTTTTTCCCCACCTTATGCTAACCGGTGAATTTCTTAATACTTCAAAAGTTCCTCCCGGAAACATTTTTGCATATCTTATTTTTCCGGTCTTTGATTCTTTTATCAGGCTTGTGCAGCCGATAACGGGTGTTTTAGGAAACCCTTCCGGAAGAATCTGATGATCAAATTCGGTTATATTTATAAAATAAAGGTACTCTCTTATTATTTTTTTGCTGCCTGTCTTGCTTTTGAATTGCTTTTTTACCGGTATGGCATGATAAATATAAGGCTTATCCAGGCGGTTTATAAATTTAGGTATGGTGGAAGAATCCAATATTTCCTTTTTCTTTTTTTTGATTTTATCAATTTTAAAATAAGCAGGATAAATAAAATTTTTAATGCCCCTATTGAAATAAAATGTTATTATTTTTGAACTTTCTGCCAGAATAAAACACCCCCGTTCTTTCATAAGTAATTAACTATATTATTTTATGTGTAATAATACAAAAAAGTTCATAATTCGACATTTAAACATCCGAACAAATTTTTAAAATAATTGATTAAATTAAAAACAAGTGTCAATACTTCAGTCATGGAGGTGTTTTATGATAGATTTTATAAAGGAATATAATTTAGAAAATATACGAAAGAAATTAACTATATTGTATTTTCTTAATGTAACAGATATTATTTTTACGCTGGCTCTATTAAGGACAGGCCTTTTCAAAGAAATGAATATATTTATGGTTAATGTAGTAAAAGACCCGTTTATAAGTATCATTATAAAAATAATTTTTCCCGCTGTGCTTTTGTATCTTATTTTCAAAAAAATAAGAACCATGGATTATGAAGAACTAAGGGCAGCAAATATCGGTCTGTTAATATCTCTTACAGCATATTCACTGGTTAATCTCTCTCACATAATTTGGGTAGCCATGCTTCCGGTTTTACTTCATAAGTTTTAAAATTCTATATACATCAAACAAATGATATTTGTAAACATATTACTATAAGTTTATTTATCTTCCCGCATTTACCCGCTCTATTTGCTTTTAATTTACTTTCACTTATATAATAATAAAAACCTTATTCGCTAAAAAGCGGAATATGAAAAACGAATCGGTCCGTTTTCATATTCCGCTAAGGTCTCCACTCGGTTATCAATCGGAAAATTCAAGATAAGTTATTTCGTATCCCTTAGTTTATTTATTTATAATGTATAAGCTATTTTAATTTTAATTTAATAATGTCATCGAATATTCATAATATTTAATTAAAATGGCAAATTTAAATTTATTTATCCAATACTTGGCAGGTCTTTTATAAAATCAAGTAAATCTTCCAATGTCCCCTTCTTATAATGGCTTATATCTTTATTTTGTGTATTGATAAGGCAATCCGTTACCAGATATGTATCCATCCCTATAAGTTCTGCACTCATATCGTCTGATACATCGTTGCCGATCATAATGCATTGCCCGGGAACAAGATTTAGATTATGAAGGATTTCTTCGTAGTATTTAACATTAGGTTTACAATAGGAAGAATTCTCATAGGTAGTAATCCATTCAAAGTCATCCGGTTTCAATCCCGCCCAGTTTATACGGCTGTATGTAGCAATCTTAGGGAACAAAGGATTTGTTGCAAGTACAATTTTGTATCCCTTATCTTTAAGAACGCGAATGCATTCTTTTACTGTGGGGCTTGGATTTGTAACTTCTTTTAGCATCTGGAACTCATTTTCATAATAATCGTTAAATATTTTTTCATATTCATCAATACTTCCTCCAAAAATTTTGCCGGCAGTATCCCAGAAGCGATTGCAGTTACTCATTGCGCCGTCATTGTTTATCATTGCTTTTGTTCCTTCCCACACTGTCGCAATCAACTTTTTTGGATCAATCCCATAGGGAGCAATTTTTTTTGCTAAACCATTAAAATAAACATCTACAAATTTATCCTGATCCATTGGAAGCAGCGTACCATCCAAATCAAAAAGAAAAGTATCCATTAAGACCTCCTGAAATTAAGACTGATTTAATATATAATAACAAATTCCCCCAACGGATACAAGCAATAATTATACACAATATTTCATATATTTTAACTCATTTCACATATATTGTTATAAAAGCAAATAGGAGCAATTATATGTTTTTAAACAACAATGACGGACAAATAAACGGAAACTCCATAATAGTTACAGGAAGAGGCCGAATAACTGCCGTTCCTGATCTGGCAATAATAAGATTGGGTGTTATTACAAGCGGAGAAGTCTTAAGTGATATTCAGGAATATAATGCCAGAATCAGTCAGTCGGTTTTAAACGGTTTAAGAAATATGGGAATAGAAGACATAAGGACATACAGGTATCTAATTGACAAAATTTATGAATTTGAAAATAACTTAAGAATTGACCGGGGTTATTCTGTGCAAAATATGTTTGAAATACAGACCGGAATGCTTGACACTGTCGGTACCGTAATAGATGTGGCCGTATCCCTGGGGGCAAACCTTGTTGAATCAATTTCATTTGAAGTATCAACCATAGACCAATATTATCTCGAAGCCCTTCGTCAAGCTTTATTAAACGGGATTGAAAAGGCCTCTGTCATGGCTGAAGTATTTAATACACGACCCGATCCGGTACCAAAAAGAATTGTTGAAAACAGTTTACCTGTGCCTTTGTCAAGAACATTTTTCAGAGATGAACTAGCTGCTACTCCTATAGAACCGGGAACTACCAATATCGAAGCTGTTGTAACTATGGAATTCGGATACAGTTAATAAAATGTTTATTAAAAAATTTAAAAAATTATCCTTTAGTGGTCATTTAAACATAATGAGAAATTATCCTGTACCGAAAATTAATCCGGGGTACCGTTTTTAATAGTTAAAGGATTATTTATGAAAAACGAAACCCCGGACATATTTATATTTAAATACACCAAAACTTAACTTTTACTTATAAGTATAATTTCATAAAAATTTATATAAAAACTTAACTTATATTAACTTCGCTTTTTACAGTTTCATTTTCCTCTTCAGAATCGGATGCTACTTCCTCAGCTTTTGCTACACTTATAGATGCAACCATACGCTCCGAATCTTCTTCAACTGTTAACCCTTTTGCCAATACCAGATCTTTTACATAGATAATATCACCGTCATTTTTATCTGCAACATCTACTTCTATAAAATCAGGAATATCCTGAGGTAAAGCAGATACAGGAATAGTATCCATAAATCTGTTTAAAACCAGACGTTTTGAAGTTAACAAATCGGTTCCGATAAATTTTAAAGCAACATCCACTTTTATTTCTTCGTTAAGGGAAACTTTTTGAAAATCAACATGAAGATATTCGTAGTTCAGATTAGCCGTATCAATAGTTTTTACAATTACATCATAACTGTTATTGTCAGAATCATATAGCTTCAATATGGCATTTCTTCCGTTTTGCTTTATTATTCTTCTAAATTCATCCATTTTTACGGCTATGGGTATCGATTCTTCTCCTTTACGGTTTATTACACCGATTATGTACCCGTTTTTACGATATCTTCTTTTTTCACCTTTCGTCAGTTCTTTTCTGACTTCAAATTTTAAAGCAGCTGTTTCTGACATAATAAATACCTCCTTTTTTTGTAGAGATATATTATTAATCATTTTCCAGCCCAAATAAAATTGTTTACACAAAATAAAATATATCTCTCAATAGTTATTTTCTATATATTATTATTTTATATTAATGTACACAAAAGTCAAGATGCGTAAATACTGTATGTAATTTGCATTTAAACACTTAAATTGTAATAAAAAAGATGGTATTTTACTACCATCTTCTTTTTTTACTAATTATTTTATTCTTTAACACTACCTAAAGCAACACCGGCAATAATATACTTGGACAATAAGAAGTAAATTATAAACAGCGGTAATACAGTAAGTGTAAGACCAAGATATATAGAACCATACTCTGTCTTATAAAAGTCTCCTCTAAGCAAACTTACCATGATAGGTAAAGTATATTTGTCGGAATCAGTCAGAAGAACCATTGGCATAAACAGATTGTTCCAGCTTCCTACAAAGGAGAATATAGCTTGTGTTGCAATAGCCGGCTTCATTATTGGTAAGATAATACGGTTAAATATATGAAATTCACCTGCACCGTCTATTCTGCCTGAATTAATAATATCAATATTTAAAGTTCCGAGCAAATATTGTCGCATAAAGAACACGGTTGTCGGAGCCGCTACTGCAGGAAGTATCAAAGGAAGGAAGTTATTGGTCATATTTATACGATACATAAACTGATAAAATCCTATACTGGTTACCTGCGCAGGTATCATCATAATTGCCATAATAAACGAGAAAAACGGCTGACGCAATCTCCAGTCATATGCCACCAATCCGTATGCTGTCAATGAAGAGAAATACACGGTCAGTATGGTAGAGCAAGTGGAAATAATCATTGAGTTAATAAATCCTTTCAGAGGATTAAAGCTTTTTCCCACCAGGACCTTCCAGTTATTTGCCAGATAAGATGACGGTATCAGGGAAACAGCATTGGCCTGAATTTGATAGGTATTACGGGTAGCATTTACCACCATAACCCAAAAAGGAAATATACTCAATAATGCTAAAATTATACAAACGACATAAATTAAAACTTTATATAATTTTTGAGGTACAGTAGTTGCATGTCTCATACTGTCGCCCTCCTTGCCTCTTTTTCTGCTTTCCTTAAGGCTTTTTTATGCTTCTTTTCAAGCTTTCTTTGAAGCACTGCATCTTTATCCCTTAAGATAAAGAATATAGTAGCAGAACATATAAGAATAATTATGAACATTATCATGCTGGCGGCAGCAGCACGGTTATACAGGTAACTACCTGCAAAAGCCTGGTTATATATGAAGACAGCTGCTGTAAGGGTCGAATTGTCCGGTCCACCGTTCTGGAACAGTTTCGGGATATCGAACATATTCAAACCACCGACTAAACTTGTAACCAGAGTAAACAACATAATTGTCCTAATATTGGGTAAAGTAACACGGAAAAATGTCTGCCTGCTTGAAGCCCCGTCTATTTCGGCTGCCTCAAATAATTCGGGATTAATGCCTAAAACCCCGGCTATAAATACTATCATTGTGTAGCCATACCACATCCAGAATTGAATAAATGCCACAATACCTCTGGCAACACTCTTATTCATCAGGAAGTATATAGGTTCTTTTGATAATCCTAATTTTTGAAAGAGTGAATTTATTGGACCTATAGGATAACCAAACAGTGAGCTGAAAAGTATAGCTATTGTTGCAGCAGTTATAATATTTGGCATATAAAACAATACCTTAAATATTCCCTGCCCTCTAATTTTGCGGCGATTACTGGTAAACCAGGCCGTTAACAATAAAGCCAGTAAAATCTGCGGTATAAAGTTCAGGGTCCAAATCAGAACCGTATTTCCAAGGGATTTCTGGAATGAAGGATTTTTTAAAATCAATATAAAATTTTGGAACGGATTATCAAGGAAATTAAAATCCGTTCTGCCTATACCTTTAAAGTCCGTAAAGCCTATTACAGCTGTAAAAAGTGTAGGATACAAGGAAAATATAAGATACACAAGAATAAACGGAATAGAAAATATATATCCGTACTTTGCGTAACTGATACCTTTACGACGTCGCATTAAATGCACCTCCGGTATACTTAAAGTCTTCTGGGTAGATCCCACTATAACCATGCATGTCTAATTTATAATTATGTATATAAAATAATTAAAACATGCTTAATATATCTATCTTTACCGTAAATTAAGGGCGGTCGAAAGGCTTCGCCGCCCCTAATATCAGTCTAGTTATTCAACGATAACATCAAGGTTATCCGCTACTTGTTGTTTGAAATCAGCTATAGCCTGTTCACGAGACTTGTTACCGGCTGTGTATTCACGAACTTGCTCACGCCAATAGCCATTGATTGTTTCATCATATTGTGTTAAGTTCTTACCGTTTGCAAACTCACCGGCAGGAACAAATACATCAAACATATTTTGTCCGCCCAAGAAATCAAGAGTACCGTCGGATTTCTTCATAACAGTACCGGAAGCAACGGCATCCTTTGTTCCGCCAGGGCCATTCAAAGTTCCGTTAGCCCAGAAATACTGAAGACCTGTTTCGGAGCTGTCAAGTGTAATCCATTCGATAATCTTACCTACAGTCTTAGGTATCTTTGTATTTTTATTGGCAAGAACCCATGTACCGCCCCAGAAGAATCCTATAGGAGGCTCACATACTGCCCAGTCACCGTATGTTCCTTCACCGGGTGCTTTTCCGCCGCAATGCTCAGCCATAACGTAGTTAATCAACCAAGCAGGACCGAAGAAACCGAATACAGGTTTGTCACCTACGCCTTTCATATCTGCATACCAAGCGTCGGTCCAGTCCTGAGTATCATTGTGATAGTTGTTGTCTTTAAGTTTCTTTGAAAGATCCAAGAACTCTTCACGCTTAGGATCGATTGTCAGCTTACCGTCAACAACCCATCCCTTATCGGAGCTGTTTTCAACGGCGTGCCAAATATCACCGTCACCGGATACTATAGCATACCCCTTAGCCTTAAGTTCCTCAGCTGCTTCAAAGAATTTATCCCAGCCGGGACCAATCTTGGTCTTGATAACTGCAGGATCATCAGTACCCCACGTATCAATTGCCAGAGAACGACGATAAATGAAAGCTCCTCCTGTAGCCTGATAGCCAAGTCCTACTACCTGTCCGTTAGGATTTGTTCCGATTTCTACTGTATAAGGAGCAATTTCAGCTTCTTCAATCAATCTGTCAACATCTATGCCCAGATCTTTGTATGCTGCAGCGTATTGATGGGCATCGCCCTGTGTATATTTCAGAACAAATGCGGCCTCAACACAGTAGATATCAGGAGCATCGGAACCTCCTCCTGCAAGTGCCTGGTCAAGTGCCGGCTGATAAGCACCCTCAGTAGTAGCAATAATTGTTTCCTTAATTTCGTAATTAAAATCAGGATTTAAATCTTTGTACTTTTTCAGCATATTGGGAACTTCATCAGTAAAGGACCAAATATTAAGTACCTTTACGTTAGGATCATCCTCAACTTCTTTTACCGGTTCCTGAGTTTCAGTTTTAGTTCCGCTATCAGACTTGTCAGAAGAATTAGAGCCTTCCTTGCTGTCGTCTTTCTTGCCGCAGCCTGTTAATGCCAGTGACATTATCATCAGGCATGCAAGAAATAAAGCAATAATACGTTTCATATTATACCCTCCTCTTATTTTTTGTATTCAAAAAAATACAAATGTATTATAACAAAATACTCAAAAACAAGCTTCTCAAATATTGCTGTTTTAATTTCAGATATTGCTATTTTTGTGCAAAATTTATATATAATATACATTTATATTAGAATTAATTAACACTTTTATCTATGTAAAGGCCTCTTTATAAATATAGTTCCCTGATTGTTATTCCAATTTATTAACGTCATTTTTCAGTATATAGGCAGATTTATGCAGTCTTTCTTAAGCTTCTGACTGTATTTTTTATACTAAAAGTCATATATTTTCGTTCCTTTAAAGTTATCCGCCACATGCCCATTGCAGCTTTTTATATAGTTTTATTGATATTAAAATAGTTCCAAAGTGCAAATATTTTATTGTCATGTATATACTTGTATTTTCATATTCATGTTTTCGGATATATAACAACGTTCATTAGTCCTGTTAATATGCTAAATCTAAAATACTTGACAATATTTTCTTGTTAATTTATTATAAATCTAATTAGAAATCTAATTAGTAATTAAAGGAGTGATGCCATACTTGTCAAATGATCATTCCGAAAACCAAAGATTACACACTGCTCTTATAGGCTGCTATCATACTCATAAAAAACATTGCTTTGCAGAATTTCAAAAATTAAATCTTTCAACCGGACAACCGAAGGTTCTATCTATACTATTACAGAATGAAGGTTTTCTGCAAAAAGATTTGGCTGAACGTTGTCATGTGGAGCCGGCTACCATGACTTCTCTTCTAGGGAAATTGGAAAAAGACGGCCTTATTTATAAAAAACCTGTTTATGTTTCGGGAAACAAGCGGGCAAACTCAATCTACCTGACAGAAAAAGGCCGCAAACTGGCAATAAAAATCAATCAGATTGTTGATGAGATTGAAGAAAAGAGTTATAAAAATTTTACCGAAACCGAAAAACAGTTACTTATAAGTTTTTTTAACCGTATCCGGTATAATCTTGAAAATTATTAAAGGCAGGTTAATTACTATGAAAAAGATTTTGATATTTTTAATTTCCATTATTATGCTGCTTTCGGTTTCTTGTTCAGTCAGGAACGAATCAACAGAAACCCGTTCTGATAATGACCTTTTAGCAACCGATCAAAATACTTCTAAAGAAACAGCTTCAGAAACTGCCGATACATCCGGTAGCGAAAATACAATAAATGATAACGAAGTAAATAAAGAGATTATAAATAATAATATTAATATTAATGAGGAAGAGATTATGGAAGAACTAGTAAATGAAGAAAATTACAATACGGACCTTACGACATTTACGGTAGTTGACAGTATCCCTCTTCAAATGTTTGAAAAACGAACCGACCATGGCGGTACGATCGAAAAAATAACATACCAGACAAAAGATTATTTTGGCGATGAATCTGAAATAACTAAACAGGCATATGTTTATTTGCCTTATAATTACGATGAAACCAAGCTGTATAATGTCTTATACCTTATGCACGGTATCGGAGGAAGCGAAAGTGAATGGGGAATGACCGGTGAAGATTCACTTATCAAAAAGATGATGGATAATTTGATTTATAGCGGTCTTATAGAACCATTTATAATTGTTACCCCTAACGGCCGGTCCGCCGCCGATCACAGTCCTACGTCCAATTTTAATTCCTTTTACGTATTCGGTAAAGAATTGCGTAACGATTTAATACCTTATATTGACAAACATTACGCAACATATGCAGACTATGATGATAACGGCTATGACCTTACTAAATCCCGGGACCACAGGGCTATGGCCGGTCTTTCCATGGGTGGAATGCAGACTATAAATATCGGTTTATGTGAATGTCTTGATATAATCAGTTATTTCGGTGCTTTTTCCGCAGCTCCTACTACATATACGGCCTCTGTTATATCGGATAAACTCAAAGATTTTCCTGACTATAATATAAATTTCTTTTATAATATCTGCGGAACCGAAGATCAGATTGCCATAGCCAGCGCTTCTGCTGCCGTTAATTCCTTAACTCAATTAACAGATAAACTTTCGGAAGGAAAGAACTTTATCTGGCAAAAGGTCAGCGGAGGCCATACTTTCGATATCTGGTATCTGGGTTTTTATAATTTTGCTAACTTGGTTTTTAAAAATAGCCAATAATCTACTTTAATATAATAAATTAATAATTTATTTCATCATTAATTTTATTTTCTTAATTTTTTTACTATATTTAAACCTCCTCCATTATGAATAGGGCGATGACTTTATAAAGTCATCGCCCTATTCATTTAAATTTTTTAACTCAGTATTACTTTAATTAATATTATTATAAACTTTTATTATTTTAAACAATACTTGCTTTACTGAATTACAGACCAAAAAATATTTCATGAAATTTTCATATACTTTCTTGCTATTTTTAAAGCCGTATTGGTAATGAAATCTTCCATCTCTTTTTTAATTTTTCCAAGTTCTTTTCGTATCTCGATATGCTGAGGGCATTTGCTTTCGCATTTACCGCATCCTTTACATACGGAAGCATATGCCGGCTGCTTTGATAAACCCCCCAGGGTCCTATAATAAATGATTTTACTACTTTTCTCATTTAACAGGTATTTATCATTATAAACTGAAAAACAGGCCGGAATATTTACTCCGAAAGGACAAGGCATACAGTAGCTGCAACCGGTACAAGGGACTTTTGTCTTCCTGTGCATTATATCCATAACTCTGTCAAAAACTTTTAGTTCTTCTTCACTTAGTGAATTGGGTATAGCATCTGAAGCAGTTTTTACATTTTCTTCAAGTTGCTTTTCATCGCTCATTCCAGAAAGGACTACGGTAACTTCAGGGTGATTCCAAACCCATCTTAAAGCCCATTCGGCCGGGCTTCTTTTTTCACTGTAGGATTTAAATTCACTTATCACTTCTTTCGGTAATTTGTCCGCCAGTCTTCCGCCTCTTAAGGGTTCCATTACGATAACCGGTATACCCATAGAATGAGCAAGTTGCAGCCCGTATTTCCCTGCCTGGTTATTTACATCCATATAATTATATTGTATTTGGCAAAAATCCCATGAGTAAGATTTTAAAATTTCTTCAAAGTCGTTTCTTGAACCATGAAATGAAAAACCTATATTGCGGATAATACCTTCTTTTTTCAGTTCTTCCAGCCACTCTATAATTCCAAGATTATTAAGCCTTTCAAATCCAGCTTTGTCCTGCAACATGTGTAAAAGATAATAATCGATATAATCCGTCTGAAGTTTTTTTAGCTGTGTTGCAAAGATGCTTTTTGCCCCGTCAAGTTTTTTTACCATAAAAGGAGGAAGTTTGGTGGCAATTTTAACCTTTTCTCTATAACCGCCTTGTAAGGCTTTCCCGAGAATTGATTCGCTCTTTCCTCCGTTATAAAAATAAGCGGTATCAAAATAATTTATCCCTTTATGTATGCATTCCCTGATCAGTGCAATGGATCTTTCTTCATCGATACTTCCGTTCTTTGTAGGAAACCGCATACAGCCAAAACCAAGTATGGACAGTTCGTCTCCGTTTTTAATATTTAATCTCCTAAGCATATTCTTTCCCCTTATTTCTTTCTTATTGACGATAATCCAAACAGACTTCCCATTAGTCCCAGTATAAAACTTAGTGAAGGAATTAAAATTATCATTTTATCAATCAAATCATTCTTTGACGGTAAAGGCAGAAATAAAACAGTACTTCCGATGCCTTCATATGCAGTATTAATCAGAAGCACCACAGATAAGGCTGCCAAAATTCCGCCAAGTAAAGTAAGCAAAATTCCTGTAAGCACATAGGGAAATCCGATAAATGCACCGGGAGAACCAAGCAGCCTTAACGTATTTATCTGTTCCCTGTTATTATAAATACCCTGACGTATCATATGGGACAAAATAATTAAAGTAGTAATTCCTACCGCCGCTATTAAAAGATAGCCCAATACTTTAAATGCATATGTAATATCTTTAATCTTTTCCAGGACCTCTCTGTTATCCCTGACATATTCTATTCCTTTCATGTTTTTAACGTTATCTAGGATGTTTTCCATCTCATCTACGTTAATCCTAATCTCCACAAAAGCTTCAAAGGGATTTTCTTTAAAAAGTTCAAGTATCTTTGCTTCTTCTCCCAGTATATCTTCCATCTTTTTTTTGGCTTCATCTTCATTTACAAGCCTGGCACTGCGGACCCCGTAAATTTTTCCGATTTTTTCTACAAGTTCATTTCTGTCAGAATCCGATATGTCCTTTGTAAAATAACCGTTAATTTCGGCTTCTTCATTTAACATATTTACCAGATGGTTTCCGATATCGGACCCGGTTATAACCAGTCCTAAAAGAAACAAAATCAAGCCTGTACCTATAATCGAAAAAATATTGGATAGAATATTTAATCTGATAATCCTACCCGTTTCTTTAAAAAAATAACCTATGTTATACAAAAAAGTTTTCATACAGCCAACCCCTTACGCTCCGCAGTGATTCTGCCCTTATATACATTAATAAACATGGCATCTTTTTCATTATTTATCAAATGAGTAGCATGAGTGGTTATAATAACCGTTATATCCTCTTCCCTGAAAGATTTCAGTAATTTAAGAATATTTATGGCATTGTCGTAGTCCAAATTGCCGGTAGGCTCGTCAGCCAGTATAAGCAAAGGTTTTCTTGCCACCGCCCTTGCTATAGCTACTCTTTGAGATTCTCCCCATGACAGATTTTCTACTTTTGAATATTTCTTATGCCCGAGTCCCACTTTTTCCAGAGCCTCATGGGCCTGCTCTTTCATTAGTTTTGGCTTAATACCTAAAAACCGCATACCCATCATTACATTCTCCAGAGCCGTTCTTCCTTGTATCAGTTTAAATTCCTGAAAAACCGGCCCGATTTTTCTTCTTAATTTTTGAATATTGCCGTAATTACTTTTATTTATCGTTTCCCCCAATACGCTTAAGCTCCCTGACGTCGGAAATTCCATACCCATAAGCAGCTTCAGAAAACTTGTCTTGCCGGAGCCGCTGGGCCCTGTTATGTATACCAGTTCACCGGGTTTTATTTCAAGATTTACATCAAATAAAGCCTGAGTCTTGTCCGGATATATTAACGAAACATTTTCCGATATAATCAAGTAAATTCCTCCTTTTATGAAAATACGGGCATATATATTAATACAGGCATCTTTAATATTTTATAAATGGTTTTATGCTGCAATGTTTTAAAACATAAAGCCGGAATTTATCGTAAAATTCAAATAACCGCCCCCGGTGCTTATTTCTTTCAGTTCAATATCCAGAGTAATCATATCTCCTGCTATTTTTTCAAAATCAATTATCATAGGCCCATTTTTAAATAATTCGTCTATAGATTCCTTTTCCAGTACCATGTTATAAAAAGTGCCGCTTTCGGGTACAAATTCCAGGGCAGTTTTGCTCCTTATAGCAAAATATCCTTCGAGTATAAAATGATTATCCGGAATCTCAATTCTTACCGCCTCATTTTCAAAACGAAATATCATTTCCGAATAATTTGAATTCTCGTTTAAAATGCGGTTTATGGTGTCCTCATGTATAGAACCTTTCAAAGAGAAAAGGCTGAATTTTAAATTTAAATCTTCAACAGTAAAATACCCTTCACTTATTATCCGTGAGAATTCATCAACTATATTGGAAAACAGTTCATTCAGATTTTCCCACATCAGTTTCAGATTGTTAAGATGCTCCTCATATCGTTCTTTCTCTTCCGCCAGTGAATCCAAAAAGCTTTCCAGGTCTTTTACAAGCTTTTGCCTTGCGGCTATTGAATCTTTAAGCTCTTCATTTTTTTCTTCAAGCAAAGCCAAATAGTCCGAAAGCTCTTGTTTCTTTTCTTCAAGTCTTTGCCTGCTTTCCTCAATGGAAGCCAGCAGTTCTCCGGTATTTCTTGAGATATCTTTAATCAGATTAAGGCTCTTAATCAGTGAAGTAAGATCTTCAGCTTTCAAAATAATGTCTATATATGACGCCGGCCCCCACCTTTGATAGCTTCTCAGTACCTGTTCAAAAAGTCCCAGATAATTATCATAATTTTCCTCTTCTTCTATTATGGATAAATCAATTTTTTCTATTTCCAAACCAAGTTCGGCTATTTCTTTTAATATTTTTGCTTCTTCTCTTTCCAACCCCTCTATTTCCTGAGTTATAAGAAAAAGTTTTTCTAAAGTTTCTTTCTCCTGCTCACTTATATCCTTAAGCTTTTCATTTGCTTCTGTAATTGGTTTTACTTCACCGCTTACTTTAAAAGGCCTGACCACAATACTTACTGCAAACACAAGAAGAAGCAAAACACAAATTTTACAGCTTCTTTTAATCATATCATCTTTTCCCCCTTTCTGTAACATAAACCCTTATCCTTCGTTTATATTACTTGATTTAATCAATTATGACTTATGAATTTTTATGCCTGATTGCCCATAAAGCTCTATGATAATTAGTTTTTAACATATTACAGTAAAATCCTATGCTCTTTACATAGATACAGCCCTATCATTTACCAGTTGTAATATGTTAATGATTATAACATGAATCTGTGCTATGTTTAATTTCTTTTGTATTAGCCCTGACAAAAATAAAGTTTTATTTTTGATATAGATCCAGTCTGGGTTTCATATTCGTACGAATTTATTTTATTTAATTATATCATGGTTACAATATTTAATCGATTACAGATTTTAATTTCAGCATAATGTTTAATGATTGTCAAATATGTCAAAATACGGGTTTATATTTAATGAATAATTGTTATTGATAGTTTTTCTTTCCTTGGTATAATAGAAATATGAATAATTTACTATCATTACTATCATTTTACAAGGAGAGTATAAATGAGCAAACAAGCAAAGCAAAATGAACCTTTAGTAACTCACATTTATACGGCAGATCCTTCTGCTCACGTATTTGAAGACAAAATTTACATCTATCCGTCCCATGACCTGGAGCACGACGGCCAGTCCGATGACGACGGCACTCAATATCGCATGGAAGATTATCATGTATTTTCTATGGACGATGTTGATGCTCCGGTTGTTGACCATGGTGAAGTTCTTCATATGAAGAACGTTCCTTGGGTCAGCCAGCAAATGTGGGCACCCGATGCAGCTTATAAAAACGGAAAATATTATTTATTCTTCCCTGCAAAGGATAAAGAGGGTATCTTTCGTATCGGAGTAGCTATATCAGATAATCCTGCCGGACCCTTTACTCCGGAACCGAATTATATACCGGGAAGTTACAGTATTGATCCGGCTATCTTTGTAGACGATGACGGCAAGGCATATTTATATTTCGGAGGAATTTGGGGCGGACAACTGGAAAAATGGCAGACCGGAACCTTTAATCCGAATGCCGGCCCTCAAGACCCTAAAGAAGTTGCAATCGGACCCAGGGTCGCCGTTATGAACGACGATATGCTGTCCTTTGCAGAGCCTCCCCAGGAAATTCAGATCCTTGACGAAAACGGCAAGCCTTTATTAGCCGGAGATGAAGACAAACGTTACTTTGAAGGTCCCTGGATGCATAAATATAACGGAACTTATTATCTGTCCTATTCAACCGGAACTACTCATTATATAGTTTATGCTACCAGTGACAATCCAAAAGGCCCGTTTGTTTACAGAGGCAGGATTTTGGAACCTGTTATCGGTTGGACTACTCATCATTCAATAGTTGAATTCAAAGGTAAATGGTATCTGTTCTATCATGACGCTTCATTGTCAGGCGGCATCGACCACAGACGCTGCATTAAATTTACCGAATTGAAATATAATGAGGACGGTACTATTCAAACAATTCATCCGTATAAAAATTAATATCAGGATGCAGTAATTCCTTTATTTGAAGTATGTTATGATGAGGTTGTATTAAAATGAAATTTTAGAAAATCATTTTAATACAACCTTTTTTTACACCATTTCGGTATTCATAATTTATTTTTATTTCATTTTACATATATTCTCTTATTTAAACCGCCTGAATTCTCATTTGTCAAATATATTCTAAATTACAAGCAAATACGGCGTATCATAAAATATAAATTATTAAATCAATTATTAAGAATATCATCATTATGGTATAAGTGTATCTTATGCCAGATATAAAAACTATTAGTTTTACTAACATTATAATTAGTGATATACTTATTGTGGATTAAGGATTGCTCTTTTCAGGGCAAAATTATATTAGGGAGTGAAGTTTATGGACAGATTAGTCGGAACCGTATCCAGAGGAATTCGTGCTCCTATCATCCGTGAGGGAGACGATATTGTTGAAATTGTGGTTAAATGCGTCCTTGATGCCGTAAAACAAGAGAATTTTCAATTAAACGACAAAGATGTAATCGGTATAACTGAAGCCGTAGTAGCCCGTGCTCAGGGAAATTATGCTACTGTGGATCAAATTGCGGCTGACATTAAAGCAAAATTTGCAGACAAAACTATTGGTCTAATTTTCCCTATCTTAAGCAGAAACAGATTTTCAATATGTCTTAAAGGAATTGCAAGAGGCGCAAAAAAAATAGTACTTATGCTCAGCTATCCTTCGGATGAAGTAGGAAACCATCTGATAGACATAGATTCATTGGATGAAAAAGGTATAAATCCCTGGTCAGACGTACTGACTGAGGATAAATATCGGGACTTATTCGGATATGTCAGACATCCGTTTACAGGAATAGATTATATAGAGTATTATAAAAACGTAATTCAGGCTGAAGGCTGTGAGGTTGAAATTATTCTGGCTAACGACTGCCGTACTATCCTAAACTATACCAAACATGTCCTCTGCTGTGATATACATTCCAGAGCCCGTACAAAAAGGCTGTTGAGAAATGCAGGGGCCGAAACAGTATACGGCCTGGATGATATACTTTCAACCAGTGTTGACGGCAGCGGCTACAACGAAACTTACGGATTATTGGGAAGTAACAAAGCAACCGAAGACACTGTTAAGCTTTTCCCCCGTGACTGTCAACCTGTAGTGGATAAAATAAACAAAAGAATTAAAGAACTTACGGGAAAAAATGTTGAGGTTATGATTTACGGCGACGGGGCATTTAAAGATCCTATGGGAAAGATTTGGGAACTGGCCGACCCTGTCGTATCCCCTGCTTACACCGCCGGTTTGGAAGGCCGTCCTAAAGAAATCAAACTTAAATATATAGCAGACAATTACTTCCCTCATCTTAAAGGAAAAGAACTGGAAGACGCCATATCAGAATATATAAAAAATAAAAGTGATGATCTGTTAGGCAAAGAAATTTCTCAAGGCACTACTCCAAGAAGGCTGACAGACCTGATTGGCTCATTATGTGATCTGACTTCAGGCAGCGGCGATAAGGGCACTCCGATAATACTGATTCAGGGCTATTTTGATAATTATACAGATTAAGCAGTTAATACTTTAAATATAAAAGCTACTTTTAAACTTAAGAATATAACAAATAATGCAAATGGCGGGACTTAAAGTACCTGTTTTAAATAAAATCAGGTTTATAAGTCCCGCTACATTATGCTTATATTAAATTTTTGAGAGTTTATTTAAAATCTCTTTGATCTGTTCTGTCTGTTCTTTTGTAGGCTTTTTTAACGGAGGCATACAGATATCTTCCATAGGTAGTCCCCTTAATACCATGGCTTTTTTAACAAGAGGAACAAAAGGAACGCCGAAATCAAACAAACGGGCCAGGATATCCATTTGCTTCTGATAAAAAGATATTTTTTCAATATCATTTTCCTTAAATGCCTTTACCCAGCCTGACCCTATCTCAGGTGCTATATTGGTTAATCCTCCTATTGCCCCGCATCCGCCGCTAAGAACATTTCGGGCAAAATAATCGTCATAACCCGAATAAATTTCAAAATCCGGAAACTCAGGAAGTATGGCATCTATTAGTTTGCGGGTATGAGCAAAGTTTACGACAGTATCTTTGCAACCTGCTATATTCTTATGCTTTCTGCGAAGCCTTAACATCAGGTCCGGAGTTATGTCATAGCCTGTCCTTTCCGGATAGTTATATATATATATTTTAGTATCTACCGCCTCTGCAATCTTATCAAAATAAGTTTCTATGCTGTCACTGGACAGTGAAAAATAGTACGGCGGAACTATAATAACACCATCGGCCTTACATTTAGCTGCATATTGAGAGAGTTCAATAGTTTCATTAAGTTGCATTGAACCGGTCCCCACAATTAAAGAAACCCTATTTCTTATATGCTCTGCGGCAGCCTGGATAAGTTCCTTCTTCTGATCAACTGACAAAGCAAAAAACTCTCCGGTACTGCCAAAAAGAATAATACCGTCAATACCGCCTTCAATTACATAGTCCCAAATTTTTTGATTGGCCTTAAAATCCGGATTATAGTTTTTATTAAACGCCGTAACTACCGGAGTAATAAATTTCGCTTTCAAAATGTGTATCTCCTTTCGGTAATCCGGCCGGAATTATTTTCAATGGAATCCGGCCAATGTTTTATTTAAATGCTGATATTAATAAATAGCATTAAATTCCATACTTTACTCAAAGCCTGCCCCCTGCATGGCAGATAAGGCCATCGATGTATAGCGTTTCAGTATTCCTTTTCTTTCGGGCCTTTTTTTAATTCCTTCTTTTTCCCGTTCTTTAAATACCTTTTCTATTTCTTCCGGCTTCATAAGCTTTCCTTCTATGCCTATACAATTTATTTTTCTTGCCGGGATATCGTATTCTATTATATCGCCTTCTCTTATAAATGCCAAAGGCCCGCCTACCGCAGCTTCCGGTGATACATGGCCTATTGCTGCACCCCTTGTTGCTCCCGAAAATCTGCCGTCGGTTATTAAGGATACCTTCCCGTTTAAGTTAGGGTCGCATACAATTGCTTCGGTGGTCATAAACATTTCCGGCATTCCGGACCCTCTCGGTCCCTCATAACGGATTACTATGATATCACCGGGATTAATTCTTCCTTCTACCACCGCCCTGTGAGCTTCTTCTTCCGAATCAAAAACCCTTGCCGGGCCCCTGTGAACATAAAGCTCTTTATTGCATGCGGAATATTTTACTACAGATCCTTCCGGTGCTATATTCCCTTTCAATACCGCAATTGATCCGATTTCGTCAGCCTTGTCCGGTGTAAAAATAACCTGATCCCTGGTAAGGCCGTAATTGGAAAGATAACCGAGATTTCTCTCAAAGAAATGATCTTTTTTAAGATCTTCCAGGTTTTCACCCAAAGTTTTACCTGTAACCGTAAGTACATCCAAGTACAGGTAGTCTTTCAGGTACAACTGAACAAGAGGAATGCCTCCGGCAAACCAGAAAGCTTCGGTTATATGCAGGCCGCTTGGCGTAACGTTTGCGATATGGGGAATTTTATGATTTATTTCGTCCACTTCTTCCGGATCTATAATTATGCCAAGTTCTCTGGCAATCGAAGGAAGATGAAGCATGGCATTGGTAGATCCGCCTATGGCACTGTGAACAACGAAAGCATTATAAAAAGCTTCCTTGGTCATAATCATACTTGGCGTTATGTTCCTATCAACCAGTTCCATGATTTTTCTTCCCGCATTTCGGGCATATTGCAGAATATCCCTCATTGTAGCGGGAGCCAAAGCACTGCCGGGAAGGGCCATGCCTAAAGCTTCAGCCATGCACTGCATGGTGCTGGCCGTACCCAAAAAAGCGCAGGCTCCGCAGGAAGGACATCCGGTCAATTTATAGTCTCTGACTTCCGTATCGGATATCTGGCCTTCCCTCTTTTCCCTTAATGATATATCTCCTGCCAGCATAGAAGTGGTCATATAAGGGCCGGGCCTCATGCTTCCTCCTGGAATAAATATAGCCGGAATATCAAGCCTTGCCGCAGCTTTCAGGTGGGCAGGCACAGATTTGTCGCAGGATGAAGTAAGAATCAACCCGTCCCAGGGAGTTACAGAGCCGTGAATTTCAACCAAATCACAGATTGCTTCTCTGGATGCAAGAATATAATTCATACCGTCATGTCCCTGGGCGCAGCCGTCACATATGTCTGTGGCATGAAAATGGGCAGGATATCCGCCACACTCAAAAACCCCATATTTTGCCTGTTCGGTAAGTTTGTTCAAATGGACGCTTCCGGGGTGGCTGTCCCCGTATACGTCTTCGATTAAAATCTGCGGTTTTGATATATCCTTTTCGTCCCAGCCGGACCCTAACTGAAGGGCATCAAACTGCGCCCAAAGTTTCCGTTCGGCAGTACTTCTTTGAATTTTCATAGTATCCTCCAGACTTTTGTATAATTGCATAATATTTGATAATTCATATACAAATCAATCAATATGAATCATATGGCTTTAAATTTAATTTTGATTTTCGTCATCTACAATTTCAAGATATGATGTTACCGCATATAAAGTCTGGCCTTCATATTCTACTCTTGACCAGCCGTTGCTTCCTATGCCTGTTCTTGTCACAATTACTCCATGTTCTAATACCGCTACTATCGTATCGTCACTTTCAGTACTGGGAACCAATCTTAAATTTGTTCTAATCTTAGCAGTAACTTTATCATTAACTTCAGTAAACGTAATTCCCGCTTCAGGATTTTTAACTGTAGGCTTGGAATTTTCCCTGTAATTAAAATCAGTGGTAAGATAACTGGATATGGCATAAAGAATTTTTCCCTTGTATTCCACTCTGGACCAGCCGTTATCGGCGATACCGGTTCTTGTTGCTTTATCTCCATAATAAAGAATCTCAATTACCTCGCTGTCTTGAAGGCTTGGTATATTACGCAGGTTTGTAACTTCTTTGGCAGTTACAAGCTCATTTACTTCGGTAAAATTAATTAAAGCTGCCGGATCAGGCTTAACTTCTTCAAGAGGCTTTTCTTCTTTTGCCTTTGCTTCTTTTTTATAACCGAAGTAAGCCACATTCAAATCTACATGCCCTTTTATTCCGGGAACACTTCCGTTGCTTGTATATTGCCACATATCATATGAGCCGGAGTAAGTAGATTTTGGATTTGAAATATCAATATAATCGGTGTACTGGGCCACCCAAATTTTATATTTTTTTGTTAAAAGTGTCGTATCCCAATCCTTACTGTTTTCCAATTCCCCTTTAGCGGCGTAAAACATGGGTGTATATCCGTTTTCTTTAATATAGTCAAGAAATACGGTTACAAGTTTTGTTCTTTCTTCTTTAGTCATTTTGTATTGCCTGTTTTCAGGGTCTGTAAATCCTTCACAATTATATACTACGGGATAAGTAATTTTATATGGGGCAAGGAAATCGACCACCCATTTTGCTTCTTCTAAGGCTTCTTTTTCGTTTATGGCAGTAGAAAAGAAATAAGCCCCAAGCTTTATACCATATTTTTGCGCCTGTTGAAGATTATATTCGGCATAAGGGTCTTCGATTATTTTGCCGTCAACCTGGGTCCTGTAACCAATACGGATTATAGCAAACTCCACTCCTGCATCCTTTACCTTTTTCCAGTCAATAATACCCTGCCATTTTGACACATCAATACCGAAAGTGATCTCATCCGTTTCGTTCTTTGATTTTTCAATATCCCTGACATCTAAATCAATTCCTTCGAAACTTTCATGCTGCGGATCATCTTTGTCCTCATTTTGGGTCATTCTATCAATATCTTTAATACTTTTATCTTCATTTGCATCATTATTTAAACCGTTATTTATTTCAGTATCAATATTATTATCAGAATTGGTGTCATTAACTGTATTTTGAGTATCGTCAGTGTTTATGTTATCGCTGTATAAATCGGTATTCGGTTTGTCTATTTCATAATTTTCGTCTTTGATAATAAATGCATTATCATCCTGCAAATCTGCCAAGGCTTCATCAGTATCATTTAAAAGATTCGTTTCTGACGATTTTAAAAATTCTTTTCCGTATCTAATAAGCTTAACCGTAAATACCGACAAAATAACAAGTATGACAACGGCTAAAAAAGTTACCACACCGTACAAAATCGGTTTTTTTGAATTTTTATTATTTAGAACATTATTTTTTCTGAACATTATACCACCTATAATCTTAGGCAAGTTTTGTCCTGAAATTTTCTTAAAAAAATATTTATTTTGTCAAATAATATTAAGACAAAACAAGTGCCGGTATGTAATGACAATATTTATGTATTTTTACTATAGACTTATTACATTTTATTAAGATCCAATTACAATAAGGATTTTACAGCAAAATATCCAAGGACAATTAAACCAAGGCCAATCCTGTACCATCCGAAAGCTTTAAAATTGTTTCTTTTAATATAAGTTAATAGGAACCTAATGGCTAAAATTGAAACGATAAAGGCTACTGCCATACCGGTAAATAATATTGCAACTTCCATCCCCGTAAAATTAAAGCCGAACTTAAGCAGTTTTAAGGCACTGGCACCAAACATTACGGGAATAGATAAAAAGAATGAATATTCCGCTGCAATATACCTGGAAGTCCCTAGCAAAATGGCACCAAGAATAGTTACACCTGACCGGGATGTTCCGGGAATCAAGGACAATACCTGAAACAAACCGATCAGAAAAGCAGTCTTATAGGACAGTTCATTAAAGCTTACTATTTTCGGTTCTTTATCTTTATTGTTGTTTTCAACCAATATAAACAATACACCGTATACAATCAGCATTACGGCTACCATAAGGTAATTATAGAAATGTTCATCAAACCAGTCGTCAAAAAGAACTCCCGCAATACCGGCAGGCAGGACTCCTATAATTACATTAAACCATATATTCATGATTTCTTTTTTCTCATTAATGCTTTTCCTAGGCGATAAAGGATTTAGTTTATTAAAGTACAAAATTACCACCGCCAGAATCGCTCCCAGTTGAATAACTACGCGAAACATTTCCATGAATTCATCCGACAAATTCAGATGTATAAATTCCTCGACCAAAATCATATGTCCGGTACTGCTTATAGGCAGCCACTCGGTTATTCCTTCTACAATACCAAGCAGAATGGCTTTTAATATTTCCAGCATAACAGTCCTCCAATTAATAAAAAATAATAAATCTTGTATGAGCATATCATTTTTTATATTGGTTTGCAACAACCGCATAATCAATTATTTGCACATGATATAAAAACAACTTAAAATCCGATAAAGAATAAAAAATTTAACATTCACAAATTATAATAGTATTACTTTTTTCCTCTCATTTCATATTTTGTATTGACAGCCTATATTTTTTATTATAGCCTGTGTGAATAAATAATAGCTATGAGGTGAGATTTATGCCGGATAAAACTAATATCCGCTTCTTTCTTGGAAGCAATACAAAACGGGGTTTTGTTTCTTTATTTGATGAACTGAAAAATCCTTTAGAAGGCAATAAATTGTATATAATTAAAGGTGGGCCCGGCAGCGGTAAAAGTTCCCTTATGAAAAAAATAATCCATATTCTTGAAAGTAAAAATCACAATATAGAATACTTTCACTGTGCCAGTGACCCCAATTCTTTGGATGCCTTTATAGACCATGACTTAAATATTGCCATGGTGGACGGAACTGCTCCCCATGTAATGGACCCGGATTATCCCGGTGCATATGATAATATAATAAATATGGCCGAATGTTGGGACACCGGTAAGTTAACCCAAAACAAGTCTGAAATCATAAATTTAAGCAAATCCATTTCCTCATGTCACCGTATGGCAACTGCATGTATCTCAGCCGCAAGCGCGCTCCTTGACAGTAATATTCAGACGGCCAAAGCCTATGTAAATAATGATGCTATAGACAGCTTTACTGACAATTTTATAAAATTATTGGACGGATGTAAAAAAGGTAAAGAAAAAAAGAGGCTGCTTAGTGCCGCATCAGTAGGTAAAGTTGTATTTTTTAAAGATACTATAACTAAACTAGCCTCAACCGTATATGTATTAACAGACGAATGGGGAGCAGCTTCTGATTTGATAATGTCTAAAATTAATCAGGCCGCAACTTATATGAATCTTGAAAGGATAACCTGCTATTGTTCAATCAGAACTCCGGATAAAATAGACCATATTATCTTTCCGTCAATAGGTATAGCTGTAACTACTTCAAATGCTTTTCATGAATCAAAGGACCAGGGCACGCAGAATGTATCAAGTCTAATGCTTGAAATTCCAAAATCCGTTCAGGAGCAAATGACTCTTCATCACAAAAAAGCTGCAGAACTTACAGACCTGGCTTGTGAACATATAAAACGAGCCAAAATACTGCATGATGAACTGGAAAGTTTTTATATAGGGGCTATGGACTTTTCAAAATCTGATAAAATATATGAGACAATTAAAAATGAAATCTTTTAAATTAACTTTCTGTCGTTCTTCGGATTTGCATTAATTACTTTATAATAAATATTGTAAAAATAAATTTACCTTATTGATCAAAATTACATTTAGTTAATCATGCCGCAGCCGTCATAAGTCTTAAAATAATGATGACTGTTTTGCGGCATGAATTTTTATTGTTGGGTTCTTATGACTTCTTTTTTTTCTTTCTGTATAGTTGCCACTGCCTGAGAACGTCCGGATTTTCGTAAAAAAAATCTACCAAATCATTTAAACCCGAAAGTATATCGTTACTTATTGTGTGTTCCATCTTTTCAGTCTCCGATAATATTCCATCCGTAATGCTTAAAAGCCTCAAAAATTCTTCGATCAGATTATGCCTGTAAAGAAGGGCCTTGCCAAGCTTAATCCCGTCTTCTTTCAGCATAATTACCCCATATCTTTCATATTTAATAAGGTTCATTTCAGACAACTTTTGAATCATTTTTGTGACCGAAGAAGGCTGCACGTTCAAAGCCTGAGCAAGATCATTCACCCTTGTAAAGCCCAAATTTTGCGAAAGTCTATATATCATCTCCATATAATCCTGCGCGGAAGGTGACAGTTGCTCCTGATCCTTTCGCAAATATTCGCTAAAAGTGAAAAAATCACTGTCTGGCATAATGCTCTTCCTAAAATTTTCTTAATTAATTATATGAGTATGCCAGACCAAAAAATTATGGCTTAATAAATTATTTATCAAGGAAATTTCCCTCTTCTTTATTTTTCCCTAATTGCTCCATCAAACCTAAAAAGTATTAAAAAACTTTGTTGTAATCTTTACCATATCTAGGCTTAACTTGATCCAACTATTCTTTTAAACCTAAAGATAATTTCTAAATGCCATATAATTTATTTAGGTATTATACTTTTACTAATATAAAACAAATATTTATATAAAATATTTAAGTAAAAAAATAATAGATAGGACATACATTGATCATGCAGCCTATCTATTATTGTTAAGTTAATATAATCCGGCGCGGTTTTATAATATTTATATGGCAAGATACAGTTTAACCTTCAGCAATCAGTTTATCCTGTTTATATATATGTTCAACCAGCCATGTTGTCAAAAATTCGCAAAGTTCGAGAAGTGATTCCCTTTGCCTTTCGTCCACAATTTCAGAATCGTATTGATTAATCTTCTCAATAAAATCATCGTGAGCAACTTTCTGAGACAAAAACCTCTTATATTTTATGCTGCTCATATAGGTTTCCTCGTGCTCAAAATGATATTTAGCATAACTTTTCAGCTCATTAATAAGTTCCATTATATAATCATACTTGTCAGGTATAAACTCGTTTGTCAGCAACTCGTACGCTTTGTTGGCAATGTCAAATAACTTTTTATGCTCCTGATCAATGAATTCTATACCGGTGTAATATTCCGGTTTCATTTCGTACATGGCCATAATATATTCTCCTTTTGTTTATAATATATATTAATTTAAATTAAAACCGCTTATGATATTTAAATCATATTATCAATTATTTTTATTTTCTGCAATAATATTCGTATAAGTATTCAGAATTTAATTTTTCTCATTTATTTTTCTTATGCCAAATATTTAAAACTACTTTTGCTCAGCAATTAATTTATCCTGCATTAAAATATGGTCTACCAGCCATGACGTAAGAAAATCCAGCAATTCAAGCAAAATTTCCTTTTGGTTTTCATCGATAACATCAGGATCATATTCATTGATTTTTTCTATAAAACCGTCATGTTCGACTTTATGAGACAAAAATTTTCTATACTTTATACTGCTCATATAGTCTTCTTCGTGTTGAAAATGTGTTTTAGCATAATCTTTAAGTTCATTTACAACGTCCAAGATGTAATCGTATTTGTCGGGAATAAACTCATTCATCAGAAGCTCATATACATTGTTGGCAATTTCGAACAATTTCTTATGCTCGTTGTCAATAAACTCAATTCCGGTATAATATTCCGGTTTCATTTCATACATTGCCATAGCGTCCCTCCTTAATTTGCATTTTGTGTAATATTTTATCATAATGTGTCATACCGCGCAATGATGATAATTATATTATTTACATAAAATACTTTATATAGTAATACTATTGCATATTTTTCAAATCCGTTGTAAGATTTTTATAATTGACAACTTATAAAGAAAGAGAAGGTACAAATTATGAAAAGATTGTATTTTGGACTTTTATTTTTTTTCGTGGTGTTGTTTATTGTTTCCTGTAATAAGAAAAACCGTCATGTAAATATAGGAAACTTATCTTTTGATTATGATCCAAATGTATGGGAACTTGTAGAAAAAACTGATAACAGCGGCCCCTTAGAATTAAAAGATAAGGATAATAATATAATAAGCATAAATGTTACCAAAGAAAGTACATACCAGCATCCTATGACTATGATATCTTTTATAGACAACCTGCTGTCTGAAAATGATGGTTTTGAAGTTTATAAAGAACCTTCTGAAATAACGGTAAACAATACCCAATGGTATGAATATGGATATCTGTTCAAAGTCGATTCAACCACCTATAAAATCTATCAAAGATATTACGGGAAATATTATAATGCTGCTTCCGTGTCATTTACGTCAACTATAGAAAAATTTGATGCCGGTTTTGAAGAAGCCTTGAAATTGTTTTCCGGTATTAAAGTTGAGGAAATCGATAATAAGGAAAATGAAGATAAAGCGAAAAAATTTCTTGTCGGAGAATGGGACCTTAACGGAAAAGGATATTTGATATTAAACGATGACGGAACTTATGAGTGGTACAGCGACAACAGTAAAGACAAAAACAATATGCATTACGGAACATATGGATGTGACGTCGAAAATGTAGATATGAACATGTATGAAGGCGACGGCATTTACCTTGTTCTTTTCCCTGAAGCTTTGATTGTTGACGGGGAAGAAAGTGCTTCTTTGCAATATAAAAACGATTACTTTATTTCATTTGAAAAGGACGAAAACGACAGCTATCCCATGGTTAATATAGGCACATACACCCTATACACATTGACAAAGCAATAATATATGCAAGTTTTATAGATGTTTATTTTAACTTATTAATTTTTTTAATAAACATTTTATCGAAGAAAATAATAATTGATTTTACTGCCATTTTTATATTCTGTAATTCTAAGTAATATTATATAAAATTTTTCATTATCTTTAAATATTATTTTATAAGCCAGTACGTATATCATTTTTGATATAAGTGTGGTAATTTAAAACTGTTTTATAATAAAAAACCTGCTGTGATTTATAAGCCATTTAGATCACGGCAGGTTTTATTTTGTATTACGGTTATATCAAAAATTTTCGGATATATCTTCTTTACTGCTGTATCCTATCAATTTCACATACGGTAAGAATATTTTCCCGTACTTTAAATCTTATATTATAACCTGCAAAGTAAAAACCGTAGATTCTTTCGGGGTCATTGTGATATGACGGCCTCGGGTCCTGCTCTAATACACCGATTAAGGCCTTATGATGTTTTTCGGGGATCTGGGCCAGCAGTTCATCGCTGATATTAACTAAAAGTTTATTTTCTTCGATATTTTCTATAAATCCCGATGTAGCAAAAGGCCGGCTGTCACAATAAGGCAGATAGGGTTTTATATCATATATAGGAGTTTGATCCATAAGATCTATTCCCGAAACATGTAAAATAACTCCATAATCCTTATGATTTTCAATTTTATCAAGTTTTACACAAGACAACCCCAGACTGTTAGGCCTGTTGGGGGAGCGGGTTGCAAATACTCCCATCTTCATATTCCCGCCTAGTCTTGGCGGTTTTACCATTGGTGACCAGACATCCCGCCTGCTTTTATGAAAGCCCCAGATAAGCCAAATATGAGAAAAACCTTCCAGTCCCCTTAAAGCATCCGGATTCCGGTATTTGGATTCAAATACTATTACTCCTTTAAGTTCGTCAATCAATCCGCTCTGTCTTGGCAAGCCGAACTTTTCAGGAAAATCCGTATAAATTTTTGCTATACATTCAAGAGTTAATCCGTTTTGATTTACTTCCTTGTTTTTATTTTCTGTTTGCATTAAAATCTCCTGTTGCTCTCTTATTTATATGCTGATACTCCAGCTTTGCCCCTGCTTTTTGACATCCATTATGACAGCTGTGGTAGGTTTACTTTCTCTTTCCTTTTTATACATTGTAACCACTTCAGGTTTACTCCAGAAATGCATGGGAAAGACATATTTTATATTTACATTGTCAAGCAGGGCATCCAGTCCCAAACCGTACCACTCTTCCTGTCTGGGGTCCAACGGAGCAAAAGCTACGTCTATATTTAGGCCTTTTATTTTTAGCAATTCCTTTTCAAATCTGGCTTTCATGTTATTGTTATATTGCTTGTCTTCTTCTTTCCAAACCCAGAGATTTAAATCTCCCGCATGATAAATAATTTTATCCATATATTCAATAAGAAAAGCCACACCTTCGTCCGTCGATTTTAACGTACTGACTGTCATACTGCATTTACCGTCTGATATTTCGTATTTACTGTCAGCATTAACAATAGTAATCTTATTATATAAATCAGTAATACCGTATTTATCCATATTCCTGTCATCAATTTTAATATCCGAAGATATCAAATACATGATTCTGGGATGTTTTTCATAGAGCCCGAAAATCTCAGGATTAAAATGATCAGGATGACCGTGGCTTACAAAAACTATAAGCATTTTGTCCGGGTCCAGGTTAGGTATGGTACCCTTATAATAGTCGAATAAGAAATAACAAGTGTTAAGTTCCGCTAAAAAACCGCTGTGACCAATATATGTTATATTTATGTTCATAAAATCCCAGCTTTCTATAAATATATATATTTTTTAGTGCCAAAGATATTGTAAATATAACAGAATATATTTTTTGTGTCAATAAATTGAATTCGCCATAAATTTTTTCAACACTTAGTCATTCTTATTCGTTATATATGTAGAAACGGGACTAAGGAAGGAGAGTACAAATGATTGACAAACTGTATTCAAAATACCATAAAGAAATTTTATGGTATTGCATCAATCTCTCCGGCAATAATCGTGCCTTTGCAGAAGATATAGTGCAGGACACCTTTATGAGGGGATTGGAAAACGCCCATATATTAAACGAAATGACACAGGCCCAGTGCCGGGCATGGCTTTATAAAACGGCAAAAAATATATTTATAGACAAAATCAGGCGAATAAATAAAGAACCCCAGCCGGAAATTGATGCTGTTACAGAGGATGATTTAAGTGAGATTATGGTAAGGCAACTGTGCGCCCAGCTTCCCGATGAGGAAAGAGATCTGTTTTGGTTAAGATTTATGGAGGGCTATAACTCTACGGAACTTGGCGAACTATTTTCTCTATCTCCTTCCACTGTACGGTCAAGACTTTCATCTGCCAGAAAAAAAATAAGAAAATTATATTTGGAACAGAAAGGAAAAGGTGAATATTATGGAAAAAAAGAAATTGGTAATTGATGCGGCAGTAGTTGATGCCAGTGAGGTCACACAGGAATATCTTAATTATTATGAAAGTATTGCAATAAACGCAACAGCTTTGTTGGTATCCAAAAGATCTAAGGAACTGCTCTCCCGCTGTAATTCAAAAATTAATGTATCTCACGTAATTGATATTCCGGAAGATTCCGAAATTATGATTCAAAACGGAACTTTCGAGATTACCGAAGGAACTAAAATGGCAAAACCAACATTTTTACTGGTAAACGGTCATCTTAATATCGGAAATAATGCCCAGGAAGCACTTAAGACATTTTCCGGATTTATAGTAAACGGATTAATATCTTATCCTTCAGACCTAAGTAACAGCTTACCTCTCATGAATATAAACGGCACAATTGATGCATACCCTTCAGATGCCATTCGGCTAAAAAATAAGCTGATAGTTGATAAAGCATTTATAATAAGGGCTAAAGACGCAAAATATTATGTTAAAAGCAAAGTTGTAATAGCCGACGAAAACCTTGATATACCTGTACTTATTAATAAAGGTACTTCTTTTATCACCAAAAAAGCTTTCATAGCAGAAAATTTAATTGAAAGTGCTGTCAAGCTTTTTGAAGATGATACGGAAATAATTTTGATTCCTGCCGGTTACAAGTATGTAGCGGAAGAAAATTTGAATGATATGATGGTAAAAAAATACGGTAACAAATTATATGTTGACGGGGATCTTATAATCACTTCCGAAGGAGAAAATGCTTTAAACAAGCTGACCGGCATAATAGTGAACGGTACCGTAATGGTTCTTGAAAAACTGGCAGACAGGCTTATGGACTTAGACATAGAATATGAAGAATTAAAAATTATAAAAGGCAATATAATTAAGGACAGCGGTATGCTTCAGTTAAGCAGTAAAAGCCTTTCCAGATATAAAGACGGAGTTACGGTTATAGATTGCGGAATGGTTAAGCTTGATCCTGATATAAGCGATCAGGAAATTGAAGAAAAATTGCAATTTATAGGCTGCGGAATGATTAGCTGCACTCCAGAGCAAAAATTAGCCGTTGAGCTTGTCAGTGAAGATGTCGGTATGGTAAAAGGAAACATAATGGACGCTACTGAATATACTGATTTTGAATCCGAAGATTCTTATTTATATGATGAAAATACTCAGGTCATCAATTCTACCTATTATAAAATGTAATAATCGGGAGAAACATATATGTCGTATATTGATAGGTGGTCCTACCAAATTAATCGTTTCGTATCTGATAAAGAAACCCTGTTTCTGACAGACACATACTGTAACCGTAAATTACATCAAAAGTCCTATAAACTTATTCATGCAAAAAGAAAGCATAAGTTAAAAGCCGTAGGCCTAAAAGTTTAGGCCTGCGGCTTTTTATGGTGTCAGGCACCGTAAATATTCCGTTAACAAATTATGAATTTTTTGTAAATAAACCCTATTATTGTTCATATTTTCTTAACCGTACCTGACACAAAAGTTGAGTCATTGATCCCATCGGGCAATAAACACACCACGATCTGGGTTTAAATAATATCATAGTTATTAATCCGAGTATCGTTGAAGTAAGCATCACACTGTAAAATCCAAAGGCAAACTGGGATACCCAGGCAGGGACCCATGTTATCCTGTATGCCCAACTCCAGGGTACTCTAAAAACCCATAATAACTTTACGGTTTCCGACAGCCCTCTTGCACCTTTAAAAACCAAAACGGTAACTATAATCATCTGGATAAACATTATCATAAAAAATGTTAAAAAACCGTATCTGAACCATTTTGTAGTCATCCATCTAGGCATAGGTTTGTTGCGGGATAAACGAAACTTTTTCCCAAGCAGGGAAAATAGCTGCCCTCTTCCGCAATACTTATTGCAATATGCTTTCGTTCCTTTTGCTGCCGATATTATAAGAGGAATAAAAAAACATAACAAGCCAAGCCATGCAAACAGTATATTAAAAAATCCCAGTATTAGATACAAAGCCGACACTGTCCACATATACTCATACCATGGCTTTTTCATGCCCCCACCTCCAATCTTTCAATTGATATAATGGAAGCGGGACATTCTTTGGCACATATACCGCAGCCGATACATCTGTTTTCATCTACAATGGCATATAATCCTTGCCAAATGCTTATTGCTTTTCTTGGGCATACTTTAACGCAAGAGCCGCAAGCCACACATACAGCCTTATCAATCTGTGCTAATTTCTTTGCCATATCACCTTAACCACCTTTTTAGTTGTGATATAGCAAAGATATCATTTTGAATTAAGTTTTTCAGTGATTAAGTTACATTAATGATAATCTTCCGTCCTGCATCTGAAAGACTACATCTGCTTTTTGAGCTATGGATAAATCGTGAGTTACTATAACAACGGCTAAATTATCTTTGTGTGCCAAATTGGTAAGAAGTTTTACTACAATATCTCCGTTTGCCACATCCAGACTTCCGGTTGGCTCATCGCCAAGCAAAAGTTTGGAACCGGTTGCCAGGGCTCTTGCTATAGCTACTCTTTGCCTTTCACCGCCGGATAGCATATTGGGAAATCTTTTGCAGTGGTCTTTGCTTAAACCAACACTTTCAATATGCTTTATGGCTATCTCCTTTGCTTCGGAATGTTTCATACCCTTTAACTCCAAAGGAAAAATAACATTTTCAAGCACTGTCATTAAAGGGAATAAGTTAAAGGTCTGATAAATGACGGAAGCCTTATCTCTTCTGTATTCCTCAAGGCGTATTTTTTTAATGGACTCCCCTTCATATAAAATATCGCCTGACTTGGGCAGTGTCAGTCCTGCCATTAAAGACAGCAAAGTGGATTTGCCGGAACCTGATTTTCCGATTATGGCATGCACTTTTCCCTGTTCTATTTCTAAGTTTACATTTTTAACAGCATGTACCGTCTGATACTGGTTTTGATAACTGTACGAAACATCGATTAATTTCAAAATACCCATTTTATCCTCCATTTACTACTGTTTTATACGACGGATAATTAATCTTTGGTAAACAGAATATCAAGTAAATCAGCCTTACCAAGTATAGTTAAAGCAAGCCCTGTTCCCAAAAGATAACTTACGATAAAGAAGCCTAAAGACACTCTGTAATACTCAAAATACTGCGGAATTATCAGGCCGAATATAATAACCGGTATAAGACCGATTAAAAACAGGATAAGCTGTTCCATAAAGAACGAAAGGAATACATATACCTTTTTTGCTCCCATACTTCTCATGATAGCAAGTTCACTTACCCTGTTGCGGATAAGAAGGTATGATACAATAAATCCGATTATTCCGAACAATATATACATAACCGGAATTAAGGTATCCATCAACTTTATATAATTGTCCAGAGTTTTTTTGGTTTCCTCCAAATTTTTATCCTGTATAACTACGGCTGTACGGATGAATTTAATTATCCCTGCTTCACTATACCCTTGATTTGCAAGATATTCTCTGAAATAATCCAATTTTTCGGTATTTTTCAGAGTAAATGTGGCTGATCTTACGCTTCTTGGAATTATTTCGTTCCAGACCGTATCCCAGGTATAGTCTACTTCCATATCAGGATCAAGCGGATAAGCAAAATCTACAAAATAATTATGATCATAACTCATTATCCAAGGAACATAAATTACATCAGACTGCCAGGTTTGATTATACATTCCTATTACCAATAGATCTATGACGCTGCATATTGCATATTTATCGTATATATCCCACGCGGTAATACGAATTGTATCGCCCAAACTTATTCCGTTTTCTTTTGCAAACTTACTTGGTATAATGGCTACATTTTCCTGCAGTCTTAATGAATCAAAGTCATATCCCGACAGGAAGTCAACATCATAACTTGTACTTTTAAAGAAATCAGGCGTATATCTGATATCATCGGCGTAGGCCAGTTTGGGCATTCTGCTTATTGCGTTAAGGAACCAGTCAAAACCGAAGGCATCTTTATGCATTCGAATATTGGGAATTGAAGGAATTTCCTTGTTTTCAACACCATTATTTGTTCTTGTAATTCCCATATATTCATAATGTGCTGCCGTATACAGATACATTTCCTTGAAAAACTCGGATTCATCCAGCAGTTTTTTTCTCTCTTGCGTCGCCTTTAAGGAAGTATATTCACCTTCGTTAATCAGTTCTTCATATATCTTATCCCATGACATTCTGTATGAATACTCAGGATCTATAAGACGGTATATGTCATATTGGAGGTCCAATCCGCCGATATCTCTGGTTTCATTTTTATATGTTGTCATATAAGCATTTACAGGTATAGTATCGTACACGTTCGCCCTTTTAACTTTCTGCATATTTGATATAAACCCGAGCAATACAAGAAAAACTGACAGAACAAGGGAAATAACCGGTACGATAAAACTTCTGCCGGAATTTCTTATAAGGGATACCAGGGCAAACTTCAAAGGAACAGGTCGTATAAAGCCAAGCAAAACATTTTGCTCTTTTTTTACCTTGAAAACAGTTGCGGTTTGTACAGTCTTTACTTTCTTTTTTCTGACTTTTTTTGTCACACCGCGAGCTTTATAGAGGTCCTGATTGATTATGCTGAACGTAAATGACAACAATACAGTTAAGCTGATTAAAATTACTGCAAGAATTATAATAAGCGGAAGCCAGCTATTTGTTCTGACTGTTGCATCAAATTCAAGCCGTAGTCCTATTGCTCTTTCACTGTAACGCATATCCGTGCTGTATAATGAGCTCATCCTGCTGTATATTTTTTGGGTCAAGTCATATAAGAATCCTGATGTTACCATGGCACCTATTGCTGATGCAAGAAGTACGAGTGTTATGGAGCCCCATAATATGTAAGCAATAGTCCTCTTTTTTCCTGCTCCTAAGGAAAGCATATTAATAATAGTATCTTTCTGCTTAATCACATACAAATATGAGAATAAAAGAATTATAGCAATTCCTGAAAGGCCGCTTAATACAAGAATCAATACTGAAATATTTTTTAATTCCACAATCGGTTTTGTAGCTGCTTGATACCCTTGGTCATATACTATAAATTCCATTTCCGGAAGCAGATATTTTCTTACTGCTTCCATATACTTATCGCTTTTTCCGTTTTTTATATGATATCTCGCCAGAACCGGGGAACTAAAATCCTGTTCGATCCAGCTTGCCTTTGGCATATAAATTTTATATCTTTCCGCTTCATTGTTCTCAAATATGCCGACAATTTTATATTCGGCCTCATTAGCAAAAGTATACTCCCTTATAAAATCCGACAAGCCTGTACCTTTTTTGGCATAATGAAGTTTTAAATTTATATTATCTCCTATACCCAGTTCGTAAAAATCTGCAATTGTTTTGCTAACTATAATAACATTATTATTGCCTTCCTCATATTCTTCGGGAAGAAATTCCCGTCCTTCTCTTATAATCATTTGACGGTTAAAATAAGTTTCACTGGCCTTAAGACTTGAAACCATTGTAACCGGAAGCGAACGGTCAACCACATTAAATGCTTCAATTAATTTAAGCATCTTGGTTCCTTCTTCATTTGTAAAAAATTCCGGCTCCGTAGTCAAATCAACCACATACCTGAATCCTTCTAATCCACTCGGCAAACCGGGTGAAACAATAGGTGTAGGATTTTTACCGTTTGAAAGACTGCCTATTATAAGATAAGTATGACCGCCTAAAAAGTCATATCCTATATTGTTTCCGAACAAATCAATATCATTTAAATACACATATGTATTTTCTCTCATTGTCCGCCCAAAATGAGCTTTGCTTATGACTCCCTGATAAAACTTCTCATCAAACCGCCTTATACTCGATACTTCTATAATTACATAATTATCAAGCGGCGTAACATTTTGATTGATTTGCTTATCTTCTATATATGCATAAGCTGTATTTTGAACATTTATTGAAAGAATATCAGGATGAGTAGACAGTCTTTGAAAATCAAAATCGGCCAGTTTTTCATTCATCTGCTCGTAAAATGCCTCTGAATTATTTTCGCCAAGAAAATTTAATTCTACTACTGTAGTAAATGTTTCGTCCGCATCCCGAAGCATATTATAAGCAGCATAGTACATTCCCGCACCGATACTTAAGAACATGGCCAAAAGGCCAATCAGAATAAAAAACAGGATAGATTTTTTGGGAGTCCTAATAATGCTTTTTAAACTGTGTTTTACCATAGATATGCTCCTTTTATATGGTGTCAGGTACAGTAAATAAAGTGTAAATAAAAAATGAACATCGTTAAATTTTTGTTCATAGTTTATTTACAGTGTCAGGTACCAAAATACCTTACCGATTTATAACTTTAATGTGCTAATGTGAAATATTATATATATACTATTATTTTTTTACAAACTGTCAATCAAAATTATATCAATTATTACTAAAACAATACCTTATATGACATGCTTACTAAATCAATCATCCCCATTAATATTTTCAGGCATTTTTTCTCCAAGATAAGCTTTTCCTTTTGAATACTTACCAAGATAATCCTGCCGGATAATATTTTCTACCCTCATTATTTCTTCTTTAAATTCTTTTGCCGAAAGCCTTGTAGCTCCTTTACCCAATATTATTAATTGTTCTATCGCATCTGAAGTGGCAACTACCACACGATTTTCCTTAGCCACTTCATGGGTTACTTTTTCGATATATTGGTCTGCCGTTTCGGCCTCTTTTGTATACACGACGTGGATATTATGATACTCCTGCACGGATCCCAGTCCGCCTTTTACTTTATAGGCATCAAAAACCAGAATTACGGTGCATTTTTTAAATCCCTGATAATTACACAAAATATCCATCAGCCTGTATCTTGCAGCATCCATATTATCTTTGGCCAGTTCGCTAAGTTCGTCCCATGAATATATTATGTTATAGCCGTCAACCAGAATATATTCATTGACCGGTTTATTAAAATTCTTGTTTCCGGAATTATTACCGTAATCTTTTTTATAATCCAAATTACTTTTTTTGTACGGATTTTTCTCATACCCAAGTTTGCTTTGGGTATATACGGCGCTTTGCTTTATTGGGCCGTAAGTCCGTGTAAATATTTCCTCAAGTTCTTTTTCTTCTTCCCAAAAATCTTTTTTATTGTCGGAAGCCTTATCTGGTTTTATATCTATTTCTGAATCTTGCAAAACATCATTACTGCTTTGAACAAATAGCTCTTTCATATTATTTTCAATATGCATAAATTTTTCGACCTGATCCCAGCTTACTATAAAGCTTTCACCGTGGGAACAGAAAACCGATCCGGTTGGATTGTCGGGATCAAGCTCACTGTCATATCCGATTTTAGCTATTATTTCTTCCTGATTATGACAAGGCCTGTATCCGTCCGGAGTACAAAACAGATTGCCTTTCCCGTGGGTATAGGCGTTGACTTCCACCTGATATCCGTTCATGGTAGCAACAGGGGCAAAGCCGCAAAGGACAGCCATATCGCCGCTTACTTGCGGCGGATCAAAACTTCCGTTCATTCTTTGAATATCCGTCATAGCCCTTCCTACACATTCGGCAGGAATTTCCATCCGAAACGAATAATATGGTTCAAGAAGGACGCTTTTAGCTTTTTTTAACCCTTGGCGGACCGCCCGATAGGTAGCCTGTCTGAAATCACCGCCCTCGGTATGTTTTAAATGAGCCCGGCCGGCAACCAGGGTTATTTTCATATCGGTTATAGGTGATCCTGTTAATACCCCTAAATGTTCCTTTTCCTGTAAATGGGTAAGTATAAGCCTTTGCCAGCTGCGTTCCAGATTATCTTCACTGCAGATACTGTCAAAAACCAGCCCCGAACCCGGCTTAAGAGGCTCTAAAAGAAGATGTACTTCCGCATAATGTCTGAGAGGTTCAAAATGACCTACTCCGACTACCGGCTCGAGTATGGTTTCTTTATACAAAATATTTCCAGGTCCAAATTCCACTTCGACGTTAAAACGTTCCTGTATAAGCGTTTTTAGAATCTCTGTCTGTACTTCGCCCATTAACTGAATATGAATCTCCTGCAGTTTTTCATGCCAAACAATATGTAAGGTCGGGTCTTCTTCTTCCAGCTGCTTTAGCTTTGATAGCATACTAAATGCGTTACAGGCAGGCGGAAGAATCAGCTGATAAGTAAGAACAGGTTTTAAAAACGGCATATCCAAATCTTTTTCAATACCAAGTCCTTCTCCTGGATAGGTTTTGCTTAAACCGGTAACCGCACAAACCTCACCGGCTTGTATTTCTTCTACCGTTTCATATTTGGCTCCGGAATATATACGTATTTGGTCTATTTTTTCTTCCCATATATCCTCAGGCTTATAAGAAGCGCTTATATTAACTTTGTCAATACCATTTTCTTTACGGTTAGTTAAAGGCATTTTAACCTTCAAACTGCCCCCTGTAACTTTTATATGGGTAAGTCTGGTTCCCTGTTCGTCTCTGGTTATTTTATACACCTTAGCTCCAAATGCTTGAGGATATTTCTTGGAACTGGTATAACGGTTTAGTCCATTAAGGAATTCTTCTACCCCCTCTATTTTTAATGCTGAGCCGAAATAACACGGAAATACTTTTCTTTGACAGATCAGTTCAATAATATCACTGTATTCTATGCTTCCGGATTCAATATATTTATTAAGAAGCTTTTCGTCACACATGGCCACATTTTCCAAAAATATTTCATCATTATCGTCCGAAAAATCTAAACAAGCTTCGTTTAGCTTCTTTTTTATCTCATTCATCAGTGTATGGCGGTCTGCTACTTCCAGATCCATTTTGTTTATAAATAAAAAAGTCGGGATTTTATAGCGGTCAAGCAGTTTCCATAATGTTTCCGTATGCCCCTGCACACCGTCACTGCCGCTTATAACTAAGATGGCATAATCCAAAACCTGAAGAGTTCTCTCCATTTCTGCCGAAAAATCCACGTGGCCGGGGGTATCAAGCAAATTTACTTCCATATCATTATAGGTAAACCTCGCCTGTTTTGAAAAAATTGTAATTCCTCTGGCCCGTTCAAGTTCGTAATTATCCAAAAACGCATTTTTATGATCAACTCTGCCCAATTTTCGTATGCTGCCCGAAAGATATAAGATACTTTCCGCAAGAGTAGTTTTACCTGCATCCACATGCGCTAATATGCCAATTACAAGTTTCTTCATAAAAATCTCCAGTCTAATTGACAAAATTTTATAAATTATTTTTTACATATTCTGTGTTTTTTTGATAATATCGAAAAAATAAATACTATTTAGATAATAAAATAGAAAATCACGGAATGCAAGTATGTTAAAACAGGTATTTATACATAACTTTTAACTGCCCAAGTCTTCCCAATGATAAAAAGCTTCGTAAAGTTCCATTAGAGCATTTGTTTTATCTTTTGCCATAATAGCTCCTTTAATTCTTGCTATGCAAATATTTATTTTATTAATTTCATCTCTTTCGGAACTAAATTGTACCCGATTTAAAACCTTTTTCCAGGCTTTTGTCAAACTTTCAACTTTTTGGTCTGCCACATCCCAATACTCTTTACCTACAGCTTCTATTAAATCGTTTATTGCCTGAGGAAAGTTGTCATTATCTCCAAAAGGTTTTTTTAGAATATTTCCGCTTTGCATTATCAAAATAAATATAATTAATGATGTTATAGGGATTGCGTAAATCAGGAATTTTCTCATAAACGACCTCCTAGTGCGGACCTTTATAGTCACCTATATCTTTTACCTTTTTAATATTATCCTTATATTTATCTACATATAGGCTTCCTGCATCATTTAATGTAACCAAAAATGCTTCTGAAATATCATTTATTCCATATTTCTTAAGCTGGCTCAAAAGCCATTTCTTATCCTTATTCATTTGTCTTAAGTTTTCTTCAATAAGTACTCCGTCATAAACCAGTTCCGTACTGATACCGGTAGGTTTAACCGGTATATTCATATCTTTAGGGGTTAAGGGAAGATATTCCGCTTTTTTTAGAACAGATAAACTGCCGTTAGGTTCCAGTATCGCATAATCAACTTCATTCAAATCAAATATGCCCTGGTTGCGAAGAAGGGTTAATATATCAGAAATTCTAAATTTCATTTTTCTTAGAACATTTTCCATAATCTTTCCGTTCATTATAACTATAGTCGGTTCCCCTTCTATTACTTTTGCCGCATATCTCCATTTTAATGTAATAAATTGCATTAAAAAAGCCAGGCCGGCCCATGAAACCAGGCCTATAAAATGAGGCCATGCCCTGCTTGATAAATCTACAGTTGCTTCCGAAGCAATCGATCCTATCGTAATACCAAGAATATAATCAAAAAATGTTAATTGACTTATTTGCTCCTTTCCTAAAAACTTTGTAAGTATAAGCAAAGTAAAAAAACTTATTATTGCCCTTACAACAACTACAAGTCCCTCATTCACGGCAAATTCCTCCAAATATACTTTCTGCATTTTCCATAGGAATATATTATCTGTTTATAATGGAATTTATTCAAAAGTTCGGCTTACTCGTTTATTGACAGTAAGCCGCCCCAATATAATACCTTTTAAAAAATTCCAAAAAAAATCTGCTGTGATTATAAGCATAAGCAAATCTATTAGACCGCATATGCATCAGTATCACAGCAGATTTATTTTTGTAATAGCTTATTATAAAAGAGAACAGATAATTAACAAGTTAAATTTCATAGACCACTTAATGTTTAATTAAATCCTGCATGATCATAATCCTGTACAACTCCGAAGTAAGCATATTTCGGTTTGAATTCCAAATCAAAAAGCAGAGGACTGCGGTCTTTTCTCCAGGACACTCCGTCTGAAATACCCCAGAAAGTAATACCGCTTACATTGATTGTTCCCAGAGCTTTGCCGTCGATTATCCTTTTAATAAGGTCATAATAATATCGTCCCTGTTCTTTCAGATTTTCCTCGGTAGGCTGTAAAATTTCTTGCCATGTTCCAAGGCTTACATCAATTTCTGTAATCTGAACATCCAATCCTGTGGCACTGAATGCCTCCAGTGTTTTTATGTAATCATCAATTGAATCCTTTGTATATAAATGTGCCTGACAACCGATACCATCAATTAAATACCTGCCGTTCTCATCAACTAAAGTATTTACCAGATCAATTATATAAGAAGTCTTAAACTGCTCATTGTAGTCATTGTAATAAAGTTTTATATGTTCCGGAGCGTATTTATCGGCATAGTAAAATGCATACCAGATATAATCATCGCCAATAACCTGTTTCCAAAGGCAGTCTCTTAAAGAACCGTCATCTAGTACTGCCTCATTTACAATATCATAAGCATAAAACATATCTGAGTAACCCAGTTCTTCCAGCAGCTCAAAATTCTGCTTTATATAGCTTTCCATTCTGGCAAGCATGGTTTCTCTGTCAACAAGTTCCTTACTTGTATTAAAATCTTCGTAAAAAATCCAGTTGGGAGTCTGGCTGTACCAAACCAGTACATGGCCTCTTGCTTTCATATTATTATTTTTAGCCCAATCCAATTGCTTGATTGTACTTTGGGAATACTCTACTACAATATCTCCGGCTTCTATACTTTTTTGATGGTTTAATATAGCTTCCGGTTTCATGTCATTCTCCAGCGTGATGCTGTTGTAATTTTCCAGAATATGATCGGAATAAACTGTAATAGCTAATGTATTGATACATGTGCCGGCATACAAATCATGAAGTCCAAATACTCCCTTTATTCCGCCTTCAACTAACGGTAAGTCACTTACAGTCCCCTCTTCTTTTTCGCCTTCTGCATTTTCATTATCTTTATTTTGCTCACTTGTATCACTATTATCGTCTTTTTCAGTTTCATTGTTGTCTGTCAGCTTATCTTCTTCCGAAGCTTCATTTGAATCATTTATGCCGGTGTTTAAGTCTGAAATATTTTTTCCTTTTTGGGAGCATCCTCCGACTATTATAAAAGCCGTAAGGATTGTAAAAAGAAATAACATTTTCCCTAATTTCACCATCACATTTTCCTCCTACATTTAGAAAATATATCCTCCTTTATCTAAAAATTCTATCATGAAACGATTCCTTGGTCAACTTTCATAAAAATATCCTATAATTATACCTATAAATTCTATAATTTATACGTTTTTCTTATATAGAAACTAAAAACCACCGGTTCCTCCTCCGCCTATACCGCCTCCGCCTCCGTCTGAGAAGCTTCCGACATAAGAAGAGTTGTCTGCAAATGAATTATTTATACTCTCACTAAATGTATTGCTCGATGTATCCGCAAAAAGGACATACCAAAACAACCATCCGTCTTCTGTATAGAAATCATGGCCTAAAGAAAGAATATCCTTCTTTAATATTCCAAACCCAAGAGCATATATCAAAGATTTATCTAATGGATCTGCTACATCTTCTGCCGATAAGTTAGGTTTAAGCTGTTTCATGTATCTAGTAAAGCCTTTCCATTTTCTGCATAGTATATATCCTTTATAGGATAATCTGTAAAAAAGGCATAAGCCATATATCAGCAAAACTATACCTGCAGCCAAATCGAAAAGTCCTATTATGTTTTTATTTATTACTGTAATAAATCCTAAAATTATACAAGCAACTGAAAGTGTAATTAAAACTAAACCATGAACACTCTTGCTGTTGTCAAAATATCCTCTCCTAAAAGCTTCTTCTTTTATTTTATTCTTCCAGGTCATCATAGCTTTATTGAATTTTTGAGGACTTTGCCTGCTGTAGTTTTCTATATCCTTTAAGCATACGGAATTTCCGTCTCCTAAATCGTTAAACAGCCAGGTCATAAAATATCTTTCATGATGCAGCAAAGTATTGTCCGCATCCTTTGTTTTATAAATGATATAGTTATCATTTATTGATGCTTCTTTATTATCTTTACTGCGTTTTATTTTTAAATATCCTTTGCAGAACAAGTCAAGGACTGTTGCGAAGAATATATTAGCATTAATTGATAAACCTGTTATATAAGCGGCCAATGCGGGCGTACAATCTTCGGGAATATCTTTATATACTCTGTTTACAGTATCTTGCTCGACTTTTCTTCTGCAAATGACCCATATAACAATGAAAACAAAAATACTGATGCTACTTATAATTAAAGAAATCCTACCTAACAGCGCTTTTTTAAATTCTTTTTTTATTCTTTGCTGTTCTGATATTTTTTGCAATGCCGTTTCTTCAGCCAATATTTCCTGATAACGGTCCTTGTTTACAATATTTGTGGATTCTCTAATATATTCGGGAGGAAACAGAAGTCTTGTTTCAATGTGGGTATTAGATTCTACATTTGTAGTCTTAAGTTGATAACGCAAGGTATTATAAGTGCCGTCAATCTTATTTATTGTTCCGTTAGACGGTCCGTGGGCAAATATTTTTACCCGGTCACTGCCGTCATCAAAAGGCAAATCAATATAAACTGTAAAGTTTTCGATAAATGTTTCGTTGTCTTTATCAAGAAATTTATAGTAAAGTTCACCGGTATCGTTATATTTTGTTGCAGCATTATTTATGATATAACTGATTCTGAATGTTTTTACTTCGTCGTTTGAGGGAGAAAAAATTTTAATAATAGTTTTATCCTTTTTCTTTTCAACCGTATATACTCCTTCATCTCCGTTTTTTGCTTTTTCTTTTAAAGCAAAATTTTTTAATTTTCCGCTTTCAATTTCCTTGACTACGATATCGGTTATAGAGTAAGTTTCGTTAAGGTCTATATACCGATATATTCCGTTAAATTTTTCATTAAATTCATAGGAAATATCCTCGGTAATTTTAAGATCCCCGTTTTCTTTCAGGGCAGCATAAATTGTCCAGTCCCTGACATACAAATCCTCTTTGGCAAAAGCTTTCTTGGGATTAAAATTCACAGACACAAACACTGAAAATAACAATGCCACAGAAATTATCAGAATTCTAATATATTTTCTCATAATGCCTCCTGTAAAATGAATAAGGGATTTATTAATTTATGCCACTTTTTTCCTTTATATTTTATCTTTATTCATTAAAATATACCACTATTATAAATTTAAAATTTAATTAGATTTTAACACTATACATACACATTTTAATTAAATTTTTATAAGACGATAATATAAATTAACCGACAACAACCATTAACAATCATTGCTTAGAGTATTATTAATGTGTTTTTATCTGTATTTTAAAACACAACTGTATTACCGGTAAAATAGCATATAAGCTAAAACAAGCAGGTTATTACATACAGAAAGTAAATTAAGAAACAATATCAAAATAAAATTGCTCTTACAGTCCTTGATAACGATAACCAAATACTGTATATAAACTTGTATAAAGATAAGAATTTAAATACCGTTCCGTTTCCTGAAAAAATGGGTTTTTAAAATAGCTAGGTTATAATATTGTGCTTTTATTTTTAAAACTAATTATGATACAGTCAGCACTAAGCCTTCGAAATAAAATCTGTAAAAAAATAGTACTAAAAAAAATAAACCGTCTCCAAAAGTTATACCTAAATTATTACTCTTGGAGACCGGTTCATTTTAACCGTACGAGTACTATTTTCCATATAAACTATTTAAATATTAGAAATTATTACATATTAGAAATTATTACAACAGCAAAAGACTTAATGCCATTAATACCATTCCTGCTACAAGACCTAGCATAGACTGATGATGTTCCCCAAATTCTCTTGCTGAAGGAAGCAGTTCGTCCAGGCTTATATAGACCATAATTCCCGCTACCGCCGCAAATATCAATCCAAACATTATATCATTGAAAAAGCGGAACAGGAATATATATCCTATCAAAGCACCTATAGGTTCTGACAAACCGGATAGAAAAGATAGCCTGAAAGCCTTTTTTCTGTCTCCGGTAGCATAAAATATAGGAACTGCAACTGCTATACCTTCAGGAATATTGTGTAAGGCTATGGCTACAGTTATCGGTATACCCAAACTGGGATCTTTTAAAGCAGACGTAAATGTAGCAAGGCCTTCCGGAAAGTTATGAATACCCAGAGCCAGAGCCGTTAAAATACCCATTCTCATAAGATTTTTTTTATGATGTTCGCTGGTTCCGTCCATTTCCTCTACCGTATGTATCTCATGAGGATTCTCCGCTGAGGGAACAAACTTATCAATTAATCCGATTAGAAGCATCCCAAAGAAAAATCCTCCCACAGTAACCCAAGACCCGACGGTTTCTCCCAATTCCGAAACCAAAGAATCTTTTGCCTGTACAAATATTTCAACAAAAGAAACATAAATCATAACACCGGCAGAAAATCCCAAGGATATGGACAAAAATTTTGTGTTTGTCCGTTTGGTAAGCAGGGATAAAGCACTGCCTATTCCGGTTGAAAGGCCGGCTATTAAAGTAAGGGCAAAAGCCAAAAGTACACTAGAAGTTTCCATAAAAACTCCTCCTTCCGTATTCATATTTATAAGGTCTTTTTTACTATCTCTTTTTCTAATTTGTTATTCAGCATTTCTGTCATAAGTGCCATAAGGAGGGTAAAGACAAGCAAATATATAGGATATAATCCGATACTTATATTATCTGCTATAAATCCGAACAGCATAGGCATAAAAGTAGTTCCTATATATGCCCCCGCCATCTGAACACCTATTATTGACTGAGAGTGTTCTTTTCCAAAGTTTGAAGGTGTGGCATGAATAACAGCAGGAAATATGGGGGCACAACCAAGCCCAGTGATTACAATTCCGCCTAAAGCCACCATATTGCCATTTAAGGGTAAAAGTACCATAATTAACCCTGCTGTTATAATCCCAATTCCATATCTTATCAGCAGCTTGTCTCCTAATTTTTCGGAAATAAAACCGGTAAGAAAACGGCCGACAGTTATTCCGATATAAAATAAAGAAGCAAAAGTGGCGGCAATTTCAGGGTCTACTCCCCGATAATTCGCCAAATAACTGCTCGCCCACAATCCTGCTGTAGATTCAAGGGAACAGTAAGCGAAAAATGCAGCCAATATTAATTTGACCCCTCTGATATTGAGAATCTCTATTAAACTTAAGGATTTTGAATTTGATTCATCTTCTTTATCACCGTTATTATTTCTTTTCCAGAGAGGAAGGCTTGTAAATAGTATGGCAGTCAGTATCAGCTGCAAGATTCCTACAAAACGATAGCCGTTGTTCCAACCGTAACCTTTTGTAAGGCTATACCCCATAATATAGGGACTTATAGTTGCCCCTACACCCCAAAAACAATGCAGCCAGCTCATATGCCTTGCTGCATAGTGTAAAGCCACATAATTGTTTAATGCCGCATCGACCCCACCGGCACCAAAGCCATAGGGTAAAGCCCATAGGCATAATAAAATATAAGAATCAGAAAACGAAAATCCCATAAGAGCGACTGCAGTCATCATAACGCTGGTGACAGTGACTACTCCAGCACCGAATTTTTTCGTTAATCTGTCGGATAAAATTCCAGAGATAACAGAGCCTCCGGCAATAATCATTGTCACAATTCCCGCATAAGAAATCGGCACTTCCAGCTGCTCATACATGACCGGCCATGCCGAGCCAAGCAAGGAGTCCGGAAGTCCCAGACTGATAAAAGCAATATAAATAAGAGCCAATAATAGAGAGTACACTACATTCCCGCCTTCACATTTGTAAGTCTTTTGATAAGTAATCCAGATAAAACTGTTCTTCTCACATGTACATTATATAAATACGGTCTGATAAATTCAAGCATACTAGATAATAATTTTT